>Ga0315284_10016082_pt1 | contig 10620 bp, 5 predicted proteins | sample YL17G09_16_MG_FD_203696 | JGI IMG/M metagenome (GOLD analysis project Ga0315284, IMG submission 203696) | Sediment microbial communities from Yellowstone Lake, YNP, Wyoming, USA - YL17G09_16 | ecosystem: Environmental > Aquatic > Freshwater > Lake > Sediment | place: USA: Wyoming | collected...
TGAATAAAATATTCATATAATAAATGGGTAATTTAGTATCAACTTTTTTTGATGAAGATAATGAAGAACAAATTATTGAAGAACTACCACCTGTTTTAGAACAAACACCAATTGTTAATAAAAAAAAGAGTAAAAAAAATAAAACTGCTCGTAAAAGAAGATTAAGCGAAAAAAATCATACTATGAATAGTTACTCAAACTATTAAAACTATGAATAATTACTCAAACTATTAAAAAATTAAAATGATACATTTTAATTTTTTAAAGTCAGATATCGTTGAAATTAATGACGCTTAAAGCGTCATTAATTCAACTATATAAACCATATCTATTAAAAAAACTATTTATCAACTCTTCTGTTATTTCATTTAATGAAATATCATTTGTATATGTTCTATAAATATTATTGGTTCTTGGAGACCTCCTAGTATTACTATTATTTTCTTCTGGTTGTGGTTCTTCTTCTTGTTGAGGTTCTTCAGTTGTTTGTGGAGAATTATTTGTAGAATCATTTTCTTCTTGTATCACAATATTTATATCTCTTATATCATAACGACAAACTGGGCAATGAACATTATTTCTAAACCATCTTGTTATTTCATTACTGCAAAATAAATGACCACATCCAATAATCTGTGTTAACATACTATTATCTTGAAATCTTTCCAAACTTATAGGACAATCATAATTTAATGGACTTACAACTTCATCAAATCTAACTGTTCTTGTATTTCTATTAATTATATCTTGTGAAGCAACAACTGGAACACTCTCTAAATCAGGAATAGGTATGTATTCCATTCTATAATAAATATTTCTTAGAGGTTGTCTTCTAACATTATTTACCCCTGTAATTGTATCTATATTATTCTTGATTTCTTTTAATTCATTATACATCATGTTAATATCTCTTAATTGTTGATTATATAAATTTGTATAATAAGCTAATATATGTCTATCATTTGTATTTAATTGATTTAAATTAGTTCTCCTCATTATAATATAATTATTAAACAATTAAAATGTTTAAATGTAAATTATATCATAATAATATGAAAAAAATAGAAATAAAAAATAAATTAAAAGGACTAACTGGTTTAACAAATTTAGGAAATACTTGTTATATAAATTCTTGCATTCAAATATTATCTCATACTCATGAATTAAATATGGTTTTAAATAATAATTATAAAAAAAAAATAAATTCTGAAAAAGTATATGATTATACTATTTTAATTGAATGGGATAATTTACGAAAATTAATGTGGTCTCAAAATTGTACTATTTCTCCTGGAAGATTTATTAAACAATTACAAACTATTTCTGTTCATAAAAATAGAGAAGAGTTTTCTGATTTTAGTCAAAATGATTCTAGCGAATTTTTTTTATTTTTAATAGATTGTTTTCATAGTGCAATTGCGAGAGAAGTTAATGTTGAAATAAGTGGAACTCCTAAAAATGATAAAGATAATTTAGCTGTAAAATGTTTTAATAAAATGAAAGAAATATTCAAAACAGAATACTCTGAAATATTTGAAATATTTTATGGATTACAAATATCTCAAATTATTTCTTTAGAATCAAATACTCATGGAAATATTATTAATAATACACCAGAACAATTTATGATTCTTAATTTACCTATACCAAATATTAAATCACCTTCTCTCTTGGATTGTCTTAATTTATATGTTGAAGGAGAGATATTAGAAGGGGAGAATTCTTGGTATAACGAAAAAACACAATTAAAACAAAGTATTCAAAAAAAATTAATATTTTGGTCTTTACCAAAAATATTGGTTATTGATATTAAACGATTTAATCCTATGAATTTTAATAAAAATCAAATATTTATTTCTTTTCCATTAACCGAATTAAATTTAAATGATTATACAATTGGTTATCAAAATAATAATATATATGATTTATACGCAATTATTAATCATCATGGAATAACTCATGGAGGACATTATTATTCTTTTATTAAAAATGAAAATAAATGGTTCTGTTTTAATGATACAAATGTAAATGAAATTACAGATTTAAACCAATTATTTACCCCTTTTGCATATTGTTTTTTTTATAGAAGAAGAAATTAAATTGTATCATAAATATATATGAATATATCTACCATTATAAATAATATTTATAATTTTATTACAGATAAAAGTATTATAATTACTATTATCATTGTAATATTATTATATTTATTTATTTTTTTTGTTTTAGGAAACTCATCTAATCAACAATCTTCATCTAGCATTCTTGACATTTTTGATACTACTAGTAATAATAATAATAATAATGAATATTATATGAGCAGTTCTATTAGTGGTTACATTATATTATTTATTTTTATTGTATTTATTATTTTACTTATTTGGTATTTTATACCTTTCTCTCTTTTCAATTATTTTAATTATAAATATATTACTGGAATATTTGACATCTTTACAAACCATCCATCCATTTCTGTTGATGTAGATACTACTCCTGAAAATACAACCACGACTTCTCTCCCTACAATTATTCCACCTGATCAAGTCTTTAATATACCAGGAAATTATTACAACTATAATGATGCAAAATCTTTATGTAATGCATATGGTTCTAGATTAGCAAATTATTCTGAAGTAGAAAATGCTTATAATAATGGTGCAGAATGGTGTAATTATGGTTGGTCTGATGGTCAAATGGCTTTGTTTCCTACTCAAGCAGAAACATATAAGAATTTACAAAAAATTCCAGGACATGAACATGATTGTGGACGACCAGGAATAAATGGAGGTTATATATCAAATTCTAAAGTTCGTTTTGGAGTTAATTGTTATGGTAAAAAACCTAAAATGACTGATATTGAAGAACAATTAATGGAAACATCTACTCCTTATCCTTTAACAGAAGATGATATTATGATGCAGAAAAAAACAGAAATGTTAAAGAAAAAATTACCTGAAATATTGGTTTCACCATTTAATTATAATAATTGGTATAAAATCTAATAATATCAATTTCATGTATTGATATTATTTATCTTCTTCTTATCTTATCTTTCTCTCTTTGTTTTTCTTTTTTGATGTTGTTTATGATTATTTACAGTCTTCTTTTTCTTTTTATAAATGACTAAATCAAATAATTTATCATACAAATCATTATCAATTGTAGAAGATTCTTTTACACTTAAATCTTTATGAATATTTTGTACATTATGATATAGTAATCCAGCAGGAACAACATAACTTTTTTCTATTCCACCACCTTTTTGTATTTGTTCGTTCAAAAAATTAGAATTGATTTTAAACCCACCACTTATCACTTCATTATTTTGTGTAAGAAATACTAAATCATCTGAAGTAATATTCATATATATTATTGATATTGTCTAAATATATTAATTAATATAAACGAAATTTTCGGTGAGTTTTTTTATGTTTTCTACTATGCTTTTTATGACTCTTTCTTTTATGACTTCTTTTTTTAGGACTATACATATAGTTAGCTGCAAATAAACTAGCAGGAGCAGCGCCTTGTGCTAAAACATTTGCAATATTTCCTCCTTTACTTCCTCCTTGATATTTCATAGCTTCGGTCATAATTGTATTATCTGCACTTAATATACCACCTTGGAGATGTGTTTCTTGTGCTGATATAGTATTTCCTATTAAAGAAGGGGCCCATTCGGATGCACCAAATTCTCCACCTCTTTGTTTTCTACTTCTTCTTTTTCTATGTCTTTTATTAGCCATATATTTATAAGTATATTTTTTTTTAGAATTAGTAGAATTATTATTATTATTTCCTCCAGCAGTAAAGAATGAGCCAAACATACCCATAACGGTTTTTGGGTTTTCAACGTGTTGTGGTTTAATCATTAATTTTAGGGTTAATTTTTCTTTATGAATACCAGCCGATTTAGTATAATTAAATAATAAGGGTTGATTAAATATATTATTAAAATTTATATTTTCAATAATTGTATCAGCTCTTGATTTAATAGTAATAAATTTTATTTCATAGTTTGAATCAGATTTTTTTATTGTTATATATGGGTAATTTTGGTGATTTTGGTTTTTATATTTAATAGAATTACAATCATCTTCAATAATTTTATATATTCCAAAATATTGATTTTGTGTACCATCATATGTTATACTCTCAACTTTTGATATTTCAATATTATCCGGAAAAATATCTTTCCAATCACATTTACACATCTCATAATATTCATCAGAATAAAGTGGTAATGGCGTGTAGTCTTTAGTTAAACATTTTTCATTTAATTTATTTAATTTATCATTTTGAGTAATAAAAGTAACAATTCCAAAAATTCCTAATACTTGATACTTAATATTATCTGCTATATAACCATCATCTTTAAATTCTGATGAAGTACAAAGACTTTTATTTGATGATTCCATACATGGTGGCTTGTTCCAATTATTACAGTCTGCTCCCCAAACATGAATATGTGTATTACCTGGTATATTTTGTTTATCTTTAAATTTATATATTTCAGAAACAAATTTTACTTGACCACTATATTTATTAAATAAATCATTCATTTGTTTGCATAAGTTATATATCATAATTAGATAATTATGTAAGTCTGGTTTATTAGATATTATTCTATTAATTTCATCTGGAGTATTAAATACAAAAAAATTATAATCAAATACAGTTTTAGAATTCCGATTAGATTTATTAACCCAATTTGTAAATGCAAACCCAATTCCTAAATTTATAATATATTTAAATGGATATATAGATTTTTTGTCTGAGCTAGAATCATATTCTTTACCAGGTATATAAACTATTCTAGTGGGTTGTAATGTTCTTAATAAAAAATCTAATTGACAAATTCTTTTATTTTGATGTTCTATTACTTTATCAATATTTCCATAATACTTTCCATCTAGGGATGTTTTTAACTTATAAATTGCATCTTCTCCAGTTGAACCAAATATTGCATCTAATTCAGTTATTATTTGTGCCGGTGTTATTGTTGGTGAAATAGATTTAGTTTTTATTAGTTGGGTTATTGTATCTGTTTTATTAATTTTTAAAATTATAAACTTTGAATCATAATTGAACACTATGTTTTTATCAAATATTTCTGTAAAATTTAAACTTTCTGTATTAGTTATATTAATATTAAATTCGGATATATCCAATTTTATTTTGTAATTTGAGTTATCATCTTTTACTATATATATACTTATTGATGGATTATCTATTTTTTTATATGAAACATGAATACCATCTTTACTTCTAACTATACCTATACCAGATGGAATATCATATGTATAAATTCCATCTAATTTATCTTTTATTGTTTGTTCTGCTGCACTTTCAATATTTATTTCAATATTATTTGGAAATTTACTTATACTTATTAATAAATTAAGTGATGGTTGGATTATACTTTTTAAAAGTAATTTATTATTAAATATACTATTTAACCCATTACCATGTTCATTTAATTTATTAAATAATATATATTGGTTACCATCATTTCTATAATGTAATTTTATTACATTTGGTAATATAATAATAACATACTCATTATTATCTTTTTTTATATATTTTACACCATGACTGTCTATACTATTTTTTTTATACATTCCAATAAAACTATTTTCTATTAAATCAATATGTAATAAACTATCATGACGTGATGCTGTAATTACATATATTTCATCCGGATAATCAACACTTGAAAGTGTAACTGTTGATGAACTAACTTTTTGGGCCATAACTGTTAATTCACTAACTTGTTGTGGCGGTGGGGAAGAACTAGCAGATGGATATGGTGTTTTCGGTGTTATATTTCCATTTTCAAAATCTGTTTTAGAACAATAATATCCTTCAAGAGGATCAACATTTGAACCAGGTTCAATAGATTTACCATTTGTATAAATTTTATTTTTAGAATATTCATCTTTAGTAAAAATTTTATGTATATTTTCAAGTAAAGGGGTTTTGTTGTCACTTATAATTTTAGCCGGAGAATATATATGAATAAAAACTTGAACATTTCTATTTTTTACCGTATCTATAACTGCTTGAAAACTTTCATTTAATGTATCTAAAGCATTATTATATGCTCCTTGTCCTACAAGTGTTAAATGTAATCTTACAGGTTTTTTTGATTTATTTGTTATAGTTTTTAATACTGCAAATTTAGCTATAGATTCATATTGTGCTTTCATTAACTTTTTACAAATAATTTTTTCTTCTTCATTTATGTCAGGATCGGGAAAAGCAGAATTAGGAATTTTACCTTGATAAGAAGGAGCTGCAGTAAAAACTTGAGTTATTACTTCATTATTATATATTGGATTACTATTTTGAAAAAGCATATTTAAATCATTAATCTTATTTTCATCTTGTAAATCATTTAAAAGTATTGAATCTGATATATTAAATAATTGTAAATAACCATTTTTATATATATCTGTATTATTAATACTGTCAAATATAGGTTGTGCTTTACATATACTTCCGGTATGACCACTTGGTGAATTTGGTCTAAATAAATAATCTCTTAAAACTAATGCAGATAAACAACTTAAAGACGAATCAGGACCTTGTGTTGGATCACTAAAATATGTATAAATGTGAGAATAATAAGAACCCATTGATTCTAAAAAGTTATATTGACTTGCAACTTGAATAATACAATTATTATCTAATGATAAAACAGAATTTGGTATTATAAATGATTCGACACCTAATACAAATATAAATTGTGTTTGTAAGTCTACAGTTAGACAAGCTCCTATATTTTTTTCATAATATTCTTTAATAGTTTTAATATTAGTTGGACTAATAAATTTACATTCTGGGTTTTCTGGTGTTGGTAGTGGTATATCTATTTCTGGAGAAGATATTAGTTCCTGAATATAAAAAACTTGACTATCAGTTGCTGTAACTTTTTCATCATATTTTTGTGCTAGTTTATATTTTGTGTTAATAAAATTAAGGTCTAAGTAAGTACCTAATAACAATTTTTGAACATTTGTATTAATAATTTGAACGATTGGAGGAATAACTCCGCCAAGAACCTCATTTAGATATGTATAATCTTCCTTTTCAATAAGAGATAATTTTGGAGCAGATGATGTTGGAGCAGATGATGTTGGTTTTAAAGCAAGTGGACCTGGAGCAGATGATGGTTCTAGAGCAGATGATGGTTTTACATCATATGTAGAAGGTGGTTCTAATATTTGGAGAGAACTTATTTCATGTAAACTTATTATTAACTCTATATCATCATTTTTAGGTTTATCTCTATTATTGTATAGTTTAATTTTGGTATTGTTTTGAATTATTTCTAGTATTTGAACATAATTTAAATTTTTAGATTTATAACTTTTTGAATCCTTTGTAATATAAGTAATAATATAATAATTAGGAGTTTTATCATTATCTTTATTTTGTCTAATAATTAATATATCATTATTATTAGTATAACGATATAAACAAATAGAAATTTTATCATAATTTTTTGTTTGTTTATGTTTATCACACCAATTATTATATTCTAATTTAAATTCAAAATTAAAATCACTTAGGTTATTACTTGGATATATATATATAGGGTTTGTTAAAACTAATTTTTCTTCTTCTTTTTCTTCTTCTTTTGGACTAAAAAAACTAAATCCAAATTTATCTATAATACTACTTAAAAATCCTGTAGGTTTAGAAACATCTTCTTTTTGAACTTCTTGTTTTTTTACAACCTCATTTCCTTGAGCATCTTGATTCGCTACTAATGTTGCTGATGTTGATGCTTTTTCTGCTGCTACTTCTGTTACAGCTTCTGGTTCTACTTCTGTTACAACTTCTGGTTCTTTTACAACCTCATTTTTTTGAGCATCTTGATTCGTTACTTCTGTTACAGCTTCTGGTTCTGCTTCTACTTCTGTTACAACCTCATTTCCTTGAGCATCTTGATTCGTTACTAATGTTGCTGATGCTGCATCTCCTTGAGCTAATGCTGCTACTTCTTTTACAACTTCTGGTTCTTCTTCTTGAACTTCTGGTTCTTCTGAAATATTTTGTATAGATTGAATTTTTAAATTTATATTTGCAGGATAATTATCATCATTAAGTGTGTCTATTGTTTTTTTAAAATTTTCAAAATTAGTACCTTTATTTAAAATAATAATTAAAGAATTTATAAAATTAGAACTACAAAAATCACAATTAAATTGTTTACAATTAAATTGTTGACAATAAAAATTAATTTGACTTCCTAATACATTTGCTATAGGAATTTGTGAAATAACTATTTTTATAATATTTTCTTGAGATTCTTTTGTAATTTCTATATTTATTTTTTTTGTTGTATCAATTTCTTTTGAATAAGATATACATGTTTTGCTAGATGCAATTAATTTATAATCACCACTTATAAGTTTAAGTATTTCATCATGAGGTGGATTATTTGCAGTTGCTTCAACTTTAATAAAATTTGGTAATTGTGGGGTTTTTGTTATAATTAATTGCATTGATTCGTCAGAATCATCTTTTTTTAAATTTATAACATTTTCTTCTGTTTCAAAATCAAAATTGTTTTCACTAATATATATATTACCATGGTGAGTATGACAATTTTCATCATCACATTTATATTTTTGACCTAATATTATTTCGTAATTAGTTTTATTTATATATAAAATATAATTTTTTATTTCTGATGTATAATCATCTAATGGTAAATATACAAAATTATCTGTATTACTATCATTATATTTAAAATGTATATTTGTATAATCATTTCCGTCAGATTTAATTGTAATATATAAAAATTCAGGTGGTTCAAATTCTTGACTTTTTTCTGACATACCGGTTGGTATATCTTTTGGAGATATACTGGTTGTCATATCTTCTGGAGATATACTGGTTGGCATATCTTCTGGCATATCTTCTGGAATGCCTTTTGATGTATCATCCTCTGCTGTTGTTTTAACTGATATTGTTATTTCATCTATACGACGATTAATTAATTTTATTGGATTTTGAATATTATTCATTACATATTGATAAAAACTATTTTCATCATATATGTTATCTATAGTACCCTTAAAATCTTCGTTATTTGCTACCCTATCATTTTTATAATTATCATAATTAATCCATAAAAATGATATTGATATATTTTTAGTAGTAACATTATATGTTAAACTATAAATATCATTAGTTTTACTTTTATATTCAATCTTAATATTTGCTTGTGTTTTATCTATTTTTAATAGTTCAAGTTCTATTTTTTTGTCTTTATCAATACTTTTTTCATTATCATCTTTATTATCTTTTAAAGATTCAATTGTAATATATAATTTTTTAGGTAATTTTTCTTCATCTGTTGCTACTACTGCTTCATCTGTTGTTGCTACTTCATCTGTTGATGCTACTTCTAATGCGGATGCTACTACTGCTTCATCTCTTGCTACTACTGCTTCATCTGCTTGGTCTCCTTGTTCTTCTTCATCTATTTGAGATGCTACTTCATGTGTTGTTGCTAATGCTGATTTTGCTTCTTCATCTCCTTGAGCTGCTGCTTTTTCTGCTGTTATTTCTGCTGATACTTCTTCTGCTATTAATGTTGCTTCTAATCTTTTTGCTTGTTTTAATTCTGCTTCTAATAATTCTTCTTCTTCGTCATACTTACTCATGGCAGCAGCAAACATTTCTTCTATCTGGCGCATTTCAACATCTGTAAATTTTGCTTTTTCTATATCATTTTCAGTTATAACTAATTGTTCTTTTTTTTCTTCTATTTCTTTTATTTTATTAATTAATTCTTGTTCTTTTTCTTCTATTTCTTGAATTTTACCTAATTTGACTCTTAATGCTCCTATTCTCTCAATATATGGTTTTTTAACTTGTTTTTTTCTCATTGTATTTTGTATTTTTTGTTTATAACTTTTTCTTTTAGGTCCTTTTCCACCTTGGTGTATTTCAAATATTTGTTTTTGTTTATATGTTCCTCCACCATTTTGACGATTTATATTATCTATTTGTCGTTGTAATTCTTGTATCTCTTTTTTTAATTTTTGTTTATCTTCTTCGCTTAATTTGTTTTGTTGAATAGTTGTAAGTTTGGTTTGTAATGATTGTATTTTAGTTGTTAGTTCTTTTAATACTCTTTGTTTAATTACTTCTGTTTGAGCTTGAGTTAGGGCTTTTTTTTCAGCTTGTGCTCTTTTTTCAGCCTTGCGTCGTGCCTCTTCTGCAGCCTCTTGCTCTGCTTTGCGCCGTGCCTCTTCTGCAGCCTCTTGCTCTGCTCTTTGCCGTTCCTCTTCTGCAGCCTGTTCATCTTTTTTACGCTGTGCCTCTGCTCTTTGCTGCTCTTCTTCAGCCCTACGCCGTTCCTCCTCTGCAGCCTGTGCTGCTCTTTGCCGTTCTTTTTCAGCCTGTGCTGCTCTTTGCCGCTCTTCTTCAGCCTGTGCTGCTCTTTGCCGTTCCTCTTCTGCAGCCTGTTCATCTTTTTTACGCTGTGCCTCTGCTCTTTGCCGCTCTTCCTGTTCTCTGCGCAGTGCCTCTTCTCGAACTGCTCTAGCCTCTGCTTCAGAACGTGCTCTAGCTTCCGCTTCAGAACGTGCTTTAGCCTCC
>Ga0315284_10016083_pt1 | contig 10620 bp, 10 predicted proteins | sample YL17G09_16_MG_FD_203696 | JGI IMG/M metagenome (GOLD analysis project Ga0315284, IMG submission 203696) | Sediment microbial communities from Yellowstone Lake, YNP, Wyoming, USA - YL17G09_16 | ecosystem: Environmental > Aquatic > Freshwater > Lake > Sediment | place: USA: Wyoming | collected...
CTTCCAGAAATTGACACGCACCAATTGGTCTTCATCGAAGACTACTTTTCTGGTAAGAGAGGCGTTTGGAGATAGGGAGTGTTATGCAACGACTGGGCGTACCCGCCAATGATCCACGGACGGGGCGTTCGTGGCGTGCGGCGGACGGTGAGAGGATATTGAGATCCAAAGAGTCAGCCCACAACCAGCCGCAAGATATTGACTTCATGGTATTACTGTGGTTGACGCGACGGACAAGGACGGGTTGGGGGCTTCATTCGGACCAATGACGTTTTGCGGGGAACATTGCTCGGCGCGTTCCCGGACAGGGTCGATTTGGAGATATCGCCATGGTCATTGAGTGCCGAGAACGAGTTGACGAAAGGACACGGACACTGACGCTGCTGGCCCCGAGTTATGGTGTTCCAGCACAGCAGCGTAGCCGAACAATGCCGATGACCTTTGCCTCGATGCGGAACGCCCGAGCCGATTCACATACAGCTTTGGGAGCACCGCAGAGGAGCGGCGCTCAATCAGCTATCTTAAAGGTGCTGAGGAAGTGAACTCAAGATCACTGATCCATGTTCTACGAATGCTTGGTTGCTCGCTATTGGTATCTAGTTGTGGGCCTATCGTGCAGGAGCCTCACTATGATCCAGACGGCAATATAGATAACGTCTTTACGCTTAGGTATAATGTTACTTTCATATCCACCATCTCATACCTGAAGACCGAGAGGGAAGTAGGAGTGAGGACTTGCGGCGGTTCAGTGGGTGGGCAATCACTCGAGGACACCATGTACTTCTCAATCGATCCTGAAGGATTGTCCATCCTCTCACATATCCCTTCTGTTAATCATTTCAGGACATCTCTTGTTGATTCTGTGTTCGAATACGACTCATCAAGTCAGCTTACAAACGTAAGTGTAGCCTATCTTTCTGATACCCTTGTGGTCTTGGGTGGATGTATCGGCGGCTATGATCAGTCTGGCGTTGGCGCAAATAGTGTGAAGGCTGCATTTGAGGTACGGGATTTGAGGAACAACAGAGATAGTTTATTTACAGTTGGCGAATCCCGGGACTATGCAGTCTTCACCGCAATTGAATTGCAGGGCAGCTATGCCTATCTGCTTGGAGCCACAAGTGATGTGAATGGCGGGTCCCTCACGGGCTATAGTCACTCGCCAAGCTACGTAATATTTGCTCAGATCAACTTGAGCACTTTTGAGAGCCGCTCTGCATTGCTGAGTTTTGATGGCAATGAGAAGCCCTATTGCAGGGTAACGAAGCTAATAGTTGATGGCAACTTGGCGATTATTTTCGGCAGCTCCAATTCAAGCGGTATGGAGTCATCCTTCATTGCTTCTTTCGATGTTGCTCAATGATGAGCAACCAGGGCGCAGTGGCAATCGCAGGCAGTAAACAACCGACTGCCGATGACAGTGCACCGACGAAGCGGGCGAGCCATGCCTCTGCTTCGAGCGTCTCCGGGGGCATTCAACTCAACATGAGGAGTATTCGTTCAGCAGCTTCCGCGCATATCCTTGTATTCACCGTCCTTTCCTGGCGGGACAATTGCCCATGAAAAGATGGTGCTTGATAGTACTGCTCTGCCTCTTGGATTGTGATCGATCCGCCTTGACCGATGTGGAGAGGATGGACCGCATTGCATCCCGATCACTTCAAGAAGTAGGATCTCAGCGATACCGCAAGCTTATCGTTGATCTATTTGGCATAGAGGGTTTGAAGCAGAAGACTGCAAAGGAGGAGAAGTTCAGGGGGATTGCCATGAAAGACTTCTACGAAGAGCAAGTATTTCTTCTGGATATTGTCCTTGATTCGCTCCAAACATTGATGAACTATGTGCCGAGGGAACAGTGGCCCCCATCTGTCGATCTATTTCTGAAGAGCAACTCATACTCGCTTGTCTTCTGCAATTTCGACAGCACAAACGTCAAGAGAGTCCTGGCTCGGAATCTTTTTGTCAATGACGATGATTCTGGATTCTATCTCCAGGAAACTGGATGCGATTCACTTTGTGCAAACCATCTCCTTGTCGTATGGCGACAAGGGAATCTGTTCTATCGGTACTCATGCTGCAAGCACACACGTCAGGATTCCTCTACCCCAATCGAGAACGCCCTTGACTCGGCTAGCTATTCAAGGGAAATCCATCTTGAGCCAAACCCTGCTGCCGAATACCTCGATTCCGCTATCGCTTTGGCCAATGGATATCGAGTCGAGTACAAATTCAGAACGCTCATTGCTGGGGGTTCCTACCGGTGCTTCGGATTCTGGAGAAAACCCGATTCTGCATTTGTAGCATACGGCGTATCGAATGACCTTTTTGGCTTTGGTGGCTTTCATAGGATAAGAACGCACCTTTGTAGAGCAATGTTTGAAGTCTCTCCGGACAAAACTGGCTGCCCATCACCAGCTTGTGATATGCAGACGAGTTTCGAAGGTGATCAGCCCATTAGTTCGCGAAATATCATTGATTAGTTGCAGCCAGCAAGGAACCGAATTGCTAAAACGGCGCAGCAGTGATGTTTCGCGGCGGTATGACGCCCCGACGGTGCCCCGACGAAGCGGGCGAACCATGCCGCTGCTTCTGGCGTCGCTGTGGAACGGCGGAGCCGATTTACAAGTAGCTTTCGGAGCGCCCCAAAAGAGCGGCGCGTTGGGGCACGGGAGTGACGGTGACAGACGGCCCGGAACACCAGATCTCCAATACACGATGCATCCGCCCCACAAGACCTGACCACGAACCTTCCCCAAACCAGGAGACACCACCATGAAAGCACTCGCCATCAACGGAAGCCCACGCGCGGGCGGGAATACCGAGACCCTCCTCAAGAAAGTCCTCGAGCCCATCTCCGCGGCAGGAATCGACACCGAACTCATCCAGATTGGCGGCAAGAAGGTGCACGGCTGCATTGCCTGCTACCGCTGCATTGAGAACAAGAACTCGCGGTGCTCAGTCACAACCGATGTCATGAACGAATTCATCGAGAAGATGATAGCGGCTGACGCGATCATTCTTGGTTCCCCAACCTACTTCGCCGGGATGTCCTCGGAGATGAAGGCATTGATTGACCGCGCAGGCTTTGTCGCAGGTGCAAACGGACGGCTGTTCTCGCGAAAGATCGGAGCCGCAGTCGTTGCCCAGCGTCGCGGTGGAGCCACGAGCGTACAGGATTCCATCAATCACATGTTCCTGATGTCAAGAATGATCGTCCCAGGATCAACTTACTGGAACTTCGGCGTTGGCCGCGACAAAGGTGAGGTGGAAAACGATGCAGAAGGTCTCAAGAACATGGCGGATCTGGGGGAGACCATTGCCTGGCTGATGAAGAGGGTTCAGTAGTAGCAGGGACTTGCCGGGAGGAATGTCGGAGCGAAGTGGGCACGTACGAGCGAACTGTCACTGGCACCCGTGCTCCCAAAGACACTTCGGAAGTGAAGCGAATGGTCCAGTTCAGGAAGGGGGGTTTCTGGTGCTACGAAAAGGCAGTATTGGCGCTTGCCGCAACGTGAAGTCACAGGGCGCACGCGCTGCAATGACGGAGATGCGCACCCCCGCACTCCGTTCCGAGCTCAAAGCGCTTGTCGGCAGTCGCAAGATCGAGGACCGCCACTACTACTGCGGTCGCGACCAGGAACATCGAGCGGTTTACGGCGCCTTGAAGAAGTGCGACGTGTGGACCGCATCCACAGTCTGTTCGCGAGGAAGCACAGACAACCACGCGCATGTCAAGCCCGAATTCGCAGCACGCAGTGATTGCCCTGCCATTCCACCAAGTCCCGGAGCCCAACACGTGGACAGGTGCAGAAGCGAAGCATGGGCCCGGCCCGCACTTTCCACAGAAGGAGGCCGTGATGTCCGTTTTCCGCGCCGGAGCGATGGCCGTACTGCTTGGCGCCGGGTTGCTGAGCACCTTCGCCCAATCAATCGTCACCCAACCGCCGCTCAACACGTTCGTTCTACGTTCCGACCTCGTGGGCACGCACCCGCGCCTCTACTTCACGCAAGCTGATAGCGCCACCATACGGCGTCGGGCTTTGGGGCCGTGCAACTGGTTCTACACAAAAGCAAAGAGAGACTTCGGCGGCTACGTCACCCATCGTACACCCGATGCGCCAGGCGGATGGAAGGACCATCTCTTCGGCCTCTGGGGCCAGTTCTCCATGTGCATGTTCTATCTCGCCGAAGGCGATACCGCCTATGCCAGTACGGCGCGATCGTGGGCGCTCTTCTATGCCGGCCGAACCGATTGGCTCAAAGACGATCTGGTTCCCATGGAAATCACCTCGGGCATGGCATTGACATATGACATACTGTACAACTATCTGACTCCATCTGATCGGTCAACGCTGCGAGCTGCCCTCAAGCGATCCATCGATACTATCCAGCCCCGATTCGCGGTGAACCAATACTGGACGAATGATTACCAGAACAATCACATGCACAACCGCATTCACGGGTTGGCGCATGCATCCTTTGCCATCTACGGCGATGATCGGGCAATCGATGTGCAAACCGCCGCCGATCTGGCCCTGGGCTGCTTCCGGCAGGTGGTGGCATGGTTGCCCGACGACGGCAGCACGCATGAAGGGCCGGGCTACTGGGACTACGGCTATCACTGGATCGTGCGCACGGGAAAGCTCATCGACCATGTAACCGGCGTCGATCCCACGGCAGGGGCACCGCATTTCTCCAACGATCATCTCTACCGTTTGTATATGACCGCACCAGGCTGGGGCGCGACCTACGTGCTTTCTACGCGCGAGTTGATGACGGGTGCATGTCTCATGCGAATCGAAAGCCAGGACCGGTCCGGGTCACTGCGGGTGGTCCGGATGGTCGGGTCCGGACTGTGAACCGAGAGGGTGCCTCGTCGCTGAGGTGATTGGTATGGAAGTGCGCGTTCATACACAGAACGCTGATATCGGAGCCCATGGCACGAGGTCATGACACCATGCGTAACCCGGCATCTCGGATGAAGTTCCGTGGATCTCCCCGCTTCTGGACCGGGGGATGGCAAACCGCGTGCGTCGTTGACACCAACAACCCGGAACGACTATTTTCCTCTATACGTGCATCACGTGTCGAAGAAACAACGCAGCACCTTGACAAGGAGCAATCATGAGCGAATGCCACATCAGTCGTCGCCAGTTTGTGAAGACAACCTCTGCCGGCGCGGCGGCCATCGCTCTGCTGTCGGGCTCCGATGCGATGGCAGGGTGGTTTGACCCGAAGCCGATCGATCCAATCACCCTCGACCTCACCAAACCGGAGAATGCGGTACTGCGCACTGTTGGGGGTGCGCTGAAGGTGAGCAACACCAGCGACAAGCACAAACCGATCATCGTGATCCGATCGTCGGACACCGAGGTCGTTGCCTTCTCATCCAAGTGCACGCACGACGGATGCGAGATATCGCTTCCAGTCAAGGGCACCATGGTATGCCCGTGCCACGATTCGCAGTTCGACACCAAGGGCGCCGCAACAAAGGGCCCGGCAAGGAAGAACCTCAAGTCGTTCAGTGCAACGCTGGCGGGGGACGTTCTGACGATCACGGAGCCGCAGAAGGAGTCGGCGAAGTAGGCGTTGGGCAGAGAAGTGGCAGAGGGATGCGTGCTCTGGTCAGCCCTGGGGTCCCTGCGCGAACCAACGCCTTACCCGCGCACGTCGGGCCCCAGCTCGTTCTTCTCGGGCAGAATGAAATACGCCACGATGTATGCGATGGTGACGGGCGCAAACGCAGTTGCTGCGGTGACAATCACCAGCCCCAGACGCACGACGTTCGCGTCCACTCCGAGCATCTCGCCCAGGCCGGCGCAGATACCGAAGATCTTCTTCTCTGCCTCAATCCGATAAAGTCGCTTCATGGTGTGCCTCCAGATAGTGTGTGATGGTCGAGGTCATGTACCCTGGCACCGAACAGGGTCGAGGGGTCCGGGGTCCCCACCGTCCGCCGTTCTCCGCGCGCTCCGACCACCTGCCCTGAGCAGAGCGCCGCACTGAGCCTTGTCGAAGTGTCGAAGGGTCTGCGGGAGCCCCTCTTCGCTTGTCGGCTGAGTCATCGCCGGCGTCAGCAGAACCGCCCGAGCGAGCGCGGCTCCGCCGCGTCACACCGACGCAAAACTCCCGTACACTGTCGACTCCTCTTCCTTGGCCTTGAGCACGTAGCGCCCCTCTCTGAGCAGTCGCACGCAGGAGGCAACGACCAGCTCGTCGTACAGGGCGCCACTGTGGCTCTGCACCTCCGCAAGTGCACGCTCAATGCCCAGCGCCGGACGATATGGGCGGTGCGAGGCCATGCTCTCCACCACATCGGCAACCGCGATCACGCGGGCTTCCATGCAGATCTGGTCACCCCTGAGCCCTTGCGGATAGCCGGTGCCGTCGATGCGCTCGTGGTGCTGCAGCACAATCTGCCCGATGGGCCAGGGGAACTCGACGTACTTGATAATGTCGTAGCCTGCCTCGGGATGGCGTTTGATCAGATTGAACTCGTCCTTTGTCAACCGACCGGGCTTGTTCAGGATATCGGCAGGCACATACAATTTGCCCAGGTCGTGGATGACCCCGGCCATGCGTATGCCGTCAATGGTGTCTTTCGGCAGCTTCATCTCGTCGGCAATGGCGCGGGCCAGATCCGTTGCACGGCGCTGATGCCCGGCCGTGTAGGGGTCGCGTTTCTCGACGGTGAGCGCCATGGCATGGATGGTGCCACCTACCGCGCGTCGCAGTTTGCGCAGGCTGTACTCGAGTTTCTTCTCGGTATGTTTGAGGTCGGTAATGTCTTGACCGATGCCAATGATGCCCACAACTGCGCCGGAAAGGTCCAGTCGTGGCATGAGCGTCAGCTTCACCCACAGCTCGCGACCGTCTTTGGTCTTCTCCACCACGTCGCAGGTGGCGCCGGCTTTGACTGACGTGATGAAGTCGCGCGCGCCCTCCACGGCTTTGCGGGAGGATCGGTCGTCCGGATAGAGGATCGACATCTTCTGCTTGCCCACCACCTCGTCGGCGGTGTAGCCGAACAGATTCTCTGCACCGGTGTTCCAGTAGAGGATGTTGTGGTCAAGGTCGGTGCTGACAATGGAAATTGAACTCGACGTGTCGAGAATGTTCTGCAGGAATTTGCTGGTGCCGGTGAGTTCCTGCGAGAGCGACTGGTTCTCCCGCTCCAGCTTCTCGACGTGGGTCTTCAGAGCATCCAACGCAGTATCTTCACGCAATGTGTTTTCGGACACAGGTCAATACTCCCTGGGCTGTACGTGACGGGCCATGCAGTACTCCCTCCGGGTACTTGCCTCGGCACCTTGGATGATACCATCTTTCCAGCGTCGTGGCCACGGATATCTTCGTGGGTTTGCGAAGCCCGGGACGGGCGCCATCGGTGTCCACGAGCAACAGCGCGGGAACCGCCGTACCACGTCTGCGGAGAAACAATGCCCATGCTCCCCATCCACGGAACGCACTTCACCGGCTGGGCCATTCAGCCGCACCTAGTATCCGCCGGCCGGAATGCTGCGACGGTCCGCTCGGAACTCGGGGAGATGCTCTACCAGTACCGCTACGGTGGTGTGGACTGCCACATGCGCGCCATCGCGTCGAAGTTCGCAGAGGCCCTTGACACGTCCATAGTCGACCAGCGCCCGAACTTCCTGCTCTGGGTGCCGCCCGCGCCGCAAGAACCCGAGTATCGGCGCATGATCCTGCTTTCCGCCGCGATCTCGCGCGCCACGGGTATTGCTTCGGCCCAGCACCTGGTCGCTCGCGATGGCGACGATCTGTTTCGCGTCACATCAACAGTGGCAGCCCGCGGCATCGCGGCCCGCTCGGTGCTGGTACTCGACGACCTGCTGCGCTCCGGCGCCACCCTCAACGCGCTGTGCGCACTCCTGGTCAATCAGGCGGAGGTCGGTTGTGTTCGGGCGGTTGTGGGAACCGTGCTCCAGCGGTGACCGGCGTCGCAACCGCCTCCGAGCCGGGTGTATTTTTGCAGATACATGACCCGCACTCCCCTTCCGCAAGGAGCACCGCGCACTCCCATGCCTGCACACAACTCCACCTCGCGCAAAATCGCCGTTGTCTACCACCAACTGCCCGAGTCCATGGCCGTGCACCAGCAAGACATTCTCGATTATGTCGACGAAATCTCGAGTCCACTCATCGAGGCCGGCTATGAGCCGGTCCCGGTTCCGGTCACACTCGACCTCTCCGACATGCTCGCCCGCATCAGCACGATCGAACCATTGCTGGTATTCAACCTTGTGGAGGCCATCCACGACCTCGACTGCCTGCTGCACCTGGTGCCCTCGGTGCTGGAGGCATTCCGCATCCCGTTCACCGGCGTGGGTGCGCGCGGCAACTTCTTGACAACAGACAAGCTCCTTGCCAAAGACATCATGCGCCTGGCCGGTCTGCCCACCCCGCCGTGGCAGCGCTGCGACGCGTTGAGTCTGTCGGGTCCGACGGCTCTTCCGCTGCCCGCGATTGTCAAACCAGTTGCCACCGACGCATCGCGCGACATCGACGAGCGGTCGTACTGCCGCACCCAGAGCGATCTGGCGGCCAAGGTCGCCTCGCTTGCACCGGCGCTGCGGCACAACTTCTTTGCCGAGCACTTTGTGCATGGCCGTGAGTTCAATGTGTCAATGATGGCAACCAGCGATGGCGTGCGCGTGCTCCCTGCGGCGGAGATGACGTTCGTCGATTACCCTCCCGATAAGCCCACTATTGTGGACTTCAAGGCCAAGTGGGTGGTCGAGTCCTTCGAGTATGCGCACACGGTGCGGAGATTTGACTTCGAGGAATCCGACCTGCCGCTTGTTGACGAGATCAGGCGGCTCTCGCTGCGGGCATGGGAGGTGTTCGGTCTGCAGGGCTATGCTCGAGTCGATATGCGGATCGACACGCAGGGACATCCGTGGATTCTGGAGCTCAATGCCAATCCCTGCATCACTGCCGACGCCGGATTCATTGCCGCAGGAGAGCGGGCCGGCCTGAGCTATGCGCAGATGATCGTCGCGATCGTGGAAGATGCCGTGCGCCGGGATGCGGTACGGCAGTGAGGCGGGCCGGGCGTGTGACCGGCTCTACATCTGCCGCACGAGACTCCGCGCCACATCGATGAGAATGACCAGGCACACAACCGAGTCGACGGTCCTCAACTCCGCATTCCCGAAAATCAGTCGCCGTCGTCCTTCAGCCGCAGCTCGTGCACCAGACTCGCACGTGCCTTGATCAGCAGAGCCTGCACATCCGGCTCCCGGTAGTCGGGATACGTCCACGAGAAGTACCGGAAGCGTCCCTTGCGGAAGTGCAGCGTGGTCTCGCCGTAGATGCCGCTGCCCAGGTACAGCCGGTGATAGAAGTCTTTGGTGGTTGCCAGCATGAGCTTGTCGCGCGAGAGGTAGCCGGGGTCGATGTTGACAGTCCGAAGACCACCGACCGACCACTTCTGCTCGAGCTCGTTGGTGCGGTTCTTGATTGCCGGCAGCTCGCCCGGGTCCAGAGGCCAGGCGAGAACGAGATACATCTTTCGCTGACCGGACCCCATCTCATCGACATAGTAGTCGCTGTGCGTGAAGTGCCTGGGACCCAGCGAGCACTCGACGTCACCCCACTGCTTTGTCAGTTCATCGACAACCGGCTGCGCCTCCACCCCCTGCTTGAACAGGATTGCGCAGAAGAGCTTCACCGGCATCGGCTGATGTACTGTTCCCATGTCCACGTCTCCCGGTTGGTGTCACGCGACTCACTCCCCGAAAATACGTGGCGCGACGCCCCCACAACCGGGTCGGAATCGGGCTTGCCACGTACCCCGCACGGGAGGTAATTTAGAGTCGCGTCCATTGCCCGACCCTCGTGCAGGAGCAACCTGTCCTTGTTCAGCAGACACGACTTTCGCGGCGGTGTCTTCCTTCCTTCAAGCAAGGCCTCCCCTGCTTCGCTCGCAATTCAGGATTTTCCGGCACCGGCACGAGTGTTCGTTCCCTTTGCTCAAAGCCCCGACGACTCAATGCGCATCCTGGTTGCCGAGGGCGAACGCGTCAAACTCGGTCAGATGCTCTCCGAACCGCTAAACGGCACGGGCGTTCCCTCCCATGCACCGGCATCGGGAACGGTGGTTTCCATTGCGCCACACGCGCATCCGTGCGGCGTGGCCCTGCCTGCCGCCGAAATCGAGACCGACGGCATCAACGACGACACGCGCATCAACCTGCTGAGCACCGCCTGGCCCGATTCCCCGCCCGACGACCTCGCGGCGCTGGTACAGAGCGCGGGCATCGTGGGGTCGGGCTCGATGAACGGTTCCGCGTATGCCCGGTTCCAGCGCGCCCGAGCTGCCGGCATCGACACCCTCATTGTCAATGCGGTGGAGTGCGAGCCCTTCACCGGGGTGGATCAGCGCATGCTCATTGAGCACGCCAACCAGATCCTGATCGGCGCCGCCATTGTCGCGCGCATCACCGGTGCGAAGAACACCTGCATCGCTGTGGCAGGCAAGCGACCCGGGGTGATGTCCGCGCTGCAGAAGGCGCGGACTGAGGGGGACCTCAAGTCTGTCACCATTGTCAAGGCACGAACCCGATACCCGCAGGGCAACGAGCGTGTTCTCTGCAC
>Ga0315284_10016086_pt1 | contig 10618 bp, 10 predicted proteins | sample YL17G09_16_MG_FD_203696 | JGI IMG/M metagenome (GOLD analysis project Ga0315284, IMG submission 203696) | Sediment microbial communities from Yellowstone Lake, YNP, Wyoming, USA - YL17G09_16 | ecosystem: Environmental > Aquatic > Freshwater > Lake > Sediment | place: USA: Wyoming | collected...
CGGCCACCCCTTCGGCCAACCGCCAAAAATCACTGATTTCTCGCCCAAAATCCCCCTCTCGGCGACGAATACCTCCTGTCGGGCGCCGCTGTGAGCATCCGACCGTGTTCGCCTCCTCGCGGAGCCGACCACGTCGTTCTTTGACAATTGCATACCGCCTCCTCCGCGATATCGCCGCCAGCTCGATATTCGTCATTGCGCCTTCGTCATTGATTCGACACTCGAGCTTCATCTTTGGTCATTCAATCGACAATCGGCAATCGGCATTTCCCCCAATTGCAGCGTCCTCTCAGAGCCAAAATGGGGTCATTTCGGGGTCGATTTGGGGTCGTTTTGGGGTCATTTCGGGGTCGTTTGGGGGTCGTTTTGGGGTCGTTTTGGGGTCGGTTTGGGGTCGGTTTTTTGACGACAATAACTCGATACCGACTGGCCGGCCCTGCACTTACGCCGCCCCCGACGCGAAAAATGCGTTTTTTACGCATGCGCAGCGCTACTGGCCGATCCGCTCCATCCCCCCCATATACGGCCGCAACGCCTCCGGCACCGTGATCGACCCGTCCGCGTTCTGATTCAGTTCCATGATCGGTATCAGAATCCGCGGGCTTGCGATCACCGTGTTGTTCAGCGTGTGGCAGATCCGCGTCTTGCCATCCGCATCCCGATACCGCAGGTTCAGCCGCCTGGCCTGAAACTCGTAAAACCGCGACGCCGAATGCGTCTCCCCCCACGTCCCCCGCGACGGCATCCACGTCTCGATGTCGTACTTCGCCGCCTGACCCTGCCCCAGGTCCCCCGTGCACACCAGCACCACGCGATACGGCAACCTCAGCTTCTGCAGCACCGCCTCGGCGTTCCCAAGGATCTCCTGGTGCCATCGCCTGCTCTCCTCCACGTCGTTCCGGCAGATCACCACCTGCTCCACCTTGTCAAACTGGTGAATCCGATACAGCCCCGCCGTGTCCTTCCCGTACGTCCCCGCCTCCCGCCGGAAACATGAACTCATGGCAACATACTTACGCGGCAATGTCTTACCGTCAAGAATCTCGTCCATGTGATACGCCGTCAGCGATACCTCCGCTGTCCCCACCAGAAACACCGGAGGATCCTCGTCGACCATCTCGTACGCCTGCTCCCGGCCCAACGGAAAATACCCCGTCCCCCGCATCGCGCCCTCTCGCACCACCACCGGCACCGTCATCGGCATAAACCCCTGCTCCAGCATCAGATCCATCGCCAGCCGCAGCACCGCCTGGTGCATCAGCGACCCCGCACCCCTCAGAAACCAGCTCCGCGTCCCCGCCAGCTTCACCCCTCGGTCGATGTCGATCATCCCCAGATCGGCCCCCAGCGTCACATGGTCCTTCGGCTCAAAGTCAAACTGCCGCACCTCCCCCCACTTCCGTAGCTCCACATTCTCCGAGTCGTCCTTCCCCATCGGCACATCCGCATCCGCCGGCTGCGGCACCCGCAGCAAGATCGCCTCGATTTGCGGCCACAGCTCCCCAGCCTCCACCTCCAGCTTCTGCTCCAACGCCTTCAGCTCCGTCGGCCTCGCCTGCAGACACTTCATCTCCTCCGCCATCCCCTCCCGCTCCCCTCCCGCCGCCTTCTTCAGCCTCCCCGCCAGTTGACCGATCTGCTGGCCGATCTGGTTCTTCTCAGCCGTGAGCTGCTGCCGCTCAGCCTCCAGCGCGCGGTGCCTGCCTTCCAGTTCCAGCAGCCGGTCGATGTCCACATCAATCCGCTTCAGCCGCGCCGCTTCCCGATAGCGATCAGGGTTCTCACGCAAGTCCTTCATGTCGATCATGTCTCGTCCTGGTTCCTGTCCCCGAGCGTTGTATCAGAACCCCTCCCAATCAGAAAGCCCACGGCTTTGCCGTGGGCTTTCGCTCAATCCCATCTCTATCCCACCCTCGCTTACCACGCGAAATGCGCAAACGCCTTGTTCGCATCCGCCATGCGGTGCGTGTTCTCGCGCGTGGTCATGGCCTTGCCTTCCTTCTTGAAGGCCGCCAACAACTCATCCGCCAGGCGATCCTTCATCGGCCGCCCGGTGCCGCTGCGGCAGGCCTCCATAATCCACCGGATCGCCAGGCTCTGCTGACGCTTCTTGCTCACCTGCATCGGCACCTGGTAGTTGGCCCCGCCGACGCGACGGCTGCGAACCTCCACAAAGGGCTTGACGTTGTTGACGGCCGTCTCGAACACCTCCAGGACGGGCACTTCCTTGATCTTCTTGGCAATGATGTCAAACGCCCCGTACACGATGCCCTGGGCGACCGTCTTCTTCCCCTGCCACATGATGCAGTTGATGAACTTGCTGACCAGCTTGCTATTGTGCCGGGCATCAGGTTTGAGGATTTCCTCGCTCTTGGTGAACTTCTTGAAAGCCATTGGTGGTTGACCGTTTTCTGCCGGGGCGGACAGCACCCGGCCTTGAATGTTCTCCCCGCATCACGTGGGGCTACGCCGCCCTCATCGGCTGCGGGAATACTCCGGATTCGCCTTGGTCTACTTGCCTTTCTTGGTGCCGTACTTGCTTCGACCCTGTTTGCGCCCCTCCACGCCGAGCGCATCGAGCGTGCCGCGAACGATGTGGTATCGCACGCCGGGCAGATCGCGCACACGGCCCCCGCGGACCAGCACAATGCTGTGCTCCTGGAGGTTATGCTCCTCACCGGGAATATAGGCCGTGACTTCGCGGCCGTTGCTCAGCCGCACACGGGCGATTTTGCGAAGGGCCGAGTTCGGCTTCTTCGGGGTCATGGTCTTGACCTGAAGGCATACGCCGCGCTTCTGCGGGCAGGCTTCCAGGTCCTTGACCTTGTTAATGCGAGGCAGAGCCCGCCGCGGGTTCTTGATCAACTGATTGATGGTCGGCATGTCATTCCTTGTTTTTCGCATCGGCCCTGAGGCCGAACGCCGCAATAACTAAGCCCCGCATTATATGGCCGACCGCTGAGCGACGCAAGTACGGTGGATCTGAGGCAACGATTCCGCAGTCTGAGCCGAAGAGGCCACGGGATAGGGGTTTGCACGGGAAAGGTGGGCGATCAGATTCGTTTGGGGCTTGGGGGTCTCGTCGAGCGTGCAGGGTGCCCGCTTCATTCCGGTTGCCAACTCAATCTTCCTCGCGTCTGAGCTGAGCCGCGGGCCACTTGCGTGCTGTATCAGCCTTGGGGAAAGAGCGGAAGCTGGATCGGCCGCGTCTGTTGTGCCTGATCAACAGCGTTTGCCGGTGTGAACAGGAACTCCGACTTTGGATCGTGTTGCCTGAACCGCTGCTGAGCCAGTTCGCGGTTCTGCACGGCATAGCAGTAGACGCACCCGTGAGGGCAGGTGTCGTAGTCGCCAATGTCGCGGGACTGAAAACACCCGCACTCTCTCCGGTTGCCCTTCAACTTCGTTGCATAGGCTCTGCCCGTAATCTGCTCGAACCGCCGTGCATCAACACACCGGGCATCCACCGCTCCCGGCACGAGAAAGTCCCTTTGCGAGCACACGGAGAGCTGCATGCCATACGAGCGGGCGATCTCCAGCATGAAGGTGGCGAGTGACCGCTTTTCATCCATGCTTGGATCGTGCCAGGAGAAGCCGAAGTGTTCCCCAGCCCACTCCATGTTCCGAAGGGTCTTCTGGTAATAATGGGCGAACGAAATCACCACCTCATCCGTTGCCCCGGCCAGCCGTCTTGCCAATCGCTCAAAGTTCGCACGGTGGAAATCCAGCGGCGTGAGCGATGTGGTCACGATGGTGTCATACCGCCACACGCAGACTTTCGGTCCGTACTCTTCCGCCATCTGCCGCACATTGTCCACCGAGCGGTCCGCATCCACGACAGAGTACTCCATCGCCCGTGGGTAGCCGTTGATGGCGTACTGCACGATGAAGGGATACCCAAGATCACGGATTTCGGGCAGGTGTTTGAGGAACGGCGTGATGTTCTTCGTCCAGAAAACGAAGCCGTCCACATCCTCCGGTCGCAGGGACACTCGGATTACCCGCCGGTTGTAGGGGTTCACCATCTTGCAGTAGCCCTGCCGGAGACGGTTGGCGAACCATTCGCCGTAGAAGGTGGGGATGTCCGTTTTGTAGCTGGCGGAGATAATCATCTGAATATTCTAAGCCTTCCGGCCCACTCTGATGTCAACCTTGCCCTTACGTTTAAGCCATCCGAATTTGCCAAAATACTCGCCCAAATCCGTGTTCTGCTCCGCGCCCTCAAATACCATCTCACAGGACCGTTGTTCTAGCAATTTGATGCCATTCCTCTTGGCAAGCGAGTCAAACCAGCCCCGGAATTCGGGGTCACGGTTGTCGATGTAAACGACCAAGGCCCCCTCTTTCGCACCCGCGAAACAGTGGTCGAAGAACGGTTCCGCCTTACGGCGACGCGTCCGCAACTCGGACATGAAGTAGATCAGCGTGAACACGTCGGCCTTCAAGAAACGGCCGTACATCTTGTACGTCTCCGGGTCGGTGGCATCCATATGGCAGAAGGACGGGTAAAACCTGAACTCCGTCTCCAGCAACCGTGCCACGTCTCCCCATGAGTCGGCCCACGCCCGCTCCCGGTCAAACAGGTAACAGGTCAGCGAGGATTTTTTCCCGTGGGCATTCATGTACTTCAGCATCCCCAGAAAATCGCTGCCCGGCCCCCCGCCAAGACAGGCGGCCTGGATATCATCCTTGCCAAAAACTTCCGTCAACGCCGGCGAATCCTGGATCACCTGGCTCACGTAGTCCGCGTGAGCCACTGTGTACCTCCGGATGTATGCGAAACGACTTGCCGGGCTGCCGTAATCGACCCCCGGGCACTTCGTACTCTTGAGGTTCGCATACCATTTGCTCAGCAATTCCAACTGCTGCTTGATAGCCTGGTCCCTGTTCTTGTCGGGTACTTCGGCGTGCTGCTCATCCAGCACCTTCTTGATTAACTGGCATAGTGTCATGTGCGCCTCACACGGTCAGGTGAACCAGCAAGTGTAATTCCGACCATTTGGTGAGCGGAACCACATCCATGCCCATTCGCGAAGGCCCCATGCCCCGCACGCTGAGAATTGTACAGCCCGGCCATCGTACGTCGCAACAGACAGGCAATTTGGGTGACGTATCCTATCGTGCGTAATGTGCAGGAACCGGGAAGAAGAGGAGGGTGCATCCTCAGATTGGGCTCAGAACAGGAGGACACACCCATGAGAGTCGTTGAAGCGGAACTGCCAACGGCTGCCGACCTGGGGGTGAACGGGCGGTCGCGGGGATTCACGAGCGGATCATCGGCCGACGGACGGAGACTTGTCTGAGCCGCCTTTGGCAGGCCGTAGCGCGATCAGACCAGGGGGCTCAGATGGTAGGCGGCTGACCAATCGTCCGGCTGCGGAGCCGGAGGGGCGGCGCCGCGCTGCTCCACAAAACGCAAGGTAGCTGAAAGAAGAGATGGGGGAGGGTCTTCGGCCGGCATGTTCGCCAGCACCTGGAGCAGTCGCCCCGCGCTGGCGACTCGTTGCCGCATATCAGGTGGGGCTGGCGGGCAGCGCAGCTCGTTGCCGGCGCCCCCGTTGCCCGGGGTTTTCCCGGCTTCATGTGCATCAAGGACTACATCGACAGCCCGACCGTCATCGTCGTTCAGCGTCTGCATGTTGGCCCTGCGTAACTGTGGGCGACACCATCGTCGCCGACATCACCTGGTGCAATGAGCTTGTACCGATTCTTACAAAACGATTGCGTCAACTCCGATGTGTATCAGCCTCAAACCGACAGGGTCAAGCCGCTTCACCAAAGGTAGCAGTTATACTCTTCGACCGGAGGGTTTGTTCTGTTGAATCGCTTGCCAGCGGTCGGCGAAATGGGCCACGGCCGCGTGAAGCCGCGATTTCACTGTCCCCAGGGGTATCTTCAGAATGTCACTGATCTGCTTGTAAGGGAATTGGTGGAAATAAGATAGGAGCAGAATCTCTCTGAGGTGATCGGGCATGTGGAGCACGGTATGGCGGACCAGGCGCTCCATCTCCTTTTTTTCAAGATTCTCACCGGGCTGCTCGGCCATGGACTCGATCAGATCGATGTACTGCGCGCTGTCGTCATTTCCGGGGCTGATGGCCGCCTGTAGAGGATTGGCGGGCCGGCGTGCCTGGCATCGCAACAGGTCGCGAGCCTTATTGGCCGCGATGGTGAAGATCCACGGCCGGAATCGGCGGGCGGGGTCAAACTGGGCCGCGGACTGGTGCACCTGCAGAAAGGTTTCCTGGAAAACGTCTTCGGCCGCCGAGCGATCACCCATAAAGCGGATCAGGAAATGGAACAGTTCCCGCTGATACCGCGCGACGAGCTGGGCAAAGGCGGCCCTGTCACCTCGGCAATACGCCTGAAGGACCTGCTCGTCGGTCAACTGCCGTCCGTCGGCTTGTTCCATCGTGGCATACTCGGATGGCACGCGGCGAAGCTCCGCAGGGAGGTTCGACGACTCAGGTGCGAGGTCCTGCGGCTGTACGTTGGGCAGAGCGGCGCTGTGCTCCTCAGGCTCCGGGGCGAGATGGAGATCGGTCGGCGAAGTGCTCATTGCAGCGCTCAGGTAAAACAGCTATCGTTCCACTGCGGCGAGCTCAAGGAAATCAACCTTCCACGCAAGGCCGCCAACTTTGCTTCCACAGATATCCGCTGCTGGCGAACTACCCTTTAACCACTCATACAAATTGTATGCCACCTGACACTCGATCTCCTCTGGGAGTTCCATTTTTCGGACTTAGCCGGGAGGCTTTGACGGCCGCCGTTCGCGATTGGGGGTTGCCCGCATACCGCGCCGACCAGATCCTGCACTGGGTTTACGGAATGCTAACGACCGACCCGCATCAGATGGCGAATATTTCGCTGGAGGACCGCAAGACCGTGGATGATCGCGTCAGTTTCGAGACCGCCACGATCGCGAGCCAAGTGGTGTCCAAAGACCGGACGCTCAAGATGTTGCTGAGATGGCCCGACGGCGCCATGGCCGAGACGGTGATGATTCCCGACGGTCCGCGGCGTACGGCGTGCGTGAGCTCGCAGGTGGGCTGTCCGATGCAGTGTAAGTTCTGTGCCAGCGGCATGGCCGGTCTGGAGGCCAATCTGGCGGTCAGGCAGATGGTCGAACAGATTCTGCTGCTGGACAGAAACATGCAGGCGAGCGGCAGGAGGATCACGAACGTCGTGTTCATGGGAATGGGCGAGCCGCTTGCAAATTATGCAAATCTCATGGCTTCGCTGCGGATTCTGCACGATCCGAAGTGTTTCAACATCGGCGCCCGTCGCATCACAATCTCAACTGTGGGAGTGCCCGCGAAGATCCGCAGTCTGGCGGAGGAGGATCTCCCGGTCAATTTGGCGCTGTCCTTGCACGCCCCCAACGAGGAACTGCGGCGGGAGTTGATACCATGGGCCGAGCATTTCGCTCTGGACGAGATTCTCGAATCGCTTCGGCACTACTTCCGCCGCACGGGGCGGGAGATCACATTTGAGTACATTCTTCTGGCGGGTGTCAACGATCACCGCGACCATGCACGGCAGTTGGCGCAGCTTTGTCGCACGCTACGCGTCAATGTGAACCTGATCGTGTACAACGAGGTTCCGGGCCTGCCATTTCGCAGGCCCGCCGACCAGGACGTGCTGAGGTTCGAGGAGAATCTGCGTAGCCATGGTGTCAACACACATGTGCGCAGATCGCGTGGGCGGGACATTGACGCCGCGTGCGGACAGCTTCGCCGGCGCTTTACTACGGGCGTCGGAAGCGTATCTTGATGACATGCGAAACCTGATCATGATCGCCATCGGGCTCCTGGTCGTCTTGACGGGCGGCTGCGCCAGGCTCATGCGGGGGGAGAGCCAGAGCATCAAGTTTGTGACGGAGCCTCCCGGCGCCACCGTGTCGGTGGGCGGCTCGGAGCTGACCACGCCGGCCGAGGTGAAGCTCAAACGGAAGGACAAGCACGAGGTGACGGTCAGCAAGACGGGCTATCGGACGGTGAAGTTCGAGTTGGTTGCGCAGTGGGACGGCGCGAGCCTGGGGAACGCGATTCTGCCCGGCGGGAGCGTTGGCTTCGCGACCGACACGGTGACCGGCGCGGACCGGAGCTTCCGGAAGCTCTCGACCATCAAGCTTCAGGCGGTGACCGACGCGAACACGCCGCCGCTGACGCTCATCTACTACCGCGGGGATCTGTACACCGAGGCGGAATATCAGCAGGTGCTGGAGCAGGAGCGGAAGTGGCGCGAGAGCTACTTTGAGAAGTGATGTCGGGGGCGAGAGGGAGCGTTTTTCCGGAGAGAGGGCGTAGGGGTGTTGGCGATGGAGCATTAGATAGGACAAGCCGCCCCGGCTAGAATCATCGCCATGCCGCAGGGAATCGAGCAGCGATTGAAGAAGCTCCGGGAGGAGCTGAATCGGCACAATTATCTCTACTATTTTGGGGCAAAGCCGGAGATCAGCGATCGGGAGTATGACCGGCTGATGGCGGAGCTGATCGAGATGGAGACGGCTCATCCGGAGCTGGTGACGCCGGATTCGCCGTCGCAACGGGTGGGGGGGCAGCCGATCGAGGGGTTTGCGACGGTTGAGCACGCCGTGCCGATGATGAGCATTGATAATACGTATGATGAGGCGAGTGTAAGGGAGTTTGATGAGCGGGTGAGGAAGGGGCTTGGGGGTGAGCGGCCGAGTTATGTGCTGGAGCCGAAGGTGGACGGGGTGTCGGCGTCGCTGCGGTATGAGGATGGTGTGCTGGTCCTGGCGGCGACGCGAGGGGACGGGCGGCGGGGGGATGATATGACGGCGAATGCGAGGACGATCCGGAGCATTCCGCTGAGGCTGACGGACCGGGAGATTCCGGGGATCTTGGAGGTTCGGGGGGAGGTTTACATGCCGAACGCGGAGTTTCAGCGGCTGAACAAGGAGCGGGAAGCGGAAGGAGAGGCGCTGTTTGCCAATCCGCGCAACGCGACGGCGGGGACGTTGAAACAGTTGGATTCGCGGGTGGTGGCGAAGCGGCGGCTGAGGTTCGTGGCGCATGGGTTGGGGCAGGTGGAGCCGCTACCGACCGAGAGCTATTGGGAATGGATCAAGCTTTTGAGGAAGTGGGGGGTTCCGATCGCAGAGCATACGAGGCTGGCGAAGGACGTGGATGAGGCGATTAAGGAGATCGAAGAGTTCGCCAAGGTTCGGGGAACGCTACCCTATCAGACCGATGGGATGGTGGTGAAGGTGGATTCGCTGGCGCAACGGCGGCAGCTCGGCGCCACCAGCAAGGCGCCACGGTGGGTGATTGCGTTCAAATATCCGGCAGAGCAAGTGCAGACGGTGCTGAAGGAGGTGCTGTGGCAGGTGGGCAAGGGGGGAACCCTGACGCCGGTGGCAGCCTTGATGCCGGTGTTTGTTGGAGGGACGACTGTGCGCTCTTCGACCCTGCACAACGTGGAGCAGATCGAGCGGCTGGGCTTGATGATCGGGGATACCGTGGTGATTGAGAAAGCGGGGGAGGTGATACCGTACGTGGTGCAGGCGGTGCGGGAAAAGCGACCGAAGGATGCGAAGGAGATCGTGCGGCCGAAGGAGTGTCCGTCGTGCGGGGCGATTGTGGAGCAGGAGGAGGACACGCCGTACATCCGGTGCGTGAATCCGGCATGTCCGGCGCAGTTGAAGGAGCGGGTGAGGTGGTTCTGCGGGCGGAACCAGATGGACATCGAGAACCTTGGCGAGGCGCTGGTGGATCAGCTTGTCGATGCCAACCTGGTCAAGACGTTCGCTGACATCTACCGATTGAAGAAGGAACAACTGATTGACCTCGAACGCATGGGCGAGAAGAGCGCCCAGAATGTCATCGACGCCATTGCGGCAAGTCGCGAGCGGGGCCTGGACCGGTTGCTCGCGGGGCTGGGCATCCGGCACGTCGGCAGCCGGGTGGCGTATGTGCTGGCGTCGCATTTCGGGTCGCTGGATGCGATTGGGAAAGCGAGTGAGGAGGAGTTGTCGGCGGTGAATGATATCGGGCCGGCGATTGCGGATTCGGTTCATGATTCTTTTCACAATGAGGCGGGGCTGGAGGCGATCAGGCAATTGAAGGCGGTGGGGATTGATCCGAAGATGGAGAAGCCGGCGGGGGTGGGGCAGTTGCTGCTGGCCGGGCAGACGGTGGTGGTCACGGGCACGCTTGAGCACTTCGAGCGGAAGGAGATCGAAGACATCATCGTTCAACTGGGGGGCAAAGCCTCCGGCAGCGTCAGCAAGAAGACGAGTTTCGTGGTGGCCGGTGAAGGCGCGGGCAGCAAACTGGGCAAGGCCAAGGAACTGGGGGTTCCTATGTTGACTGAGGCCGAGTTCATGAAGAAGGTCGGAATCAAGGGGTGAGGCGTGGGGGCTTGGGCGCCGATGACGCTAGTGGTCCGTCATGGATGATCTGGTGGGTGCCACTGGCGGCTTGTCCGCCAGTGCTCCTCAGCGAGGGCACTGGCAGCAAGCTGCCAGTGCCACCCAACGCCGTGAACTACGCCGCGGCCTTTTCATGGTGATACTCCCGCGCCAACTGGACTTCATCGGCCGTTGCCACAATGATTTTCGGCTCGCCAGGGGGATGCTGCTCTCTCTTACGCG
>Ga0315284_10016088_pt1 | contig 10618 bp, 30 predicted proteins | sample YL17G09_16_MG_FD_203696 | JGI IMG/M metagenome (GOLD analysis project Ga0315284, IMG submission 203696) | Sediment microbial communities from Yellowstone Lake, YNP, Wyoming, USA - YL17G09_16 | ecosystem: Environmental > Aquatic > Freshwater > Lake > Sediment | place: USA: Wyoming | collected...
TATTAAAACAATCAGGAAGATGCTTAATTAAACATTTCTTTTGGCGGTGCATCAGAGATTTCTGACTCATTCATAATTTCACAAGCATGGTTAATTAGTTCAATAGCCTCAAAGTTTTGTATGCCAAGAGCCATAATTTTTATGGCTTCTAATTCTTTTATCACCAAAAGAATTTGTGATGTAGCTTCTTTTCCATATGCTTTGGAAATCTCCAAAACTGTAAAAGCAAAATGTATTTTTGCTTCAATTGGAGCATCAAGCATTTTTTCTTCCGCAGCATCAAACAAAGCTTTAAGATGCTTGTTAGGATTAGAAGAATTATTTAATTCATTTAGCATCATTGTTTTCCTTCTGAGGCTTTGTCATACATCATTTGAAGTTCCTTTTATTAAACTACGGTACGCTTCAAGAATGTCTTTCTTATCCAGCGTCAACTGCTCAATCGTTTTTTGCTGCTGTTGCATCTTGATGTAAACATCCCGCGCAAAGTCGTCGAGCGTTGTCCTGTCCCAAGTGCTGAATGTGGGTATGCCGTTCACCATACACCTCTATCTTTTATTGAATGGAGTGTTTGCACAAACGCTTGATAGTCCGTTGCAGTGTGAAATCGCACCGGGTCTTTGTCATAAGTTTCGTGATTCAGCGCCGTACCATCGTGATCAACTTTAGCTAGAGCTTTTTCCCAGACGCTAATTGACGTATCCACGCGCTCTTCAATGGTTTGTTCTGACCACCGTTTCTTCACGGGGGCTTTGTTTTCATCGATCATAGTAATGCCTCTGGTTGTTGTTTAAGTTTTTCCCTCTGTGCTGTTCGGTACATCTGTTCCAGCAACTTCGGGTCTATTCTTTTGAACGGGTCGTAGAAGTTTACTGACTTTTTCTTCCGTTTTGAAGATGTGGTCGTTGTAGCAAATTCTTTTCCTGACGACATAGTTGTTAATCCTTTTTCGTGAGTCAATGACTCTGGTTGATGAATTACAGATGGGACACATCATGGATTTTTTTCAAACCATAGTTTTTCTCTAACTCCTTCAACGCCTCCATCAATAAGTTTAAACTTGACTGTTGGGTAGTTGCAACGATTTTCTTTTATCATTTGGTTCTTGTATTTAAACGTGCAGTCTGTGCAATAACCACTACTCCCGGGATTTAAAACCCTAGCTGCTTTTAGCCAATCTCTCCATTGAACAACAGAATTAAAACATCTAGGAACTTTATAGGTGTCTTCTTTATATTTAAATATAGGGTCATCTAAATTACCAACTTTTACTACCTCATCACCAACAACAACCTCGTAATTTAATTTTTGATGAGACGCTTCGCGTTTTGAATTAAATCCTGTCATGTGTTCTTCTCCTTGAGTTTGGCTTCAACTAAGTTGTAGAAAGCAAGAAGCCCTGCTCCATCGTGCTGCTTCAATATTTCTTGGTACTCATCATCCGTCAGCCCCTGCCACGGAACTGCATAAACTTGCGTGTCATCATCTTCCTCAAAGGTTGCTGCTGTTGTGTAAGATTTAAACGTTGGCTGTATTGGCACAGCTTGACCGCAGAACCCTGCATGTTCGGTAGCTTCATGCAGTGCTTTGTATGGTCTGTTGCACAGGGTGCAGTAGTACATGGCGCTTTCGCCCCCGCCCAATGTCAGTTCAAACACTCGCTTAATCATGTGTTCTTCTTTTTCAGGGCGGCTTCAATCGCTTGGGCAAGAGCAAAATGCTCGGTGCTTTGCACAGTTAATTCAGCATCAAGTATGTCTACTCTTTCCCCTTCCGTCAGTCCAACCCACTCAAGCTTTGTGTAAACAGGCACAAGGTCATGGGCTTGCGGGTTTTGAAATTGGTGTTCACCGTAGAGAAATATACCTTCCCCGTCCTTACGCACGTAGCCGTATGGTTTCATGTGTTCTCCTGTCGTGGTATGTGGCATGGCATTCCCATGTAGTCATCTGGGTGAAACTGCAATGACTCGTTCAAGTGGCAGCGCCCCAACATCTGCCCGTCTTTGCGCTTCTCGTGAGGTGTGCGCTCCAAGTGTTTACACGTATTGCAGTTGGCATCATGGGCATCAAACTCGCGCTTGGATTTGCGGAATGCTGGCAGTGCTGTTGGGTGACACACATACGTGCCGTTTACTTGCGGTGTACACGGGCCTAAGTAAATCGCATCCTCAATCTTGACACGCAGTCCGGTGTACTGGCAGGTGTATAACCCATCCGCATCGGGTGCATTCAAGATTGGCTTACCGCTTGTTGGGTGGCGCTCAGTCATTGTTCTTCTCCCGTACATGCACACCGCACTTGGTGCACTTGCCATCAACAATGTCATGCGCCTTACCCTCATGGCACTCATGCGCCCCCATCGTCCTAGCCAGCCCCGGCGCGTATTCGCCACCAATGCGGTACAGCTTTGGGTAGGCGGGGTGGAAGTATTCAATCATGTGTTCTGCTCCTTCAGCATGGCTTCCAAAGCTTGTCCAAACACTACTACGTTATTTCGTACTTCGGCATCAGGCGCTGATAATTTTCCATGATTTAAGTCATACCAAAGTTGTGCCCAAGCGATTTTAATTTCGTCGTCCGTTAGCCCCTGCCACGGGCGCTGTGCTGCGGGTGGGATGGTATGGAGAGGCTCTCGTCCCTCTCCGGCAGTCTTGTAAATCGTGCCGCAACCGACTGAATCAAAGTGTTCACGCATCTCGTCAATCTTTACCCAACCCTCAACGGCGTTCCAGTATTCCAAAGGCTCACTTTGCGCTTGCTGTGTTTGTGGCGGATGTGTGTAAAGTGGTTTGTATGTCCAGCCTTCCATCAAATGGTCTTCTGGGTTTTCATAATGAATGTCATCTTCCTCCCCATATGCGTTAATCGTCATCCACGCCACAGGCTCCTGCTCTGGCTGCGCCAGGGCGGCTTTGATAGCATGGTGTATATAGCTACACTCATGCTTATCTGTTTCAATGTGTTCAAGACACATTTGTAATACTTCATTCTTAGTCATTTCATGTTCCTTCCGATTTCTGCCGCTGCCCTAACGATGGCGCGGCGGGTTTTTTCGGAAATGTCTGCACCCATACCATCGTCGCAGTGCTCAATAATCCAGCCGTCCTGTGGATCGCTCCACACGGATACTGTGTGTAACTTTTCAAAGCCAATGTCCAACCGCAACTTCACCGCCAGCCGCAGCGCATCGCCATCGTCGGTGAGGGGGTTCCAAGGCTTTGCAGTAATGATGTTCATCATTGGGTCGTCCCCGGTGCAGTCACGCAGCACGCCATCTAGTGAGCGCAACGCCTTAATCCCCGCAGCCTTTGCTGCCAGTTCAAGTAGTTCTTTGTCAGTCATCACATCCCCTCATCTGCCAAGAACTCGGCCAAGAATAAATAATACAGATCGTAGTCTGTTGCTAAAGTAGCTGCGTCAATACCAGAAGCAAATTCGCACGTGGCACTACTGGCAAGAGACCATTCCCAACTGAACTTACACAAAGTGGCATCAAAAGTCATTTCCCGCAGCGCCGTGCTGATCGGGCCGTATTGCAAGTGCTCGTCATCCGGGTGGATGCGATAGCGGTAAGTACCTTTTATTAAATGCAGCCAGTAGGAATCTGACCATTGGCCTAAACAGTCATCTTCAATCCTCGCTCCACGGGCGGCGGCAAAAAGTATGCGGCTCATGCTTGTTCTCCCCTTGCTCTGATGGCGTCAGCATACTGCTGCCAGTCGTATTCCCCTTGTGCCTCGCACACCTTCGCGCAAGCCTCACGCTCTTTCTCAGCAGACCTCTCAATCATTTTGAGAGTCGCGGCGTGTTGTCTGTCCACATAAAGATGCATTGCCGCAACCACCTTTGCGAAAGCCTCACGCTCGGCTAATGCAACAAGGTCAGCAAAGGTTTCCACGTGATGCAAAAACCTATCTCTGTCCTTGCTCATACCGTAGTATGAAAGCCCTGATGCGTCTGCCATCTTGATGATTTCATCTTGTGTCATGTTTGGCTCCTCATTCTGATAGCTTTGGCAAGCATTGCCAGCTTTGGAATAGCCTCACGTTCGGCAGCGGCCCCAGCCTCATACCCGCATCGGTACGCTTCGGCAAGCGCAACCTCTGCTTTAGCAGCGGCAACAAGGTTGGCAAAGCGTTCAAGATATTTGTACTTACTGAACTCAAACCAATGTCCGTCATCGTGGACTCCTGCAACCCGCGCCATGCGGATGATTTCATCTTGTGTCATGGTGTTCCCCCAATCAAGTCAAGCAGATCAACATAGACGATCTCCATGCCGTATGCAATGTCTTGGTCTTTGTCGCTACCTTGATAGCGCCTAACGATTCGGTCGTTGAGTTCGTTTAGGAACTCTCTCAGTTGTGGCAGGGCGAACTCACTGACGTACCCCTGTGTGTCGTCGTCATCGTCCATGTTCATCCAATACATAATCTCTTTAAGTCGTGCTGCTCGGCGCTTGGCCTCGCGTTCGATGCGTTTAAATTCGTCTTCTTCATTGTTCATTCCAATGCTCCTTAATCAAATTCCTGTAAGTTGGTTATTGCAAACTCATATAGTTTCATAACTACCTCCGGGTCAATCTTCACAGTCGATCCTTCGCCGTCAACAAACTTGATCCAATCACCGTAGACTTCCATGTCACGGGCAGCGTCAATCTCTGCCCCGTCTGAGTTAATGTTCATGTCATGCTCCAATACATAAGTCCAGCCACCGCACCCAGAAAGACAGTAGTCATCAAGAACAGGATGACGATGGTCACCCAGTACATAAACTGATCAATGCCGCCATAGTCGCCATCGTCATACATGTTTGCTCTCCTTAACTGATGCAACACCGTCAGCAAACCCTTTCATGTAATGTTTTAAATTTATAGCCGCTTTTGTTTTAACTTCAGGAGGTTCTTTAGTCAATAAATTTTTTAAAGCAAAATACTTTTGAAAAGAAGTTTGTTTTTGCACACCAGTACTCATTTTGCTCAAGTTTTGTTCTCTAATTCCTGCCTGTTTAGCAATATCAACTTGTTTCCAACCTTTTTCTTTTAATATTTGAAAAAGTTCTACGAGGGTCAATAGTTTTTCTGTGTTGTTTTTCATAATTGTTCCTTGTGTTGATTAATATGCTGCTCCAACCTCTTGATGCGAGTGTCGTTGTAGCGCACCACAGAAACAGCATAGTCAACTGCCGTCTCTGCTTCCAGTTTGCACAAATGGGCAATTGCAAGTTCTTTTGAGATCATCTCTAGTGGCGTTGGACGCCTAAAATAGTTTTTGATTAAATTAATCATGGTGTTTAATCTTGTCAACTGGCATCACAGAAGATATCCAGAAACCATTGTTGTTTAAACTCATTCCTTTCTTCAACATTTCTTTTGAGGTTCTGCATCTTCGGGTAGAACCATGATCACCTGTTCGATGTTTATCAAAAGAATAAGTGCTATTAAAATATTCCATGCACCCTTGACATTGATTTTTATCGCCCGTTAATTTTTTGGGGGCAATGTTTACATCAACCATTTTTTGCACCTTGTAATAAACATTTGTGGAGATCATCAGACATAAGTTCTGCAAAAGATTTTCCGCTTGGAAATCTCATTTTGCTGGCAGTGTTGGCGCTAACAACCTCAATGGATTTTTTGATGCCATCGTTGTAGCCGCTTGCATAGGTTGAATCAGACAGACGCATTGAGATTGCCTCTCTAATCACAGAAGACATAGTTAGCTTTTTAGCTTTGGAAAATTTCCTAAGTTTTGCGTATTCACTTTCTTCAATGTAGGCCATGAATGGCTTCAGCTTTAAATTTTGCATTTTTAAAATCATAAGATTTTCCTTGTAGGTTCTATGACCCCACATGAAGGGGGCCACAGGATCAGATCAGAATGGAACGTCGTCATCCTGACCAAAACTGCTTGTCAATTTTCGTTCTGCACTTGCATCGTGCTCTGGAACCCACCTATTAATTGCAAGCGACAAATAAGTTTGACCTGCGCTGTTTCGTTTCTTCCATCCACTAATCTTGAACACCGACAAACCATCAACAACCTGTACCGCTGTTGAATTTGACAAATCAATGGCAATAGACCCCCAATAATCAGGAGATGACTCAAGTTTTTTAGTGGTGTTTGCCTTCAAACTGCCGCCATCAGGATATTCTTTAAACTCTTTTTCACTCATTTCTTTACTCCAAAAAAGATTTCTTCAAGTTGGTAAATTTCTCTAACACTTCCTTGTAAAACTCTAAGTGAGTTTTCTTCAGGCTCTCTAACTGCGTTTGGTTTGCCATCCAGTAGCTTGTCAAACCATCCACATCTTTGCTAATGCTTGTGTACTCAATCATTGCATCAGCAAATGCTCTCCGACTTTCATCGTCATTGCTCCACTCAGTCACCTGTACCTGTTTGTATTTTTTCTCTTCCTTTACCTCATTTACATCATTTACGGCTTTTACATAGCTTTCAGGGATGTCCTCTCCAGCGTAGATGTACAGACCCAACCCATGCATTGCCACAGCCTTAACCAAGCAGCGCATGATTGATGTGTTTACATCAAACGAGTTTGGTGTGGCAATCGGCTTGTTGCGGTAGTCCAGAACCGGCAACATGCAGGTCACAGGTTTGTTAAACATGGTCACCGTTACCCAGACCATGAATGTTCCACCTACAGGCATAAGCGGTGTCCCGTCAAACATCTCCACCTTGAAGTTGGCAGTAGGGTCAGCCTTCAAAGCCTCTGCCCATGCCCATGCCCATGACAGGTAACTCAGGTTGTTCTTCTTCTCAATCTTGTCCTTGAGATTGATCGATAAAAGATCAGACGAATTCATTGATTTCTCCTTGATACTGTTTACACCATTTGGCTACACCGCAGTAGTTCCCAGCGCACCTTCTCGGTTCTCCGGGTCTTACCTCAACATAGCCTTTCTTCTCTGTTGCCATCTCTAATGCCTCACTTTCATTGGTCAATACTCGGATTGCAGTTTTGCGATCCACCTTTTTTACGGCGTAGGTCGTTTCCGACATCCACCGATCTGCATCGGAACATGGTTGTAGTTCCTCTGAAAATTCAACAGCCACCTTGCTCCTCTGGTGCATGGCAAGCCTGTTCCTGACAAATAGTTCAGCCTCATAGCTGTTCCACATGGGTACATCAACTACGCAGATCTGGCTCTTGGGGTAGTCCTCTTTGTTGCTCCCGTGCTTGTTGAAGTCCTTGAGCAATGCACAGACCTTCAGTGCTATGACATTCTTCTTCTTGACAGTCTCAATCAACCACTTGTACATGTTGAGTTGCTCCACCCACTCACGCTTCTCACCCATGACTGACCAAACAGATGTAAACTTGTAATCCCACAAAATTAGTCCCTCTGGGGTCGTTTGTTGAGCATCAATCGCACCTGAGATTTCAATGCCGTCCAACGTTGTGAAGAGCCTCTCCTCAGAGACAAACCCATGAGCCTTGACCCCCTCAAACTGAGCGTGAAGGGCAGTGCCTAAAAATCGTGGGAGCATATCGCTGATATCCTCCTCCATGTCGTGTTCGTACTGTTCTCGGAACCTTGCCACCTTGGGCGGCTGCAAAAGCCCAGTTACACTGTACTGGCTAGTGCCCTTGCTGTAGTTGTCCTTAGACATCATGTTTACCAATGGCAGAGGCAAATCGAACTTGTTTGTAACCTTCATCGGAATCCTTTTTTATGAACCATGATCTGTATGATAGTGCCATTGTAGAGGAATTGCAAGCGATATCACTAATTATTTTTGGTGAGCCTGCAAGTAAGTCAAATTCTCGAAGAGTCGTGCGAATAAACAACACATCCCGCTTGATCAAATCGAAAAAAGCTCTAAGCTACTCAGACATCTTTAGGAACCAGTGCAGGAGACTGACAACCTTGCTCACTGGGGATCTAATGGTGACGATGCACATTCACTACGCATCAAGGCGTCCAGACCTTGACGAGAGTCTGATCTTGGACTTAATGCAGGGGTTCATCTACGAGAACGACAGACAGGTCAAGGAGCGCCACACCTACTGGCACTTGGACAAGGAGAGACCCCGTGCTGAAATTTTTGTGTCGAAGATAGAGGAAATTGCACCCAAAAAAAAGCCCCGTCAACATCGGGGCAAAGATGGCACTGCAATGCCTTAACGCATTCTACAAGGAAAAAATGGACATCATTGACTACGCGCAACACCTGATCAAAATTGAAAAGCTTCTCAGAGAGACACATGATCTATGCAACGAAAAAAAGATTAACGAAGCTCAACATTTGTGTTTAAACATTATTGTTGAAGCTAGGCTTCTACAGTCTTGTTTGTCCATCATGGGTGAAAAAACAACGAAATAAAATATATTTTTTCTGCACTGAAAAACCGAGAAGATTCGGTGTACAGTGCAATTCGGACTCCATCCGTAGCAAGAGTTTTAGTCCCGACTGCGTGGAAGAAAAGGGATACACGGTAAGCGTTATGGCGCAGGGCAACTACCCTCAACAACCCGTGCGGCTGGTCGAATCTGCAAGCCGAGGGATCAGTCTATGACTGACATGCAGATGCCGAAAGGCGGTGAAACCAATCCTCTCTGTCCCTTCAATGGGGAAGGGGGGTCTTTGGGTGAAATTATGATAAGAGCGCGTTTTGTATTCTCCCCGCCCCGAAGGGGCTTAATTGAAAGGACATTGCATGTTTGCTGAACAAGATCAAGACACCTTGAAATCACTGGTTGAATTAAATGCAGAGGGGTATTTTTCTGGAAAGAAGAATGTCAATCTTGATAAATTTATCCAAGCTTTGATGAGGAACTGCCCTGAGAAATTCCATGATCCAAAGTCATTGAAATTGCGGAGGTTTTTCAACGAACCTAGGCCTCACAAAGACATCGTCATTCCGATGGCTGGTTGTCTGCGTCCCTATGACGAAGTCAAGGAACCAGCATGAGGAACTACAAAAAAGACTACGTCACCCAAGTTGCCCGTGGTGAACATGATGACAGGATGGAGAGACAAAGGGCAAGAAGAGAGATGGACGCCAAGGGTGTTGATCGTGCAGGCAAGGACGTTGCTCATGTCAAGGCGTTGAGCAAAGGTGGTAGCAACAAGACGGGGGTCAAGCTGCAAGTCCCGTCTAAGAATAGGTCGTTCCCAAGAAAATCCGATGGTTCAATGAAATAAAACTGGAGATTAGGATGATTGATATCTGTGCTTGCTGTGGTCAAAAGATACGCAAACTAAACCCACATAGGATGTGTAAACAAAAAGTAAATTTACTGCAAATATTTTACAAAGCCAAAGATTGGGTGTTCGCACAGGAGGGTTACGGGGTTGAGGTGGAAGGGAAGATGCAACGTGCGCCCTACCGGGCAAGGGCACATGCAAGCCGCTTGGTTTGGTTTGGCTTGGCAGAACATGGCAAGACGAGATCAGGGCTGTACCGCATCACCCAAGAGGGTGTTCAGTTCCTTGCTGGTTCGCACCAAGTGCCTGCGATCATCTATTGCAAGGATGGTGAGGTCGTTGAATCAACTGACAAAAAGGTTGGCATCAGGGATGTCCGGGGCATCATCCTTGACAAAGACTACTGGGATAACTATTCGCAGATGCAGATTTAATGCATGGTCAGTGAGAAAACGTTTGTTTAAACTTAACAATTATGAAAGCACAAAATGGAAAAAATATTGAATGACGCTTATTACAAGCAAAGGGCAGTTGAAAAAAAATATTTAAGCCCAGAACAGTTAATTATGTGCGGATTAAATGAGGTTTTTTGTGATTACAAAAAAAACGTTGTTTGTTTGTATTTGCCTTACAGGAATTGCACAGATATGACTGGTGCAATTTTGTTTGGAAAACGCATTAATTCCAAGGTAGAGCAAGTTCATTGTTTTGAAGATGGTCATTTAATTAATATTTATGCCAAAAAATCTGACGGTTTATGGATTGCTGCAAGTTATGACCGCGCTCCGTTACCCGATCCACGCCAAGTCCTTGAATTAATAGAAGAATGAACGCAGAGTTTCTTGAGCGTTTTCATTTCAATGAGAGCGCAAGGGTTAGCTGTCCCTTTTGCTCTTCAGAACGCAGCAAGACAACAGCCAAAGACCTCAGTCTGATCAAAAAGCCTGACGGTGCAATCCTTTACCACTGCCATCATTGTCAGGTCAGTGGCTCATACCAACCAACTAAAAAGGAGAAACAATTGAGTGCTATAAATTTTGATTTTGATTTTGAACTTGAAAAAACAGAAACAACCAAGATCCATTCTGTCCCTAATTCAACCATCAAAAAACCATTGGAACAGAAGCATTACAACTGGCTTCAAAGCAGAGGAATCAGCAAAGCAACAGCAGACAAGATGAAGCTGTTCTCTCAGGAAAAATTCTTTCAAAAACTCAGCAAGACCAGCGATAGCATAGGGTTCCCCTATTACAGGGATGGTGCATTTGTTGCAGCAAAATACAGATCATTCCCAGAGAAGGCGTTTACACAAGAAGAAGGTGGGGCACATGATTTCTTCGGCCTCGACAACATAGTCAAGGGCAAGCCAATCATCATTGTTGAAGGGGAGATTGATTGCCTGACATTGATTGAGGCAGGAGTTGAGAATGTTGTGTCAGTCCCTGCG
>Ga0315284_10016089_pt1 | contig 10618 bp, 8 predicted proteins | sample YL17G09_16_MG_FD_203696 | JGI IMG/M metagenome (GOLD analysis project Ga0315284, IMG submission 203696) | Sediment microbial communities from Yellowstone Lake, YNP, Wyoming, USA - YL17G09_16 | ecosystem: Environmental > Aquatic > Freshwater > Lake > Sediment | place: USA: Wyoming | collected...
AGACAAATTGTAACATAAAGATATTGCCTGCTATAGAGACGACCCTATTAAAACCTCAAGATTTCAATCAGTTAAGAGAATTGGTGTATCGCCGCCTGGAAGAGGCATTGGTATAGGCTGGTGCATATATTTGATGGCGCTGATACCTGTAATTTAGGATTATCATGCTATATTTTATATAAGTATGCTAAAATCATTACGAAGAGTCATACAATATATTTTCCAGAATTTTTTCGAACATCTTACCGCAGTAGTTGTAAAGGTCTCTGTATTTGGTAAAGAGAACATACCTGACGTTCCCGGCGCAATCATAGTGGCGAATCACATAAGTTATCTCGACGTTCCGTGTCTCGGTTGGGCATTTAACGAGCGTACACTTAAAATGAAGTGGGTCGTCTCCAAGGAGATCTACGGATTATGGTTCATGAAATGGGTATATATCATATGGGATGTCATCGTCTTAAATGGAACAATAGAAAAAATAAAACTTGCTCTCAGCCAAAATAGATGGGTCGTCATCTTCCCGGAGGGTGGAGAGCGCATGTGCCCGCCCTGGCTGCGCGAGGAAATAAGAAAAAAACGTTCCAGGCGGGGAGCCGCAATAATAGCTTTATCCACCGGCGTATCTGTCATACCGGTTGGCATTACCGGAGCTGATAAGGTCCTGCCCATGCGTTCATTCAGATTGAATAGAAGGCACAAAATAGTGGTACGCATAGGAAAGCCTTTTTCTTATAAAATGGTATCGGATAATGATATAACCGATGAGCTTGTAAACCAAACGAAACAAGAGATCATAGACCGGATATATTCACTGGTTGAAAATGTGCCATCTGACTGAACATAACATATTCCTTTTCCTGGTCCAGATATTCATCATATTGGGATTTTGCGGCATTTTGCACGCAAAAGGGGTCAGGTCCATTCACGTAGCAATATACGCGTTGGACCAGACCCCTTTTCAAATATCTTCGTCGAGGAATTGAAACAAAGTAGCCGACGTTTAAACGTCGGCTACTTTGCATTGTTATCTACCTATCTGTTTCCTGATAAAAAAAGTGGTGAGGGGGTATGCCTCTCACTTTATACTTATCTCTGAATTTGACGTTGCTATAATATGATTATTGACCATAGATAACGGGGGTTTTTCCGGAATCAGAGAGGCGAGTTTTAGAGAGCTGTCCGGACATGAGTGCATGCTCAAAAATGTCCGTTTTGACCGGTCATTTTAATGACAAAGCGTCGTAACTCTTTACAGCGCAAAGAGATATGAAATGTCCGCCTCGTAAGGGTGGACATTTTGTATTTTTGCAATGGCCAACTATTTATTTTTTATCAGATTTCATACATTCATTCACTGACCTAAAGAAACTCTCGGGATCCAGCTTGCCTTTCACAAAAGTGTATTTTTTAAACTCACCGTCCGCGCCTTTATAATAGATCAAGAAATACGGGACATTCACTATGCCCACTATCTTGTACGATTGGTTGTCCCTGTCCACAAAAATCGGAAAAAGCACATTGAATCTCTCTTTATATGTGGCGATATCGTCTTTGGAGGTACTGATCTCCAGGCCTATCACCTTCACTTTATCGGATAGCCCGGCTTCCCGCACCAGCTCATAGACTTTATCGATATTCACCGCTTCGCCCTGACAAAAAGGGCAATACCTGTCAAAGACTTCCACTATGAGGATCTGCGCTTTTATTTCCGACAACGAGGTTATCTCCGCGCTTTTCACCAGGCCCAGATACTTCATGTCGGCGGCCTTTGACGGCCCTTCGAGCGAGATCTTATAACCTAAGGTCTCTTTGCTAGTCACTGTTCCTCCAGGGGCCGCTTGAGCGCTCCGGGGAGCCTGTATCTTGGCAAGCTCCTGGATTAAGAGCGCGGGCTCCGGACTTGTGTTGATATCGTGCACATCTATGTAGCGTATAATCCCTTCTTTATCTACAATAAATATCGCGCGTTCGGTGATCCCTTCAGGCCGCAATATTCCGTAACAATCGGCCGTTTTTCCGTGCGGCCAAAAATCGGACAATATGTTCAGGCGGAGCTCCCCAATGCCTCTGGTCCAGGCATACAGGCTCGGGATATTATCTACGCTTATTCCCAGGACAACAGCGTCATACAAGTCCAGGAGGCCGGCCATACGGTTGTACCCCGGCCACTGTGATGAACAAACAGGCGTCCATGCGGCAGGCACAAATGAAATGACCACATTTTTTTTACCACGAAACTCGGTCAGCGAAACTTTCTTTCCGGATAACGACTGCAGATTAAAATCCGGAGCGAGATCTCCGACTTTTACATTAAGACGGCTTGACGTGGGAGTTAGCTGCCCCGGTTGATATATGAGCTCTTTTCTCTCTCCGGACTCCGCGGAATACGAAATAGAGCACGTTAATGCTCCTGCTAAGGCCAAAGACAAGATTAAAGCTTTCCCCATAATAAGCCTCCTTCTCTACTCCACGATACCTTCCTCGGCCGGTCCGTCATTAAGAGGCGGGACCGTCCCTACACATGTCTTGGAAGTGTGAGAATCAAATTTCCCCACTTCGCGGGTCATCAACTCTTCTATTTTTCTCGCATTACATTCCTTGTTTTCTGAGATCATCCGAGCCGCGTAACCTGCCGCGTAAGCTGCGGAGACCGATGTTCCTATTTTTCCCCCTTCATGCCCCTTACATAAGAGAGTGATCTTTTTCCCTCTCCTGGATTCACCGGCGGCAGATTCAATATCGATCATGCCTATCGCGATAACTTCGGGGTATTGAGCGGGATATGCCAGCTTGCAAACCGCAGCTGAGGTTGAAGCGCAGTCCTTAGCATCGGTATCGAGCTTCGACGCCTCATTGCCGGCTGCCGCGACTATTATTATTCCTTTATCGTAAGCTTTTTTTATTGCGGCATGAAGCGCATCGCTATCCCTAATCCTTAAAGACATGTTTATAACATCGACGTTCATAGATACCGCCCAATCTACTCCCAACGTTACAAGGTCAGGGCTGATAGTTTTTCCGTTTGCGTCCAGCGCTTTGATTATATAAAACTCAGCGCCCGGACAGCTCTCTTCTATTATCCGGGCCATCAGGGTCCCGTGCCCGTTGTCGTCCTCTACCGAAGCGCTTACAAGACTGATCCCTTCCTTGTATTTTGCATTGGACCCTGTATCAATTATAGCTACTTTAACAGGCCTATTAAGAGTCTCAGATGCCATTAAAGGCATCGTCAGGCAGAGCATTAAAAATAGGGACAGACACCATTTTTTAATCACGAGATTGCTTCGTCGGGCTTCGCCCTCCTCGCAATGACGAGGAGAGAAATAAAACGGTCCCATTATTTCTTCCTCATATTTGCCGATGATAATTTCAGGCTATCTCTGTATTTAGCAACCGTTCTTCTCGAGATCTTTATGCCCTGATCCTTGAGAACCGATTGGATCTCAATATCTTTTAATGGCCTTGCGCTATCTTCGTTCTCGACTATCTCCTTTATCTTCAGCTTTACACTAATCGTAGAAACCATCCCAGAATCCTGTTTTATTCCTTTCACAAAAAAGCTTTTCAAGCTGAATATGCGGTCGGGGGCCTGCAGGTATTTATTGGAGACTGTCCTGCTCACAGTGGCTTCGCTTACTAAAAGCGCCTTTGCCGCCTCCTTCAGGGTTAACGGCTTTGCCGCGGTATCGCTCTCATTAAAAAAATCCTTCTGCTTATCAACCAAATATCCGCATACCCGGTTAATTGTCTTTTTTCTCTTCTTCACCGCGTCAATGACCCACCTGGCATGGGAAAGCTTTTTCCTGACATACTCTTTTGTGGCGGGTTCAACCTGTTTATCCTTTAATGCGGCGCTGTAAGCGGGGCTTAAGTAAAGCCGCGGCAGGTCTCTATCGCTTATCTCAATGTCGTAAGTTCCGTTATTTTTATAAAGAATAACGTCCGGGATTATATACGTAGCCGCCTCTTTGCTGAATGCGGCTCCGGGATTTGGGGTTAGATATGATATTCGTTTTTTAGCCGCCTCTACTTCCTGCGTAGTGATCGAAAGCGCTTGAGCTATTTTTTCAAAATTACCTTTTTCCAGATCCTCCAAATGCCAATAGACTATCCTGTAGATATGCGTATCGCCTTTCCCGAAGTTTAAGAGCTGGATCAGTAGCGATTCTTTCAGGTCCCGCCCACCTACCCCCGCGGGATCGAATGTTCTTATGAGACCCAGGGCGCTTCTGACTTTTTCTGTGGAGGCATTTAATATCTCCGGGAGCTCTTTCAGGTCCACCTTAAGATAGCCGTTATCATCAAAGTTCCTGATCAAGAATTCACCTATCCGTTTCTGTTCATCATCCTTAGCTAAGACCTCAAGCTGCCAGTGCAGGTGGTCATAAAGGCTCTCTTTCTTGATGATCAAGCTCTCAAAATAATCTTTCTTCTCTTTAGTTATGGATGGACGCTCGCCCTCTGAGCCCGACGCCAGTTCCTCCTTATCCACCCTCTCGTCATTAAGTTCCGATATCTCCTCATCAAGCCGGCTTTCGTCCTCATCTATGGTCTCGGATGACGGATCTTCCTCCTCAAGAAGCGGATTCTCCTCCAGCTCCGCCTGTAGAAAAGTCCTCAGGTCCATGATGTTAAGCTGCAGCACATGCATATTCAAAAGCATCTTCGCCGTGAGCATCATCCTCTGGACCCCCTCGGGCCGCATATCCATAGGCATCATGGTAATTTCCCCTTCTTAGATTTTATTTATATGTAAAGCCGACTCAACCTTGCTTCTGATATCCGAAAGATCAAAGGGCTTCTCGAGATAAGCGTATGCTCCAAAATCGCTGCTTTCCCTGCGCGTCTTCTCGGTCCCATAGCCCGTCATCATTATCACTTCGATATTTTTATTCGTCTTCTTTATGAGCTTAAGCGTCTGCAGGCCATCCGCGAAGCCCGGCATCCTTATGTCGATAAACGCTAGCCTCACTTCATTGGTATTAACGATATTCAGGGCCTCTCTTCCATTGGACGCCAGAAGCGTATTATAACCCCTGCCATCCAGAAATTTGCTTAAGACCTCCTGCACCACTCTTTCGTCATCGGCGATAAGAATACCGATCTTTTTATCCGGCTCCTTACGTTCTTCCGGCCGCGGCGGCTTGTAAAAAATCTGCAGAGTCGGCATGTAGCTCGGCACCATCTTTTTTAGCTGCTCTAAAAACGCGCGCCTGTCATCATGCTCAATAGTTTGATTCAAAACCTCCAGACAGCTTATAATATCCACTCCGCTCTCCCTGCCAGATCTCAGCATCATTATCTTTTCATGGGAAGTATTTAATAACTCTTCGTCTTCCGCGACCAAGGCCTCATACATCTTTTCGCCGGGCCTGAGGCCCGTAAAAACAATCTTTATATCCTTATCCGGTGCCAGGCCGGAAAGCTTTATCATGTCATAGGCAAGGTCAAGTATCTTTATCTGCTTGCCCATCTCCAGAATAAATATTTCACCGCCCTGACCCATATAGCCGGCCTCCATCACCAGAGCCGCCGCTTCCGGGATAGTCATAAAATACCTTGTGATATCAGGATGGGTAATGGTGATAGGTCCGCCTCTTTCTATCATTTTTTTGAACGCGGGCATGACACTGCCCTCACTGCCTAAAACATTGCCGAATCTTACCGCCATAAACTTGGTGGCGCTCTTACCCTTAAGGCTCGCTATATACATCTCCGTCACCTTCTTGGAAACACCCATCAGGCTCGTCGGCGCTACCGCCTTATCGGTAGATAGCATGATAAATTTTTCCACGCCTGAGCTGGCGGCCGCTTCCGCCAATATCTTTGTGCCGAATACGTTATTTTTTACCGCCTCCATCCCGTTCGTCTCCATGAGAGGCACATGTTTATGGGCCGCTGCATGGAAAACAATATGCGGCTTGTGAGCCGAGAAGACTTCCTCCACCCTGGCTCTGTCGCAAATATCGCCCACGACAGGGATCTTCCGGAGCCCTTCAAAAGACCGGCCAAGCTCCATATCTATGTAGAAGAGAGGGTTTTCCGCTTTTTCAAATAGGATCAATTTGCCGGGATTGAGCCTGGCCACTTGCCGGCATAGCTCAGAGCCTATTGATCCGCCGGCGCCTGTAATGAGCACATTTTTACCCTTTATGTACTCAGCCATTTTCTGCGCATCCGGAAGCATCTCAGCCCTGCCGATCAGGTCCTCCAGCCTTACCTCGCGCAGCTCTTTTACCTTAACCGTGCCATCGACCAGATCTGACATATTAGGGACCGTCCTGTATTTAGCTCCGCTTTTTATGCAATAATCCAGAATATCCCGCCTCTGGTCCGAAGTGGCGGAGGGAATGGCGATAATGATCTCCTCTATGTTTCTTTCCTTGACGATAGCCGGAATATCGGCCCCTCCACCCAGTATCGGTACTCCATGAATTTGTTTTCGCTGTTTTCCGGGATTATCGTCGATCAATCCTATAACTTCATAATTGTGGCTGTAGCGGTAGACCATCTCTCGCGCGATCATCTCGCCGGCATCACCGGCGCCTACGACAAGCACTTTTTTTCGCCGTCCGTTCCCGTTTCCGTTTTTATGCCGCGTTCTCAGGGGCCGCGTAAGGCGCACCACAAACCGTATCCCGCTTAAGGCAATGACTAAAAGAAGCCAGTCGATAATAAAGACGGAGCGTGGCTGCCCCACGTTAGCCACCATAGCTATCGCGACGATTAAGACCGAGCTTACCGTCACCGCTTTTATGATCTGGGCCAGGTCCTTTACGCTCGCGTATTGCCACATGCTGGTATTGAGCTTAAAATAGAATAACGCCGCCAACCGGATGATCATCGCAAGCGGAAGCACATTGACCATCATATCCATATATTTTGCAGGCGGCATACCATCAAACCGTATGAAATAAGCGGCGATGTAGGACAAGGTAATAGCGACCGCATCGCTTAGAAGAACAAGATTCTCCTGCCAGCCTTTCCGTGATATATCCATCTTCTCACCACTGCCTTTCTTTTTGTTCACAAAATTTTGTATGCGCGTTATCGCGCTGCACACCTTCTCTACGGTAACCGGCTCCATATGCCCATATAGAGGAAGCGCAAGCCCCGTCCGTGACGCTTTTTCGGTGACCGGCAGCTTTCCCTCATAAGTTTCCCTGAACACGCGGTAGGCCTCCTGCAAATGCACCGCCGGATAAAAATATTTCTTGGTCTCTATATTTTCCGATTTTAGCGCCTCGCATAGCGTATCCCGCGACATCCCGAACCGCTCTTCGTCTATGAATATGACCATGTAGTTTCCCGATGACTTACTGCCGGAGAGAACTCTTTGGAAGCTTATTCCGTCAATATTCTTTAAGAGCTCCTGATAGAGCGAAATGAGCTCCCGCCTTGTCTTTAAACACTTCTCTATACTACGTAAATTCTTTAATCCGACCAGCGCATGAAACTCGCTCATCCTGGCGCTTAATCCCACGTTTTCAATGTCCTCGCCGCGCTTGCCATAATCTCTTAATCTCCGCAGATACTCCGCCAATTTGATATTGTTCGTCGTAATGAGTCCGCCCTCTATCGCGGTCAGGACCTTTGTCGGGCTTAAGCTGAAGACTTCGCAATCGCCAAACCCGCCTGCTTTTACACCCTGGTATTCGGAGCCAAACGCCTGCGCGCTGTCAAAGATAAGCTTTAGGTTATGCTTCTCGGCTATCTCCGCGAGCTCCCCCATCCACGGCGGATTGCCAAAAATATAAACAGGCATGATAGCCGATGTCTTGGGCGTTATCTTCTTCTCGATCTCTTTTGCATCAATATTGTATGTGCCTTCCTCACAATCAACAAAGACCGGCGTCAAGTGATTCCATATAAGCGAATGCACCGTAGCCGTAAACGTAAAGCTCGGCACGATCACCTCGCCCGTTAAACCCAGCGCCTTTACCGCGAGCATGAGGCCGCTCGTGGCACTCGAAACAGCCACCGCCTCCTTTACGCCTAAATACCGCGCGCATTCCTGTTCAAATAACTTCACATATTTAGAGACCGTGACGTTACCGGAAGAGAATATCTCTTTAAGCTCGGTCATCATCTCAGCCGGGTCAAATAGCGTCGGCCTGATTATGTGCAATTTCTCTTTAAACATCAGCTTCCTCCACCAAAACCCTCACGATCCTCTCCGCTGCCCGGCCATCCCAGTATTTAATCGTCTTTCGCCTCTTGCGCTCTCCGCGCAGGATCTTCTTCGCCTCTTTTACTATTTTTTCCTCATCGGTCCCCACCAAAATATTCGTTCCCTGCGTGATGGTAATCGGCCGCTCGGTATTTTCTCTTATGGTCAGGCATGGTATATCCAGGACGGTCGTCTCCTCCTGTATCCCGCCGGAATCAGTCAGGACCATCTTTGCTTTCGGGTATAGCTTTATGAAATCCAGATAACCCAACGGCTCCAGCAGTTTAATCTGTCCGTTATAATATTTTTCAAACCCAAACCGCTTGATCTGTCCTCTCGTCCGCGGATGGACCGGAAAGATGATCGGTATGGATTTCGATATTTTATTCAGTGCCATTGATATCCGCTCAAAGGTATCTTTATCATCCACATTACTCGGCCTGTGCAGCGTCACCACCGCATATTCGCCATCTCTTGGTCTTCGGTCTTTGGTCTTCGGTCTTTGGTCTACTGTTTCCATGCTGCGTAGCAACGTATCTATCATCACATCCCCGACCAAAAATACCTTATCTTGCGCAATGCCTTCCTTCGCCAGATTTCTATCCGCGTCTTTGCAGGTCGTAAATAAAAGATCTGACATCTGGTCTGTGAGCACCCGGTTAATCTCTTCCGGCATCCTTCTGTCGAAACTTCGTAAACCCGCCTCAACATGAGCGACCTTTATATGAAGTTTACTTGCCGCCAAAGAGCAAGCCAAGGTTGAATTCACATCGCCGACTACCAGCACCAGGTTCGGCTTCTCTTTAAAAAGAACTTTCTCAAACCGCTCCATCACCCGCGCCGTCTGCTCTGCGTGGGTCCCGGAACCGACTTCCAAATGAATATCCGGTTTGGGCAATTCCAGGTCTTTAAAAAAAGCACCAGACATATTCGCGTCATAGTGTTGTCCCGTATGCACCAGGAGCGGCTTAATCTTACGATACGCCTTCATTGCCCTCATGATCGGCGCTATCTTCATGAAATTCGGCCTCGCGCCGACCACGTTTATTATTTTCATACCTTCCTTAGTCATTGCAATCCCATGCGATTATTTACTAAAGACCGTCCGCAATACATATTCTATATCCTTCCAGAAACTGGAGTTTTCTACATACTCCCGGTTAAGTCTTACCTTATCCGGATAAATCACCTCAGCATTATACTTATCAGGATCTGCTTGCTTGGCCAGGATCTCTTCTTCGTTTCTATATTTTAAGGTGGCCGGACCGGTTATGCCGGGCCTGACGCTAAGAATTATTCTATCTTCACCCGTTAATCTATCGGCAAAGCCGGGAATATCAGGCCTGGGGCCCACAAAACTCATATCTCCTTTTAATACATTGATCAACTGCGGCAGCTCATCCAGTTTAAGCCTGCGCAGGAATATTCCTACCGGCGTAATTCGCGGGTCATACTTAACCGTTACAGAACTGCCTAATTTATCCGCGTTTATAACCATCGTACGAAATTTAAGTAGTTTAAATATTCTGGCGTTTAATCCCACGCGATCCTGCTTATAAAATATGGGCCCTCTTGAAGTAGTTTTAATAAGCAAGGCTACTAAAAGCAAGGCCGGAGAAACAGCAATAAGCCCAATTAGAGATATTAAGAAATCAAAAGTTCGCTTCATAAGTTTCTAAGTAGTGTTATTTATCAGCTTTTTGAACTAAAAATACAAAATGTCCGCAAAAAAGCAGTTTCCAAAGATTTATTTCTCGCTGGTCTTTGCCTTTAACCCTCAAAAATAAGCCTGCTATCCGGTTAAATGGAGATTCTTGTTCAAAATATCGGGAAAGAAATCTTCCGATCAACGAACTATGAGAAAATAATCGCCTAAACAATAAAGTCAAAACATCGATCCCCGGCCTCATTTCAACGATATTCAGATTTGCTCTGTCTAATAATAGTTTTAATCCATAGGGAGTGTAATTCCAATGGCTTAACGAATGAAACGCCTCCAGATGGGAAGTAGAGCCGATAAAAATACCTCCCTTTTTCAGAACACGCGCAACATTTTTCAGCAGTTCCTGCGGGTATTGCACATGCTCCAAGACTTGCTTGCATAATATAAGGTCACAATAGTTGTCCGGAAAAGGCAAATTAATTCCATTATATGTAACAAATTCCACTCCGGATTCGGTCCTATCTCTTACTTCTGGAGAATCGGCAATGTCTACTCCAACCCACTTTATATCAGGATCAATCTTCTTGAAAAATTCGCGCGAATCCCCCCTCCCACAGCCAAGATCAATAACTACCTTGATCTTGGACTGCTCCAATATCCTTGCGCACAAATTCATCGCAGAGCTCTGCTGTGAAGAATTGTTGGGAATAAATTGAGCGATTTTATCCGCGCCGTCGTACATATTATTTCACCATAATTCTAATTTTCACAAACATAAATTA
>Ga0315284_10016090_pt1 | contig 10618 bp, 9 predicted proteins | sample YL17G09_16_MG_FD_203696 | JGI IMG/M metagenome (GOLD analysis project Ga0315284, IMG submission 203696) | Sediment microbial communities from Yellowstone Lake, YNP, Wyoming, USA - YL17G09_16 | ecosystem: Environmental > Aquatic > Freshwater > Lake > Sediment | place: USA: Wyoming | collected...
AAATATTATGGTAGTGATAAACCAGATATCCGTTTTGGAATGAAATTTGTAGATATGACTTTGATTGTTAAGGGAAAAGATAAAAATAAAGGTTTTGCACTATTTGATAATGCAGAAATTGTTGTGGGATTTTGTGTGGAAGGGGGTGGGTCTGCCAGTAAAACAGAATTACAGTCGTATATAGAAATGAGTCAGGAGCTGGGGGCAACTGGGCTTGTTTGGGTAAAAACTTCTTCAAAACCAACTTCTAGTGTAAATAAATTTTATGCAGAAGAAGATTTGAAATTATGGGCAGAAAAATTTAATGCAAACAATAATGATTTGTTGATAATTCTTGCAGGTCCAACTGAGAAAACACAATTAACTCTTGGTAAATTGCGCCTGGCTCTGGCAGACAAACTAAATTTGAGAGACCCAAATGTATTCAAACCATTATGGGTGATAAATTTCCCCTTATTAGAGTGGAATGAAGAAGAACAAAGATACAATTCCATGCACCATCCTTTCACAAAACCATTAAATGAAGATTTACCATTATTAGAAACAAATCCGGGGACAGTAAGAGCATATGCATATGATTTGGTGTTAAATGGTGTTGAAACTGGAGGTGGTTCAATAAGAATTCATGATAATTCATTACAAATGTTAATGTTTAAACATTTAGGATTCACAGAACAAAGTGCCAATAAACAATTTGGATTCTTATTGGAAGCCCTCCAGTATGGAGCACCACCACATGGAGGAATAGCTTTTGGATTGGATAGATTATGCACTTTATTAGGTGGGGAAACATCTATAAGAGATTATATGGCATTTCCTAAAAATAATAGAGGAAGGTGCCCTATGATGGGAGCTCCATCAGTTATTACAAAGGAACAATTAGATGAATTACATATCATCACTAAATAATAATATTTTTTTATATTTATAAATGACATAAAAATTATAACTTGTATAAAATATAATCATGGGATTTTATGCAGTTGCTAATGGAAGGAATATTGGAATTTTTACAAGTTGGGACGAATGTAGTAATTCTACAAAAGGTTATAAAAATGCTATATATAAAAAATTTGATACAAAAGAAGAAGCAGAAAATTTTATAAAATTAAATAGTATTAATAATAAAGAAAGAACTAACTTTGTACCAGATTATTATGTATATACTGATGGGGCTTGTTCTAATAATGGTAAAGCTAATGCAGTCGCAGGGATTGGAATATTTTTTGGAATAGATGACGTTCGTAATGTATCAAAAAAAATAGGGGGGAAGCAAACAAATAATACTGCAGAATTAAGTGCTGTTATTGAAACTTATCATATTATACAAAATGATATAGTTGATGGAAAAAATATATTAATATTTACTGATTCAAAATATGTTTTACGATGTGTAGCCACATTTGGTGATAAATGTTATAAAAAAGGTTGGGAAGTGGATATACCAAATAGGGAATTGGTGCAAATGGTATATGATATGTATAAAAATAAATTGAATGTTAAATTTCTACATGTAAAAGCCCATACAGATAATACTGATATCCATTCGATTGGTAATTTTAATGCAGATAAATTGGCAAATATGGCAATTGATTTAAATAATTGTCCATATGAAAAATTATATTTGGATGTACCTTTTGCTAAAAAAGAGGAAATAAAAAAATTAGGTGGGATGTGGGACGCTAAAAAAAAGAAATGGTTTATTTATGATAATAATAAAAATAAGGGTGAGATATTGGATAATTATGCAGATAAATTATAAAAAATTGAAAAAATAATAATATATTATGTTGATAACATATTATTAATAATTAAATGATTCATAATGTCAATAAATGATAATGATGACACACTAAATTTGATATTACAAATATCTAATAATTATTATTGTATCGGGGTATGTAAAAAATGGTATACAATTATTTTTCAAAATTCAATAATATGTAAAGAATGTAATAAAATTGTAAAAATGTATAATAAAAATTTGTGGATTAGTGATGCAGATGATTCAGTATGTCATGGGTTTTATGATGACAGCGATTTATATTACTATTCTGCAACATATCTGTATACAGCGCTAAAAGGGATATTGTCTGATGATTATACGTTTATGAAAAAATTAAAAAGGCAAACCATTGGATTATGCTTATGGGCAATTAAAATAAATGCTGATGCAATTAACTATATTAAAAATAAAGATAATGAATTCTATATGAAAGCATTAAAAGTAAATGCAGATTGTTTACAATATATTTTAGATCCAACATATGATATGTGTTTAGAAGCAGTAAAACATAATAGTACTGCATTGAAATTTGTACCTGAAAAATATAAAGATGAAAAATTGTGTTTGGCTGCTGTAACACACAATTTGGATGCATTTGTTTATGTATAAAAAATTGAAATATTAAATATATAAGATTATTGTTAAAATTATAATATAAAGAATCAATGAAATCATCATTATCAACTGATATACCACAGGAGTTGGCAGATTTAAATAATGATGTATTAAATTTAATACTAAGTAAAACAGATAATTACTATTGTATTGGGGTGTGTAAACAATGGTATGATATTATTATTAAGAATTCAATAATATGTGAAACATGTAATAAAATTATAAAAATGTATGACACTGTTCTATGGATTACGGATGACGATGATATTGTATGTCATGGATATTATGGGAATATGGAACGTTATAAAATATTAAAAAATATAATAAAAGAGATGCCTCTATTTTTAACAAAAATTAAAAGAGTATCAATTGGATTATGGTTAAGTTCTATTAGTCAGTATAGGTTTCCAAATGAGTCAATCAAAAATGTTGATGACAAATGGTATGATTATGCACTAAAAATAAATCCAATGTATATACAGAATGTTAAAAATCCTACGTTTTCAATGTGTTTAGATGCAGTAAAGAAAAATTATAATGTATTAAAATATATACCAGAGCACTTTAAAAATGAAGAATTTTACTTATCTGCTCTACAATCGTGTCTATGGGCACTACAATATATACCTGAACAATTTCAATTACAATTTCAATTTGAAAAAGTTATTTTAGAAATCATCGATAAAAATTATAAAGCTCCACTATTTTATGACTATATAAAAAATCCTACAGAAGATATTTATGTGGCAATATATAAAAAAGATCCAGACTGGATAAAAAAAATGAAGTTTTAAATATATGTTATTATTAAATAATGATATATAGTTAAATAATATAGTTAAATAATATATTTAAAATTAAATGGATTTAAATGATGACATGCTAAATTTAATACTAAGTAAAACAGATAATTACTATTGTATTGGAGTGTGTAAACAATGGTATGATATTATTATTAAAAATTCAATAATATGTGAAACATGTAATAAAATTGTAAAAATGTATGATACTGTTCTATGGATTACTGATGATAATGATATTGTATGTCATGGATATTATGGGGATATTAAAAAATATAAAACATTAAAAAAGATAATATTTAGAGATCCCAGATTTTTAACAAAAATTAAAAGAGTATCAATTGGATTGTGGTTGATAGCTATTAAAATCAGTAGTTTCCCATATGACTTGATTAAAAATATAAATGAAAAATGGTATACTCATGCATTAAAATACAATCCAAAATATTTACAGTATATTAAAAATCCTACATATTCAATGTGTGTAGATATTGTAAATAATTGTTTTGATGGATTACAATATGTGCCTGAAAATTTTAAATCATATGAATTATGTTTGACTGCAGTTAAAAAAAATGGAAGTGTATTGAAATATGTGCCTGACCAATTTCAATCCAAAGAAATGGGTTTGGTTGCTGTAAGGGATAATATATCATATTTAAGATATATTAACAATCCATCTGAAGAATTAATTATAGAAATTCTCTCTGATGATAAAGTTCATATGTTTCGTAATTTTAATTGGCCAGAATATATAAAAAATCCGACAGAAGATATTTATATTGCCCTCTATAATAGGGAACCTGTATATCTAGATCTAATTGGATACGAACAATAATTTAACTTATTTTATAATGGGGCTGGATGTTCAATATTCCAATAAAAATTGAAATAATAAATATATATTTATATTACGATTATAACATCATGATATACATTTAAATAGTACTGATGGATTTAAATGATGACGTACTAAATTTAATATTAAGTAAAACAGATAATTACTATTGTATTGGAGTGTGTAAACAATGGCATGATATTATTATTAAAAATTCAATAATATGTGAAACATGTAATAAAATTATAAAAATGTATGATACTGTTCTATGGATTAGTGACAAATCGGATATTGTGTGTCATGGATATTATGGGGATATGGATAAATATAAAATATTAAAGAGAATGATATCTTACGATACAAGATTCTTAACGAAAATAAATAGGATATCGATTGGATTATGGTTATATGCAGTTAAATACTCAGCAGTACCATGTATAGTAATTCAAAATATCAATAAGAAATGGTATATTCATGCATTAAAAATAAAATCGGAATATATAAAGTGTATTGACAATCCAACATGTTCAATGTATTGGGATGCTGTACAAGAAGATCCTAATGCATTGCAGTATGTGCCCGAAAAATATCAATCTGAAGAATTATGTATGTTGGCAATAAAACAAAATATAAATGCAATTAAATATGTAATAAATCAAACTGAAGAATTATGTTTAAAAGTTATCGACTCTACATATATTCAAGAAGATTTCATAACTAATATAAAAAATCCTACAGAAAATATTTGTGTAAAACTGTTAGAAAAATATCGAAATATACATTTTATGAAATATTTAAAGTATGGATAAATTAAATAAATTAAAATATTATAATGCATGTGTTGTGGTTGGAGGGAATGCAATTACTTCACGAATATTATCATTATTACTCATCAACATGACAAATCTATCAATACCCATTCCAAAACCACCAGTAGGTGGCAAGCCATATTTTAAAGTATCAATAAAGTCTCCATCTGGTATTGGTGCTTCTGTATCCCCATTATTTCTATCTTTTTGTTGATTTTGGAATTGTTCTAATTGTATGACTGCATTATTTTGTTCGGTATATGCATTTGCAATTTCAAAACAATTCACGAATAGCTCAAATCTATCAGCGAGTTGTGGATTGTGTTCATTTGCTTTTGCTAATGGCGACATAACCATTGGATGTCCAATCAAAAATGTGGGATTATTACATTGTGGTTCAATATAGTGACCAATTAATTTATCCAATAATCTATTTGTAGTACGTGGATTAGAACATTCAATATCCTTTTCAGTACATAAATTATCTAAAAATAATTGGGCTTCTGGTGTACTGAGGTCAAGAGGAAATTGGTGTCCTGTTAAATTGGTCAATTCATCCATTATATTTATTTGTTTAAAAGGTGTAGTAAAATCAATAATATTGTTGTTATATTGTAATTGTTTTGTATTATGTATCCCCAATACCACTTTAGATAATAATTCTTCACACATTCTCATCATATCCTTATAATCAGCATATGCCATGTAGAATTCTAAGGATGTGAACTCGGGAACGTGGGTACTATCTATTGATTCATTTCTGAATTGAGAACCAATTTCATAAACTCTTTCTAAACCACCTACAACTAATTGTTTCAAATACAATTCTGGGGCAATTCTTAAAAACATATCTTGTTTTAGAGCATTATGGTGGGTAACAAAAGGTTCGGCATTCGCACCACCAATTTTCCCTGTGAGAATTGGTGTTTGTACCTCTGTAAAAGCTAAATTATTTAAATATTCTCTAATTAAAGATATAATTTTGGCCCTTATTTTAAGAGTAGTTATTATTTTTGGATTTAATATCATATCCAAATGTCTCTTCTTCGCTCTCATATCAATATCTGTAAATCCAACATGTTGTGATGTTAATAATTTCAAACATGGTGTTAGAGTTGTGATATTTGTTGCATACAAACTTAATTCACCTCCTGATGTTTTTGTTTCATTATTAGCAGTTCTTTCTGTAATTTTAGTCGTACCTATAAATCCAGTCACACTAATAATATCACCCCTATTGATTTGAGGCATAATATTATGAAAATGTTCTTCATTACCATAATCTTGTGCATTTGCAACAATTTGTAAATTAAAGTCTTCAGAAGAGATAGTGAAAAAAAATAAATTTTTGGAGCCCTTCCTAACCAATAATACGCGACCGGCTACTGTAAATTTTTGGTCAACAATTTTAGCTCCGGATTGTTTTTCTTGTACCAAATAACTAAATGATTCAATTAATGTTGGAATTGTTGTAGTAGGCTTAAATGGTTCTATTTGAGGATACAATGGTATATTACCTTGAGTGAGTTTATCTGTACGTAATAATTCATATTTTTCCTCTTCAGTTAGATTGTTGTCTGGATCATGTGAATTTGATACTTGTGTTGGTGCTTGTTCTTGTTTCTTGGCTAACTTGGCCAATCTCTTCTGTTCATTCTTAGATAGTGTAGATTGCATTAAAGTTTTTGTTAGACAATAATATAATTATAATAAGGTAAATAGAATAAACATTTTTAAATTCAATTTTTTTATGTAAATGTATATATAAAAAAATTGAATTTAAAAGATTAACAACATATTATTCATACTTATTTACTAATAACATATTATGAGAATCAATACATTTCCACCTTCCGGTACTCGAGATTTTTTCCCAAATACTTTAAAAAATAGATTATGGTTATTTGACATTTGGACACAAATATCAAAATCTTATGGTTATGAACAGTACGATGCTCCTGTAGTGGAACATGCAGAATTGTATACACGTAAAGGTGGTGATGATATTTTAAATGAAATGTATAAAATTCAATTGGGAGAAATATCCCTTGCCTTAAGACCAGAGATGACTCCCAGTTTGGTTAGAATGATTATGCAAATTTATCACACAAATCCATATAAACCAATAAAATGGTTTTCCATCCCTCAATGTTGGAGATATGAAACTACAATAAGGGGGCGTAAAAGAGAACATTATCAATGGAATATAGATATTTTAGGAGCTGATAGTGTTAAATATGAAATTGAATTATTTTTAATTCTTGTGAGATTTTTTAGAATGGTTGGATTAACACAAAATGATGTTACAATTCATGTATCCAATAGAAAAATACTCCAAAAAGTTTTGGCCCAATTAGATGTTCCAGATGAATTATTTGAAAAGGCATGTATTATTATTGACAAAATAGGAAAATTGACGCCAGAAGAATTTACGATAAGAATGATGGCAGAAATTGGGATGAATTTGGATGGTGTGATTGTAATTCAAAAATTAGTTGGGATAAAATCTGTGGAGGAATTATATGAATTTGTTCCTGAAAATGATGATTGTATGGTAGAAACCCAAGCATTATTTAATTTAGCAGAGCTCGTTGGTATTAAACCTTGGTTAGAATTTGATGTGGGGATTGTTAGGGGATTGTCTTACTATACTGGATTGGTCTTTGAAGGATTTTTTAAAAATTCGGAAATTAAAAGAGCTGTATGTGGAGGTGGTAGATATGATAATTTAATGCAAACATATGGTTATAATGAAAAAATACCAGCAATTGGTTTTGGATTTGGGGATGTTGTTATTTTGGATGTTTTAGAGGAAATGGGATTGTTACCACAATTTGATTCAGATGTTGAATATGTTGTTGTTCCATTCAATGATGGACTATATCCTGCTTCCATTATGGTGGCAGAAGCATTACGAGAGAAAAATAAATCTGTATTGGTATATTCTAGGGGAGGGAAAAGAACTAATGCATTTAATTATGCAGATAGAGTTGGTGCAAAATTTGTTATATTTGTTGCACCGGAAGAATGGCTAAAGGATGAATCTATCGTGGTGAAGAATTTAAGAGAAGAAGATAAAAATAAAAAACAAATAGTTGTTAGATTACAAGATTATGTAAATTTAGTTTAGTTTATGGGATAAAAAAATTGAAATTAAATATGTATATTTGCATAGTTAATTATAATTAGATTAACATAATTCTAATAATTGATGGAAAATATATTAAAAAATAGTTGTGATGATATATTGAGTATAATATTAAAACACTCACATAATTATCACTGTATTCTTGTATGTAAACGTTGGAATAAACTAATTTTGATGCAGTCACAAATATGTAATACATGTAATAAAATTGTTAAAATGTATGATGATACGTTATGGTTTACTTATGCAGAAGATAAAGTATGTCATGGATATTATGAAGATAATCTTAAAAAATATAACATGTATAAAAGTTTATTACAATATGATTATGATTGTAAGTTTTTAAAAATAATTGAAAGACATAGTATTGGATTGTGTCTATGGGCTTTGAAGTATAATCCTGATTCAACTAAATATTTTAAAGTTCGCTCTGATTTCCTCACAAATGTGCTAGTTGGAAACACTAATAGACCAAACTTGTATGGTTTGGAAATACAAACAGAAGATATTTGTTTGGAAATTATTAAGAGTACCCCACACGGAATACAATATGTGAAGAATCAAACTGAGAAGTTATGTTTAGTTGCGGTAACATCTTCTCCTATGACTCTAGAATATATACTAGAGGAAAATAAAACAAAGGCAGTTTGTTTGGCTGCAGTAAAAACTAATGGCGTTGCATTGTATTATGTACCAAAAAATATGCGTACAGAAAAACTTTGCTTGACTGCAGTAACAAACAATGGCTATGCATTACGATATGTACCTACAAATATTTGTACAGAGGAAATGTGTATGATAGCAGCACGACAGGCTCCAGATATCACACGATATATGCCAGAAATATATCATACAGAAAAAGTATATATGCAATTATTAGATATAACTTATAAAACTCGTAAAACCTTTAAATACATGAATAGAGAAAAACAGACAAATGAATTATGTTTAAAAGCAGTAAAATTAGATGGATATAATTTAAAATATGTAAATAATAAAACAGAAGAGATATGTTTGGAAGCAGTTAAAAATGTAGGTCGATCCTTGAAATATGTACCTACAATATATTATACAGAAAATATTTTGTTTGAAGCGATAAATAATTATGCATTAGCTATAAAGTATATACCTGAGAGATATCAAATAGAAGAAATGCATTTAAAAGTAGTGAAAACAGATGGGCTACTATTATGTCATGTACCCGATAAATACAAAACAGAAAATGTATGTACAGAAGCTTTGAAAAATAATATTGAGGCTATAAAATATGTATGTAATATGAGTGAAGATAAGATTATGAGTATTTTTTTATGATAAAAAATTGAAATATAAAATATATGCATATGTATTGTAATATATATATAATATTACAACAATATGAATCATTTAGAGATTGGACAAAAACAGGAACTCTTTTTCTTTGATGAAACCAGTCCTGGATGTTGTTATTTTCTACCAAATGGAACTATAATTTATAACAAATTACAAGAATTTATTAGAAATGAATATTTTATTAGGGGATTCCAAGAAGTGAAAACTCCTATAATGGCGAAACAAGAGTTATGGGAAATATCGGGACATTGGGCAAAATATAGAGATAATATGTTTTGTTTTAAAAAAGATCAGGCAGATGATTTTGAATATGGTCTCTCTGCAATGGGTTGTCCTAAAGCATGCCAAATATTCAAACACAAAGCTCGTTCATATAAAGAATTGCCAATAAGATTGGCAGATTGTGGTGTGTTACATAGGAATGAATTAAGTGGTTCTGTTACATCCCTAACCAGAAATTATGCATTTTGTCAAGATGATGCACATGTATTTTGTACACATGAACAAATCAGTGGTGAAATTGTCAATGCATTAAATTTTTTAACTAATGTTTATGATAAATATGGTTTTAATTTTACTGTTGGATTATCTACCAAACCAGAAGTTTATATGGGAACAGATGAACAATGGGCAACTGCCGAAAAAATGTTAGCTGAAGCATTGGTAGAATGTAATTTCAAATTTGAAGTTAATGAAAAAGATGGTGCATTTTATGGGCCAAAGATTGATATTAAATTAACTGATTCGCAAGGCCGAAGTCACCAATGTGCCACAATACAGTTGGATTTCCAATTGCCAAATAATTTTGATCTTAAATACGTCGATACCAATAATGTTGCACATAAACCAGTCATGATTCATAGAGCTATATATGGTTCATTTGAAAGATTCATTGCAATTTTATGTGAACATTATCAAGGTAAGTGGCCTTTATGGTTGAGTCCATTTCAAGTAAAGATTTTAACTATTAGCCCAGAATGTGTAGAATTTGCAAATGAAATTAAAAGTAAATTAAAATTAAATAAATATCATGTAAAAGTTGATGATTCTGATTTAAGCATAAGTAGAAAAGTAAAGAATGCACAACAAGAACAATACAATTATATTATGGTTATTGGGAAAAAGGAAGTGGAAAATAATAAATTGAGTATTAGATATAGAGATGGGAACAATGTTAAAAATATGAATTTTGATGAATTATTATCAGAACTAAATTATAGATGTGAAAATTATCAATAATAAATTTTTTTATATTTTTTATATATATTTTATATATATATATATTATATG
>Ga0315284_10016091_pt1 | contig 10618 bp, 7 predicted proteins | sample YL17G09_16_MG_FD_203696 | JGI IMG/M metagenome (GOLD analysis project Ga0315284, IMG submission 203696) | Sediment microbial communities from Yellowstone Lake, YNP, Wyoming, USA - YL17G09_16 | ecosystem: Environmental > Aquatic > Freshwater > Lake > Sediment | place: USA: Wyoming | collected...
TTGCGACGTAGCGGCACATATTTGTAAGAACAAAAGAAAACGTGTAGTAGTATGGCCCCTCGGTTGCCTGCAATGCAACTGCATCGGCTCCAGGGAAGAAAGCACGAAGCCCCGTAGTGTTGCCCCACGGTTCTGCAGTGTAAATGTACTGGGTTCTTTGCGTGTGTGTAGCATCGATGTACCAGGGAGCTTTTGTGATCGTTTGTGGGGCAGTGAAACCGGTTGCTGAAGCTACGTAATTCCCCTGCAAATCGAATTTGTGAATCACTCCCAATCCTGCATCTGTTACCCACCACTCTGAAGTCAGATCCTGTCCTATCGATGTTAATCGAGAACCCGATTGGTTGAACTCCGTAGAGGAAAGCGCCGTAACTGTCGTACCAGAAATTGAGCTTACATCGGCTACGACAAACGCATTTCGCTCAACGTCAATAAAACTGACGTACGGATACAACGAGTAAGACCAGCTTTCCGTGGCCAGAACTTTTCTTGGCACCCTTAATCTATGAGTCTGCGTGCCTACAGTGTAATATTCGACGGTGTGCTGGACAGAGCCGTTCATATCGAGTTGAAATAGCTTGCCGCTAAAATCGTCTGCGACCCATAGTGTGTCCATCGAGGGACAGGCGCCCAGCGCGAGACTAACATCGATGGGATGGATCATGCCCGGCGCAGCGAGACTCGAGACTTCTGTAATATTGTCACTGCTGTAATGAAACTTAAAGATTCTACCGTTTTCGGTATCTGAAACATACAACGTTCCATACGGATCTGTGGTCATTCCCTTTGGGCATGCGAATTGGTGTTCCCCGGCGTGGTCACCGTAAGACCGAATCCAGTTCCCGGGTTTGTATCCGTATACAATTCTGTGCCAATAAGGGTCCAAAGTAAACGAGATGGCTTCAGAGCTATTATCGGGCTGAAGAAAAAAAGCGCCATGTACAAGGGGGGCGTTATCGCCAAATAACCTACGACTAATATGTTGAGTGGTGAGATTTGCATTAATGACTGGACCATTCGTCCAAGGGTGGTTGATCGGAATTAGCGCGCGGTCGCTTTGCCTTATTGTTACTAGGGACATCCTTGGAGATTGGACATCGGGTTGTTTCTCCGGATGAGATGCCATAATCGCACGCAGTGTATCGCGTGAAATGATTTGAGAAAACCCCTGTATATCCGTTATACTCCATTTGTTGCCTTTCTTGTCGAGTATTATCCGACCCGTATTGATGCATGAAGTGCTGCCTTGGGTGATCGCACAAATCGCTTCAGCCCGCGTTTGACCAATCTTGATTTCCTTCAGCTCTACGTTAGGCAGCTGCACACCCAAGTTTAATGTTATTTTTGATTTCTCTCTTTTGGCGTCTTGCGCGTCCACGGGGATTACATCCGATTGAAAACGTGAACGAATACTGTTAGCAAGCCTGCTCACCAGTATCTGAATTTGAACCTGATCGCTATTGATCCTTACCGGCGGGAGAGGTGGGCGAAATGCGGTTTGTCCGTTCATTACGCTCACAAATGGAAAGGTCGTCAGAAACAAGAACCCAACCACGAGAGAAGAATACATAATCGCTCGTGTCGTGAAGATTAGTGTATTCATAAGTGCCTCGCGACCAAACGCTAGTTTCCAGTAATTTGTTGTGCCTGTGCCTGAATTCTGAACACCTCTAATATGGATACAGATATGTTTGTCATGCATTGTTTGTCTCCCGCTGCGCCGAACTTCTATTGGCAGTGCAGCGATCTGCATATGAAAACTAATTCTGCGTGTGTGCACCAGTAATTCTTCCTATCTCTGTTTCTTGAGAATTTCTATGCTGATTTGCGCCGCTTTGCTCAGTTGCGTGCCACCATATCTGGCTCTCAGCTGGCCCCAAAACTCAATTTTGTCTCTCATGCTCATCTCCCGCGAAACAACTTGTGCAGCCCGGCCTGCCATTATACTGTTCGGATAAATCTCGAATAGCATCCTAGCAATACTGTCCGCTTTTGCTGGTTCATTGTTTCGTCTGAATACATAGCTCAGCCAGTGCAATGCGGTTGGTCGGTACACGCTGTGCGGGTACTGTTGGATTAGTGTCGTGAGACTGCTCACTATTTCTGCGTAGTTTTTCTCCATGAGCCACGACAAGCGATTGCTTTTGAGGGTCAAATTGAAAGGAGCCTGCTCATCCCCTGTCGCTTCGGAAACAGTGAACCTCCAGGCAGACGAAATGATCGTATCATTGGGATCGTCGAAAGGCGCGTAAACAGCTCTCACAGTGTAGCTCCCCGGCCTGAAATAGTGATATTCTCTGTTTTCTTCGTCTTGTTCTCCGTACCAAAATAACGAATTCAGCTCATACTTGGATTCCTGAGGCCCTAGCTCAAGCTTACCCTTGCCGTCTGCCCTACCCGTGTATTCAAACCGATGTCCTTTGGCCTCGCTTACTAATAGGCGTAAGCTTCCCGTGGTCAGGTAAGGATAATTAATGCGCACTCCCCTTGAACCATTGTTAGTCAAGAAAAAGGCAAAATAGATCTCTTCGCACTTCAAGTAGGAATGTTTGTCTAACTCAAATGCCAATGACAAGCTTTGGCCGAAAACTCTCGGAGGAAGGTAAAGTGAGCTAAGTGAAAGAACAAGAAGAATCTTAGACCCATATTTCTTCGCTGAAGCGAGGATAACCTGAATCATAAATCCTCCTGAGTCCAATGAATGTTGTAGAGCTTCTGCCGATGCCCTTCACAAAAAGTGGGATTGTACAGCGTTGCTTCGTAACCAGGATCGCCTGGGTCATGCATTACACACACGTTCTTATCTGTTCCGTTATGGCCAAGAGCCCCTCCCTGAAGACCTCGTTGATGGCCTAATTCATGTACGGTTACCCGGTTGATTTCTCTTTGTCTGTTCGGCCCTACAGGAATTCTTTCTACAATGACGAAACTGTAATGGGGAACCAAGTCCACCGATGACATCCCTACAGCATTGTCCCAGAAGTGCGTTGTGTGGCCTTCATCATCCTGTTCGTGAATGTTCTTAATTGCATAGAGCAACGCAGTGTTTAGCCTCTTATTGGGATTGTTTCGCCATTCTGTACTCGCATTGGCTTCTGCATAAGCGAGCCAACTGTCCTGTCCTGGTGCCGGATTAGAAATGACAACAACATCGATTGCATTGTGGGTTCTTACCGTAGGATCGCAATAAACCTGAGTTCCAGCCCTGAGCAACACGTTGCTTAATGTATCATCCAGATTCAAACCCAGAGAGAACACATCATAAACTCCAGACGTTCCGACGTGATAATGATATTCGATGTTGTACCTTCTCCCGCTGATAAAATGAACAGTTGTTGGTCTGGAAAATTGGCTGCTATAATTTCCTTGGGCATCTACGGTACCCACATGCAATGTGTACACTTCCGATTCAACATTCGGTACATTGTTGGCATTGATCGTCATCGCCTGAAAATACAAATACCACAGAGGATTCTGATAGGCGCGAAGGCTAACCTCTTGAGGGTTACCGTTGTATGTGTTCGTCCACCAAACATATTGATAGCCCTGTTGGGTGCGCACATCATAGAGATCGCCGCCAACCCAAATTGGACGAGATTCACCCCGCACGAGCTTGTAATCTGCGTACTCAGGCTCAATAGGATATCTTGGGGAAGTCGACGTGGCGAACTGGTATGGATGGCTTGGGGGTGACCCGCCCTCTCCTCCAAGTCGTCCAGTATCGTAACCACCACAACCTGTAAGAAATACGAAGGTAGCTGCCAGAGCAAAAATGCAGGTTGTTCTCCCCAATCCGGCACAAATTGCCACGAGGAGAACAGAAGTGAATCGATTTTTCCTGTAATGCATGAAATGTAGTTCCCTTTCTCCCTTGCGTGGAATGATTCTACCAACCCTGCAGACTCGATCCGAATATACGCAACGGGGGGGGGGTAATGTCAAGCAAAATCTTCGCCATGGAAGATCTGCAAACCATCAATCGAGCGCCCGCTTGAGGATCTCGTTTGCGACGCTCAGTATTGCATTCGTACTGCGGTAGTTCTCTTCCAGCTTGATAATCTTGCATTCGGGGAACTGCTCGGGGAATTCGAGGATGTTGCGGATGGTCGCACCGCGAAATGAGTAGATTGCCTGCGAGTCGTCTCCTACCACCATAATATTATCGTGCTTGAAGGCCAGCAGTCGTACGATCTCCGCCTGAAGTTTGTTCGTGTCCTGGTACTCGTCAACCATGATGTATTTGTAGCGGGTCGACAGCTCGGCGCGGACCGGCTCGTGCTTCATGAGCAGCTCTCCAAGATTCACGAGCAGATCGTCGTAGTCCATCAAGTTGTGCGCCTTCTTGTACTTTCCATATTCCGAGTGAATCCTTTGGATGTCCCCTTCGACTTCGAGATAGTGAGGGTAGTCTGCTCCAAGCAGGTCCCCGAGCGAAGTGACTGTGTTGACCGCGCGGCTGCAAAGGTCGTAGAGCGTCTCCTTCTTCGGAAACCTGCGGTCTTTCGTGTCGAGCTTCAGCCGCGTTCGGATGAGATTGATCGTATCTTCCGCATCGCCCTGGTCGAGGATCGTGAAGTTGCGCTCGAACCCGAGAAGCGGGGCATGGCGCCGCAGAACGTTGTTCGCGAATGAGTGGAATGTCCCTCCGGAGACTTGCTCGCAGCGGTAATCTAAGAGGATAGCGGCACGGCGCAGCATCTCTTGCGCGGCCCTGCGCGTGAATGTCAGCAGCAGAATTCGCTCGGGCTTCACGCCCAACTCGACGAGATACGCAACGCGATAGACTATCGTGCGCGTTTTGCCGGTTCCTGCCCCCGCAATCACCAGGTGCGGCCCGTTGACCGACGTGACAGCTTCGTACTGGGCGGAGTTCAGCTCGTTCTTGTAGTCGATGCGAAACCGCTGCGGCTGAACGAGCCGCAGATCGCCAGTCGCCTTCTTGATGGTGTACTTCTTCATCGCGCAAAATATATCAAAAGGGAATCGTAATGGCAATGTCAAAAAACCACTTTACCCACGGCGCACTCTGTGCATCGCTCTTCCATGCAATAGAATTTGTACAGTTGGAGCAGTCCTTGCTGCACCATTGCCGAGTCAGCGCGAAGCTTTCCTTGCAGCAGTTGGCTCTCCATCATGCGCGTGACCGTGTTGGAGGAAGAATGAAAATGATCGATCGAGGAGATATGACCTCGACGGATCGCCCGTCAGTGCTTCGAAGAGAAGAAGTCCGAAAGTCTTGATTTTTCCAGAGCTGGCGAAGAAATCGCTCGGGAATGATTTTGCGAGATTTCTTTCCTCCCATGGCTGTTTGAGACTTGTTCTGTTTCCTAGCGTCCGAAGTACTACTCTCGGTATCGATTGATTTCGTCGCGAACCTTCAGCGCGACCTCTCGCGCCTTTTCGGCAAAGTCTTTTCCACTCGACGCGTAGATCACGCTCCGGCTTACGTTAACGATTGCCATTTCGCCGTGAGAATCGCAGCCGTAGCGAACGGCAGACATGAGATCGCCCTTCTGAGCGCCGACTCCAGGTATGAGTATCGGCATATCCGGTGCCAGTGAGCGGATGCGTCTCAACTCCGCCGGACGCGTTGCGCCCACAACCAGACCGACATTCTCCTTCGTATTCCACTTCTGCGCGGCTTTCACAACGTGCTCGTACATGGGCCGATTCTTGACCCTCAGGTATTGGAAATCCTTCGCCCCCGTGTTCGAGGTTACGGCCAGAACAAACGCGCCCTGCTTGCTCCGCCTTAGAAAAGGCTCAACAGCATCTCTTCCCATGTATGGGTTGACCGTCGCCGCGGAGAACTTCCAGTCGTCGCAGAACAGATGTGCCTGGCGCTCGGCAGACGAGGGGATGTCGCCGCGCTTTCCATCGCCAATCGTCACAATAGCTTTGGGAATGTGCGCGAGTGTTTGGTGAACAGTGTTCCAACCGCGTTCTCCCATCGATTCGTAGAAGGCAATGTTCAGCTTGTACGCGCAGACGAGATCTTTCGTCGCATCGATGATGCGGCGGTTAAACTCGTACTGCGGATTGCCGTACCCGATCAGAAACTCCGGGATTTTCGCGACATCGGTGTCAAGCCCGACACACAGCAGTGAGTTGTTCTTGCGCTGTATGCGGCGAAGGCGATCTGCGAAGTTCATGCCTTACGAAGAATTGAAACATGAAAATGGAAAGAGTAAAATGACATTGGCAAAACGGTGACTGACGAATCTGAATGCAACCCACTCCTTAGAGAACCGTCAGTTGGCCTGTCGCATATCGCAACGCCATCTAAAACCCCTTCTGAATTCTCCTTTGTCATTTTCCAGTTTACCCCGTCCAACGGCGTTTGCTTTTTACTTCTTCAAGTATTCCTCCAGCCACTCGAACACGGTCTTGTGCCAGAATTCGCTGTTCAGCGGTTTCTGGATCCAGTGGTTTTCGTCGGGGAACACGACGAATTTCGAAGGAATGCCCTTACGCTGGAGCGTCGTGAAGAGCTGCATCCCTTCGCTGACCGGAACGCGAAAATCAAGCTCACCGTGCAAAATAAGATTGGGGGTGCTGAAGTCCTTCGCATATGTGTGCGGCGAGAACTTGTCGTAGCCTTCCGTCTCCCACGGAATACCTCTGTCCCACTCGTCGAACCACAACTCCTCGGTCGTACCGTATGTGCTATAGAAATTGTAATCGGCGCTGTGCGTGACGAGCGTTTTGAATCTGCCGTGCACGTTGCCCTGGAACCAATTCATCATGTAGCCACCATACGACGCGCCCGCAGCCGCCATTCGAGACGTGTCAACGTAGGGGAGCTTCTCAAGATATGCCAAACCGTTCATCAAATCTTCGAAGACCTTTCCTCCCCAATCGCGACTGATTTCATCGACGAACTTCTGACCGAAGCCTGTACTGCCGCGAGGGTTGGGGAGAGCAAGCACATATCCCTGTGCCGCCCACAGTTCGGCATTCCAGCGGTAATGCCACGAATCCATGAACGCTCCCTGCGGGCCGCCATGCACCCAGAACACAAGCGGATACGTTCTGCCCGGGTCGAACATCGGCGGCTTGACGATCCACATCTGCACCTTCGTGCCGCCGGCGCCGTCAAACCAAACATACTCCGGCTCGGAAAAAGTGATCTGTGAGAAGAGATCGTCGTTCGCGCGCGTGACTTTTCGGAGATTGCCGCCGCCGATGTCGCTTGCGTAGATCTCCACGGGCCGCCGCATCGACTCGCGGCTGAAGACAAGCATCTTGCCGGTGCGTGCAACATCGACATTACCGTTCACCTCGCCTTCAATTACCTTCTTCACATCATTACCCTTGATCGTCACCGACCAGATAGGTCTGAGTGCTTTCTCATCAGCCTGGAAGAAAAGCGTTTTGCTGTCGGGCGTCCACGAGAAATCTTCGACGGACATATCTACCTTGTCGGTGAGACTCCTGGCCGTGCCTGCCGTCCGATCATAAAGCATCAACTCCCACCTGTCCGCCTCGAAACCGGCGCGCCGCTGTACACGGTAGGCAATGAACTGCCCGTCGGGTGAGTAGCGAGGGAATCCGTCCGCGGCTGGATTGGTCGTGATCTGTCGGCGCGTGAGTGTTGTAAGATCGACAACGTACACATCATGGTTGGTGCTCCACGCTTCCTCCCGCACCGGGATCGGTGTCGCCGTGTACGCTAATTCCTTTCCGTCGGGAGAGAAGTGGAAATCGTCGCCGGTGGAGAAGGTAGACGAAGTCGGGACGGCGTCGCGGTCGCCCGGCGTAAGGTCTTTCGGATCGCCTCCGCCAACCGGCACAACAAACAGATGTTGTCGCCTTCCTTCAACCCAACTGTCCCAATGCCGGTACAGCAACTTTGTAATTACACGTGCCTTCACCTTATTAGTTTGGAGGTCGTCCAGTTTGTTCTTGTTCAGTGAATCGGCCTCTCGATACGGGTTGTCGGAAAACTCTGGAAACACCGATGAAACGAAGGCGATATATTTTCCGTCCGGTGACCACATCGGCTGCGTTGCCTCGGTCGAGATTCTCGTCAACTGACGCGCTTCACCGCCGAAGACATTGATGACATAGATCTGGAATCCGGTGCCGCGATTCGATTCGAAGGCAATCTGCTTTCCGTCGGGCGACCAGCGAGGATGACGATCGTGTTTGGCCCCGTTGGTCAGTCGCCTCATCTCGCCCCCGGAGGACGAGATCAGCCAGACATCGCTGTTAAGTCGGTTCAATTTCTTCTCAACATCGGTGATGACGAATGCGATCCAGTTCCCGTCGGGCGAGAGCTGCGGGTCGTTTACGCGCCGGATGCGGAACAAATCTTCAAGCTCCATCGGACGGAGCGACTGGGCCGCAAGCGCTGCAGAGAACAAACACGTGAATACGGCAATGGCGATGCCATCTCGAACGGCTTTCATTTTCTTCTCCTTGATTGCCTGGAGGATCTGTGAATCAGAGAGGTGCATAGGGAATGCGGGAGAACAACGTGGCTTCAATTTAGAAAAATCCCCCTGAGAATCAAGAAAAAACGCCAGCGCAGAGCTAAGGTTGTGGGCAAGGCCGAACTCGCCAGCCGGAGCATACCCGATTCCCGACGTCATGCTCGGAGCTTGTCGAGCGGGCCTCACCCGAGCGCATTACCCTCGTTTGCGCGGTCTTGATACCCACGAAGAGGAGCGTGACGGGGGAATCAGTTCTGACCGTCCGGAGTTTTCACGCGCTCGCCAGCCCCTTGGGACAAATCCCAACTTCAGCTTTGCGCACCTAGGCGATCTTTGCGGTTCACAATTCAATCGCCAAGTTCGCCAAGTGACCTTCAAGGGGAGCCGCAGACCTTGGTCTGCGTGCACATGCATGAGAGCGCAACCTGGCCTAGGGAAATGGCCTCGGGAAAGGTTGCGCCTACTCCATCGTGAGCACACCCGCGCCGCTAATCTTGCTCGCCTTGAGCAACTGCAGCGCTCGGTTCGCCTCCTCGAGCAGGAACACCTCAATCTCGGTTCTCACCGGAATCTCTGCTGCAATCTTGAGAAAATCGATCACGTCCTGGCACGTGCTGTTGGCAACGCTGCGCACGGTTCGCTCGTGGTAGAGCAGCGAATACTCAAACGACGGAATATCGCTGACGTAGATACCAGCGAGCGCCAACGTTCCGCCTTTGCGGAGAACCGCCAGCGCTTTGGGCACAAGCTCGCCGACGGGCGCGAAGCTGATCGCGCTGTGCAGCAGATGAGGCGGAATCATCTCCGCCGTTCCGGTCCACACTGCACCCAACTCCAGCGCAAGCTTCCGGTGATGCTCGCTGCGAGAGAACGCGTACACGTCGCAGCCCCAGTGCCGCGCAACTTGAACGACGATGTGCGCCGAAGCCCCGAAGCCGTACAGCCCAAGACGCTCTCCCGGCTTGATATTGCAAAGGCGGAGCGCGCGGAATCCGATCACGCCAGCACACAACAGCGGCGCAGCCATCTCGTCTGAGAAGTTGGCCGGGAGTGAATACGCAAACTCCGCCGGCACAAGAACGTACTCGGCGAAGCCGCCATCTACGTCGTAGCCCGTGAACTTTGCACCTTCGCAGAGGTTCTCCTTCTCGCTCCGACAGTACTCGCACTCGCCGCACGTCGAGTACAGCCATGGCACACCGACGCGGTCGCCGATGCGATGATTGCTCACATTCTTCCCCGCACGCTCGACGATTCCGACGATTTGATGCCCCGGTGTGAGCGGGGACTTCTTCTGCGGCAGCTCACCCTCGATCACGTGCAGATCCGTGTGGCAAATGCCGCACGCTCTGATGCGAACAAGAATATCATTATCACCCGGCTCGGGAATCGGCCGCTCGGCGAGTGCGAGCGGATTGGACTCAATTGGCCGGGGCGACGTGAACTGGAGCGCTCTCATGGGTAGAAATATACAAAGATTTCCGTCGATGTACTGCATGGCTGTATTCTCTGGTGGCGTTTTCGTTTCGCAACTCCCGTCGTCCCGTGCTTCGTTAGTTTTCCGAGCCTGAAGAGGAAGCCTGTCCCGACTTGCCTGTCGCATTGTGACGGGGCGATCCTAACGTTCCTCGTCGGGGGGAGTCGAGGGGCTGTTGTGAATTGGCCATAGTGTCGCTGTTGGCACTTTCTTTAGAAAAGAAAGTACCCAAAGAAAGCGACCCCAAAATCAAAACACACAGCAAAGCTCCCTCCACCCGCCACCCGTCAAGTTCGTCCGAACGAGGTCGGCGATCCGACGAGGTCGCTACTCAGTGGACGAAGTTGAAATGCGCGCTCGGTTTGGACACGCGCTCAAGCCGTTGATTGAGGCATCCGCGGAAAGCCCGCGCATGGCTTTTCGAGTCGGACTTGTCCCCCATTTCGGACTCCGCGCAGTTGACAACCCACAGCGCGTTTTGTATCTTTGAGCGACCCCGTAGGACGGGGCAGGCGCTGAGGAGGTACCCATCCATAGGACCACAATATACGCTGGCTCGCCGAAACGGGACGGACTCTGCGATAAACGATCCCTACTCCACTCGACTTCCCCATTTGCAAAAACGAACATCCCTTGCCCGAGAAACGCCGAGACTGCTCGATTCGAGCAAAAAATAAAAGTGACAAAATCTTTTACGCAACAAAAC
>Ga0315284_10016092_pt1 | contig 10617 bp, 8 predicted proteins | sample YL17G09_16_MG_FD_203696 | JGI IMG/M metagenome (GOLD analysis project Ga0315284, IMG submission 203696) | Sediment microbial communities from Yellowstone Lake, YNP, Wyoming, USA - YL17G09_16 | ecosystem: Environmental > Aquatic > Freshwater > Lake > Sediment | place: USA: Wyoming | collected...
CGGAAGACATAGACATCAAGAACTCCAAAGCTTTTGAGTTCTTGATGGACATGTCGATGCTCGGTGTGGGTGTGGGTTTTGATACTCTAGGCGCTGGTAAGATCACAATAAAAGAGCCTAAAGAAAACGGCGTGTATCAGATACCTGATAGTCGTGAGGGCTGGGTAGAGAGTTTGAAAAAACTACTTGACGCCTATTTCCTTGGTAAACCAAGATATACTTATGATTATTCGTTGATACGGGAGGAGGGGTCCCCTATCAAAGGGTTTGGGGGATTATCCGCAGGTCCTGCGCCTTTGAAAAGATTGCTTGAAGATGTAGAGATACTCTTGAGAGAGCGCGTAGGTCAACCTATTAAATCTACAGATATTGTTGATATCATGAACATGATCGGTAGATGTGTGGTAGCCGGTAACGTTCGCAGATGTCTTCCTGAAGGTACTCTAATTCATACTAAAGAAGGTTTAGTACGCGTAGAAAATATTCTTCCAGGCATGTTAGCAAAAACCAGTGATGGATATGCAGAAATATCTGAGTTGATTCCACAAGGGAAGCAAAAAACAATAGCTATCAGAACGCAGCTTGGGGTTTTTGAGTGCACCAAAAAGCACAAGGTAGCTAAAATGACGGGTATTGGAAAATATTCGTGGGTTATGGCACAAGATCTTAAAAAAGGAGATCGTCTAACTTTTATCGATTCTGGCATTGAAGGGGAAAAAACAAGTTTGCCAGATTTTAGTTACAAAAAAAGCAAGCACTCGACCACCTGCAAAAACATTACAATACCTGAACTAGATCCCGATATGGCCTGGTTCCTGGGCTTGTTCCATGGGGACGGGTATACTTATCCGAATTTCTCGAAAAATGGTTTCAACGCCTATGTTTCTGTAGCATGCTCTCCCGACTATCCTAAAATAATAGAAGATTGCCAAAAACAAATCAAACGTTTTGGTGTTGCTCTCTGTGATACTTTACCTTCCACTAAAGACAAATCCCATAAAGTTAGGGTCCAATCAAAACAGCTGGCGTGGTATTTGTCCAGGTTTAAGCAAGCAAGCACTAGCATATCCATACCTGATTTCATACTAAAGGGTACTCGAGATATCAGGGCTGCATATGTTATTGGTTTGTTTGATTCTGACGGCGGAAAACACAATAGGCCTATTATAGCGGCTTCCTCTATATATCCAGAATATTTATCGGAAGTTCAGGCTCTTTATGCCTCTTTAGGAATTCCAACAAGAATAAAAATGCACAGGAAACCTGCGGGTAGTTGGAAAGCTTTGTATCACCTTACTATCGTAGGAGAGAAAACAAAAAAAGATTTCTTTGCTATTGCAGAGAAGTACAGCAGATGTTTCGAAAGTATAATTAGAAACGCTACTTCAAGGAGTCAACATGATTTTGGATTTCCATCTGAATGGATTAAAAATGTACCTTTCAAAAGGACTTGGGATCGCAGCGCAAAACAGATGACCCTCTCTTGTTTGACCGCTTGTGGCGTAGATTATAAAAATATGGTGCCTGTAGAGGTACTAGGGATCTGTGAGAATGACCTTGAAGTGACAACTTATGACATTTCAGTCCCAGGAAAAAAAGAGTTTGTATGCCAAGATGGCTTGCTTGTCCACAACTCAGCTGAAATAGCTTTAGGTCTTCCTGAAGACGTTGAGTTTCTGACCATGAAACAAGACGCGGCTAAGCTGGAGAGCCACCGTTGGGCGTCGAATAATTCTATCCTCGCTAGATCACACATGGACTACGGACCTATCGTAGAGAGCGTATGGAAAAACGGTGAGCCCGGCATCGTGTGGCTAGAGAATGCCCAAAAATACGGTAGGTTGAAAGATGGTATCACCTGGGCTGACAAGCACGCTAAAGGGGTAAACCCTTGTTTTTCTGGAGACTCTAAATTGCGTATCCTGAAAAACGGATCAATGGTAGAAGCTGAGTTTAGAGACATCGTAGGTCAGACTGTTGATATACCTAGTCCTTTCAGTAAAAACACAGTTAAAACGGAGATAGTTGAGACAGGAGCTAAAGCCACTATAACTGTGAAAATGTCGAACAATATTAGTTTCCGATGTACACCAGACCATGTTTTTCGCACCTCTGATGACAAAGACATACAAGCTAAAGATACCTTAGGTATCTCTTTAATGACTTTGTCACAAGAACTTTGTCCTGTTGTAACCTCTATCGAGCCCTATGGCGTAGAAACCGTGTATGATTTCAAAATGGAGTCTATACACTGGGGTTATGTTAATGGTGTTGTCGCACACAACTGCGGTGAGCAGACCCTCGAGTCGTTTGAACTGTGCTGTGTTTCGGGAGACACAAAAATACAGACCATATCAGGGGTGTATAGTATATCATCTTTGGTCGGAAAACCAGTAGAAGTATGGAACGGAGATAGCTGGTCTCTCGTAACACCTTTTGTTGCTGGAGCAAACAAAGATCTTTATCGTATCTTTCTAAGCGACGGTTCTTATTTGGATTGTACAGAAGACCATGGATGGTACATAAAAGGTAAAACTAAAAAGATCTACAAAAAGATCGACACCAAAGATCTAACTGTAGGGGACAGATCGATACCTTTTTCACTGGGAGATATCCAAGGTAATTTTGAGCCGTATGCCTATGAGTACGGCCTGTTTTCAGGAGACGGGTTTATAGACAATGACCGCCCTATGTTCTGCGCTTATGGCGAAAAAGCTCAGCTTAAAGATCTCGGAATGCATGGAATATGGTATAAGGAGCAGACAAAAGAGGGGTACTCGGACCCGTTTAGTAGAGCCTCCTTTAAAGGGGTTCTTGACTTGGACCGGTGTCAGGAGTTGAACGATAAAAACAAAGGACTGCCTGAGTGGGTGTTTGAGATGGATCGAGCATCCATCCTGGAATTCGTAGCTGGTCTATTAGATACGGACGGCAATGTGTGCAACCAGATCAATACAGACAATTTCAGAATTTTTGGTAACGAGGAGAAAGTTAGTGATCTCCAGATCTTGCTTAGACGAGTGGGCATAGATCATGCCACAACATATTTAGTTGGAGAAGCTGGAGAAGAGACTAATTTTGGCACACGTAATTACTCGGTATACTGTTGCTATATTCCCTCATACGAGTGCGGAGAAATTCCTGGTAGAATTAGGAAAGCAACAAAAATAGGGAGCCGTTATAGAGTTAACAACGCCTATCCTGACGGGCAAAAAATAGACGCTGCATTAAAACAGAGAGTTGTTAAAATAGAAAAACTGGGTGGAAAGCACACTACCTATTGCTTCTCTGAACCTGAAAACCACATGGGGGTTTTTGGAAACGTACTAACGTTTCAATGCCTAGTAGAAAGTTTCCCCTCGCGCCACGATTCATACGAAGAGTTCGAAGACACTCTAAAAATGGCGTACCTTTATGCTAAATCAGTGACTCTAGTAAACACTCATTGGGCAGAAACCAATGCTGTCATGCTCAAGAATCGCCGTATGGGTATATCTCAGACAGGAATCATAAACGCTATAGGTAGGCATGGTTTGACTAATATGCTTGAATGGTGTGATAAAGGATATGCTTACTTAAGAGGTATAGATGAACAATACTCAGCCTGGTTGTGTGTGCCCCTGTCGAAAAAGCTCACCACGGTAAAACCGTCTGGTACTGTATCTTTGTTGGCAGGCGTATCCGCGGGGATCCATTATCCACACTCTAAGCACTACATCCGCAGAATCAGGTTCGATGTGAACAGTGAGTATCTGCCTATGCTCAGAGATGCGGGATATAGAACAGAGCAAGATGTATACTCCCAGAACTCTGTGTGCGTAGAGTTCCCTATTGAAGAGCCTTTTTTCACCATAGGGAAAAATGACGTGACTGTTTGGGAGCAACTTGAGAATGCTGGAATGTATCAATACCACTGGTCAGATAACCAGGTCAGCATTACAGTAACGTTCAAAGAATCTGAGAAACAGGACCTCAAACGTGCTCTAGAGTATTTTGAACATAGACTGAAATGCGTGAGCTTACTACCTAATACAGATAACGGGTACAAGCAGATGCCGTATGAGACTATAACAGAGAAAGAATACAAGGCGTATGTGGCTAAGATAAAGCCTATGACTTTCTCCAAGAAAAAACTGGCTGCTGGTAAAGGCGAGCGTTTCTGCTCCAATGATTCTTGCGAGATCAAAATAGGGTAGTAGCCTGAGGAGACTGGATAAAGGCTCTTCCGTATACTACTGAAGAGCCTTTTCTTTGTACTGTTTCTCAATAGCCAGTATCTTCTTGTAGAGCTCCACAGTCTCATTAGTGAGCGTAGCGGGAGTTTCGATAAACATTACACGGACTCTCTGTGTCACGCCAGGGGATACCCTGTCTACTATCAGAGTCTCTGTAGCGTTCTTCTCTATCCTGAACTTCAATCTACGACTGTACATCTCCATCTCTGCGCTATCCCCTATGATCCTCTGTATAGGCAGTATTTTATAGTTCACCCTGAAATAGTCGTCCTCTATACACGCTGGACCGCTATGGTCCACGTTTAGTTTAACGTATACACTACCATACGTGTTCCTCGATATCTGGTGACCTGCATCTCTCAACGTCACAACCTTGTTGTGATAATCGCCTATTGAGAACCTGACCTTTCTCGTAGACCTATCCACCACGTATTTAGACCCACCGCATACGGTACATCGGTTTATTAGTGGTACCCCGGCCCCAAAACATGTAGGACACTCTGATCCTCTACCCATTAGTTTCAGGACATTGCTGGTGATCTTGCCGGTACCGTTACACAGTGTACAGATACCTGCCTCTCTGGCTTCAGCTCCGGTACCTGCGCAGTGGTCGCAGTAGACCTGTCGAGATATTTTTACAGGTATCTCTCTGGCGAAATAGATGTCCTCTATGGATACGTCTACATCTACCCTCAAGAAACTCGCTGTAGAGGCTTTTCTACCGTCCAGGATCGACGGGTCTGCTTTGACTGCCTCGTAGGCCGCCTGGATGCTGTGAAACTTTTGAGTATCGTCTGTGGAGGTGTGGTCGGGGTGATGTTGTTGGACCAGCTGACGCCAGCGGGTTTTGGCTTCTTCGAGGGAGGAGCCTGGGGAGAGACCGAGGATTTCTAGGGGGGACATGTCTATAATATACTAAAAAGGGATAGTAGATAGTACTATCACTTTTTGTTGCCTGTAGGATTATGGTAGTTCAATTTTAGTAAGCAGACTTGATTAGACCCTTGGCTCTAGCTTCACTCCAAAAACTCATCATATTTGTTTTATGGAATGCTACTATGGTAGGCGTGTTTTTGGTAATTCTTTTAGAATAAATACTGCCATCAGGAACAATCCACGCATCCCCATCTGGAAAATGCTTTTTAAGTAGAGATTTGATGGCCTCAACTTCGCCAGGTTCAACAGTTGTAATTGTATCTAAACTGCCCTCGAGCATTCCGGGATAACTAATATCAAGTCCCTTTCCTATCATAAATTTAGCTTGTGCTTTAGCTTGCTCTTCGAATTTGTTGGCTATTTTATCGATCTCATACGCTTCCTTGATGAGACCTTTAGCCTCAAGAGAGTCAGCGACAGCATCGAGCATGGAAGAGATCTTGGATTGCATGGTCAATACCCTTTCGTGTGCATTTATGTTTTAGGTGCGTTTGCCATCAAATCCGACCCAGGTATCCCGCGGTAATCTGCCGGGAATCCAGGAGACGTCCGTAGCTGTGTGTTCACTATGGTACGCTCGAAAAACAGAATGTACGAGGAGTACGCTGTCTCGTAGGACCCGCTCTCAGCCTTCAACCGTATACGTAGCTGAGTGTTGTACAGCAGGGTACTGACGTCTGTGGTAGCATCCCACACAATACTGAACGCTGCCCCAGAAGGAGTGAACGCGAGACCAGTGAGAGTAGAGGAGGTCGTCATCGTCGACCAGTTACTACCGTTGTCCGTGGAGTACTCATAAGCCAGGAGGTCCGCAGTAAGAGCGGGATCGGCGATACCCGTAAACGGTATAGTCACCCCGAGCCGATCGGTAGTCAGCGTCGGAGCACCCATGACCATCCTGAAATCACGAATGTTTATAGTAGCTGGTAGGTCTCTGTAGTCGATGTCTGTCGCAGATATGTAATCGATAGATGCAGTGCCTGCAGATCCGTCGCCGTTAGTAGCTGTAAAATTTATGGTATACAAGCCCGCGTCTGTGTACACGTGCGTGGGGTTTTGTAAAGTTGAATGCGAAGATCCATCCCCGAAATTCCAATCCCAAGATGTAGGAACGCCTGTGGAGGTGTCTGTGAAACTCACTGTGAGAGGGATACGACCACTCACTACATCAGCTGTAAAACTTGGTGTCGGTTCCATTATTTATCTCCTTTTTCGTTCTTTTTCACGTCTATACCGATCTTCTCCAGTTGCTTCAAAAGCTCTTCCTGGAGATCCTTGCTCTCTTTCTTAGAGGCCTCATACACTTCACCATGGAGTATCTTAGCGGCATCCTCTTCGTTAGGCTTGTCGCCCTTCTCCATCGTGATGTTCTGCCTAAGAAAAACCACGTAAGACAAAAGGACTTTCTTGTCCGTGTCCTCGATGTCAGCCAAAGGCTCTTTACCTAATTTCAAATTTGTCTGTACACGTCTCAGATAGGTGGGACCGTCATTCTTCAGAATAGATATATCCGAAGGGTCGAGTCCGCCCTCACATCTCTTTACGATGACCTGAGCCAGCTTGTGTATAGGGTCTGATATTGGTGTCAACATATTAGTTATAGTCTCAAATAAAATAGAAAAGTGTTCTACGCTATCTGTCTCAGCCACTTTCGAGGCTGTGGAACGGTTAAGTTCTCTGGGTTGACTACAAAACCCTCTATCAAGTCCTCGTGAGACCATAAATCCCACGCATCCCTGACTACTTTTTTTACAATGTTCCCAGATCCATTAATATCTGCGTTCAGTAAGAAACCCTCAGCAGATTTAAAAATTCCTCGTTTAACTCTCCTCCCTTTGTATTTATCGTGGCGCTCCAACGACTCCCTATCAAGAAAACTACACTTGGATGTATAGCTCTCCTCAGACAAAGAGAACTTCAGGCCCAAAGCGCGCCATTTATACTGGAGCATCTGTATAAATTTGGCGTGAGGTATCTGCACAAAATTCTGATTACTCCTCTTACTCATGTCAGCCTCTTGTTTCCATCCGTCGTTTTTACCCACTATCAAATGGGTGACGCCTAAGGAAACTAAACGATTGACCAACATACGAGAAGCTTTGTGCAAATAATCCCTTACTTTATAGTTCCTTTTCCTACAGAGCTTTCTGATTCTATCCTGTATCTTTTTCTTGCCACTCCGAGTTTTACATTTATCAGAGCTCGATCTAAGGGCAGCCAACTCTTTATTGTAATACTGATTAATAGACTTTAGGGGTCTACCATTAATCATAAAATTTGTGGCACCCTTTACGTTAGTAGATACCGCGGACAGATTGTTTACTCCCAAATCTGCACCAGCAACTACCCCGTTTTCCTCCGCGAGTTTTACATCAGGGATCTCATGCTTGATAATTACTACGAATCCGTCTCCATCAGGAGTTATAGTAGCCTCTTTTATAGACAGTACTTTGTATGCCTCTCCTTTTTTGACTTTACTCAGTATCTCTATCGGGTGCTGTATCGGTAGTGAGAGCAGGAGCCCGCTTAGTTGTAAAATCCCTTTTTTAAAAGATTTTTTGCTCATTGACTGCACGTTAAAAGATACTGCATTTCTACCGTCTTTTTCTTTGTAGCACGGGATTTTAGGCTTACCAAAAAATTTACTGGGATCCTCTTTCCAAGATTTCAAAGCTCCAAAAAAGCTGTTGAAGTCATGATCTACTTGCTTCAAAACGAGCTGAGCTACCTTACTTTTTAGTTGCGTGTAGCACTCAGGCTTTTCATTTTGGAATTCTTTTTGTACTTTGTTGTGCTCGATATATTTTCCGGTTTTGAAATAATGCTGTCGGACTCTATAAAGCGCTTGATTGTAGAGGTTTTTAGATTTAAAGCACAGAGAGTCACAGGCAGACCACTCCGAGTGACCTTTTTTTATGTGGTGTTTCTCTGTTGTGTAACTAGACATATTTTCGGGACACTTTAATATAAGGTGCTGGGTTTTGTGCTAGTTGTACTCAAAAACGAATCTGAAATTGATGGTAGAGCTACCTAGCATATTCTCTGCTGTACCGATTTCAGCATCCATCCAGGCATACTCAGGATCTGTGCTATCGAACATGATACCATAGTCTGAGTACATACCGATCATAGCGGCATCAGAGATACCAGTTATCGGTACGAAAGCATCTGATAGGTAGTTACTGCCTGGAGTTATGCCAGGTGTTGCTACTGCAGAGTGGTATTTACCGAACTCTGTGTGGTTTACACCGTTGGTGTTTTCCAGGAACAACGCCAGAGCTGTGAATGTGATGTCGACAGCTACCGGTCGGATAGCCACTACGTTTGAGCAGTGCTGCCCTTTTATGGCATCCCCGAAATCTACACCAGTAGCATCAGCGTCTACCAAGCTCATGTTGACCGGGCTATAGCGCTCAATTTTTAATCCTGCCATGTGAGAATCCTTTCCGCTATGAATACTCGAATATGAACCGATAATTGATGCTCGATGTCCCGCCAGTCTCCAGGAGACCTGGTTCTACGTCGAGCCACACATAATCCCCAAAACCGTCCATATTGATGTTGATTTGGATGCCATCGGATAGATCAGGCGGGTTTGGTACCTCTGTGAAATGATCCGATATGTATTGGTAGCTGGAGTCCCCAGTCACCGCGGGATCCCAGGACCTCACAGGCACGAAGTCTGAATAGACAAAGTATCCATACTCTGTCTGATCAAACCCACCGTTGTTCTGGAGATAGAGCTCCAGGCCTGAGATGTCTTCGTCTTCTCTCTCAGGACGGATCAGTACCGGTAGCACACTGTGCTCACCCTGACGGACACTCCCGAAATTTACTCCAGATATGTCCGCGGCGAGTAGATTACCTGTACGAGGACTGTATGCGCCAATTCTCATGGTTTATCCGTTCTTTCAAACCTATACAAATCTACCTCATCAGGTAAACTCGTCGTTGAATTCCTGCTTTTCAGAAGAGCACCATTTTCTGCACCATAAAAGGCAGAAAACTGTAACCTCTCTTCTCCACAGGCTTTTTGTTTAGAGAGACTCCGGTGGAACTCACCGTATCTCTTTAGATTCAATGCCGCGTTTAGATCCCTGTCAATAATACTTCCACACTCGCATTTGTAAACTCTGTCTGATAAAGTTAGATCTTCTTTCAGTACTCCACACGAGGAGCACAGTCTAGAGCTCGGAAAAAATTTGCCCGCGAATGTGACTTTAGAACCATACCACGCAGCTTTGTACTCTATCTGACGCCGTATCTCTCCGAAAGAGGCATCAGATAAAGCTCCAGCGAGTTTGTGGTTCTTTAGCATATTATTGACAGACAAGTCCTCTAAAACTATCAGATTCGGTTTGGTTCTCACCAAATCTGAAGTCATTTTATGAAGGCTATCTTTACGTTTATTTCTTATCTTGTAATTTATCTTTTGCAGTCTTTGAACACTCTTTTTCCTATTAGCGGACCCTTTCACTCTCCTGCATCTTTCCCTCTGTACTCTATTCATGGTCCTTTCTAACTTCTTGTACGATTTGGGGTTATCGTATACCATACCATCCGACACAGTAGCGAGAGTCTTGATCCCGAGGTCTACGCCCACGACCCCTCCTGTTCGTGGTCCGGGTTCTGGGAGCTCCACTACACACTGTACAGATAGAAACCATTTGTCTACTTCTTTTGAAACAGTAAAGGAGTTGTATTTCACGCCCTCGGTAGGGATGTACCCTTTTTCCTTCAGCCTCAGTTTACCGGGGATCATCGGTAATTTTATGGTGGATTTGTTTACGTATATAGCTCCGGTAGAGATTCTGAAAGAGCTTTTTGACCTGTGTTTAGATTTGAACCTTGGGAACCCGATTTTCTTTCCAGACTTTATACCACGGAAAAAGTTCTTGAAAGCTTTATCGAGGTCTCTTAGAGCTTCTTGCGGAGCACACTTGGAGACGTCATACATCCATGGGAATTGCTCTTCTTTTATAGCACATAGATCTTTATGCTGATTAATAGCTGTGGTAGATTTCTTTTCTTTTTCGTAAAGTTCTATACGTTGAGCGAGACCCCAGTTATAGGCGAATCGGGCGCATCCGGCGCTACTCGCCATGGCGGTACGCTGTTTGTTGTTGGGTTTGAGTTCGATTTTGTAGGCTTTATTGACGATCATGATAGTTAATATAGTATAGGATTGGGTAGCTTTGTACAGTTTTCAGGTATACAGCTCAGAACCCTGCATATGTAGAACTAATATATTTGCTGAGATTATTAAGAGATTATTTATCGGGATTCTTAGGTATCGGCCAGTCAGAAAGTTATGTAGGCGTGTCGGGCAGATTCGAGGCTTTGTCCAACATAGTAGCGGTGTTCTATAGAGAAACGCTCCATTTTTTCGTTGATGTCGCGCTCTGCTTGGAGGATATCCTCTTTGGTTAGGATATCCTCGCTAGCG
>Ga0315284_10016093_pt1 | contig 10617 bp, 10 predicted proteins | sample YL17G09_16_MG_FD_203696 | JGI IMG/M metagenome (GOLD analysis project Ga0315284, IMG submission 203696) | Sediment microbial communities from Yellowstone Lake, YNP, Wyoming, USA - YL17G09_16 | ecosystem: Environmental > Aquatic > Freshwater > Lake > Sediment | place: USA: Wyoming | collected...
GCCTGATGAAGCGGTGTTCTCCCGAAGTTTTCTTTGATCGTAATGTCAGCTTTGTTTTCCAGCAAAATGTTTACGATCTCCGGATGGTTATATTCAACCGATATCTCTTGCTGAGCTATTCTCTCGCAATGTAATCGTTGTTTCCCCGGAAAACGCGATAGTTCCCCGCCGTTTCCATTCTCCGGGTCAAGCGTTAAGGCCGGTTGACGTTCTCTCGACCTGATTGCCCTTCGGAGCCGGGGCTCCTCATGTCTTGTCAGGGGAGACGCGATCATCTCAGTGACTTTGGCCCGTTTTTTGAGGCCATTCTCCCGCCATGGCGGGAGTCTATCGTCCTCGACATCCGGAGCGCACCGTCCTCTACCGGGTGCTGTCGCATCATTTCGAGCGGTTTGTCGCGGAGTATAAGAGCCTTGTAGTGGCTTAAAGGGCAAATTATTCCAACAGGGGAAAAGGTGACATTGGTGGGGTTGCCCGTAGGTTGATATGGAAATGCTGTTTTTCGACATAAATCATATGGGGGGAAGGTGACATGAAAAAACGATGTCACGGACTTTTAAGGTTGGGTTGGCGGCGGATACCTAAGCGACAGGAAGATAAAGTGAGGGATTAAGGTCTCGGATGAGTCGTAAGATGGCCATTCTTGTGAGCTGTACAGTTTGGAAATGGGGGATTTGCAGGAAACGCGGGGGGGGGGTCGGCGGGGGGAGTAGCGGGTATTTGGGATATCGGCGAAAAGGTAGCTAGGGAAGGAGGTTTTTAGGAAAAGGGGGGTATGTGGCAAGCTAGGCGCAGGAGAAATGGCGCCGTGGAAGAAAGACTGATATTTAGGGAGGAGCGCAGAGCGGGAGGTGATGGATTATCTCGAGTCCATTGCTCGAGTGACATCCCATATCCCCGACAAGGGCCAAGTGGCGGTGAGTATTGACGATGATGGTCAATTCCGACATAATTCATCTGTGCACCCCCTGAAAAGATTCTCTCTGATGGGGAATTTATCACAAGATAGCCACCCATCGGGAGGTGCATCACATCATCATGTTACCTATCCCCCGACAGGGAGAAAAAAAGAAGTGTATGTCTAAGATAGTTTATGTCTAAGATATAGTATAAGACTACGGCCTTGCCAGGAGGACATCCATGGGGCTTTTTGGTCCACCAGACGTAACAAAACTCCAGGAAAAACGTAAAATCTCAAAGCTGATCCGTTTGCTTAGGCTTCCTGCAGCATCGGATCTCCATTGCCGGGCCAGTGATGCTCTCATCGCCATCGGAAACGACGCTCTCGGCCCTCTAATCCAGGCCCTACAATTCCAGATCCAGTCTGATCATCGCTTAAACAAATTTTTTTTGAGCTGCGAATTCAAAGCTGCACTTTTCAAAGCGCTCTTGTTCATCGATGTCGAATCGGCGGAATCTGCCCTTACCCAAGCATGGCGGACTCCTGACTTCAATGAGACTCTGGACATGATAGTCACTATGCTGAAAAAAGAGCCTCCGGAGCGATCAGTGCCGATCCTTCTTAAAGCCTTGACGTCAGAGAACTCGTCGTTGCGATGGATTGCCGCCCTTGCCCTCGCCAGACTCCGTGATAAACGAGCGGTGGAACCGTTGGTTAATCTCGTGATCGAGGGAGGGAGCATGGCACAGAAAGTTCTCTTAGAGCTTATCCACATTGGCGATATTCGCACCTTCTCTTTGCCCTCAAAGACACTCGAGCTCTTGGAGCGGGAGGAGCTGAAGGCATTGGAATCCGGCATTGAAGGGAGGTTAGAGAAGTCTTGGTCGGTCAAGCGGATTTCCTCCAAGTGGGGAGTCCCAGAACTCGACGTGGGAGATGTCGTCCGTATTATGCGCATTCCCGGCTGGTGGCAGAAAGTGATCAGCTTGAAGTCTGGCCCCGTAGTCCTTCAGGACTTAAAGACTGGGAAAATAGAACAGCGGAGCATTCAAGACTTCAAGGACGCCTGGAAGCATTTGAATCCCCATCTCGTAGAATCCGTCGGTGAGGAACTCTTCGCTGCCCGACAAAAGGCGCTAAAAGAGCTTTCGGCTCGTTATGAGGCGCTGGACTTTGCGCATATGGATCTCGATAGCATGGTGAGCTGGCTGAGGCAGGAAATCAAGTGGTTAAATGAGAATGATTCAGCCGATTTTGAGTTGGAGGAGGAGTCCTTAATCCGGAAAACTGCCATCCAACGCCTGGGGCAGGAATTGAATCGGCGGGGTGGCATGGAACTCATGTTGCAGATCCATAGGCGCGCTTATAGGAACCGTTTAGTCGAATTGCTTTGGGACATGATCGGAGACTGGAGAGGCTAGATACTCGAGGAGCTGAGGCTCATCCAGAGGGTTCCCTGGCCCAAAGCCTTCCGGCAACCTTAGTGACACTCACGACAACTTGTAATGTCTTCAGAGTGCAGTTTCTGCCATTTTGAGCTGCCCCATGCACGCTCTTGACATCTTTGGAGTTGTGATTTATGTTCTCTCCCAATGGTTGCAGGGGAATATCAAGGCAATTGTGATTATCCAAGCTGCGCATCCTAAAAAGAAATTCTCATTTATATTTAGAAGGAGAAAGGCGACATGGCGATTTTCAGGAAGTCCGGACGTGCACATGTTCAAACGCTAAAGAAAAAGGGCGACATTCCTGGAATTACCAAAGAACTCAAGAATCAAAACAGTAAGGTGCGTCGGGCCGCCGTAAGAGCTTTGAGCGAAGTCGGGAAAGATAAAAATAATATCCAGGAATTTCTCTTTGAAGCTCTAAAAGACTCGGATTTTTCTGTCCGTTCCGAAGCGGGAGCAGCTCTCGAAGGTTTGGCCCGCGGACCCTGGCAAAGAGAAGGCGCTTTTTGCGATAATTGCATGAGAACACTCAAATCGCCCCAGGGATTTATCGTTTTTCCTAGGAATGGGAATGCCCTATATCTTGTTTGCCAAAATTGCTATGAAACATCGTATATTCTTACAAACTCTTCAAACTTGGCCAAAAAAAGGGCATTCGGATGGTGGCGAGGCGACAGGCTTTGGACTCCCCAAGAACTCTCCGGTCTTTGGACGCCGCCTTCTCTTGATAAGGTGGGAGATGGACAACTCAGCAACCTCTCTAAGAACTGGCGTTGCCCGCATTGCCAGAGCATTCTCCTGAAACCAAGCTACGAAAGAATGATGGAAATCTTGCGTAATAATGAGAAAATACGAGGCGATGCCATTTGCCCTGCTTGTCACGGTTACTGCTCACAAAGCTACGTCTATGCCGGAATGCACGATGTTCAGGGAGAATAACTCTCTCAATACCCGATTCTGTAAGAAGTTGGGTCCTTTCTGTCCCCTCGCCCTTATAAAATTATGAAGCTGAGCGATTTCTTTAAATCCTCGAGGCGCCAAGAACCTCTGAAGACAGCACCGGATGTCGGACCGAGACCGACTCAGACTCTAACCAAAGAAACCAATGCGGTTTCAAAATATCCTCTTGAAGCCAGGCCCGGTCCGCCCGAACGATTCCCCGGCGAAATGCTCGGCACGAGCTACCGGGTGCTATCCGTCCATCGTGGCGGGATGGGACTGGTCTACGTCGTCCAGGACCTCAACAGTCTGAAGCGGGGGATTTCCCTCCGCCTGGCGCTGAAGACTTTTCAGGCGCGTTATTTGTGGGACAAATCGGTCCTGCAGCGTTTCGAGCGCGAAGCCCTGCAGTGGGTGAACCTGAGCCCCCATCAGAACATCGTGCGCGCCCTGCTGGTCCAGCAGATCGAGGGCCGACCCTATATCTGGCTCGAGTATGTGGACGGAGGCTCTCTGGCAGACCGCCTGGCTCGCGGACCGATTCCGGTCGCCGAAGCCGTCGACTTGGCGCTCCAATTCGTCAAAGGGATGCGCCACGCCCACGAGGAGCACGGCCTCATTCACAGAGACATCAAGCCCGCCAATACCCTGCTTACCAAGGACAACGTGGTGAAGATTTCGGACTTCGGACTGTCGAAACTGCGGGCGGACATCCTCAGCGACATCGACGGTATCAAGGCTGAACTTTATCGGGGCATTCCGGTTTCCGCCGCGGCGGCTGGGCTGACCATCCCTGGTGCGCTGGTGGGCACTCCCGCTTACATTCCCCCCGAGGCCATCCTGGACCCATCTTCGGTCGACGGCCGGGGCGACATTTATTCCTTCGGGATGATGTTCCATGAGATGTTGACCGGCCGCCTCATGTTCCAGGGTCCCGATCTGCTCGCCCAGCAGATTAGATCCCGCCCCGCTCCGCCAAGCGCCAGCATCCCCTTGATTCCCGCCTCGCTGGACGCCATCGTCCTCAAGTGCGTCGAAAAGGTGCCCGGGGACCGGTACCAGAGCTTCGCCGACCTCGAGGCCGCCCTCACGGCCGCCGCCGCGTCCCTCGACGGCTGGATTCCCAGGCCAGCGTCGCCGCAGTCCATTATCCCGCGAAAAGACGAGCTTTTCATGAGGGCCTTTACGCTCATGGAGTTCAAGAAGAGCGAGGAGGCCATCCGAACGTTCGAGGAAGTGCTCGTCCTCGACCCCACAGAAGCCGAGGCCTACAACAATATCGCCGTCTGCCTGGCCGACCTTGGCCGGGTCGACGAGGCAGTGGAATACTGTAAGAAAGCAGTCGCCATCCGCCCTGACTACCCCGAATCCTGGGCTAACCTGGGCGGATTCAATGCACACTTGAAGCGGTATTTAGAAGGCTTAAGCGCCAGCGACCGCGCCGTAGCCCTTAAGTCAGACTGGGCGGAAGCGCACTCAAATCGCGGCGCCAACCTCATCGGTCTCGGCCGATTCAGGGAGGCCCTGATCAGCTTTAAGTGCGCCCTCGAGACCGACCCGGGCTATTGGAAGGCCCACATCCGGATGGCCGAAGCCCTGGCCTGTTCCGGGGCGGGTCCGGACCGAGTCCTCGACAGCATCGAAAAAGCACTCGAGGTTCAACCGCGGGATGCCCAGGCGCATGCCATCGCCGCCGGCTGCTGGCTCGACCTAGGGGACCGCGAAATGGCCGAGCGGCATCTGAACATCGCCCTCGAGCTTGATCCGGCCAACCCCTTTGTCGTCAGCGTCAAGGATATAATCTCGAAAAAATTATGACTTGAATCGGATCCGACCAATAAAAGGAGAACAACCATGAGTTTTTTCAAGTCGCTTTTTTCCAAGCAGCGCCGAAGTCCAGGTGCCGATTTTTCAGAGCCCCAACGAGATCCGGAGGCCGAGAAGTTAGTGCGGAGGATCTTCGGTGCGGTAACGGCTGACAATCCTTATGGGGAGGTGGTACATAACCCCTATGGCGGCGACGATGAGGCAAGACAAATGGATGAACTCGTGGCCATGGGGGACCGCGCCGCCCGCGCGCTCGGCCACGCACTAAAGGCGAGAACGAATTCCTTCACCGCGGAGGGAATGATCGCCTGCCTGGGGAGAATCGGGAGCGATCAAGCCGCGAGAGAGCTCGGGCGAGTCCTCGCCATGCCGGACGACAACACTATGGAAACGATGAGAACATACGAGGCCGCAGTGCATACGCTCATGAAGATCGGGAGCCCTGTGGCCGACGACGAACTCACCCACGCTCGATCGGGGCCCGCTGCCGCATACGTGAAGGCGATCCACCGACCGAAGGTTCCGTGAAGTTCTTCCCATTGATCCAAAACAAGCAGAAAGCAGAGGACAAAGATGGACATATGGGAACGTTTGTTCGGCGCAAAAAGCGCTAAGTCCGAGCCTATGACAACGGAAGCTAAGAAACAGGACCCTCTGTTACGCCAAGCGTCTTGAGGAATGGGGTGAGTGGATGAGGGAGACGCTCCTTCTCGATGTCCCGTACCGTCAGGTGGTCTTCACGATCCCGAAGATGCTCCGCGTATTTTTCAAGTTCAAACGCAAGCTCTTGGGGAGCTTTGCCGATGCGCCGTCTGATGAGGTTGACCCCATGCTCTGCCCCCAGTGCGGGGGGACGATGAAGGTCGTCGCTTTCATCACGGAGTATGCCGTCGTGGACCGGATCATCGATCACCTGAAGCTTCGGTTTGCGGCGGCGAAGCCTCCGCCGCCTCATGTCTTCGAGCAGGTTGCGCTCACGGCGGCCGAGGAGAGCGGGGAATATTTTTGATCATCTCATTTTCACCGGAAGGGAAAGTCTATTGTCTTTTAGCCGGTGCGGGAGGGTTTCTTATCCGGATATGATCTGCGGGCGCGGTTTTCGCGGTTATTGACAGTGCCGCCCGGCCGGAAGTATATTACCAGCGTGGTTAAGAGGGGAGATTCATCGCATGGAGCGGGAATTCAGCTCGCTCGGAAAAAGCAAATTCTTATAATTGGTATATTTCGGGTTAAATGCCATCGGTAACCTCTCTAATCCAAGCGGACGTTTAATTTTTTTAATTCCGCATCGATCCAGTTTTGAGCGTCTTTTTCGTTTTTCTCAATGGCCATTTCAACGCCACGCTTGGCGATGTCGAGAAGACCTTTTGATTGCTCACGATCAGAAAACGATTGATCAACCTTTTCCGCAATCTGCTTTTGCACTGATGCGGGAAGAATTGGAATTAAAGTATTTTTCACTTGGTCAACAAGCCAGTGATTGATTATTGAACCACCGGCATCACGCTCGATTTGTTTCTGAACGATAGCTGAATTTAAAACAAGCGTGAGATACTCAAGATAAACACGATTTGCGTCTTTTACTGTTACTCGGAGTATCCCTCCGGACGGAATCATCTTGCCCGGCGTATCTTTTAAGTAATACGCAATGCCCGGTGTGGCATCTTTAGATAATAGTATTTCACCCTTCTTCGGCTGGTGCGTTTTGAGACTGTCGTATAGAGATTCAGAAATATATTGCTGATTGTCATTATTGATCCCGAATTTTGAAAGATTACTAACCCTTAAAAATGGAATACCGCCATCTTGATATGCTTCGCTTCCGGGCTCGATACACTTTTTGATTGAAACAATGTCGCCTAAAGAGGCGTGATTTTTCGAAGATTTAACCGCTTTGACCACTTCCTCATACTTCGGCTGGAAGTATTCGGCATCGATGCGGTCGCTGGTCTGCGTGTTGGAGAAATTCTTAATGAATGAAAGGCGATGCTTTGGCTTCCAATTCAAAAGCCCAAGCTCATTGAGAAGTGCATCTTCAGCTTTTTTATATTTCTCCGTGGCCTCTTTATTAAAATGCTGACTCTTAATAAACAAATCTCGAAATAATTTCTCAATGTTTCTGTCCGTGGGTTTATAAGCCAATATCCGGCCAACTCTTTCAAGAGTCAATTGGTATTGTATTGTTAACTCACGTTCTCTAACCAATTGCTCAAACCCATATTTTGACCTCAAATAAACTGTTAAATAAAAGGGATCAATGCCCTGAATTTTATAAACACCAAGAACTGTTCTTGATAATGCGACTTCTTCAAATCCATAAACTACCGAGGCATAACATGGGCTTCCAACCTTGGTAATGACGACATCTCCATCTTTTAAGATTTTAATGGTCTTATTTTCCTTGACAAAAGACCGTGGGAGCCTTTCGAAGGTATCATTTTGGAGAGGCGTTATAGCCGGAAAGTCAATACAATCAACGCATCTGATAAACGGCATTTCGCCAGTAGCGTAGAGCTCCGTAGCAGAGGGGTAGAACGCACTGGACACAAAACGACAATATTTAGACAAAGGCTTGGCATTAAGTTTTTTGAGCCTGTTTTCATTATTAAAATAAGACGGCTCAAAATACTCCGCATCAATCCTATCGCCTAAGTCAATCTTTGAGCTATTTACAACCGAAATTTTCATTTTCCGTTCTTCCAAAAACTCAATTTTTCTTTTTTCGCCCAGTCAATAAACGCCTCGGCGATGCTATCTGGAAGCTCGCCTTTGTGATTATGTAGGTCGTGATCAACGATTAAGTGGCCGTATTTATCGAGCTTAGGCTTGCCCTCGCCGTTTTTGACGTAAACATATTCGCCGGAATTGTCTTTGCCTGACTTCTCGGAAACCGCAAAAAAGATTGGGTAATCATATTTTTTCGGGCAGAGGTTATCATCCCACTTTTGCAGGAATAAAACGCTGGTTTTTGTGCCGGTGTGAGGCTTAAACGTGTTGCCGAGTAAGCCCACGACCGCCAAAATGCGGGCTTTATCAGCAATAAATTCCCGGATGTCTTTATCTGATGTGTTGTTAAACCTGCCTTGAGGCAACACTATAGCAAGTCTCCCGCCGGGCTTTAGAAAATCAAGATTACGCTCTATAAAAAGGATGTCCCGGCCGACCTTTGACTTGGGCTTTTTCTTTTCGTTAAAACCGAGGTCATACTTATGGATGATGTTTGACTCTTTAATATCTCCGGCAAAGGGCGGATTAGCCATCAAAATATCAAAGAGAAATTCCTTGTTTGAATTACGATCTACCTTAAGCGCTTCAAGACGTCTAAAACCACTGCTGTAAGTATCTCTCCAGTCTGGATTATTTACTTTTTCATTCCAGCGGTCATAGTCAAGGGTGTTGAGATGCAAAACATTTGTCTCGCCATCACCGGCAATCAAATTTAACGTGCGGGCGACACGCACGACTTTTTCGTCAAAGTCAATGCCGAAAACCTTTAGCACGTCGTCTTTTTCTTCCGCTGAAATCTCGGTATTTTCAAATAGATGGCCGGTAATCTGAAAAATAGTATGCACGGTAAACCCGCACGATCCCGAGGCAGTATCAATCATGTATTCACCTCTTTGGGGATTAAGCATCTTGACGCACATATCAATGACATGCCGGGGCGTGAAATACTGCCCCTTCTCGCCCTTAGAGGACTTGCTTACCAAATATTCAAATGCCTCGTCAATTACTTGCAAATTGGAATTAAAAAGTTTTACATCCTGAAGGCTGGAAACGCAGATAGACAAATGCGAAGGCGAAAGGTCAATTTTACTTTCATCGGGAAAGACACCGGGCCATTTTTTCTTGGCTTCGCCAAACAGTCTTTGAATCTTCTCCTTTAGCTGTGCGTCGGTCTGGCCGGTATTTCTAAACTCTAAGATGCGGAAGTCACTATCATCAATGTCTTTCAAGACTGCTTTTAGTTTTTCAAAGTCGCCAATTTCGTCTGCTTTAAGTTTTTTCTTAACCGCCCGGTCAATGATAACCTTGTCGTCCTTGCTTTTGGTCTCGTCGTATAATTTCGTAAAGATGAGTTTAAAGACTTCCTCGAACACGTCCACGCCCGCATTGGCGAGGACTTCATCTTCCATATCTTCAATCTTGGCCTTTAAGGTTATTCTATCGTTTAAGAGGGTATCTTTGACGATTAAATCCCGCCACGTGAAGCGTTCCTTCAAAATATCTTCCAGCGTCTGATCTGTCTTTGGAATGTCGGTTATATCTTCAAAGAAATTCGGGTCTTTGCGGTTATAGTGGAAAATCTGCCCGCCGTTTGACCAAACACCGATCGGGGCCCCGGTAGCGTTGCAATATGATTTAAGCTGTTCCTTGCCGTCTTTGAGCTTCGGCTTTTTTACTTCAACGATAATATATTCTACTGTCGGCCTGTCTTTATCGAAGACGACAATATCAGCAGATTTTGTTTCCCGGCCAAATTGAACAGGGTGCTCGAAGCGTATGCGTTTTTTAGGATAGCCATAATCATTGATGAGCTTAACAGCGTAAAGCTGACGGACAACTTCTTCGGGCTTTAACTGGACTTCTTTTTCACGAATAATGCAATCAACGTAAGGCTTGTTTTTCTGAATCTTGATTTTTGACTCAAGAGCCTTGATGTCTTTCTCGGAAAAAAGCGACAAGTTATAGCTTGAGTCTTTAAGAATCGAAGCGAGTGTTATTTTATCTTTACCGTTTGCCATGTTCGGCCTTTCCTTTCAAAAACTTCTTAATATGATACTGCTGAATTTTATTCGGCTTGGTCTTACCATTGAGCCATCGGCTCACTGTGGAGAAATTGACGCCGATCTCCTTAGCAAGCTCCTCTTGAGTGACTCTGTTCTCCAAGCGGTAATGCTCTAATTGTTTTACGATGTCCATGGGATTTTGCTCCGGTGAGGTTATGTTCTTTGACTTGGCTTGCATACTTTGCATTATATTGCACAAGAGCAGAAGAATCAAGGATTATTGAAGAGGTATGTCCCCGCGGGCCGTGTTTCCGCCAGGGCCCCATTAGGTGAACATCAAACCGGGCCGTTACATTCTTTCGTTTCCCTTTGCCTTCGACGAGCGTCAACTCCGGTTGACGTTTTCTTGATTGATTTCCCCGTCCGATCCGGCCCTCCGTCCGGCTTTTCAGGCGCCGATTTCCGGGGCTGTTGACATTGCCGCGCGGCCGGAAGTATATTACCAGCGTGGTTAAGAGGGGAGATTCATCGCCCAGAGCGGAAATTCACCGCGTCGCGGAAAAAGGAAAATCCTATCTTTAAAAACCCTTGACATTTGTTAGAAGATGCATAAGATTCTGAGGAGGGAACTAAATGAAAAAACTTACTTCTTGCATGGTACTTTTCTCTTTGCTTTTTTTCCTATCCAACTGTGCTACCCTCTTCAAAGGGACCAGCGAAGAGGTTAGATTTGGCAGCGAGCCTCAAAAGGCGGAGGTGTGGATTAATGGGG
>Ga0315284_10016094_pt1 | contig 10617 bp, 7 predicted proteins | sample YL17G09_16_MG_FD_203696 | JGI IMG/M metagenome (GOLD analysis project Ga0315284, IMG submission 203696) | Sediment microbial communities from Yellowstone Lake, YNP, Wyoming, USA - YL17G09_16 | ecosystem: Environmental > Aquatic > Freshwater > Lake > Sediment | place: USA: Wyoming | collected...
CTCCGGGTCGGCCTCGGCGGTCTTTTCAGAAAAAGGTGGTTTTCTGCCGAGAATAATGTCATCTTTTGCCGGGACGGTTTGCATAGGGAGGATATTGAGCCAGAATTGCATCACCCTGTCGGATTTGGAAAAAAACCGATGTCCCCCGATATCGATTCTATTACCCTTGTAATTTACCGTCTTTGAGATTCCCCCGATATCGCCGCTCATTTCAAGAACTATCGGCCTGATGTCGGTTTTCTCAAGCAGTTCATAAGCGGCGGTCAGTCCCGCCGGCCCTGCACCAATTATGACGGCTGTTTTTTCCTCCATTTACGGCCCCTGCGGAATTTTCCAGATATATATGCTGCTTCTGACGAGAATACCCATCACCAGTAAGGACGAATCCGGCGAAAATGATAATCCTGAAATTATTTTTTCCGCACGGTAGCTGGTGATTTTTTGCCCTGTTTTGACATCCCACACCCAAGCGGTGGCGACCGGCTCAGTGGTGGCTGTAAACAAGCGACCGTCAGGACTTGCCGCAATCACCATTATTGTCTGCGGGTTATTTGCCGGCGCTTCATATTTATCCATTACAAACTGCTTAACCGTCTTTCCAGTTGCGGTCTCGAACACATATATATACCTGCCCGGCTCTGAAGCATATACGAATTGACCGTCGGGCGAAAAAATAACCTTGTTAAGTTCTACGGTACTCTTGACGGTTTGTTCCCAAAGTATCCTTTTGCTTCGTGTCTCCGCCACGAAAATCCACCCGGCCTCTTTTGCCCCAACCCCAGCTATGTAAGCGCCGTCGTTCGATACGCTGATGCTCTCTATTTTAGATTTGCCTTCCATATTTTCTGTAACTACCGCTGAGACTTCGGTTAAATTGGGGTCAATCACAGCCAGTTGTATACCTCTGCCGGAGTTGCCGTAAAGCTCAAGTGCGGCAGCAGCATATTTGCCGTTCGCGCTTGTTTCCAGCAGGTCACACTTTCTGATGTCCCCCAGAGGCAGCCTTTTCAATTCCTTATCGCCTTTTAAGTCACTTACTACAAGGACATTGCTGCTGCCAGCGGGGACCCACAGCAGACGGTCGCCACAAAAGGCGGTCATTTTTTGAGCATCGACGCGACCGACCTGCGGCCAGCCGCTCAAATTATTCCAGTCCCACACGTAAGTTTCGTTTTCACGCGAAATCACTATGAGCCGGTTTTCAATTATGGACAATCTCTCTACCCCTGTATCCGGCCCGCGAAGCTTCAGAACCACCGGCGACCTGTAGTTCGCAACAAGCGTTACAACCACAAGCACCGCAAACGCCAGCAGGAATAATAAAGCCGTATTTTTCTTTTTCTTGACCGTTTCTGTCATATATTAAATTTATATCGACCAAAGACCGCCCTTGCCATATCAGGATTCTGATTTTCTTAAATGGTTACCGTCAAATATTGGCTGTCCTCTGCAAATTCTATCGCTCCTTCATAAGCGGCGGGGATAAGCATAATTTCGCCCCCCCTGAATTTAACGGAAGTTTCATCGGTCCCGATTGCGGTACCTGAGCCTGAAACGATAATCAGCGTTTTCATCCTGCCCGGCGAAAGAAGCAGTTCGCAACCCTTGGTCTGATGGCCCTTGTCCACCTTGAAATACTCGCAGTCTATTAGCCTGCCGATTGTTGTTACCGGCAGACTGTCCGCTGTTATATCAAAACCAATGCTCTCCAGTGCTTCCTCGATATGCAAAGGTCTTGGTTTATTATTATTGTCGAGCCTGTTCCAGTCAAAAATGCGGTAGGTTGTATCTGATGGCGTCTGAATCTCGGCTAACAGAATACCCGCCCCCGTCGAATGCACTGTGCCGGCAGGTATAAAGTAACACTGACCCGCCTCGACAGGCTCCTTCGCCACCATCTTGGCAACAACTCCTTTTTTTATCGCCTCCGCAAATTGGGTCTTCGTTACACCTTTTTTTAGCCCCCTATATATCACCGCTCCGGGTGCGGCATATATGATATACCAGCATTCGGTCTTAGCCTCTCCCCTGCCCATCCGCAGGCACGTCTGCTCGTCCGGGTGGACCTGAATGCTCAAAACATCCTCGGCATCGATAAACTTAATCAGTAGCGGAAAAACCCCTGAAAAATTTCTGCTGCCTGTTATCTGTTCGGGATATTTCGTAATTACCTGATTGAGCGTTTTGCCGGCCAGTTCCCCGTTTGCGATTATTGATTTATCATTCGGCAAATCAGCCAGCTCCCAGCTTTCACCGATTTTTTCAAAAGGTGGTATGTCTTTTTTAAAAAACCCTCTTAGCTTTTGCCCGCCCCATATTCGCTGTTTATAAATCGCCCTGAACTTTAACGGGTAAAACTGCATATCAGTATTTTAGTAATGATAACACGATTTGTCTATAATTTGCGTAAATCGCCGCCAGTCACAAGCCACGGCTTGCCCGCCGTAGCTGCCCCAGCGAATGCGGGCTGCATTTAGGACACAATCCCTCGAGCTGCACCTGCTGGTGTCTGATTATAAAACCCCTGTTTGGGCTTTTGGCCATAGGCAGCGATATGTCCGTCATACAAACAGTGCCCCCGCAGCTTGTGCAGGTAAAGTGAGGATGACATTGTTTTTCGGTGCAGTCCTGTGCCGGCTCGAAATAGCCGCATCTGTCCTGCAGGAAAACCTTATGCACCAGGCCCACTTTGCAGAAACTTTCCAGCGCTCGGTAAACGGTAACCTTGTCGAAACGGCCTTTGCCTAATTTTTGCGTAATCTGGTTCGGCGTCAGCGGCCTGCCTGCATTGAGTAAAATATCCAGCACCGCCAGTCTGGGAATTGTCTTATACAGGTTCGCAGAGGCCAGCAGCAATTCTGATTTTTGTTCAGCTCTTTGGTTCACTTTTTGAATGTCCCTTCGGCTTATGATAATCACACAGGCACAGCGGCTCTGTATCGGATTTTATAAACAGCAGCGGAAAGATAATATCGCTGAAACAGCACGGCAGCCACACAGCCAAAAACAGAAATACGAAACTGCCCGCCATCTTCAACACCGTGAATTGCCCCCCCAGTGCCATAAGCATATGAAACAACGATGCCCATGTGCTTACTAATATGTGCCCTGCGTGCGAAAATTTCGTGTGCGGGCGAAAATACGCAATTATTATGCCTAATATCGCAGCCGGGATTACTATCTGCCAGCCCTCGATAAAACCGATATGCGCACGCTCCGCAAATGATTGATGCGACCCGTGAACGTCAATTCGCATCCCCAGCAGCAATTCCCCGATGTATGGAATTATTGAATCGCTGACCGTCGCTGTCCCTAATGAGCCGACGAAACCAATCAGCACAACCAGAGCCGCCCTGGCCTTTTTGCTGTGCAGCTTGAACATAGCAGTCGTTACAATCGCGCTTAGTACCACGTGAGCAGGATGAAATACGTAGAACAGTTTGTGATTTACCTGTTCCGGCAGATTCCTGAAAAGTATCATCAAAATAATGCCGGTCAATGCCCCAAATAACGTAAACGGTGCGTGGTTTCTCAGTTCCGCCAGAATTATCACGAATCTGCTTCGCATATCGGAGTATTTTACCGCCCCCCACTTAAAATTGCAACTTTGTTGCAAATTTTTTTGAGGAGCATAATACATTCTGTCATTCCCGCGCAAGCGGGAATCCAGTCCCGATTTTATCGGGATTATCTACAGTGTTAATCCGTGTAAATCCGTGTCTAAAAAAGAGTCGGCTAATAAAGAAACTATTGAAACTATCCGCTATCCGCTATACGCTATCCGCTAATGTATGAAAATCATTAAGGCATTATCGAATCTCGATACAAAAGCCTGTGTCCTGACCATCGGCAATTTCGATGGCGTCCATATCGGCCATCAGCAGATTCTAAAAATGGCCAAACAGACCGCCGCTCGAAAAAAAGCCAAACTGGTAGTATTGACCTTCCAGCCCCACCCCCTGGCCGTTCTATGCCCCGAAAAGGCCCCCGCCGCGCTGACACCGCCGGCACTTAAACACCACCTCCTCGCCGAACTTGGCACAGATTCCCTGTTTATCTTAAAAAGCACACCCCAGCTTCTGCGGCTTTCACCGGCGGATTTCATAGAACGCTTTATCATCAAAATAATTCGGCCCGGCGTCGTTGTCGAAGGCGATGACTTCAATTTCGGCTCTGGCCGAACCGGCTCCGTCCATACCCTTCAAAAAATACTGGCCGAAAAGGGCATCGAAGTAATTATCATCCCCTCTAAACACGCAAAACTCACCGGCTGCACCGTCGAGGTCTCAAGCACCGTCATTCGCAAAATGCTAATCGATGGAAATGTCCGCCACGCCGCCGCCGAACTGGGCAGACCCTATCGCCTTATCGGGCAGGTTGTAAAAGGCCGGGGAAAGGGGAAAAAATTAGGCTTCCCCACCGCCAACATACAGCCGTCCGACCAGCTTGTCCCCGCTGAGGGCGTTTATGCCGGCTTTGTGCAAATCGCCGATACTGAAAAAGAAGTCTGCGCAGCCAAAGAGAAAACCCACGCTGTTTTTAGTATAGGCCGGGCCGAAACTCTCGGCGACAGCCGCACTCGGCTGATAGAGGCTCATTTACTGATAAAAAACGTCGGCGATTTATATGGCAAATGGCTCGCTATGGATTTTATCGCTCGCCTCCGCTCCCAGCAAAAATTTGAATCCGAATCGCTTCTTTCCGCCCAAATCGCTCTCGACTGTAAAAAAACCCGAAAAATCCTCTCCGCACGCCAAAAATAAAACCAGATATTTAACCCCCAGATTTATCTGGGGGTTTTTACGATATATAAATACAAACTACGAATCCCGCTTTTAGCGGTCGCCGGCCTGTGGTGAGCGTAGTCGAACCAAACGGCGTCCCCGCCTCTCGTAGCGCAGCGAAGACCCCAGAAAGTTGTTATCTGGGGCCCTCGAATAGCCTGCCCCGGCATGCATTAGGCCGGGGAATTGACAAATGGAGGGTCCGCCGTTGGTGGGTTTATTTGAGGCTTCTCCCTTTTCTGTTTTTTATTCCAGCCAATGGTTTGCCATCTCAGCAAAATCCTGGAAATCGACCACGCCGTCCCCGTCAGGCGGCGGTGCAATATCTGCCGATGGAATACCCGGCGTCTGCAGCCACTGAGCAGCCAATTTCCCCAAGTCCTCATAATCAACCTTGCCATCACCTGTAATGTCGCCGGCCATATTATCGAACCCGGCAAACCCAACACCGGCTAATGTCAATTCTATAGACATACCGGTATCTGCCCTTTTACATCCTATCCGCCAGATTATCATGTTCGGGTCAATCGCTTCTGCCCGGTCCACTATAAAGGTACAGGTATCCGTGCTGGTAATCGATTGCAGCATCTTAAACTCAATATCGCCGAATGTTACATTCGGCTCAATTATCGTCATATTCTCCGACCCCTGCATCATCTTAAGTTCGACGTTCTTTACCGCAAACCCCCACAGATTCGTAAAGGTTACATCACAGCCATACACAAACCTCGTTCTATCAATGCGTTCTTTGTTGATAACACCCAGCTTTGGCTTTGTTGCCGTTGCTGTCATTAGGGCAAGACTGTGGTAGTAACCTGCGGCGATAGAGACATAGTTTCCTCCCGCTGGCGGGGCCGCTTGACCATAACTATTATCCCCCCAGCAGACGATAGAGCCATCTGATTTTAAGGCAAGACTGTGAAAGCCGCCTGCGGCGATGGCGACATAGTTATTCCCTGCCGGCGGGGTTGCCTGACCGTAATGGGGCCAGCCGGTCTGTCCGGGTTTCCCAGCCCCCCAAGCAACAATGGAGCCATCGGATTTAAGGGCAAGACTGTGATAGTAGCCTGCGGCGATGGCGATGAAGTTGTTTCCAGCCGGCGGGGTCGCCTGACCATAACCATTATCCCCCCAGCCGACAATAGAGCCATCTGATTTGAGGGCAAGACTGTGATAGCCGCCTGCGGCGATGGCGACATAGTTGTTTCCAGCGGGCGGGGTTGCCTGACCACGATTATTCCTCCCCCAGCCGACGATAGAGCCGTCGGATTTGAGAGATAGACTGTGATATTGACCTGCGGCGATGGCAACGTAGTTTCCTGCAGGTGGGGTCGCCTGACCATAATCATTACCCCCCCAGCCGACAATAGAACCATCGGATTTAAGGGCAAGACTGTAATAATAGCCTGCGGCAATGGCGACATAGTCGTTTCCTGCTGGTGGCGTCGCCTGACCATTAAAATTCTCCCCCCAGCCGACAACGGAGCCATCTGATTTGAGGGCAAGACTATGCCTGCCTCCGGTGATTGCGATGAAATTGTTTGCCGCTGGCGGGGCTGCTTGAACATAATAATTATTTCCCCAGCCGACAATTGTGCCGTCGGACCTTAGGGCAATACTGTGAGTTTCGCCTGCGGCGATAGCAACAAAGTTGTTTCCTGTTGGCGGTATTGCTTGGCCATAATCATTATTCCCCCAGCCGACGATAGTGCCGTCCGATTTTAGGGCAAGATTGTGCTGCTCGCCTGCGGTGATGGCGATGTAGTTGTTACCAGCGGGTGGGGTCGCCTGACCAGAAGCATTATACCCAAAGCCGACGATAGAGCCATCGGATTTAAGGGCAATACTGTGATAGTAGCCCGCGGCGATGGCGACGTAGTTTCCTGCAGGCGGGGTCGCCTGACCATAACCACTTTCCCCCCAGCCGACAATAGAACCGTCCGATTTGAGGGCAAGACTGTGATAGCCGCCTGCAGCGATGGAGACGTAGTTATTCCCTGCAGGCGGGGCTGCCTGACCGTAATTGGGCCAGTCGGTCTGTCCAGGTTTTCCAGCTCCCCAGCCGACGATAGTGCCATCCGATTTGAGGGCAAGACTGTGGTAGGTGCCTGCGGCGATGGCAACGTAGTTGTTTCCCGCTGGCGGTGTTGCTTGACCATACTCATTATTCCCCCAGCCGACGATAGTGCCATCTGATTTTAGGGCAAGACTGTGCCCCCAGCCTGCGGCGATGGAGATGTAGTTATTTCCTGCCGGCGGGGCTGCCTGACCTTCAAAATTGCGGCCCCAGCCAACAATACTGCCATCTGATTTGAGGGCAAGGCTATGCCCCCAGCCTGCGGCGATGGCGGTAAAATTGCGCTTATTGAGGGCATCGCCATCGAAAACTATTTCGCCCCAGCTTTTTACGGAGCCGCCGATGGGTGGTTTTATTGTAAATACTGCATCACTCGTATCGACGATGCTCGGATTGCTCGCATCACTTACTCGCACAAGGCATCGATTTGAATTTACCGCCGGCACAAGCCAGTCGTATGAGCCGCTGTTCGGCACAGTATTAACATCATTCCAGGTCCCGCCGTTATTGCTGGAGTATTCAATTTTAACACTGCTTATAGAGCCGGTGCTTGTCCAATTAACATCGTATGTCGTGCCCGTCGTCAAAACCTCCCCGCCATTGGGGGTAAGTAATGTCAGCGGTGCAGGGATAGTGGTAAACCTCCAGACGTCGCCGGTTGTTGTGCCGCCTGCGTTTTTCTCGTTTATTCGCCAGTAATAAGTTGTACTATTGTTTAATGTGCCGGGGTCAAATGTTGTGCCGGGTTGATTGCGCTGAAATACTCCCGGACTTACCGTCCCGAAATAGACATCGTGCGAAGTTGCACCGGCGCCTGCCGACCAACTGAGGCTCAGACCGGATACAGGCTGGTTTACCTCGCCGTTATCGGGCAACGGGTTCCACGCTTTGTTGGGGTCGGCGCTGGCCAACATACATATCTTTTCGCGGGAAATTGCCGCATTGTAGAAACCTACTTCATCGATTGTACCAACAATACCTCTGTCCTCGGGATTGGAAATCGTCGACCCTCTGTGATTTCCAATGTCTCCATAATCCGCCGTAACTAACATATTTTTGTATGTCCCCGCAGTACAACCTGACCCTATAATACCGGAAGGCATATCAATACCATCAACGTAAAGCTTATAGTTGCCGTTGTAACCATTAAAGCTGGTTGCCTGCCAGGTCAGGGCTATATGGTACCACTCATTCACGCTTAATTCCTTGATGCGGGTATCCAGTTGGTTACGGTCGCCAAGCCCCACGGAGAGGCTGTTTGGTCTTGCTTCTGGGTCCAGAGAAGCCGGGTACAGATAAATTTGGACCCTGCCAGGCTGAAAACTGGGGTTCATAGAACCCTGCCAGCCCACAAAATACCTCCAGGTCGATGTTGTGGGCCCTTGGTCTGATGCAATTTTGGCCCAAAAAGCAACTGTGCCAGCCTCTTTTCTCATACCTGTTAGAGGAACAACGATACGTCCATCAGCATTCGGCTCAGAGTATCCCAATGTTACTCCGGAACCGAACACCCCTGCCGCACCCCAACTAACAGTCGAGTTTGTTTTGACGATTGTGCCATTGTTATCCCCACCCTTGGAATCAACCGCAATCGTGCCGCTCGTCTCATCCAGCTTCCAGTAACCGACTAAGTTAGGGTCGTTGGTATCATGCATAACGGCATCGGCTGCATTTAGCACCACAAGCAACAAAACTATCGGCAGGATAATCCTTTTTAAACCCATTTTTAGACTCCTTCCTTAATTCTCTATGGTAAATGGTAAAAAGACAAAACCCTTTCTATTACAGCAAAGGGAAAATTTATTTTATCGTCTGCCTTTTTTGCGCAGCATCAATCCGCCTAAACCAAGTAACAAAAGTGTTGCCGGTTCCGGCACAGTGTACCCGGATTCTATCGTATGAAAATCACCAGGGTCGATTATCTCATAAAATTGTGAACCCGGATTACCCGTCCCTAACCAGTCAAACCTTACCGCAAAACCATAAACATCCTGGCCTACGCCGATATTCAAATTCTTCGCCTGCGCATCATACCCGCCGTCATCTCCTAAAAACGGCTCCGGCTGCCAGACTATCTCGTCCCAGTTGCTTGCAGGCGGGTCCAGCGTAGTTATAGTCAGATTGTCGTATGACCCAATCCCAAACCAGATTGTAAACTCCTTAATCTCTTCTGCCAGGCTGATGTTTCTCACATCGTATGTATACTGCCATTTGCCCGCACCGAGGTCTGTGGTTTCATACCAGATTTCTGTATTTGGCGTGCCAAAAGCCCAACTGGTTAATAAACATCCCAAAATAACACCCGCAAAAATACCCCTTTTCATCGCTCTCTCTCCTTCTCTCTTTTTTACCATCCCCATATAGGGATAGATAGTCTTAAACTGGTATTATACCTTCCTTCCTTTATGGGTGCAAGAAAAAAAGACCGATAAAAAGAAGTTTTTTCCCGCCAAAACCCCGAAAAAACACCCGCAAGCCGCCTTTGAAAGGCGAAATCTGTTAAGTCCCCCAGCCCAAAAATCTGTTGTAATCCTGTTATCCTGTCTAAAAAAGCCGTGTTAATCCCGTGTTAATCCGCGTCCGAATTAGTCGTTGATTCAAATCGACAATCGACATTCGGCAATCGACAATCTTACTGCCCGCTACCCGCTATCTTTAAATTCAATCATTTGCGCAGCTACCCCTTCAAAGAAAATCCCAAACTCACAAAATTTTTTTACAATCCCCTAACCCCTTATTTCACAATAAGTTATCTATTCTCTGTGCTCTCTGTGTCCTCTGCGGCCAATGTTTTTCTCAACCCAAATGCGCATCTCCGCCCCATTATGGGAAGATACTACGTCCCTATATTGAGTGAATTAAAATTTAATGAAAACAAAAATTTATCCGCCGCTCCGTTTGGTGGAAATCCGTGAAATTTATCCGCCGCAGGTGGAATCTGTGTTAATCTGTGGCTAATTCTGGATTTAATCCCTCTGCCTGCCCTCGAATGTCGTAGTCGGGGGTGTCCTCTGTGCTCTCTGTGGCTTTGAAAAATTCAGGTCAGTATTTTCTCCTGAACCTTGCGGCGGGAATGTTCAATATGTCGCGGTATTTTGCCACGGTCCGCCTGGCTATATGGTTAACACCTGCCTTGACTAATTCCTCACATATCTGGTCGTCATTTAACGGATGGTTTTTATCCTCCTGGTCGATAATCTGCTGCAGCTTGCCCCTTATTGCCTCCCAGCTATGTCCCTCGCCGGCCTGGTCATCAATACCCCCGCTGAAAAATTTCCGCATAGGCAGAATTCCCCATTCGCACTGGAGATATTTCCCCGCCACCGCCCGTGACACCGTTGCAAGATGAACGCCGACCTCCTCGGCAACCTTTGACATCGGCAAAGGCCGCAGATACAACTGCCCCTTGTCGAAAAAATCCTTCTGGTATTTCACAACTGCCCTGGCCACCCTCAGCAGCGTATTTTTTCGCTGCTCTATGGCCTCCATAATCCACTGGGCAGACCGTATGTTATTTCGCAGAAAGTCCCTTGTTTTCTCGTTGACCTTGGTGTCCCTCGCCATTTTCACATAATAGTCGCTTATCCGCAGGTTCGGCAGGTTGGAATCCGTCAGCCGCACCGAATACTCCCCGGAATCGTCCGACTCCACTATAACATCCGCTGAAACAGGATGATTTCTGTTCTGGTCGATTTGCAGGCCCGGCGATGTGTCAAATTTGCTTATATGCCTTATGGCCTGCTTGATTTTCTCGAT
>Ga0315284_10016095_pt1 | contig 10617 bp, 10 predicted proteins | sample YL17G09_16_MG_FD_203696 | JGI IMG/M metagenome (GOLD analysis project Ga0315284, IMG submission 203696) | Sediment microbial communities from Yellowstone Lake, YNP, Wyoming, USA - YL17G09_16 | ecosystem: Environmental > Aquatic > Freshwater > Lake > Sediment | place: USA: Wyoming | collected...
CTACGCTTAGTCCCGACTACTTTTTCCCTGGCTCAGCCTGTATTTTACAGAGCAAGATGCCGGGATTCGGCACGATACCTGCGCTGGATATCCGGCAGCAGTGTACAGGATTTGTCTATGCTCTCTCGATTGCAGACAGTTTCATCCGCATCGGAGCCTACAATAAAGTACTCGTCATAGGCTCGGAAGTGCATTCGGTTGGGCTCGACTACAGCACTAAGGGGCGTGATGTTGCAGTGCTCTTTGGAGACGGCGCCGGGGCGGTAATTATGGCTCCTACCGACAATGAGCAAGAGGGTGTATTAGGCTTCACACTTCACGCCGAAGGCGAGAACTACGATAAATTATGGGTGCCTGCTCCATATGGGAATGTTCGCGGTCGGGTTACACACGAAATGATTGAGCGGGGAGACCTCTACCCCAAGATGGACGGTCGGAGCGTTTTTCGACATGCCGTACCTCGATTCTGTGAGTGCATCAACGAAGTGCTGAATAAAACCGGTCACAAGATTGAAGAAGTGGATTTATTCATTCCTCACCAGGCGAATGATCGCATAACCTATGCTGTCGCTGAGAGGATGAAACTTCCCAACGAAAAAGTGGTATCGAACATTGCGAAATATGCTAATACTACTGCCGCGACGATTCCCATTTGTATCCACGAGAGCCGGCAGAATGGTAGGTTGAAGAAAGGTTCGCTGCTGCTGTGCGCGGCTTTCGGTTCAGGATTTACCTGGGCGTCAATCCTCATGCGTTGGACGATTTAGTCGATCTTTTATTGGTACGGTGTTTTACCAACCAGTACTCAACCGCATCAGCCAGCGCTAACCAGCTCGCTTCGATGATATTCGCTGAGCTGCCAACGGTTCGCCATTCTTCAACTCCGTCACTGGATTCAATAAGGACGCGTACCAGAGATTCTGTCCCGGTGCTTTCCTCGAGAATACGTACTTTGTAGTCGATTAGTTTGACACATTCCAGAGCAGGATAGGACTGGAGCAGGGCTTTACGGAGTGCCTGGTCAAGCGCGTTGACCGGACCGTTTCCTTCTGCTGCGGTATGCATCACCAGTCCGTTGACTTTTACCTTCAACATAGCTTCGGCGAGCATTTCGGAACCGTTGGTTGTGGTCGCCTGGCGGCGGCGTTTTTCAACCACCACCATGAAGTCGACTAATTCAAAAGGCGGCTTGTAGCCAGGTTTAGCACGGTGGACGAGCAGGTCGAAGGATGCTTCTGCGTTTTCATACTGGAACCCCATGCTCTCCAGATGCTTAATCTGCGATACCAGCTTGCGTGCTTCTTCACCGCGTGCGGGTAATTTTAAGCCGCGTTCTTTAACTTTATAAATGATATTGCTTTTTCCTGATAGGTCAGAAACAACTGCGCGGGTTTTATTGCCGACTTTTGCAGGATCGATGTGCTGGTAAGCATCTTTCCATTTGCTGATGCCTGAAACATGATAGCCGGCTTTATGAGCGAAAGCGCTGGTCCCGACAAAAGGTAAAGAAACATCAGGCGGTAAATTGGCGGCTTCACTGACAAAATGCGATACTTCTGCAAGCTTACTTAGCTGCTCACTCGAGATGCAGTTTATGCCCATCTTAAGTTTGAGATTAGGGATAATGGAACAAAGGTTAGCATTACCACAGCGCTCGCCGTAACCGTTAATGGTTCCCTGAACCTGGGTGACGCCTTCTCTCACCGCAGCCAGGCTGTTAGCAACCGCCACATCTCCATCGTTGTGAGTGTGGATCCCGAGCGGTGTCCGCACAGCTTTACTGGCAAGTTTGACCGTACGGGTAACTTCCTCGGGGAGCGCCCCGCCATTGGTATCACAAAGGACGAGGCAACTGGCGCCGGCATTCGTCGCAGCTTTAAGACACTGCAGGCTGTATTCCTTATTACTCTTCATTCCATCAAAGAAATGTTCGGCGTCATAAAAGACTTCTAGTCCTTTGCCTTTTAAATAACGGATCGAATCAGCGATCATTGCCAGGTTCTCGTCCAGGGTCGTCTCCAGCACATTTGTTACCTGCCTATCGGAAGCCTTACCAACTAACGTAGCTATTTTAGCTCCAGAATCAAGAACAGCCGCAAGGTTTGTATCATCTTCACAATTGATGCCCTGCCTTCGGGTGCTGCCGAAGACAGCAATTTTAGCATTTTTTAGATTCAAAGTGCGAGCGCGCTGGAAGAATTCGAAATCGCGCGGATTGGACCCAGGCCAGCCGCCTTCTATGTAGTGAATACCTAGTTCATCCAGTTTACGGGCAATTTCCAGTCGGTCGGCGACTGAGAACGAGATGCCCTCTTTCTGGGCTCCATCCCTTAATGTGGTGTCGTATAGAAATATCTTTGGCATGTGTGTATCCTCTGTAAACTTAAGTCTAGATTCTAGCCGCGATCTGGTCTCCCATTTCTCTGGTGCCGACTTTTTTCATTCCTTCTGTATAAATATCATAAGTCCGGTAGCCATCAACTAATACAGCCATCACAGCATCCTCGATCGCTTTTGCCTCGGTTGGTAAATTGAGGGAATGCCGTAGTAACATAGCAGCACTCAGGATCGTCGCGATCGGATTTGCCAGGTTCTGGTTAGCCCGTCGTGGGGCGCTGCCGTGAATCGGTTCATACATACCCTGGATTTTTGTACCTTCTTTGGGCGTACCGGCGAGACTTGCAGATGGCAGCATACCCATTGAGCCGGCGAGCATTGAAGCTTCGTCGGTCAAGATATCTCCGAAAGTATTTTCGGTAACGATAACGTCGATTGATTTTGGGTTCTGGATAAGGCGCATAGCGCATGAGTCGACGAGCTGGTGCTCAAGCTCAACGTCCGGGTATTCTTTGGCGACTTCCATAATCACCTCGCGCCAGAGTCGAGAGGTTTGCAGTACGTTCTGTTTATCAACCGACATGAGTTTCTTTTTGCGGGACCTTGCCAGTTCAAATCCAACTTTAGCAATACGCACGATTTCCTGCTCGCTGTAGGACATTGTATCTACAGCACGGCGCCCGCGGCTGGTTGTATACCGCCGCTTTGGTTTACCGAAATACAAACCCCCGGTTAATTCCCGAACTACCATTAAATCTACACCTCGGATAACTTCGGGTTTAAGGTTGGTCTGGTCAGCGAGCATAGGAAGGACTTTAACCGGACGCAGGTTAGCATATAATCCCATTCCTTTGCGCAAGGCTAATAAACCGTCCTCCGGTCTGACCATTGCCGTTGGTACATCAAATTTGGGGTCGCCGACCGCGCCAAGAAGAACCGCGTCGGCGTTATTGCAGCGTTTGAGGACATCTTTTGTTAACGCCTCGCCTGTCTTGTCGATCGAGACGCCGCCCATGAGCTGTTTGTCCATTTCGAAAGTGTGCCCGTATTTGTTGCCGATAGCCTTAAGAGCTTTTACGGCTTCATTTGTTACTTCGGGACCGATGCCGTCCCCGGGAAGAACTACGATTTTAAAATTAGACAATTGACTTACTCCTTCTGTAAATCCCTCTCAATCTCCCTTTATTAAGAAAGGGAGAAGAAACAATCCTACTTTTGTACTGCCACTCTCCGTTTCGTATATTCAATTAAACCGCCGGCTTTGACCAGTTCACTCATAAACTCAGGGTAAGGTTTTGAATAGTATTGTTTTCCGGTGGTTATGTTTTTAATTATACCTTTTTCCAGATCTACTTCCAGAATATCGCCGCTTTTAATACCATCAGGGGCGTCTTCGCTTTCCAGTAACGGCAAACCGATATCGATCGAGTTGCGGAAAAAAATGCGTGCAAAACTCTTGGCAATCACGCAAGAAATTCCCGACGCTTTTATTGCCAGCGGCGCATGTTCCCTTGATGACCCGCACCCGAAGTTAGTGGTAGCGACGATAATATCGCCCTTTTTAACTCGCTTAACGAAGTCGATGTCAATATCTTCCATGCAGTGTTCTGTCAGGAGTGCCGGATCGGAGACGTTCAAGTACCTGGCGGGTATAATAGCGTCTGTATCGACATTGGCTCCGTATTTATGAGCTTTACCTTTAAACATATGAATCCTCCATAACCTCTCCCTTTGAGAAAGGGGGAATCAAGAGTTAAACTAAACTTCCACGACCTTCTTTTCCCAGTCCTTAACACGCTTTGGTTTACCTGACTTGTCCAGTTCTATAGAATGTCCCTCGGCGCGGAGTTGCTTCGCTTGTCCTTCAACTCCTCCCGGGTATTTTTCGTTAATTTCTCCTTTGGATTTCAATGTCCGCCAATAGGGAGTAATATCAGTCCTGCCTTCGGCGGCGGCTTCTGCGGCTGCCCGAGCCGCTATCCCGGCGAAGATGCCGGTGGTAATGGGTCAGCCAATGCTGGCTTTATGCCTCTTTGCGAGGACTTCGCGAATCAGGTTAATAGTGATTAATTTGCCCTTGGGAACAAGTCGCATAATCTCATTCACTTCCCGGGGTGCAGGAATGATGCATGTCCCCGTGCCCCAGCGATTACTCATCTTTTCATCGATCGTAATTATCTTAGGAAAGTCTTGATCATCGTTTAGTTTTTCGGTCCAGGTCTTTTTTAGTTTTGCCATAAAGTCACCCCCTGTCAAGCTGTTAAATCATTTCTGGGCTGACAATCTTTCCTGCGATAGCGCTTGCCGCCGCCACCGGCGGTCCTGCGAGATAAACCTCGCTCTTAGGACTTCCCATCCGGCCGACAAAGTTACGGTTGGTGGTGGAGACACATCGTTCTCCACCTGCCAGAATTCCCATATATCCACCAAGACAAGGTCCGCAAGTTGGAGTACTCACTACCGCACCTGCTTTCACAAATATCTCGAGCAATCCCTCTTTCATTGCATCCAGGTAAATTTGTTGGGTACCCGGGATAACAATACAACGTACCTTCGGATGAACTTTTCTTCCTTTTAAGATTTCTGCCGCCGTACGAAGGTCACTAAGGCGTCCATTAGTACAGCTTCCTATTACCGCCTGGTCGATATTAATATTTCCCACCTTACTCACAGGTTTAGTGTTCGAGGGGAGATGGGGTAAAGCTACCTGCAGCTCCATTTTCGATACATCCCATTCATACACCTGGGCATATTCTGCATTCTTGTCAGCTTCGTATACTTTATAAGGTCGAGTCGCATGTTCCTTAACATATTCGAGTGTCTTGTTATCGACATGAAATAAGCCAGCCTTACCGCCAGCTTCGATAGCCATATTCGCCATTGTAAAACGGCCGTCCATAGAAAGCTGGTTGATTGCTTCGCCGGTAAATTCCATAGCCGCATATAGTGCGCCGTCCACGCCAATCTGTCCAATAGTAAACAGGATTAAGTCCTTTCCCCCGACCCACTTCAGAAGCTTGCCGTTATAAACGAACTTGATAGTTTCGGGTACTTTCATCCAGATATCGCCGGTCGCCATAGCAGCGGCAATATCGGTTGAGCCCATGCCTGTAGCAAAAGCTCCCAGCGCACCATAGGTACAGGTGTGAGAATCGGCTCCAACGACGACGTCTCCGGGCACAACCAGACCTTTTTCCGGCAGTAGACAATGCTCAACGCCCATTTGCCCGACGTCGTAATACAGAATGCCGTATTCATAAGCGAAATCCCGCATTATTTTCGTTTGCTCTGCCGAGGTGATGTCCTTATTCGGTACAAAATGGTCGGCTACCATCACGATTTTCTTCCGGTCAAAGACCTTTTTCACACCGATCTTTTTAAACTCCCGGATAGCGATTGGCGCCGTGATGTCATTGGAAAGAACAAGATCAGCCTTGACATTAACGAATTCGCCCGGAGCCACTTTTCTTTTACCGCAGTGCGCGGCTAGTATTTTTTCAGCAAAATTCATCTGAATCCCTCGTTTTTGAAATTAGCTTACTTTTTGTTGTTTGGTGGCGAAATATGTGGGATAAAAAGGATTAACAGGGCGATAGCAGTCGCCACGACTGAAATTAAATATAGTCCTGTGCCTGCAGCGAGACCGATACCCGCCACCCCCCAAATAGAAGCGGCAGTGGTCAACCCTTCGACTCCACCGTGACGGTGCAATATTGCACCAGCACCCAGGAAGCCGACGCCTGTAACTACACCCGCCGCGATTCTGGCAGGATCACCTCCAGTGAAACCTATCCCGGAAACAACAGCGAATAGAGCCGCCCCCATTGAAATAAGAGGCAAGGTCCTGATGCCAGCCGGTTTACCACTCCATTCTCGTTGAGCGCCGATAATAGCACCCAGTCCGGCAGCAAGTAAGATCCGTAATACCATTTCCAATTGTTCAGGCATATTTTTCCCCAGGACTATTTTGTTGTCTTTAATTTGCGTGCAGCGACAACACGATTTAATGCGTTTACGTAAGCTTTAGCACTGGCTACGATAATATCGGTATTAGCGCCGCGTCCCGTATAAGTTATTCCGGCGCTTTCAACCCGAATAAGTACTTCACCGATCGCGTCGATGCCTTCGGTCACAGATTTTACCGTGAATTCGGTAAGCTTTATTCCAGGAATTTTGATTATTCTATCGATAGCTTTACAGGTAGCATCGACCGGTCCAGTACCGATGGCGGCATCCGACTTTGTTTTACCATCGGGCGCGATGAGCGTTATCGCCGCGGTTGGGATACCTCTATCACCGCACATCACCTGGATTCGGTCCAGCCGGTAGCTTTCGGCGGTAAGGCGTTTATCTTCTGCTACCAATGATTCTATATCCCTGTCAGTCACATCCTTCTTTTTATCAGCCAGCTCCTTGAAAGCGGCAAAGGAGCGTGCGAGTCCCTCTTCATTCAAGCTGTAGCCGAGTTCTGCCAGGCGTTCCACGAATGCATGCCTGCCGCTGGTCTTACCCAATACAAGGCTGCTCGCGGGAACACCGACTTCTTTCGGGTCCATTATTTCGAAGGTTTTCGACTCTTTAATCATGCCGTCGATGTGCAGGCCGGAAGAGTGCCGGAACGCATTTGCACCAACAACTGCTTTATTCGGCTGCACGGGGAATCCGGTTAATTCACTGACTAAACGACTGGTCTTATAAATTTGGGTCGTGTCAATGCCCATGATCAGATGGAAGAAATCCTGTCGTGTCTTGATAGCCATGATTATTTCTTCCAACGAAGCATTACCTGCCCGCTCGCCAATCCCATTAATTGTGCCTTCGACCTGTCTCGCGCCGTATTTCAGTGCTTCGAGGCTGTTAGCAACCGCTAGACCCAGGTCGTTGTGACAGTGAACGCTGACGGTTGCCCGGTTGATATTTGGCACATTCTTGAATACTCCCTTTATCAACGAACCGAACTGCTCGGGCATAGCATAGCCAACTGTATCAGGAATATTGACCGTTGTGGCTCCGGCGTCGATAACGGCTTTTAAAAGGCGGTGGATAAAATCAGGTTCCGTACGACTGGCATCCATTGCAGAGAACTCGACATCGTTACAATATTTTCTAGCCCGCGCGACTGAGTCGCAGGACATTTTTACAATTTCATCCCTGTTCTTCCTCAGTTGATAAAAGAGATGAATATCCGATGAAGAGAGGACGATATGGATCCTTGGATTTTCCGCTCCTTTAACTGCTTCCCAGCTATGGTCGACTGCGTCGAGTACAGCATGAGTAAGAACACAGATTACCGGTTTTCGGATTTCTTTCGCAATTAACGTGACGGCTTCAAAATCACCTGGTGATGTGACCGGGAATCCGGCCTCGATGACGTCAACGCCGAGTTTTTGCAGCTGCCGGGCGATTTCAAGTTTTTCCTGTACATTCAGACTTCCGCCAGCTGCCTGTTCCCCGTCGCGCAGTGTAGTATCGAAGATAATAACTCTATCCTTGTCCATATGCTTATAAACGGAATCTCTCCGCTTCCTTTTACTATTTTCCGGTTTTTAGTTTCCGTAACGTTTTCTTTGGTTGTTGCTCTTGAAGCCATGACATCATTTTTCTAAGTTCGGCGCCGACGGCTTCGATCGGGTGTTCGGCCTCCATTTTCATCAATGCATTGAAGACAGGTCTCCCTGCCTGATTTTCCAGGATCCACTCTTTAGCGAAAGAGCCATCCTGGATTTCAGAGAGGATCACTTCCATCTCTTCTCGGACCATGTCATCAATAACCCGAGGTCCGCGGGTGATATCGCCGTAACGGGCTGTCTCACTGACACTCCGCCTCATATGAGCAATTCCGCCTGTGTAAATAAGGTCGATAATGAGTTTAAGTTCATGCAACACTTCAAAATAAGCAATCTCAGGTTGATAGCCAGCTTCAACTAGTGTTTCCCATCCGGTTTTAATCAGGGAAGTGACACCACCGCAGAGTACCGCTTGCTCCCCGAAGAGATCGGTCTCGGTTTCCTCAGCGAATGTAGTCTCGATGATTCCAGCCCGGCTGACTCCAAGGGCTTTAGCATAAGCTAAAGCATTCTGTTTGGCTTTACCGCTCGCATCCTGGTGTACGGCGATGATGGCCGGTGTCCCTCTGCCTTCTGTATATAGCTGCCTTACCATCGCCCCGGGCGCTTTTGGTGCAATCATACTGACATCGACATCCGGGGGTGGGACAATTTGTCCGTAATGAATGTTAAAACCATGGGCAAACATTAACGTTTTACCCTTTTTCATAGTAGGCGCAATCGCCTGCTGATAGACTGCTTTCTGGATAGGGTCGGGGATGAGTACCATTATTATATCGGCGGTTTTCGAAACTTCCGCCGCATCCATGACTTTAAATCCAGCAGCTTCCGCGGCTTTCCATGCCGGTGTTCCCTTGAGTTCAGCCACAATTACGTTGCAGCCGCTGTCTCTCAGATTTTGGGAATGGGCATGACCCTGATTGCCGCCGCCCCCCAGAATCCCAACCACTTTGCCATCGAGCAGTTTCAGATTGCAGTCTTTGTCATAATAAACCTTTGCCATGTTTTCCTCCTGAAATAAATTTATTGTGGTCGTACGAGTACCATTGGATTTGTGACGCCAAATAGAACGCTCTGTGCGACACTCCCATATACGAGCCGGCTTAAGCCAGTCCTTCCGTGTGTAGCCATGACAATGACGGTATAAGGATTTTTGCCTGCGTAAGTCGCTATTTCTTCGGCAGGTGTCCCTGTCAGGATAACCGAAGATACGTTGATGCCTTCTTTTCGGAATTCATTTTCGATGCTGGTGAGATATTCCCGGGCGGCATTTTTACTCCTTGCTATTTCTTGTTCAACAAATTGTCCCCAATTCAGCGGCATTCCCGTGAGTTCCGGCGAATAATAAGAAGGCGTGATTGGAGGCTCTACTATTTCCATCAAGACTACGTCCATAGGAGCCCCTTTTTGTTTTGCGAGGGCTTTCGCATGAGGAATAACGACCGCTGATACATCAGAGCCGCTCAGTGGGACTAACAGCGAACGGCTAGGCCATTGATCGAAGGGGATACTTTTGTCGGTGTCAGCGTGTACCAGCCACACAGGCACTTTGGCAGCGCGCAGGATTTTATCCGCAACGCTTCCGATAGTCCACCGCTGGGCGCCAGAACGGCCATGGCTTGCCATCATGATGAGGTCGACATTATTATCTTCTGCAAAGCGAAGGATTGCATCAGCGTGATATCCCATGACCAATTCACCGCGGACCTCTGCCGGCTTGGCGGTTGGCGATATGCTCGATTGTATCTGGTTGATTTGCATCCCTATGTTTTTTGCGGTCGATTCAATATAGTTTTTGTACATCGGAGCGAAACCGCTCATTGCCTGGGAATAAACATGCAGCATAATCACATCGAGGTCCAGTCTGCCAGCCAGTTCTTTGACATAAGGGAAAACTATTTCAGCAAGCTGAGAACCATCCAGGAGTACGAGCATTTTTTTATACACTTAATCTCCTTTCAACTCTGATGTTTTTTCACATTGTGTTAGTTTTCGCTATTATCTGATCTGCGCCCCGCTTCAGATGTGGTCGAGCTGCCGCGCGTCATGGCGATACGCCCGGTGCGCACCACCTCCTTGATCTCGAATGTACGTAAAAGGTTAAGTAGAGAATCGAGTTTTTCCTCGTCACCTGTGACTTCAATAATTAGCGATTCCATGGATACATCGACTATATTAGCGCGGAAAATATCTACAATTTGCATAATTTCGCTGCGGGTAGCTGTGGTGGCTTTTACCTTAACGAGCGCCATTTCACGAGCGACGATTCCTTCGTTTGTAATATCTTGTACCTTTACTGTCTCAATAAGTTTATCAAGCTGTTTCCGCACCTGCTCAACAGAAGCGCCTGAGCCGTCCACGACAATCGTCATGCGGGAAATGTCAGGCTTTTCGCTGTGCCCGACTGTAATACTGTCGATATTAAAACCGCGTCGTCTGAAAAGATTTGCCACGCGATTCAGGACGCCGGGCTTATCTTCAACCAGCGCAACCAAAGTGTGTTTTATCGGGGCCATGAGACTTCCTCCTTTTTCGGAGCTTCTAATAGTTCAACAAGTGAAGCTCCTGGCGGTACCATCGGGTATACATTCTCCTCAGGCTCAACTCCGAAGTCAACCAGGAATGGTCCATCATATTCCATCGCTTTTTGTATTGCCGGAACCACTTCATCCTTGCGCCTGACCTTGATTCCAGGGATATCATAAGCATCTGC
>Ga0315284_10016096_pt1 | contig 10617 bp, 11 predicted proteins | sample YL17G09_16_MG_FD_203696 | JGI IMG/M metagenome (GOLD analysis project Ga0315284, IMG submission 203696) | Sediment microbial communities from Yellowstone Lake, YNP, Wyoming, USA - YL17G09_16 | ecosystem: Environmental > Aquatic > Freshwater > Lake > Sediment | place: USA: Wyoming | collected...
CACCGGCAATTCGCGCGGCGGTTCGGGAGAACCGCCGCGCACAATACGGAAGTAGCGCTGTCATACTAGAGGGCCTTCATGGGGATTCTGGCCGGCATCGACGAAGCAGGGTACGGCCCGCACCTCGGGCCGCTTGTCGTGGCGGCGGCCGCCTTCGAGTTCGCCGCAACCCTGCCCGACCCCGACCTCTGGCAAGCCCTGGCCCCGCACGTCTCGAAGCAGCCGTCGCGCGGCGCGGCCGGCGTCGTCATCTGCGATTCCAAGGTGGCCTACACGTCGGGCGGCCGGCTGGCGACGCTCGAGCGTACGGTGCTGGGCTTTCTGGCCGCGGCGGGCCAACGCCCCCGAACCTTCGCGGAACTCCTCGACGCCGTCGCCGTGCGACCCGGCGCCGACGGCCGCGCCGCTCTCGCGCCGTGGGAGACGCCGCAGACCATCCTCCTGCCCGTCGACGCTTCGGCCGGCGAGGTCGACGCCGCCGCGGAGCACCTCGTGCAGGGCTTGGCGGCTATCGGCGGGCGGCCGGCGGGCCTGTGGGTCAACGCCGCCTCCGCCGCAAGGCTGAACGGCCTCATGGACGGCCGGCGGAACAAAGCCGCGGCGCTCTTCACCCTGGCGGCGGACCTGCTGGGCGAAATCCTGCGGCGGGGCGCGGGCGCACCGATCCACGTTATGATGGACCGCCACGGCGGCCGGCGGTACTATGCAGACCTCCTGAGCGGCGCCTTCCCGATGACCACGGTCGAGGCCGTCGAGGAATCGCCCGCCCAGAGCCGGTACCGCCTGCTTCACGGCGGCCTGGCGACCGGCGATGCGGAGGCGGTGGTCGGCGCCGTCACGCTGACCGTGCGGGAGCGATGCGAAGAATGCAGCACCGCCACCGCACTGGCGTCGATGGCCGCAAAGTACGTCAGGGAACTGGCCATGTTGCAACTGAACGCATATTTCCAGTCGCGCGTGCCGGGCCTGCGGCCGACGGCCGGCTACGGACTGGATGCATGGAGATTCCTGGATGATACGGCAGCGGCGCGGGCCGCCGCCGGGGTGCCCGACGTCGCCATCCTGCGAAGCCGGTAAGCGGCAGCCTCGCGAGGGAAAGGCCGAGACGATGACCGTTCAGCAGTGGAACGAAGACACGCTCGTCGTGCAACTGACGGACGACCCGGGGCTCTCGGAAGACATGGCCGAGGTGAGCAATCGCCTGCGCAGCGGCTCCTGCGACGTCGTGCTGGACATGGCGGACCTGGGGCTTCTTACGTCGAGCGGCATTGCCAAACTCCTGAGGCTCCGCAGACACATGATCGAGCACCACCGGCGGCTTATCCTCTGCACGCTGCCGGACCGTGTCTGGAGCGTCTTCCTGGCCACCGGCCTCGACGCGATTTTCGAGTTTACCCCCACCGTGACCGAGGCGCTGGCACGCGTGCAGGGAGGCAAGGCCTGACGGCGACGGAAATGTTAAATGTTAAATGCTAAATGCTAAATGTTGAATGCTGAATTCTCATGCCGCGCTCGTACGCCGAAGCCCACGCGCCCACAGCGACAGGAAAACGCAGATCAACAGCCACACCAGCAGCAGGACCCGGATGAGCATCATGAACGCCAGGATGAAGGCCTGGGCCTCCCCCTCCTCCGTCGCCATGAGCCAGTCTATCCCGTGCCGCAGGCACTCAACGTGCGCAATGGCGGTGTAGACGAGGAACTGGACCAGCACGATGATGACGCCGACCAGGAGCGTCCACCACGCCGCCCGCGCGGCCGCCGCCACGCGCCCGATAAACACCGGCTGAGTTTCCGTCGTCATGGCTATGTCCTCCAATTTATCCGGATAGGCCCTTTAGTGCAACGGCTTCCCTTCGGGCACTTCCGCGGCCTTGATGAACGGCATGAGTGCCCGCAGCCCCTTGCCGACCTTCTCGATCTGGTGGGCCCGCTCCTTGGCTTCGAGGGCCTTGAAGTTCTTGGCGCCCGACTTCCACTCCTCGACCCACTCCTTGGCGAACGAGCCGTCCTGGATGTCGGCGAGGATCTTCTTCATTCTCTTGCGTGCCGCGGCGTCAACCACGACGTCGCCGCGCGTCAGGCCGCCGTACTCGGCCGTGTTCGACACCGAGTACCACATGAACGACAGGCCGCCGCGCACCAGGAGTTGCACGATGAGGTTCAGTTCGTGCAGCACTTCGAAGTACGCGATTTCCGGCTGGTATCCGGCCCCGACGAGCGTTTCGAAACCGCCCTTGATGAGGCTCGTCACGCCGCCGCACAGCACCACCTGCTCGCCGAAGAGGTCCGTCTCGGTCTCCTCGGCGAAGGTTGTCTCCAGGACGCCCGCCCTCGCGCCGCCGATCGCCTTGGCGTAGGCCATCGCCACTTCGCGGGCCTTGCCGGAGGCGTTCTGCTGAACGGCGAAGAGGCACGGCACGCCGCCGCCCGCCACGTACTCGCTGCGGACCGTGTGGCCGGGGCCCTTCGGGGCCACCATGATGACGTCCACGTCGGCCGGCGGCACGATCTGCTTGAAGTGAATGTTGAAGCCGTGGCTGAAGGCGAGGGTCTTGCCGGCCACGAGGTTCGGCGCGATCTCCTTGGCATAGATGATCCGCTGGATCTCGTCAGGCAGAAGGACCTGGATGACGTCGGCCTGCTTCGCCACCTCGGTGGCCGACATCGGCTTAAAGCCGTGCTCGACGGCCTTCTTGTAGTTGTCGGTGCCCGGGAGTTCCGCTACGATGACCTTGACGCCCGAGTCCCGCAGGTTCTGCGCCTGGGCATGGCCCTGGCTGCCGTAGCCGCAGATGCCGACGGTCTTCGAGACGATCGGCTTAATGTCGATGTCGTTGTCGTGATACACCTTCGCCATAACAATCTCCTTCGCTAAAGTTTACCCTTGAACGGGTGGCACACCAAAAACAACACACGCCCATTAAAATGGGCGGTTAAGTGTGAAACAATGTTACTCGCCGCGCGCGATGGCGATGCGGCCGGTGCGGACCACCTCGCGGATGCCGTACGGCTTCAGGAGGTCGATGAACGCCTCGACCTTCTTTTCCGGCCCGGAAATCTCGATCGTCAGGTGCTTCGGGCCGATGTCGACGATCTTGCCGCGGAAGACCTCGGCGATCTCGAAGATCTCGCCGCGCTTCTCCGGCCGCACGCTTACCTTGATGAGCGACAGGTCCCGCTCGACGTGCTCCGTCTCGGAGAAATCCTGCACCTTGATGACGTCGATGATCTTGCCCAGTTGCTTGCGGACCTGCTCGAGGACCGAATCGTCGCCCTTGACGACGACCGTCATGCGGCTGCGTTCGGGGTTCTCGGTCTCGCCCACGGCGAGCGAGTCGATGTTGAAGCCCCGCCCGGCAAACAGGCCCGCAATGTGGGCCAGGACGCCGGGCTTGTTCTCCACGACGGCGCTGATTATATGACGCATAGCACGAACTCCCGCTTCAGAAGAAGACGCAGATTTTAGCGAGAGGACAGGCGGGCGGCAAGGGGAAAGGCCGCAAAAGCGTTACTAAGTGACTAGGTGACTAGGTGACGGCAAAAGGCCTCTTCAAGGGCAACCTCTTTGCCGTTACCTAGTTACCTAGTTACCTAGTCACCTAGTTACCCAGTCACCCAGTCACTTAGTCACGTCTTTAATCACTCCCGGCGGGAAGATCTTCTCCATCCACGTCTCGATGTACTTGACGGACTTCGGCGGCGGCACGCGCCAGTACGTCGGACACGGCGAGAGGATCTCGATGAGGCTGAACGCCTTCAGGTCCCGCTGCACGCGGAAACTCTTCTTGATGGCCGTCTTCGTGCGCTGGATCTCCTTGGGGGACCCGATGACGCACCGCTCCAGGTACGCCGCCTTCTCGAGCGTCGCCAGCAGTTCGCACACGCGAATCGGGTAGCCCTCGCTCGTGATGCTGCGGCCCTGCGGGCTCGTGGTGGTCTTCTGGCCGGGGACGGTCGTCGGGGCCATCTGGCCGCCGGTCATCCCGTAGATGGCGTTATTGATAAAGATGACGCTGATCGGTTCGCCGCGGTTGGCCACGTGGATGATCTCGTTGGTGCCGATGGCCGCAAGGTCGCCGTCGCCCTGGTAGCAGAAGACGAGTTTGTCGGGCCGGGCACGCTTGATGCCCGAGGCAACCTCCGGTGTGCGGCCGTGCGGCGACTCGCACATGTCCACGTCGATGTACTGGTGCATGAGGACGCCGCAACCGACGGGCGCCATGCCGATCGTCTGGCCGCGTATGCCCCACTCGTCGATGATCTCGGCGATGATCCGGTGCACCACGCCGTGCCCGCACCCGGCGCAGTAATGCGTGCGGGTGGCCCGCAGCGTCTGCGGGCGGCCGATTTTCAGTTTCGCAGCGGTTTCAGCCATTTGAGAGTCCTCTGACAAAGGTGACTAGGTTGCTAGGTGACTAGGTGACTAGGCAAAGCATGAACCACGCCCCCGCATTATGACTCCCTCGCCTTGACGGAGTTGATGAGGCCCTTAAGCACGGCATCGACGCGCTGGGCAAGATCGCGCGATTCCTTGAGCGGTTGCCCCTTGATCCAGCCCAGTCGCCGGCCCAACTCCGCCAGCGTCTGAAGCTCGAAAAGACTTCCCCTGCTGATTTCAAGAAAGCGCCGAAACTCCGCCTTGCGGCCCCGGCCGAAGCCTTCCGCAATGTTGGCCGGAACGCTTACCGAGGACCGCCTCATTTGCGACGTCAACCCGTACTTCTCCGCATCAGGGAAGCCAGCCGAAATACGGTATACCTTCTCCACGAGATCCATACTAACCTGCCAGGCCACCAAGTCACGATACGTTCGAATGTGCGCAGGCGAAGGTTCGCTCATGGCCATCCTCCCCTGGAGTCTTACCTAGTCACCTAGTCACCTAGTCACCTCTTTGTCGGGTTACTTCACCTTCTGAAGTCGCTCTCGTGCTTGTCTGCCCCACTCCGTATCTGCGTATTTATCGAGAATCTTCTGAAGATACTCCTTCGCCTTCTCGGGCTGGTCGGCCTTGATGAAGTTGTCGGCCATGGAAAGCCAACTGCGGCACTCGCGGTCGGCGTCCTTGGCCACGACGGCGCCCTGGACGGCCTTGTCGCTCTTGAGGGCGTCGAGGCGCGCCTTGGCAGAGGCGCAAAACTCCGACTTCGGGCAGGTTGCGAGGACCTGCTCGTACAGCCGCATGGCCTGGGCGTAGTCCTTTGCCTGCTCCGCGGCCTGGGCCTGTTTCTGAAGAGTCGCCGCCTGCTCGTTCTGGCGGGCCGTCTCGACCTCCCCCTGGATCGCCGGGTCGACCTTGACCGCAGCCAGTTGCTTGGCGGCCTGTTCGCCGAACTTGCTGCCGCTGTATGCCGCGGCCACCTGGCTGAGGGCCGCCGTGCCATCCTTGAACCGTTTGGCCTTCACCGCTTCGTCGGCGGCGGCCAGTTTGGCCTCGGCTTCCTTGGCAATGGCCTCGGCGGCCTTGGCGGCTTCCTTGCACGCCTCGTGGTCCCCCGGCACGGCAGCGGCCTGCGAGAACTTCGCATAAGCCAGGCCGAGCCTGCCGGCGGCCTGGAGTTTCTTGGCCTCCGCCACATCGGCCATCACCTGCTTCAGGGGTCCGCTCGCCCAGAACCAGTCTGCGAAGACCTTCGACTTCGTGTCAACCGTGTGACCCTTGCCCGGCCAGGTTTCGAACGTAACGTCGGCCCCTTGCGCCTTGTAGTGGTCAGCCGCCTTCTGAGCGTCGCCGTGATAGGGGCATTTCTCGCCGGCGCCGGCAAAAACCGGCTTGCCGCGGAAGCCCTGGGGGTCCTTCACACCGCCGCCTCCGCCGCGGCCCGCGCCGCAGATGGCCATGCCCGCCCAGACCGACGCCGTGCACTCGCCGATGGAACTGCTCATAAAGCCGCCCATGCTGAACCCGCCGATGAACAACTGCCGCGTGTCGAACTTCAGTTTCTGCGCCAGGGCCGGCAACAGCCGCTTGACGTTCTCCACGTCGCGGCTGACTGCGCCGTAAGCTTCCAACCCCGTTCCGCCGGCATAGCACATGCCGACGACCACGAACCCCTTGCCGCCCATGAGCGGCTGAAACGGGTACGTCGTCGGTTTCTGGTTGACGCCGTGGTAGCAAAAGACGGCCGGCCAAGTGCGATCGGGCGCGTACTCCTTGGGAACCCACACGACGTAGTACCCCACGCCGCCGAGGCTCGGATCGCTGATGCGGGTTTCCTTGCCGGGCTCAAACGTGGCGTCCGCAAGCAACGCGCCCGCGGGCTTCTCGCCTTCCTTCGCCGGCGCGGCAGCAAGAGCGACGGTAGCGAGGGCCAGCGTGGCGCACATGCCAATCACAATCGGGTGGCATGCCCACGTCGCCGTACGCGTGGGCATGCGAGGGGGCAGCCTGCGGCAAACTCGGTCGCGCATCATCCTTTCGCCACCTGCTTGATCTTCTCGAACACTTCGGTAACGGTCGGCACGCCGCCGCCCGCGCGCCAGCAGAGGTCCACCGGTCGGGGCGTGCCGTAGAGGCTGAGTTTGACGTCCTCAATCATCTGGCCCCAACTCATCTCGACGACGAGGAACTTCGCCCCGCGTTTCGCGGCCGCCACCAGCGGCGCCGCCGGGAACGGCCAGACCGTGACCGGCCGCACGAGGCCCGCCTTGATCCCCGCCTGGCGAGCCTCCGTCACGGCCTCCCGTGCAATGCGTGCGCTCGTGCCGTAGGCCACGAGGACCAGACGAGCGTCGGCCGTGCGGTCCTCTTCCCACTGCGGCAGTTCCTTCTCCATCCGCAGGTACTTCTCCCTTAGATGCTTGTTGAACTCTTCCAGTTCGCCCTGCCGCCAGTAGAAACTCTTGACGATGCGAGCCGGGCGGCCCTCGGCGCCCGAGAGCGCCCACGGGTGGTCCTGCACCGCCGGAATGTTCTGCATCGGGGCCGGGACGACCGGCTCCATCATCTGCCCGAGTTGCTGGTCCGACAGGATCATGACCGGGCACCGCCACTTCTCGGCCAGGTCGAACGCTCCGTACGCCATATCGAACGTTTCCTGGACGGTGTGCGGCGTCAGGACGATCAGCCGGTAGTCGCCATGCCCCCCGCCGCGCGTCGCCTGGAAGTAGTCGGCCTGGCCGCAGCGGACATCGCCCAGGCCCGGCCCGCCGCGCTGAACGTTCACGATGACAGCCGGCAACTCGCTGCCCGCAAGGTAACTCAGGCCTTCCTGCTTCAGGCTCATGCCGGGGGAGGACGACGACGTCATGGCCCGCCCGCCGGCGGCAGCGGCCCCGTGCACCAGGGCAATGGCCGCCAACTCGCTCTCGGCCTGGATGAACGTGCCGCCCACCTCGGGCATGCGCCAGGACATGTATTCCGGCAGATCGTTCTGCGGCGTGATGGGGTATCCGAAATAGAATCGGCACCCCGCGCGGACCCCGCCCTCGGCCGCCGCAACGTTTCCCGTAATCAGAACTTTCTCTTCGGTGGTTACAGGCGCCACACTGGCCTCCTCTCAAGGCAAAAGGCAGGGGTATCTTAAAGCCGCGAGGCAGGCAGGGTCAACGGCAGAATTGCGGATTGCGGATTGTGGATTGCGGATTGAACAGCCCCTGCGGCGCCGCCGTTCAATCCGTTGTCTTTTAATCCGCAATCCGCAATTCGCAATCCGCAATCTGCGATGGTCAGGGCTTCTCAATCTCCCAGATCTCAATCGCCGCATCCGGGCAGACCTGGTAGCAAAACGTGCAGCCGATACACTCGACGCCCGGCTTGGGGCGGGCGGGGCGCACGCCGATTTCGGTCAACTCTTCCGACATCTCGAGCACGCCCTTGGCGCAAGCCGCAACGCACAGTTCGCAGCCCTTGCAGTACTGCGTCAGGATCTTGACCTGGTGAGACATTGGTTCGACTCTCGCTAAAGGTCGCCAAGGCATCGTACGGTTGCCGGCGACGGTTCGTCAACTGTAGGCCGACGGGAATACCCCGCGGCTTCCGCCGCGGGCTCGAACAGCCCATCGCAACGACGATGCCGCGGGCTCGAACAACTCAACTATACCGCGGCACCTGGCCCCACGAAAGTTTCTCTCGCAACGTCTCGAACGGCCGGCGGTCGGGGTTCTGCACGATGAGGAACGCCGATTCCGCGCGGCGGATGAAGACGCGGTCGCCGCGCGCCAGGCGCACCATCTCCTGCCCGTCGACGACACAGAAGGCCTCGTGCTGAAGGCCGCACGATTCCAGGACGATCTGGCGGTCGGGCCGGACCACGATCGGCCGGTGCGTCAGCGAGTGCGGGCACACCGGCACCACCGCCAGCGCCTCCAGGCCGGGCATAAGCAGCGGCCCGCCTGCCGCAAGGCAATACGCCGTCGACCCCGTGGGCGTGGCCACGAGGACGCCGTCGCCGTAGTACGTGGTGACGGGTTCGCCGTCGATGGCCGCCGCCACGGCGATCATGCGGTGCCGGTCGCCGCCGGAGAGCAGCACGTCGTTCAGGGCCTGGTACTCGGTGGGCTTGTTGCCGGCCCGCTCGCACCGCACCGTAAGCATCATGCGGCGTGTAACGGGCGCCTTGCCCGTGATGATCAAGTCGAACTTGTCGCAGAATTCCTGGGCCGTAAACTCGGCGAGGTACCCAAGTTTGCCCATGTTGATGCCCAGGACGGGAATCTCGCGGCCGGCCAGCATGCGGGCCGCCTTGAGGATCGAGCCGTCGCCGCCCAGGACCACGACCAGGTCGGCCTCGGTCTGGATTGGGGTATCGCTGAGGCCCACGGTCTCGACCATTGCGCGGCCGGCGATCCAGGGAGTCAGCGTGCCCGCCGCATCGCGGGCCGCGGGCTTGTCGGCGTTGACAAGGAGCAGGATGCGTTTCACGGCTTCGCCTCCCTTGGCGGCAATTGCCACTGTCAAGTGTGGCACGGCTGGCTTGTCCAGCCGTGGCGTCGGCCGGTACCTTCACGGCTGGACAAGCCAGCCGTGCCACAGGTCTCGCGGCTAAGCGTTTATGAGCGACTTCGCGCGTTCGGCAATTGTTTCGGCCGTCAGGCCGGCGGCGGCCAACTGAGCCCCGCGGCCGGCCTGCTCGATGAAGCGATCCGCGACGGCCACGCGGTGAATTCTTCGAGAGTCCAGGCCGCGCTCTTCGGCCGTTTCGAGCACGGCCGACCCGAATCCGCCGGGCGCCGTGTGGTCCTCCAAAACCATCAGCCACGGATGCTCGGCCAGGAGCCACGCCAGGCACTCGGCGTCCAGAGGCTTGACGAAGCGGGCGCTCGCGACCGAAATCGCGATCCCCCGCCCCGCCAGTTTCTCGGCGGCATCGAGCGACGGTGCAACGGTCGCACCCAGCGCCAGGATCGCCCCCTGCTTGCCCCGCCTGAGCACTGCCGCGCGGCCGAGCGCAACCGGCTCGTCGGAGAAGTTCGCTTCGGGGGCGCGATCGCGCGGATAGCGGATGGCCCACGGGCCGCCCGCCTGCAGCGCCAGTTTCAGCATGCCGTCGAGTTCTCGCTTGTCCGCCGGCGCGGCCACCGTGAAGCCCGGCAGGTGCCGCACGTACGCAATGTCGTAGAGGCCGTTATGCGTCGGCCCGTCGGCGCCCACCAGGCCCGCCCGGTCCACGAGCATCACCACCGGCAGGTTCTGGAGGGCCACCTCGTGGAAGAGTTGGTCGTAGCCGCGCTGGAGGAACGTCGAGTAGATGCCGACGACCGGCCGCAGGCCCCCCCTCGCCAGCCCCGCCGCCAGCGCCACGGCGTGCTGCTCGCAGATGCCGACGTCGTAGAAGCGGCCCGGAAAGCGGTGCGCGAAACGCAGGAGGCCCGTGCCTTCGGGCATGGCGGCCGTGATGGCGACGATCCGCTCGTCGGTCTGACCGAGGCCGATGAGCGAACTGACGGCCGCGTACGTCCACGTCGACGGCTCGATCGACTCGTCGTCCGAAACGATCTGGCCGTTCTGCTGCGTGAAGGGCCGGGCGCTGTGCCACTCGTCGGGTTTCTCGGCCGCCGGGGCAAAGCCGCACCCCTTGCGCGTGTTGACGTGCAGCAGGCGCGGCCCCTCCAGCCGCTTCATCTCCTCCAGCGTCTCCATCAGGGTCGCAATATCGTGCCCGTCGACGGGGCCGAAGCAGCGGAACCCGAACCGCTCGAACACGTGGTCCGGCACGACCGCTTCCTTGATCGCGTCCTTGAAGGTGTGGATCGCGCGAGCGAGCGAATCGCCCATCGGCAACCGTTCCAGGGCGTCGTGGACTTCCTGCTTCAGGTTGTCGTACGCGGGCCGCGTGCGCATCCGCGTCAGGTACCGCGCCAGGGCCCCCACCGTGGGGCTGATCGCCATCTGGTTATCGTTCAGGATCACCAGGAGGTTGGCCCCGACGTAGCCGGCGTGGTTCAGGCCCTCCAGGGCAAGCCCCGCGCCAAGCGCCCCGTCGCCGATGACCGCCACGGTCCGCAGGCCCGACGCCGCCGACCTCTCCGCCAGCGCGAGGCCCAGCGCAGTTGAGATGCTCGCCCCTGCGTGGCCCGTGCGGAAAAGGTCGTACGGGCTCTCGGCCGGGTGCGGGAACCCGCTCAGGCCGCCGGCAGTCCGCAACTTCTCGAAACCCTCGCGGCGACCCGTGAGAA
>Ga0315284_10016097_pt1 | contig 10617 bp, 7 predicted proteins | sample YL17G09_16_MG_FD_203696 | JGI IMG/M metagenome (GOLD analysis project Ga0315284, IMG submission 203696) | Sediment microbial communities from Yellowstone Lake, YNP, Wyoming, USA - YL17G09_16 | ecosystem: Environmental > Aquatic > Freshwater > Lake > Sediment | place: USA: Wyoming | collected...
GTTACGGCCAGGCCGTCAATGTACCGCTACTCCCGCACTGTCGATACAACCTTGCTTCTATCAGAGAGGTTGGCCTTTGCCGCATCTGAAGGAACGCAGGCCCAAAACTGTGCAACCGCAGCATTGAAGCATGCACTTACTGAGTTAGGCGAGAGCGTTACGGACGATGAACTTGCACAATTGGTGAGGGACCCAAACAAGGACACAAGCCTCTATGAAATGAAGCAGTTTCTCCAGCGCCGAGGCCTTTACTGTCGCGCCGTTAGGACTGATATCAAGACGCTCAAGAGTCTGGAGGACTGCGAGATAATCCTGCATATTCCCGGAAAAAAGCATTTCGTCGTGCTTGATACAATTGACGGTGAATACGTCCGGACGGTTGATCTGGCAAGCGACAAATTCTACTATCGCACTGATGTTGCCTTCTTCGGCATGGACTGGAGCGAGGGGACAGCTCTTTTGATCTCCAATCACCCTGTAGAAATAAAGAGTGAATTTGCCGAAATCACTGATGCCCAGCTTGGCAACATAATCGGCGCCTCGGGCTACTCCTGCACCAGGCTTCTTCAGACATACAATGTGATATATTGTGATAATCCTGTCGTAGGAGTGTGCGGTGGTTACTACGAGGAATACTACACAAGATACGGCTGTAAGGCCGCACCGAGCGGCAGTTGCAGCGGCTCCAGAATGCTGAGATACAAAGAGACACCCTGTATAGTGGACCCTTATGATCTCCTCAACTGCATAGGTACAGGAGAATGGACATTCTATTATATGCTGGCATGTGCATAGCTAACCCGCGGGGGTAGCTTCCCAGGCAGGTGGGAGAACCTCCCACCTGTTTTTTTTGTGCGCGCAGAGACCCGCACGCCAACTCGGATTAGGAAGCAACAATAAAAACAGAGGTGTCAAAGCCTGCCTCCAGCCGATCTTCGGCCCGGTCCTGAGGAATCACAGGGCAGAGAAAATCCTCTGATGCTATATTGACCCATCGTATTGATGCTGCTAACATAGACACCTATGAGACGTACGGGTCTTACACTTGTCGAATTGCTCGTAGTAATTTCCACAATTGCGCTTCTGATGGCCATATTGGTCCCTGTGTTAGGGAGTTCAAGAGAGCACACAGAAACCGTCCTTTGCGGCTCAAACATCAGACAGCTACTGCTTGGTCTGCTCAGTTATGAGACCGAGAATAGCAGTCTGCCCTGTGGTTTTGATAACACTCCCGCGACCCCACCTCCCGGTGGTTATCCTGGCGGCCATGCATACGATAGAATGGGGTGGTGGTGGTTCAACCATATCGAAGGATTCTACAAAAAGTCAGCCATTACGAGAACGGTGGTTCAATGTCCATCCAAACGTCTGGATGATTCCAGGCTCAAGAGCAACATCCTCTGTGGCAACTATGGCGTAAACCGGTCTGTATGCAAGAGTCCGGACGATATTCCAAGCCGTGGGCAAGAATTTGTTGGAACACCTTTGCGCAGCAGTGACATACCCCATCCCGGCCGGACTCTGCTGGTAACCGACAGTGGCTACAGCACAATAAGTTGGTGGCATGCCTCAGATGTTCCCCCCGTTTCTCTTGGCGCCACCATTGAGGATACCGCTTATGTGCCCGGCCTTGAGATCAACAAGGGAAAGAGTCTGTGGCCCGGCCAGGAATGGGACGCCATAAATGGTCGACATCCAAACAAGACCGTTAATGTCGGATTCGCAGATGGACACGCCGATAGAGCGAAGGCTGAAGAACTATTTGTGGAGAAAACGGCTGAAGGGTATAGAAACAAGAGACCGCTTTGGCAGCCGAATTGAAAATGTGACTCTCTTAAAAAGACGCCCCTTTAATAACTGCCTGCATTTCGTCGTCCGCTAAATATTCAACTACATTCGCCGATACCAAACTGTATTCAACGCCAGGCGCTGACTTTCTATAAAACTCAGTTCTGTGAGGAAGATCCGTCTTAGGGTCCACAAAAACCCGCCACTTTCTGAATTCAATCGAACCATCATAACCTTTAGCGGACCAAGTCAGTTCATACACTTCAGTTGCTCCAGCAGCGACTTCTAAGCTACCGCCAGTTACATGGCTCCAATCGGCATCTTCAGGAACCACAGATAAATCGGTAAACGGAACAAGGCCCAAGTAGCCGATTATCATCTCTCTGGTTTGGGCGATCATTTCAGGAGATAGCGGTTTGGCCTCGATTGGACCACCGTCCAAGCGTTTTACTGTCATTGTCCCATTTGGAATATCCCGCAGGACTGATTCTTCTTTGGTCCTTATTAAGTGAACCTTGAAATCTCTTGACACCCACTGCTCTTGTATTGGCTTTTCTTCGCCGGGGACAAGGCTTGTGATGTGGACATTCTTGACTTTCGCGATAGCCTTGCAGATTCTCTCTATGGTGACCGCTTTAGCAGTTGACGTATTGAGCAGTAGAGCGACCACTATCAATATGCCCGCCGCCACAGCCGCAATTTTGGCTAATGGTTTCACGTTCACTGCGAAGACTTTCTTTTTCAGAGCAATAGCAGCACCGAGAGACAAGGCCGGTTGCCTGGGCTTTGCTTGACTCTTGGAATTAGCCGTCTCTGCCCTTATCGGAAAACCGGCGTAAAGGTCATCGGGACCGGTCGGCGTCTGAACTCTGACAGATTCATCTATGTGGCACGTTGTAATGACTTCAGAATCGGGACGCTCAACGATCTCGTACACAGCATTGTGTAACTCCTGCATTTTACCCAGACACGTTGGGCAGCTACAGACATGCGAAGCGAGCGACCCACGGAATTCGGCGTACTGGTCGGCAGCCGGATCGATTCCGTATGGAACGCAATAGTCGAAGATGTCGGCAGCCGAGACTTGCTCGCAAGGGAAATTTTCCTGAACCTCTCCACAACGGAGGAAATCCTCGCGAACACTTTGGCGGTGCTGATATAGAGCTTTCCGGCAATCAGGGCACACGCAGATGTGTTTGAGTGCTTCTGCCGTGGCCTTATGCAAAACCAAAAGAGCAGCAGCCATTCTGGAAAGGTGCACTTCCGAACAATTCACCGCATCTTCAAGCGGATTCTCTGCAAATAGCCGGCTCAGTCGGGCCAACTGTTTCCGGCTCAGGCTCATTGCCTGAATGGCCTGCAAGTCTTCAGAACACTGCGGGCAGTTGTTCAGATGCACAGTTATTGGCGTCGGCACTCTGACCTGCAGGACAGGATCCAACAACGTGGGTAGAAAAGGCTTTACGACCCGGCAAGTCACTTGTTTGCCGATGTAGGCGAAGTGAAGCCTGAGCATCGTGGCAATAGCAGAATCAGCTTGTCTTTCCTCCGCGTCAACATTGTCGGCCTGCGACAGCGCAGCTTGCAGTTGACTCAGCTTGTCCCGGCAGCTCCGGCACTCCTCGATGTGGCGGACAATCTCCTCCGGGACAGGTTCTTCGCCCGTGCCGAGGAGAAAATCATAGTAGTACGGCTCAGCGTTCGCGCACAGTGAATTAGGGTTGAAGGCTATCATTCTTGGTCACTTCTCTCAACCGTCAGGTGCCGACGGATTTTCTTTATTCCTACACAGATGTACCTGCTGACAGACCGGGTCTTTATGTTCATCCTTTCCGCCACCTCCCTGATGCTCAAACAGCTCCGGTACCGCAAAGCAATCGCCTTAGATTCGAAACCGTTCAGTTGCCGCTCGATTACCCCCAGAACCTTGCCAATTTCTTCTTCTGTAATTAAGGCGTCTTCCGCGCTGGGTTTGTTGATATAATAGCCGCCGTATTGTTGGGTACATCTGCCGACCAGAGCCTCGTAGCGCTCCATTCGGCGGATATGGTCAAAAGCATCGTTTGTGATAGCTCTGTAGAGATAGCTCCTGACATCCCTGACGTATTTCGGCACGGGCCTGCAAACAAGATTAAGGAAAAACCCCTGGAATATGTCGTCTGCCTGAGCTTTATCCCTGACTTTGGAGAGAATTACCGCACGGATAAAGCTGCCGTGCTCGGCAAAAACCCTGGCAGCCATGTCCACATTATTTCTGTATTGATCGGTGTCTGCGCTTGGCAAGGTTTCCTAATCTCCGTTGGAGAGCGAGTTTTCGCGTCGCAAAAACAAGAAAAGACAGTCAGTTCCGACTCAACATTTACCATACATGACCTATCTATCCTAAAGAAACAAGAGCGTGTTTGCAACCTGGTCTATGGTAAAGTCTGCCGCGTGCGGTTGTAGGCAAGCATCATTGGACGTCTTCCAGACTCAAAAAGTCGCGGTGTCTCCTTGTAAGGCACCGTGCCAAAAAACGGAGAGGGTCTCTGTAACCTAACATCTGTGCCTGCAAGTATTTAAGTCCAGATATCCATGCAGAAGTCATTCTCGCCGGCGTTATTGTGCTGTCCGGCAAATGCCTGGCTGAGGAGTCATTCTTAATCTGGATGGCAAAAATTTCTGGTTTTTTTCGAAAAATCAATCAACAACGCAACCCTCAGGTGAGCCTACCTTACGGATGGTCTGTTCTGCGTGTGGCGGAATGTGCATTTTTGCGGCCTTGGATACGGCTTAGCCGCAGGCAAGAACGAATACGAGACTCTCAACGGACTGCAATTTACGAAATCAGGAATTGGCATGAGGTTAAACAATGCATCAAGACCATGATAAGTTCACGCAGGCGGTCAAAGACAGGAGAAAGGTCATAATCACCTACTTTAGCGGCGAGTACAACCTGAGCTTGACAAAGCTGTGCGTGCCACTGCAATATAACCCACCCGGTGAGGAAGAAGATCCCGATTACTACTACCTGTGGGACTCAGAGGGTGATGTGGGCACGCGCGTGTTGGCTTTCCCATCCTCCCACATTACGTACATGGAACTGAGCGACGATGGTTTTGACCCAGACGAATACATCATCCCAGAGACAGAATGGGTAGCGTCGAAAACAGGGCGATCCGGCAAATAGGGCGGCGAAGCAGTGCTGCCAGAAGTGAGAGAGCGTCAGTAAGCCATGCCACGCACCAAAGGAAACGCCGGTGACCGGCGAGAGATTCTGCTTTGTGCTTGACGCCGCGGAGACGCAAGCTCTCTCGAACGAAAAACGCCGTGCCATTACACGGGCAATAGTTGGCGATTCTGCCTGACTATGTTCTGGGCCATTTCAATAATCTGCCGCCGCAGAATTTCCGGGGCCAGAACTTGCACCCGATCGCCATATCTCAAGATCCACCAGGTTATTTCACCAAGCCCATCTACCCGAAACTCAATTATCGCGGAGCCATCATCCTCGAAAAAGACCGTTTGTGTGTTGTGCCATTGCACCTCAGCTACAGCGGCGGCCACTTCCGGCGAAAACCTGAGTTTGACGTGGTGGAGCCTGCCCTCCGGTATCATCGACCAAGCTCTGCCAAGATGCTCTTTGATGTCAAATTTCTTGTCGCTGGCGAAAAACTTGTCCGATATGAGCAGCTCCTTAATTCGATTGAGCTTAAATGCGCGGATTCCATTATGAAGACTCGATTCACCGAACACGTACCACGCATACTCATTATAGAACAAGTGAAAAGGCCTCAGGTCAAAAACCAGGTCTTTCTGTTCATTAGATGAGTGGTAACGAATCTTCACGACTCGCCGTTTCAAGATTGCTTCTAACAGTTGTACAAACGTCTTATCGAGGCCGCCGAACGTTGCTTGGGGGCACGCTTTGACGGTGATGTATTCAAGGACGCCTGCACAGAATCTCTTCACTTTGCTGGCCAGATTGTTCTCTATCTTGAGGGCCGCCCACAATGCAGTTCTCTCAAGCGGAAGGGCAATGTAGTTTCTCGCTTTGTGAACCAGCAGGAGTAGCCCCAGCGTCTCTCTGGCATTCAGATCGAGTGCGGGCAGAAAGAGCTTTCCATCTATGGCGTAAGACTTTGTCTTTGGGTCATAATAACAGGGAATGCCCACTTCCTGCAAATCCCTCAAATCCCTGAAGACCGTCCGCCGACTGGTTCCAAACAATTTTGCCAGGTCCTCGACTGCATAATGCCGTGCCGACTGCAGCCCAGTGAGAATCTTGACTATCCTGTGAATTCTGCTTGTACTCATTATGCCCGATGCTACTCAATTCTACTGTCGATATCGAACAACTCCTATTGTATGCGCATATCTGGCCAATTCAAGGGCTTGGGACAAAAAAATAGATGATCCTCTGATGTCCTGCGCCCATTCTGTCGTCTCTACGGGTAGCCAACCTTGCTGGCTGCAGTCTGTTTCCACCGTATAGCAATACCTGGGCACAAAACCGAGGCGTCATCACGGCAGCGCTCAAGAACATGTCTCCAATTTGTCTCCACCCGCATCCATCTTGGTGAAAATGGGTACGCCGAGATCCCGTGTCAAGCACAAAATAACGCAGATTGAGCAACTTCTGGGGCCGGAAACGGACAACAAGGCCGGTTGCCCCCCCAGTTAGACACTATGAGATGTCCAGCCAGCTGAGCAATTCCAAATGATGGGTCGTGCGCGTGTCAATTGGCATTGACTCATAATTTTCTCGGATGTTTTGATTTTCAGTGACCCCGCACCAATCTCGTGGCCTGTTCGGGAAAAAGTGGACGAGGTCGGCCGCCTCGCATCACCGTATAGGGTATCACCAGCCGCCGGAAGGTTGGTGCGGAGTCGAGGATTTCGGTCTTATAATCTACGGCTGTGGGTCGTGAATTCAAAGCGCCTAACGAACTGGGCCGAGAAATAGCGTTACTGCGCGGCCCAATCACCTGCCTGGCCACCGCTGAGGCTATGCTAAGCCGCTGCAGGTTATTCTCGCTCGGAATCTCTCCGATATCCTATTTGAAAGACGGCTGCACTATACTGCGACGATTTCCAAAGGAAACCATCAATGAACGAATCCAACGGGCGCAAATACGAACATCCCACAGACAGGCAGCTCCAGCATTCCATCGAGCGCGCCAACCACCTGGCAAAGAAGGCGGCGGCGGCGAACCGGGCGAAGAGCGATTTCTTAGCGAACATGAGCCACGAAATCCGCACGCCAATGAATGCCATTATAGGATTTGCCGAAGTGCTCGGGGACTCGGATTTGACACCCGAGCAGAAGGAGAACGTCGATATTATCAGAGACTCGGCGCAGAGCCTTCTGGCGATAGTCAACGACATTCTCGACCTTTCAAGGATAGAGGCGGGGAAGCTGAGTGTTGAGATTACCGAGTGTTCATTAGGGCGATTGCTCAACTCGGTCGAGTCGGTGATGAGGCCTCAGGCCGAGCAAAAGGGCCTTGAATTCCGGGTGTGTACGAGCGGTGCGGTGCCGGGGCGGATACGGACTGATGCGATTCGGCTGCGCCAATGCCTGATTAACCTTACAAACAACGCCACCAAATTTACGCAACGCGGGGGAGTGTGCCTGAGCGCAAACCTCCAGGAAGAAGACGCCAAGGCCTTTGTCCGGTTCGATGTTGAGGATACCGGCATCGGGATACCGCCCGACAAGCAGGCTGCGGTATTCGGGGCATTCGTTCGGGGCGAGGCTGGAAAGCGGGGCAGTTCCGGTGGAGCTGGGCTGGGGTTGACCATAACCAGGCATCTTGCTGAGCTGCTTGGCGGGAAGCTGAGCCTGAGAAGCCGGGTGGGTGAAGGCTCGGTATTTTCCCTTGTAGTGCCCGTGGGCGTTGATGTGAGCTCGCAGGGTATTGCGGAGGCGCCGGGTGCGCAAAGCGGCCCGGACCGGGGTCAAAACGAGCCGGAGGATGTTGAGAATGTGCGGTTTTGTGGAAAAGTTTTGGTGGCTGAAGATGCGCCGACACACCAGACGCTCGCCAAATTGCTTTTGGAGAAAATGGGGCTTGAGGTAACGATGGTGAAGAACGGCGTCGAGGCCGTCGATAAGGCGTTGAACGAACAATTCGACATTATATTTATGGATCTTCACATGCCGAATATGGACGGCTACGAAGCCACAAGGGCGCTGCGCAACAAAGGTATTGAAACGCCGATAGTCGCACTGACCGCCGACGCTATGAAAGGGCACGACAGGCAGTGCATAGCCACCGGCTGCACGGACTACATCGCCAAGCCAATCGACCGCAAGCGGTTGGTGAGGGTCGTCCAGAAGTACGTTGGCTCGGCGGTTGGCGCAGCTCTTGGCGGCAAGCCCGCCGGTGGCCCTGGGAGCCCGACGACGCTATAGAGAGGGCTGCACATCAGAGTCCTCAGAGATAGCCGTTTTGGTAGGGTGGGGCTTGCCCCACCAAACTGGTGGGCTAAAGCCCACCCTACGTGACTAAAGCCCACCCTACGTGATTGCCGCGGTCGCTGCGCTCCTGGCGACAATCCGCGATTCCCCTTCGTTTCTTGATCATTTGAGCATTTGAATTTCGGATTTGTTTCGGATTTCGTGCTTCGTATTTCGGATTTTGGGTCTCTCTGCCCTCCATTGTTCTCGTTAGACGCTGTCAGCAGGCCACGAGTTCGAGGACGAACTGCTCCATTGCGACGGGCGTTTTTGTCCGGCCGGTTTTGATTTCGTAATCGGTTTGGCCCAATCGCCTTAGATAGTCACCGATCTGCCTTAAAGACATTTCCCGCAATTGCGCAAAGAATCTCTCTTTGTTGGACCATATTCGAAGGCGACCGGCAATTTTGTCGGGGTGATCGCCCTTTTCGAGCTGCAACTTGGCGCTGAACATCCTTCGCAGGTGAAATGCAAACGCCCCGACAACGGTATATTCCGCGCTGCTGTCCTCTGCGAACATTCGGCGGAGGCGGTCCACGGCCTGGGCAGCGCTGCCGGCGCTAATCGCATCTATGACCTCGAAGGCGCCGAAGATGCGATTATAGCCGATCAGAGATTCAATGTGCGCGGGCGTAATGGTCTTCTCGCTCTCCACGTACAGGGTCAGCTTGTCGATTTCGCTGTAGAGTCGAGGCAGGTCGTCGCCGGTCAGGTCAATTAGAATCCGGGCGGTCTGGCTGCTTAGCTTCTTATCGTGGGCTTCGCGGGCGTATTCGACCAATCGCTGCACGAGCTCCGGGGCCTTGAGCTGGGTCACGGTAATGAGCCTGCCCACTTCGGGGAGTTTGCGGGCGAGCTTCGTATTCGAGCGCCAATCGGACACTATCAGGATAAGTATCCCCGTCGGACAGGGGGCGTCAAAATACTTTTCAAGCACCTCGCGGTTATCGGATATGAAATCATCGGCGTTTCTTACGACGACGACGCGTTTATCGGCCAAAAATGGGAGTGTCCGCAGCTCATCGAGCACATCGGGGAGGGAAGCGCCAGGCCCGTTGATGTCAAGTAGGGCGGTGAGTCTCTGGGCCGGCTCAATCAGCTCATCGAGGAGCATCTGCAGGCGGGCGCCAACGAGGGAGTCATCCTGCCCTTTGAGCACATAGATAAGGGCGTTCTTGTTGTCTGATTTGGCTTTGCTTTGGGCCATTTAGCTTACGCCGGCGGAATATCGCGCGGCGCTACTTCGGTCTGCGTTTTTTCCTGCTCTTTTTGCCGGCCTCGGATTGCGCCTCCGGCTCGGCATCCGGCTCGACTTCGGCATCTGGGTCGGTCTCAACATCGGTATCGGCCTCGGGCTCAACGTCGTCATCCGGTTCGGGCTCTTGTTCATCTTGCTGATCTGATTCGGGCTGTGGCTGGCCCGCCCAAGCACCGGCGGGCTGGGCCAAGTCCTTCGCCTTGTCTCCCTTTTTAGAGCCGTCACCTTCGTCGGGGCATATCTTCTCGGCGGCGACAAGTTTGTCGCCGGGCTTGAGCTTAATCAGCCGGACGCCCTGGGTGTTTCTGCCGATTGAGCGGATTTCGTCAAGGCCGGTCCTTATGATCATTCCTTGCGCGGTAATCATCATCAAATCGTCCTTGCCCTGAACGGCTTGAAGCGCGACGACCTTGCCGTTTCTGTCGCTGGTCTTTATATTCTTCAACCCCACTCCGCCTCGGCTCTGCGGCCTGTAATTCTCAAGGCCGGTCCTCTTGCCGTACCCGTTCTCGCACACGGTGAACAGCGCGGCTTTTTCCTCGACAATCACCATACCAACGACGGCGTCGCCCTGGCGTAGCTTAATTCCGCGGACGCCGCGCGAGGCCCGGCCCATCGAGCGGACCTGCGACTCGTTAAAGCGTATTGTCATACCGTCGCGCGTGCCCAGAACGATATGGTTCTTGCCTGTCGTCAGGTCAACCGCGATCAACTCATCGTTGGGATCGAGATTGATGGCGATGACTCCCGTCGCCCTCGGATTGCCGTAGGCGGACAGGCGGGTCTTTTTGACGGTCCCGTTTTTGGTGGCCATAACGAGCTGCACTTGCGGGCCTTCGTCACCTTCGCCGCCGAAGCTGCTGACGTTGATTACCGAAGCGATTTGCTGAGTTCCGAGATTGAGCAGATTGACAATGTTTCTGCCCTTGCTCTGCCTGGACATGCTCGGGACATCATAGACCTTCAGCCAGTAGCATCTGCCTCGATTTGTGAAGATGAGGAGATAATCGTGGGTGGATGCGATGAAGAGATGCTTGATGAAGTCGCCCTCTTTTGTGACCGAGCCAATAATTCCCCTTCCGCCCCTGCCCTGCTTGCGATAGGTGTCAATCGGCATTCGCTTGACGTA
>Ga0315284_10016099_pt1 | contig 10616 bp, 6 predicted proteins | sample YL17G09_16_MG_FD_203696 | JGI IMG/M metagenome (GOLD analysis project Ga0315284, IMG submission 203696) | Sediment microbial communities from Yellowstone Lake, YNP, Wyoming, USA - YL17G09_16 | ecosystem: Environmental > Aquatic > Freshwater > Lake > Sediment | place: USA: Wyoming | collected...
TTGCGGAAGGCATCCCCCATTGGGTCTACTATTGCTGCGGGCCTCTGGGGCTATACACCAATCGGTTCTACGACACGCCGCTGCCCAAGACTCGTATGATAGGCATGCTGTGCTACAAGCTGGGTGCTCTGGGTTTCCTCCACTGGGGCTACAACTACTGGTACGTGATGGACCTTGGCAACAACCCGGTGCCCCAGCAGTATGTCGATCCTTTCGGCGGGAGCACTGTTGAGCCGTTCGGTGATGCTCACGTGGTGTACCCGGGAGCAGCCGGCCCGATTGATTCGATCCGCTGGGAGGTCTTCGCCGAGGGGATCCAGGACTATGCCATTCTGCAGTCGGCCGGAATCAAGCCGTCGGACCCGATGCTCTCTGATATCAAGGACTATGGCGTCTTCCCGCGGTCCGAGGATTGGATCCGTGGCGTTCTGGATCAGGCGCTTGTCCCCAAGTGATCCGTCCCCCCAGGCGGGCGCCCCGGCTGCACGCCGAAGTGGGCTCGGGCGCCCGCTTGCCCCCCCCCGAAGTTGTGAGAATCGCCGCTTTTTGCTGCTAGTAACGAATCCACGAGGTGTGCCCGCACTCGCCGCATAAGGGTCAATTGGCCGGCTGCGGACTACGGCATCGCGGCGGCCGGAAATACGAACGCCCCAAAGGAGGGGAAAGTCTGATGAAAGCGCGTATATGCGTCTGCGCGGCGGCCGTGGCGGCTATGGTCGCCGTGATCGCCTGCCCGTGCAGATCACTGGAGGTGACGAAGCCGATGAACACGACTGATGCCAAAGGACAGTGCATCGCCGAGCCGAACATCGAGATGGCGAAGACGTGGTGGACCGATCTTCCCAAGAAGTGGACGATGCTGGGATGGAAGGAGCACATCACCAGGTTCAACGTGCTCTACGACGGGACGCTGATCAACGCGTTCTCGTTTGACAAGGGGCCTCAGAACCCCGTGGCGATCAGGCCGCCGATCCCTGAGCCGTGGGCTCAGTTCACTTTTGTCCCGGCGGCGAGTCTCGAGGCAGTGCCGCCTTCGAGCAGTGAGATATACCAGGACCTCGGAGACGTCCGGCAGGGGTGGCAGGACCGCAACGCTCCCGTCCTCTGGAGCGAGTGGCAGTGGGGCGGTTACCTCCTGCGCGAGGAGGTCTTCGCGCACGTGACCGGCGGCAAGGAACTCGCCAGGGGCGATGAGCCATTGTTCGCATGGGTCAGGCTCTCCGTGCACTACGCCGCGGAGGCTATGCCCCGCGAGAAGAATGTCGGGTTTGGGATTAGGATCAATCGCCTGATGTTCAACACGGCGATGGAACTCAAGTACAACATCAAGCCGGTCGTCGATCCGACCTACGTGCGTCCTCTTGCTGCCGAGTCGCAGACGTACACAGCGGGCCAGGCATTCAGGATAGTCGAGCCGGACGGCAGAGTGCGGCTTGCGGTCGCGCCGGGTGCCGACTGCGGCGCGGTGTTCAAAGCAGGCGCGCCGTCCGCCAAGGACTCCACTCTCTACGTCCGCCTGGAGCCGAAGCAGGGCGCATACGTAGACATTCTCGTGCCGATGATGCCCACGGAGAAGTCCGTGTTCGACAAGGAACTGGCGGTCGGGTACGACGGGGCGCTCAAGGAGGCCGAGGCGTTCTGGTCCAAGACACCCGCCAGCGCGGCGAAGTTCGACGTGCCCGAGGACTACATCAACCAGGCCATCAAGCGCAACATCCAGTTCGACCAGATCACCGCCGACAAGGATCCCGCCACCGGCGACACCTACGTCCTGACCGGCGCCATGGGCTACGGAATCGCGACCTGGGCCACGCCCATCTCACTGGCGCTCAACGGCCTCCTGGACCCGCTGGGCTACCACGACCTGGTTACGAAGTACCTCAAGGTCTTCAAGGACGCGCAGGGGACGGTGAACCCGCCCGGCGACTCCTTCAAGCCGCACGAGGGCTACCTGGGTGTGCCGAAGAAGGTCGCCATAGTCAACTGGCTGCCGGACCACGGCGCCATACTCTGGGTGATGGCGGAGCACGGTCTGCTCACCGGCGATCCCGAGTACATCAAGGAATACACGCCGGTGATCGTAAAGGCATGCGAATGGATTCGCGATGCGCGCAGGATCACGGGACACGGTGGGGTTTCGGGTGTCATGCCTCCCGCGGGGGCTTCCGACGACGAGTCGCGGATGCAGGTCTGCTGGACCGACGGCTGGATCTATAAGGGCCTCGTGACGGCCGTCAAGTTCCTCAAGAAGACCGGAAACCCGCGCGCTGCCGAGTTCGAAGCCGAGGCCAAAGCCTACAAGGAGGCGTTCGACAAGGCGTTCAGGGCCACCGCGGCCAAGATGCCCAAGTGGAAGGACGACTCCGGCCGCGAGCGCGTCCTCGTTCCGTACACTTACTCCACCGACTTGCTCTGGCAGTATCGGTGGATCACCTATCTCGATACCGGCCCGATGCACATGGTGTTCTCCGGGTTGCTCGATGCTGATGACCCGCTCATGAAGGACGCCGTCGCCTGGTTCCGCGAGGGACCGCCGACGAAGCTCTATCGACCTTACGCGGACCTGTCGAGTCACGTGCCCTCGCTGAGGCATGAGATATCGAGCTGGGAGTGCTGCTATAGCTGGAACATCTTCCACACCTGGCAGCTTGGCGACCGGCAGCGCTTCCTGGAGGGCATGTACTCCCAGTTCGCAGGCGCGCTGTCGCAGCAGACCTTCTCGGTCTGCGAGTCGAGAGGTGGGCAGTGTGCGAGCATATTCTGGACGCCCACGGTCTACTTCGCGCGTCTGTCGGTCATCGACGACCAGATACGCGACAACGAACTCCACCTACTCAGGCTTGTTCCGCTCGCGTGGCTGACGACGGATAGGGAAGCCATCTTCGACAACATGCCGACCGAGTTCGGGCCGGTGAGCCTGCGAGTGAAGCTTGGGGCGAGAGGCGACGAACTGCAGGTCGCGTTCACGGACCGATTCAGGGAGAGGCCCGGGAAGGTCGTCCTACATGTGCCGCCTGTGGAGGGTCTGAAGCGGATTGTCGTCAACGGCAAACCCGCAAGGTGGGATGGAAAGGCCGGTTGGGTCGATGTAGGCAGGCTGTAGGGAAAATCACAAGTAATCTCTTGTTTATCCGATTGACAGCGCTCCGAAGTCGAGAGATACTGCAAGTAGGTGCTCAGAGTCGACGCAGTGACGCATGTGAGACATGACTGGCTCGGAAGAAGCCGGCGTCGACCTGGGAGTCAACAACATTATGAGGAATCGTAAGGAGGAGAAAAATGAAATGTAGGTATCTCAAGCTGGCGGTCGTCGTGACTGCTCTTATCGCGGTCACGTGCGTGGCAGCTACAGCCGCGGTCTACGTGTCAGCGGGCGGTTCGGTCTGGCAGCTGAACGATGGGCTGACTGCCATCACGGCCACGACGGGTGGGTTCGGCACCGTCAGCAGGATCGCTGCAATGCCGAACGGTCGCGTGCTGATCGGCAACACGGGCGGGAGCCTGTGGCAGTTCGACGCGGGCCTGACTACTATCACGGGGGCCCAGTCGGGCTTTGGCGGAAGCATAGGAGGCCTGGCGTCGAACGCGGACAACACCATCCTAGTGGGAGCCACCAGCGGCGGGCTCTGGAAGTTCAACTCCGCTCTGACCGCAATCCTTGCGTCCACGGGCGGAGCCGGCACAGTGTCTGATATCGCGGTCAGGGCAAGCGACAGCAGCTTCTATGTCGGCTGCCATGAAGGTACGCTGTTCCACCTTGACGGCGGTATCACATCTGCGCACTGGACCGGCGGCTACGGAACGATCGTAGGGGTCGAAACCACTTCGACCAACCGCTCGGTCATAGCCAGCAGCGCCTGGAACGCGATCTGGCGTCTCGATCCCACCTGCACGTTCTTCGAGGGCGTGATAAACCTGCCCTCGGTGAGTACAGTGACAGTCGGGACGGACGACAGCATCTACGTCGGCGGCGACGGTGTGGTGACGCATCTAAGCAGTGACGTTGTCACGACGCTGGGATCCGCGACCGGCGTGGGGACCGTTACCGCCACGGCTTGCGTGCCCGACGGTTCGATCCTCGTCGGCAACGCCAACGGCGAGGTCTGGCGGTTCGACAGTACCCTGACTATGCAGTTGGGTTACGCCTTCGGCTTCGGGGCTCCGATCAGCAGCTTCGCTGCTCCGGTTCCGGAACCCGGATCGGTGGCGGTGCTGGCGACAGGGCTTCTGGGCATCTTCGGCTGGGCTCGAAGACGCAGGAGCTGATCGTCTCTCTGACCACGAGATCGCGGCGCGGCATCCATACAGCTTGGTATGGATGCCGCGTTTAGCGATGATACTCACAGACAACGCCTCTGCGCATTGGACGGAGGTGAGAAGGGGGGACGCACAAAACCAGTACGGCGTGAATAGCTCCGCGACGAAGTAAGCGGGAAAGCTCAGTTCAACTGATGTGGTAATCGCAGTTCCACGCCGCGCTCGACGGGCGCGGGAAGTACAAGGAGGTTGGGAAATGCACCGACTCAAGTTTGCTGTATGTGCGTTTGTGCTTGTCGTCACTCTTTGTGTGTGTGCGTCGGTGGTTCAGGCGCACAACATTGGCCCGTGGTTTCGCAACTGGGAAGGGATAGAGTACGCTGAGGGGACGGATACCTCTCCCCTGGTGCACGCCTTCGCGCTCCGCATAAGCCTCAAAAACCCCGACGTCCAGACCTGCGCGACTCCCAGCAACGGAGGGCGCCCTTACGAAACGGACCCGCAGACGCCGGTTACCTTCGCCAATGTCAACAACCTCAAGGCTGCAATTAACGCCAACTTCTTCGACCCCAGCCAGCCAGGCATAGTCCTCGGCTCCCTTATCTCGATGGGCAACACTGTTTCCGGCTATCAGTGGGAGCAACAGCAGAACTGCGGCTGCTACGAGTTCCTGGGTGTTACCTATGACAAGTACGCCTGGCTGGGCTACTGCCCGTACGAGCCCACGGGGTGGTACAACGGCGTCACGGGAAACTTTCGGGTCCTCGTGAACGGCAACGCAGCTGCCTGCGATCCTGTCACGCATCCTCGTACTGCGGCCGGTATCTCCGCGGATGGTAAGTACCTCTACCTGGTGGTCGTGGACGGCCGGGATCCGAACTGGAGTGCTGGGGTAACGCACTACGATCTCGGTGTCTGGTGCAGTGCTTTTGGTGCCTACAACGCCGTGAACCTGGACGGCGGTGCGTCATCGTGCATGGCGCTTCGAATTCCGTCCACGGGTTCAGTAATGGTTATGAACCATCCCAGTGACGGATCACCCCGTACTGTGGGCGCCAATCTGGGCATCATCTCGGCGCCCATGGGCACGGTAGGCCCGTCCGTCTGTTCGATGAACTCCGGTCGCATCGATATGGTGATCCGAGGTAACCAGAACTACGTCGATCATCTCACATGGACCTCGGGCGGTGGGTGGGTCAACAACGGGCACATCTATGCTGGTGTGACGTACGATACGCCGGCGATCTGTTCGTGTGCCGACGGCAAGCTCGATGCGTTCATCCGCGGCACCAACAACGCGCTCTGGCATGCGCACTACGAGAACAACGCATGGAGCAACTGGGAGTCGTTTGGGGGCACCCTGCTCTCCGGCCCCTCGGCTTGCGCGCTGAGCTCCAACAGCTACGAGGTGGTCTACCGCGGAAGCGATAACCAGGTCTGGTGGTTCCGGATGACCGGCGGTACACCAAGCTGGAACATCTACGGAGGCTATACGTACGACCGACCGGCCATCGTGTCGCGCATTCCCGGGCAGAAGAACGTCTTCTACCGCGGCACCAACAACCAGCTCTACTACAACTGGTATGACGGCAGCACGTGGTCGAACTGGAGTTCACTGGGAGGAGTTCTCACATCCGGCCCTGATGTCTGTTCGAGGAACTCAGGCAACCTGGAGATCGTGTATCGCGGCTCGAGCAACGAACTGCGACATTTGACATGGAACCAGGGCGCAAGCCCCGAGTGGACCTACGGATACTGGGGGCCGCCATCGCTGGCGGGAATCCCGGCCATCTGCTCGCTCAAGGGGACCAACACCGCCTCTGTCTATGTCCGTGGCACTGATGACCACCGCTACCACTGCGCATGGAATGGCAGTTGGACCGGCCTCGGCGACCAGGGGGCGTACTACTAGTGATCTGACGATCGATCTACCCGTGGTGGATAGCCTGCACTGGGTTATCCGCCACGGGACCTGGTGGCCGCGGCCCGTAAGCGAGCCGCTACCTCATCCCACAGCATGTACCCCGCGCCTGATCTCAGCTTACTGCCCGACGCCGCGTAGTCCGCGATAGCGCGCTGAAGAGCCGTGGTCTTTGAGATGGTGACGGGATCTGCCGCGCTGTCCCCGAAGACCAGGTCGTATGCCTGCGACTCGTCTCCGGCGACCGGCACGGGATGGAACGCGCGCTGGAACCGGACGATGTTGGACTCCGGTGGCAGCATCTGTGCGAGTCCCGGGTCCAGCAGCCATGACCAGCAGGTGAATGCCGCGTATTCCCCCCGCGGGCAGCGTCCGGTGAAGAAGTCCACTGCCCTGCGGTACGAGTCCGCGCACGCCTCCGGCGTGAGCTTTCCGTTCTCCGCCGGGATGTGCACCTCGATCACATGTTCGCCCGAGGCGAGGATCTGCTCCCAGTCACGTGCGTCGAGCGCTACAGATTCAGCAAGAGCCCTGCCGTCGTCCGAGGCCGGGTGACCCGCTATCACGTCGCGCCCGATCTCCAGCGTCGGGCTCCAGGCTTCTGCGTCGAATACGCCATTGGTGCCGCCCGCGAGGCCATCGGCCTGGAAGCGGGTTGACGGCTCGCAGAGGGTCACCACGGAGCCGTCGCGGCGATTCCTGAACGCCCGGAAGGGCCAGTCGTAGACAACCGGCCTGAACGAGAGCCGCCCAAGCTGGAACAGCTCCCCGCGCACGAAGTTGCGAAGCCAGCCAAGCTCGGAGAGACCCCATGCGCCGCACTTTTTCCGGTAGTCTCGCACGAAGTAGCCCGAGTAGCTCAGAGTAGTGAGCGCGACATCGGTCGATGCGCCGGCCCGCTGGAACGCCTCAAGGGCATCATCAGTTGCCGAGACGACCACCGCGAGCGGAAACAGCGGAGCCAGTTCACCCAGCGACGCGATGGGCAGCGGCCAGAGGCTGGGGTTGTCGCCGGTGTCACCGGGCAGATGGCAGATGAGATAGTGCCAGAGGTCCGCGAGCGCGGTCAGGTCTCCGTCTCGCCTGATCGCCGCGAGGACCTCTTCCAGAGGCGCCAGCACATCCAGCGGTAGCCCGAACACCCGCACCGCGTGCGCCGGCAGCAGCCAATCCGGCTTGTCGAACCTGTCCGCGACCGGAGCGTATTGCCGCCAGGAAGCCGGAACGTCAGTGATGCCCAGTCTGTCCAGATCCACAGCGATAGCCCATTTGCGCGGCAGGTGGAACTACCGCACGACTACCTTAGCTCGCACGGTCGGCCCCGCATTCTGCAGGACGAACGTCATTATCGCCCGGCCGTCCCACTCCTGTGGGGCATGCTTACGAACAGGGATGTCGAAGCTGGTGTAATCGGTCACGGCTACTACCTCATCGGCTTTGCGAGTGGTCCCCCACGGGTGTCCGAGCCACCGCTTCGGGCTGTAGAGATCGACTCCTCCGCGGCAGGGGCCGTGGAAGAGGACCGACTTCGCGTATTCGCCTCCGGCCCGGTAGTCCAGCCGGACCCCGAGCAGGCTGTTCGAGTCCATCTTCCGCAGCTCGCCCTCCACTTGCACTGTCACCGTCAGCGTCGCGGGCAGCCCCTCCGCGACCACTCCGACCTCCGCGTCGGCCCATTCCTCTCCGGCCATTCCAAGGCGAGCGATCCACGTGTTCGGGTCGAGCTCCGCGTAGCACTTCTTGCTTCTGTCCGGGTAGTAGTGGAGCACACGGAGCGACTTTGCGGTTGCGTGTCGCACGAGTTCGGACACTCCGGCATTGCCATCAGCCTCTACGTAGACCACACCGCCCGCAGGAATCTCGCCAATCCAGGTGAGATTGTGCATTGTCACTTCTTTGCGGACCTCCACCGGGACCAGGTGCTCGTTCTTCGGGTCGTCACCCCAGCTTGAATGCTCGGCATCGATCCTGTAGATGCGGACGGTTCCCTTGTCGAACGGAATTTCGCCCAAGTCCAGCCTCGCGTTCTGAACCGCCCCTGACCTGTTCCAGACGACGATAGCGCACTTGTGGCCGTCGGCCGATGCCAGACCGCTCAGGCCCGGCGGGCCGTCGAGCAGCACAAGCCGCCTGTCCACCGGCATCATGGAGTATATCAGGTAAGCATTGTAGGCTGCTTTTGCGCGTCCATCTATGCTGACCAAGCCGGACCAGTTACCACCTCCTGTGTCCATGAACTGAGCCCAGTGGACCTTCGTCAATCCGGGCTGCGACGCGAAGTGCCCGAAGTCGCTAAGCAAAGCGGCAGCGAGATTGTACTTCTGCTGGGGACCGTTCTTTGGGTAGTGAATGGGGAGGGCGTTGTACTCGTTGAGGTGGACCTCGGTTGTGGCGAGTCCTGGGCGCTTTCCCAGTTCACGGAGCACCATGTCTATCACGCCCTGAACGCCCGGGGCCGAGTACGGGACACCGGGGTAATAGTGGAAGGAGAAGAAGTCCAACGGCAAGCCTTTGCTCACTACGTGATCCAGAAATGGTGCGACCCAGGATTCCGTGAAAGCGAGAGACGGCCCACCGATCCTTGCATCCGGATCCACCTCGCGGATTGCCTTTGCGGCGTGTTCGTACATGCCCAGATAATCCCTAAGTGTTCCCATAAAGAAGTCCCGGTTGTCGGGCTCGTTGTAGATCTCGTGGTAGGCTATGGGACGGTTCGTCACTCGGAAGTGCTTCGCGGTAGCCGCTGCGACTTTGGCCCAGGCTCTGACGTCTGCAGGAACGTGTCTGAAGTCCTGTCCTTGCTTCACCAGAGGCTGCGGGACGTAACTGTAGCACCAGTAAGGCGCAACATTATGGGCATTGAGCAGATCTACCAGTTCGTCCGCCTTGCGAAAGTCGTACCGCAGTTCGCCAGGCTTGCCGGAGACCATCGGCGGTTTACCGAAGATGATGTGGGGGGGAGCCCCAAGCCCGCCGTCAAACCGAAGCGAGTCCGGCCGCACCTCGTCAAAGAACGCAATGTCCCGCTTGTAGGTGTTCAAGTGCCCCGGCACGTACCCGGAGTTATAGACACCGAACTTCGTCTTAACGAGGGGGAAGTCCACCCACTTGCTGAAGTCCGCGGAAACAACGACACGGTCCGCCTCCACGACCTCTGCGCTCTCCGACGCGCGGACACCCGCGCACGCAGCACAGATCCCCATGGCTCCGGCGATCACTAGCCATACCAGTGTGCTATAAGGCATCTTCCGTCTCAACTCTTACCATCACCCCCTGTCCAGAAGCAACGCAATACCAAGGGCTTGGGTAGGGCTTGATCTCGGCGGTCGGGTCAACTACCATTCGACACCTCCGCTAGTACGATACAATAGCAGGCTATCTGCACCGGTTACTGCTTTATCCCGGTCGTCGCGATGCCTTCGGTTATCCGTTTCTGGAAGATGAGAAATGCAGCTATGACGGGCAGAGTGCACACCACGGCAGCGGCCATGGTAAGGCCGTATTCAAGCGTGTATCGGCCCTGAAAGATCATTATGCCTATGGGAAGCGTCCTCATCGAGACATCGTTGGTGATGATAAGTGGCCAGACGAAATCGTTCCATGAGCCGATGAACGTGAAGATCGCCAGCGTAGCAAGGGCCGGCTTTGCAAGCGGAACTACGACGCGCCAGTAGATCGTCAGTGGTCCCGCGCCGTCAACGTGCGCCGCCTCTTCGAGTTCCACTGGTATGGACAGAAAGAACTGCCTGAGCAGGAAGACGCCAAACGCTCCCGCTAGGCACGGCACGATCAACCCGAAGTAGGTATTGAACCACCCCAGCTTCTGCACGATAAGGAATACCGGGATCAGCGTTACCTGCGAGGGGATGATCATAGTTGCGACGACGACCATAAACAGTAGTTCTCGCCCCTTGAACTCTAGCCTGGCGAATGCGTAGGCGGCGGTACTGGTCACGAACAGCACGAGCACAGTAACTGATAAGGATACAAACAGGCTGTTGAGCAGCCACCGCACAACCGGGAAGTCCTGTGTCTGTGTGAACAGGCCCGTGAAGCTATCGAGAGTGAACGGGCGCGGGATCCAGTGCGGCTGCGCACTAAGCACGGTTCCTTCGGGCTTCAGCGAGGTTGAGATCATCCAGACAATCGGCGCGAGCATAACCAACGCGGCCAGGATCATCGCGCACTGCGCCGCAATGCCCGATATGCGTAACGGTTTGCGTCGGCGTCTGATCATTGTCTTACCTGCAGCAGTCTGAACTGAAGTATCGTGAAGGCCAGGACTGCGGCAAAGAGCACATAGCCGACCGCCGCCGCATATCCGAGTTGGTACAATCCGAAGCCCTGCTGATACATATATAAGATGACCGTCAGGGTTGAAAAGTGCGGCCCGCCGCCCGTTAGGATATAGGTCTGCCCGAACACCTGAGACGATGCG
>Ga0315284_10016101_pt1 | contig 10615 bp, 9 predicted proteins | sample YL17G09_16_MG_FD_203696 | JGI IMG/M metagenome (GOLD analysis project Ga0315284, IMG submission 203696) | Sediment microbial communities from Yellowstone Lake, YNP, Wyoming, USA - YL17G09_16 | ecosystem: Environmental > Aquatic > Freshwater > Lake > Sediment | place: USA: Wyoming | collected...
ACCTCAGCCTCACGCAGCTTGTTGATGATCTGCTCGGGCTTGAATACTTTTCTAGGCATGCCTCCCCCTTTTCTATTAATCGCCAGTCTAACACAAGATCTGGCTCAGTTTTTGGGGGGCAGGTCATAGTCAAGTATTGTAAACGGGTTCTGGAGGTTCTCCTAACTAATAGACTCCGGTCTTTTGCTTGGTAGGTCTATTCCCAGCGCACGCTCGTGTGCTTCGCCTTCTTTTCCTGTATAGCCACCTGCGCTGGCCTTTTGCCGAAGAAGCAAGTCAACATCGTTCCGAAGTTTCTTTTTCCCCCAAAGGACAGCGTGCTTATGCCCACACGGCAAGGCGCTCTAAAGCCCGAACGAAGTAGAGATTATGTAGGGTGTGTGCAATGAAATGGAACCCACCAACTCAAATCAAGTAAATGATGAGGTTCTGCTTTTTAAAAGCCTATTATCTCAGCAACCCTTCCCTCTCCAGCGTTTTCGCCACATAACCCAGCCCCAGCTCCTCCAGCTTGGCTCTTTTCTGGAGGCCGGAGGGGACGTCCCAGCCCCGGATTTTGTAGAACTCGCCCTTCATCTGCTCGAACTGCTCACGGTCAACCACCGCTTCTTTTCTGGAGAAAAGCTCTCCATTCTTGCCCGGGACTATGCAGTCGGTGTTGCCGAAGTCTCCCTTCAAGGGCGTGGTGAAGTTGTATTCATCTATGATGTCGTATTCCCTGCCCTTGTGCCCCTCTCTGGCCAGGATGGCCCTCTGCAGGTTTAAAATCCTCTCCCCTATTTTGTATAGACCCGCCTCGTCCACTTCCCTCCCCGTTACTGCAGCGCAAATCTGGCTCTCTAAAGAGGGGTCGCCCACACCGTCCGGCGAGGACTCCGCAAAGTAGATAGGCCAGAACAGGTCGCAGAGAATAAGGCTCTCTTTGGCGTACTCACGGTCCTGTATCCTGGCTGCGGCCAGAGCCTTCCCATCGTACGTGGAGAAGTCCACTGCCAGCTCGCTGCCGAAGAACCGCTTAGCCATGGCGCGCAATACCTCGGTGGTGACCGGCACCTCTTTCAGACCCTTCTGCCGGGCACCCCACAGCATCACCGGCACACTCACCTCGTGAAGCTGCTGGATGGGTAACCTCGGCTCCACAGCCCAGAAGATGCCCGTAGTGATGTATAAACGCGGGCCGTAAAGCTCGTTGTCTCCCGATTTGACCATGTAGTCTTTGATTAAAGCCTGAGCCTCTTTGCCCAGGCTTGCGGCTGCTTTATGGGTGCCCCGCGCCAGCGTATCGCCGAACCCCTCGCGGTGTGCTATCTTCCTCAGCAGCGTCTCGATGAACTCGTAGCTTCCAATCCGGGAGAGGGGTATCCCGGTCCGCTCATCGGTCAATATCCCTGACTTGTGGCATCTGCTCAGCCACATAATCATGGTCTCGGTAGCGCGGGTATCCAGCCCGTAGTCATCGCAGAGCTCGGTGGCCTTGAGCGCAGCATCGGTGTTTCCATAGTAGCGCTGGGCTCGAGTTTCATAGAACATGGCCGCCTGACACATGAACTTCCTCTCGCTGCCGTCAGGCTTGCGGTAGGTCTCCCTTACGCATCCGGCGGGGCAGCCCTGACAGAAACTCTTCTTCAGCCTGTCCCGGGGCGTCAGCAGACCCATAGCCAGCAATGGTTCGACATAGCCACCGCTCATCTGGCGTATCCTGCCCCTGAGCTTAGAAAGCTTATCTGCATGAGCTACCTTGAACTTTTTATCTCCCCTTACTGCGATGGCTTTGAGATTCTTGGAGCCCATCACCCCCGCCAGCCCGCCTGCGCCCACCGAATCATCGGAGGCCAGAAAGGTGGCGAAGCTCACCATATTGTCCCCCGCCGGGCCGACGGTGAGCACGCGTACAGAATCCCCCAGCTCGTCTTTTATCATCTTCTCGCGCTGGAACGCATTCTTACCCATAAGATGAGCGCCGTCCCTTATTTCCACCTTATCGCCGTCAATCTGGAGATACACAGGCTTGTCCGCCTTGCCGAAAACCACCACGCCGTCGTAGCCGGCTGATTTGAGTTGAGCGCCCCAGGAGCCGCCCAGATTGCAGAAGGAGAACTGATTGGTGGCGATGGACTTGCCGCAAACCTGGAACCGGCTGGCAAAGCCAGGCACACCACAAAGAGGTCCAGTCATGAAAATGAGCCTGTTCTCAGGGTCAGAAGCATCGATTTTCGGGGGCACCTCGTCCCAGTAGATTTTGGCAGCTATCCCTCTCCCTCCAAGAAAGAGGTCTGCATAGTCACTCGTGGGCATATGAATGATGCTTCCTGAGGACAAGTCTACCTTCAATATCTTTCCAGCATATCCATAGTGTTCTGTCATCTTAGTATCCTCAATAAATTATGAATGCCTGCTCGCTGGATTATAACCAATTCACCAAAGGCTTTCCACTACCGTTTACAAAGTTCCAGTGTCATTGCTGCGTCCTTCCTTCAAGAGGGACTCCTCGCAATGACATAATGACTTCGGGTTCAGGGGTTGAAAAGACGTTTGTAAACGCTATCGTTTACTGTCATAACATTGAGAAGCCAGCCAATCATTTGCCAAACACCAAGACATAAAAATGTTACAACTTTTTAACCTTTTTCCCCTCTATTTTATGACTTATTCATCCCCCGACGCCTATCATATATATCAGGTGAAAACACTCATCTTCATGTGCACAGTAGCTGGGAAGCGGTTGCGGTGGTGGGTCTCATAGAGGCGGGGACGAAGCGGATAGGTTGGATACCCCTCTATTACCCCTGCCCATCGAGACAGCTCAGGCTGTATTCAATCACACATGCTCGACCGGGGGTATTACGATGGTGAACAAGCTCCTTGTAAAAGATGCAGCGCAAGACAGAATTGCCCTGCGCGCCTATGAGGTACTCTACCCACCTTCCATATCCACAGCGGAGCCCTGGGAATCACCGCTACATGATACAGTGGCACTCGGGGAATACATGAGGCAAGCGATATTCCCCCAGCTTGCCCCACCTCCCTTCGGAGAAATAGAGATAAGAAGTCTTTCCCAGCAGAAACCCGTCTACCTTTTCCTGGAGAAGACGCGAAACATAATGGTGGTGGGGAAACTGTTCAAGCACGGCCCCGTAACCCTGGAACAGGCGTGGCCTTCTGCAGAAAAGGAGTATTTCAACCTGAATCTCCTGCGCAATAGATTCGGGATGAACAACGACTCGTGGCATGTTGTAGCCCCACTGGGCAAAAACAAAAAGCTCTCCGCCCTGCTGGTCACGGAGAAGGCGCCGGGCAAGGTGCTCGATTACTACATAGCGAAAGCCATCTATGAGCATAAATCGCAGCAGCTTTTCGATAAACTAAGCTCATTAGCCCTGTTTTTCGTCAAACTTCACCGCAACAGCGAGAGCGGCCGACGGGTATCCCCCGCACTCCCGAAATCGTATCTGGACAAACTGCTGGATTCTCTCAGCAAATGGCCCTCAAGCCCTCTCGAGAGATACGACATCGAAGACTATGCGGCACGCTGGTGGGACAAAGATAGTATCTTTACCAATGACACAGAGGTAATCGTTCATGGTGATGCCACCACCACCAACTTCCTGTTCAATCATAATGAGGTAACGGGCATCGACCTGGAGAAAATGAAATGGGCTGACCGCTGCTGGGATTTGGGCTTCCTCGCCGCCGAGTTGAAGCACCACTTTATGTGGCGCATGGGCGACAAATGGGCTGCCGAGCCTTACATCGGCCATTTCCTGTGGCAATACGCAGTTAATTACAGGGACAGCCAGTTCTTTTATAATATAACCAGCAAGATACCCCTCTACATGGCCCTGGGGCTGCTCAGGATTGCCAGGAATTCCTGGCTTGACGAGACCCACAGGAAGAATTTGATAAGTGAGGCGAAGCAATGCCTAGAATACGGGCTGTCATCTTCGACTACTACAACACCCTCATAGATATAAAGACAGACGAAGATAAACCGGAGGTTTTCCGCTACCTTTCCCTCTACTTGCAGTATTACGGCGTACACATGAACGAGCAGACCTTAAGGGCAGCCCTTGACCACGAGAAGAAGCGATACCTCAAGACCAAAGACGAGGCCTATCCGGAGGTAGACCTGGAGGTCGTATTCAGCAACATCCTGGAGAAAGAGGGGATTTGCAGTCCCTTTGCAGCAGAATCCTGCTGCAAGCTGTTCCGCCTTCTCAGTCGGGAGCGGTTTCAGCTTTTCCCGGACAGCCTCCCCGTGCTGAAGGAGATAAAGAGGGGCGGATACCCTATGGCAGTGGTCTCCGACGCCCAGAAGGTATTTTGCCTGGAAGAGGGCGAGATGCTGGGGCTGAACCAGTTTTTCGACCACATCGTCCTCTCCACCCAGTTCGGATTCAGGAAACCCGACCGCAGGCTTTTTGCGATCGCCTGCGACCTGCTGGACGTAGCGCCGGATCAAGCCGTATATATCGGAGACGACCCAAAGAAGGATATAAAAGGCGCCCAGCAAGCCGGTATGTCGGCGATACTGGTCAACAGAAGCTCGCAGTCACTGGAAACGGAAATCGAACCTGATTGCTGCGCTAATAACCTCTGGGAGGCCTGGGAGTGGGTCAAGAGGGCTGGCTAGGCGCAAGGCAAGGCCTGGTTACGGATAAACAGCCAGCATGTCGAGCCCCGTGGTCTCCGGGAATCCCAGCATGAGGTTCATGTTCTGGATGGCCTGCCCTGCTCCGCCCTTGACCAGGTTGTCAATACAGCTTATCACAATGAGCCTGTTTGTCCTTATGTCAACTGTGGGGTAGATAAGGCAGAGATTGCTCCCCCAGGTCTGTTTAGTCTGCGGCGGGACAGAGACTACCCTGACAAAAGGCTCACCTTTGTAGAAATCCTGATAGAGCTTCCGTATCTCCTGTTTGCCTTTATCCCCTTCAGCCACCTTCCCCGATTTCAGACTAGCGTAGCAGGAGGTCAGTATCCCCCTGGTCATCGGTATCAGGTGAGGTAAAAAAGTAACCGACAATTTTGACTTCGGAGCTAATTTTTGCAACTCCTGCACTATCTCGGGCAGATGGCGATGTCCATCAAGCGCGTAGGCGGAGACGTTCTCGTTCGCCTCGGCGTAGTGGGTATTAAGAGTCAAAGTCCTGCCCGCGCCGGAGATACCGGATTTGCTATCGAAGATGATATCAGGCTCGATGAGGCCCTCTTTGAGCGCGGGCGCCATTGCCAAGATGGCGCTGGTGGGATAGCATCCCGGGTTCGCTACCAGCCGCGCCTTGGCTACTTTCTCACGATTCAGCTCGGTCAGGCCGTAAACCGCCTCTTTTAGATAGTTCGGCGCAGGGTGAGCTATTTTGTACCATTTCTGGTACTCCCCAGCATCCTTTAGCCTGAAGTCGGCACTGAGGTCAACCGCTTTAGCGCCCTTCTCCAAAGCGTCTACTATAGGAGCCACGTTCTCGCCATGTGGCAGAGCGGAAAATACAAAGTCCGCCTTGTCGAGGTCGGCTTCTATAGTGAGGTCGATACCGCTCAGGTGGGGCAAGAACTCGCCCAGCTTCTGCCCTTTGGCGCTACGCCCCGTAACCGTCGTGAGCTTAACCCGCGGATGCTGGTACAGCAGCCGTGCTACCTCCATGCCGATATAGCCTGTGACGTTTATAATTCCCACCTTCACCTTCGACATCGAAGTCACCTCGCCAATTGATGATATGCCCGATGCCGTTCATGGTTCGACAAGCTCACCACGAACGGCACTCCTCTTTTGCTCGCTGTGACCCTTCTGTGGAAGGGTCATCCATAACCCCTGTAGCGTCGCCACTCCCGTGGCGACGTATTTCCCGTCGTGACCCGCCTGAGGCGGGTCACGACGCTACACCTTTATGGTATACTGCGCTCGCCCACAGGACATACTACCACACATTTATCGCAAATTGCCAACTCCCCGCGGCGCTCTCCGGAGATCGCAGCCAGACAGCGGTCGGTATCCCTCAAGCGATACGGCTGCAGTATCCCTGCGGGACAGGCTTCGATACATCGCTGGCACGACTTGCAGTCAGGGTTCTCCTCCTTAGCATATACCCCGGAGCCGGTCAGAGCCAGAGGCGCATTTATCCTGATGGCCATAAACCTCAGCCAGGGGCCGAAACGAGGATTGATAACCAGGGTATTCTTGCCCTGCCTGCCCAGTCCCGCAGCGACAGCCAGATGCTTGAGATTGGGCTTGCCGCTGGGCGAATAGCCCAGCTTGCCCACAAGCTCGGCGGAGAATCCCTGCTTCCTGATAAACTCAAGCAGGGCATCCAGTTTAGGTTTAGCGTATCGAATAAAGCCGCGCCAGAATAATTCCCTGCTGCCTTTCATCTCCTGAAGTACGAAATCATCCAGGTCCCTCTCGGGTGTGGTTACCAGACCCAGAACCAAAATAGTGTCTTGGGTCGACGGGTCTCGAGCCACACCCACCACTTCGAAAAGCGAACGGGCATAAGCGATGATTTCATCTCCCGCGCTCATGTTCCGCCTCTAACAACGTCTGGCCTGCAGGACAACCTTTGAGCAACACACATTGCTGGCATCGGGGACGTTGCGACTTGCACACCCTTCTGCCGTGCTCAATGATAAGAATATGGAACCGGTAGACATCTCTGGCAGGAACTATACCGCCCAAAATCTCGTGCGCCTTCTCCGCTGACACCCTGGAGTCTATCAGCCCCAGCCTCTTCGCCACCCGATGGATGTGCGTGTCAACAGGCAGTACGGGTTTTTCCAGAGAGAACAGCAGCACACAGGCGGCGGTTTTGGGGCCTACCCCGGGCAGGCTTTGCAGCCATGCTTTAGCTTCGGCAACAGGCATCTTCTTGAGAAATTTCAGGTCGAGCGAGCCTCGCTGCGCTTGAATCTGCTCGAGTATCTTTTTTATTCTGGGCGCCTTGACCTGCGCCAGGCCCCCGAGTTTTATGGCCTCCGCTATATCCTCCACGCTGCCCTCGGCTACAGCCTCCCAGCTTCCGAACCTGCTGAGCAGAGAATCGAAGGCACGCCGGGAATTATGGTCTGAGGTATTCTGAGAAAGGATGGTCATGATGAGTTCGGAGAGCGGGTCGGTACGGGAGCGCCAGGTGATGCTGCCATATTCCTTCGCCAGCAAATCTATTATCTCGGTGATGCTCAAGGGGCTCATCCTGCAGCCAGGTTCTTCAGATGGCAGGTATCGTTGACCAGTGTCACCAAGGGGGCGCCGTCTCTGAGCTCGAAGATGTTGATAGCGTTCACATCCTGCCTCACCTGCCAGAAATGCGAGTTGTCCAGGCCCAGCATGGCGCACATGAGCACCCGGCACACCACTGTGTGGGATACCAGAATCACCGTCTGGTCTACGTGTTTGGAGGCAAGCCCCTCGACCGCAGCCAATACCCTCTGTCGCACAATATCCAGGCTCTCCCCCTCAGGGAAGTGAACCAAATGGGGTTGCTCCAGCCACATGGTGAAGAGCTTGCTATCCTTCTTGCTTGCCTCCTCCGCCGAGAGCCCCTGAAAACTCCCAAAATCAATGTCGATAAGGCCTTCCCAAGGCTGGACAGGTAGCTTGAGCTGCTTTGCGATGGCATCGGCCGTTTGGAGGGCGCGCTTGAGCGGGCTGGAATAGATGGCTGCCACCTGCTCACCCTTCAGCCTGAGCGCCGCAGCTTCAGCCTGTCTCCTCCCCGTCTCATCCAATGCTAAATCGGCCTGGCCGCGGAACCTCTCCACGCGGTTCCATTCCGTCTGCCCATGCCTCACCAGAATAAACCGAGTCAGACTGACCTCCTGGTCACTTTCTTGGAAGCAGCCAAGCCGTGGCGCAGCAGCCAGTACTCCAGGCTATCGGCGAGCGCTACCCAGCTAGCCTCCATAATATTGGTGGAGCTGCCCACCGTGCGCCAGTCGTGCTCGCCATCGCTGGACTCTATGAGCACCCTCACCTTGGACTTAGTGCCATCGCTTTCCTCGAGGATACGGACCTTGTAGTCCATCAGCTTCACCGCTGACAGGCTGGGATAGAACTGGAGGAGCGCCTTGCGCAGTGCTGCATCCAGGGCATTGACCGGGCCATTGCCCTCGGCTGCGGTGTGAATCACCTCGCCCCCTACCCTGACCTTGACCGTTGCTTCCGAGAGCATATCTTCCTGCCGGGCTGAGACGATAGGGGCGCGGCGATGCTTCTCCACCACGACCATGAAATCCACCAGCTCGAAGGGAGACCGATAGTCAGGATCGGTGCGCCTGAGCAAAAGCTCGAATGAAGCCTCGGCGCCCTCGTATTGAAATCCCTGCTTCTCCAGGGTTTTTATCTGCTCCAGCACTGCCCTTGCCCGCTCACCTTTAGGGATATCCAGCCCCAGCTCCCTGGCCTTATAGGTTATATTGCTCAGGCCGGAGAGCTCCGAGACTAAAACATGGCTCCGGTTGCCCACAAGGTCCGGGTTGATGTGCTGATAGCTCTCCTCGTGCTTCATCATCCCCGAGACATGAAGCCCCGCTTTGTGGGTGAAGGCGCTGGCCCCTACATAGGGAAGATGCGGGTCGGGTAGGATATTAGCCAGCTCGCTTACATAGCGAGAGACATCCGTTAGCCTGGCCAGATTCTCATCGCTTATGCAGTTGATGCCCATCTTGAGCTTGAGCGCAGGGATAATCGAGCAAAGGTTGGCGTTGCCGCTGCGCTCACCGTAACCGTTAATAGTGCCCTGTACCTGGGTAGCCCCAGCCTCAACCGCAGCCAAAGTGTTCGCTACCGCCAACTCACCGTCGTTATGGGCGTGGATACCTAGAGGGATACCGATTTTTTTCGCCGCCTTGACTGCGGCAGTTACCTCGTGAGGCAGGGCCCCGCCGTTGGTGTCGCAGAGCACGATGCAGTCTGCCCCGGCCTCAACAGCAGCTTCGATAGTACGCAGGGCGTACACGGAATTCCTCTTGTACCCATCGAAGAAATGCTCGGCATCGAAGAAGACGGCCTGCCCGCCCGACTTGATGTAGCGGACAGAGTCAGCGATCATCTTCAGGTTACCCTCAAGCGTGGTATTAAGCACATCGGTGACATGCAGGTCCCAGGACTTGCCCACCAGAGTGACAACCCTCGTCCCAGACTCCATCAGAGCGCGCAGATTGGGGTCGCTTTCAGCCCTGGTACTGGCACGGCGTGTGCTGCCGAAGGCAACCAGCGTAGCACGCTTAAGGCCAAGGGTTCGAGCTCGGGCGAAGAACTCCGCGTCCTTGGGATTGGAGCCCGGCCAGCCGCCCTCGATGAAGTGTATGCCTATCTCGCCAAGGCGCTTCGCTATCTTAAGCTTGTCCTCCACAGAGAAGGATATGCCAGCGCGCTGCGCTCCATCTCTAAGCGTGGTATCGTAAAGCTGAACTTTTGACTTTTTAGCCACTTTATCCCTTCAGCCCCAATTGGTGCATTTAAGGTATTAGACGCGGGTGACAGAGCACCCGCCTATGTAATCCCACTTTACCCCTTCCCCACCTCTGGATTTGCCATAAAGTATATCATAGATGCATTTAGTATCACAATTCGCGATGCTTGAGGAAAAATCTAAGGGGCGCACAGGCGTGCGCCCCAGAAACTAGCCCACCTCACACTTGACGGCACAGCGAGGGCTGATATAATAAATGATTGTTGGCACGATAATAATGAGGGTAATTGCAGGTAAAGCCAAAGGACATCGCCTGAAATCGCTAAGAAGTTCTGGGCTGCGTCCTACATCCGACCTGCTCCGAGGGGCGATTTTTAATATGCTGGAATCCACAGCTACCGATTGGTCAAGAGTGCTTGATCTCTATGCCGGCACCGGCGCCCTAGGCATCGAAGCCCTGAGTCGCGGCGCTGGGTGGACGGATTTTGTAGAGAAGAACCCAAGGTTGTGCGCCATCATCAAGGAGAATCTAGAGCATACCGGGCTCGCCGCACAAGGGGCTGTCTTCTGTATGACTGCAAATAAGGCCCTCTCCCTCCTTAAAGAGAAATATGATATACTACTTCTCGACCCTCCCTATGCTGACCCTTCAGTTACCACTACCACGGAGAGACTTTCCTCCTCACACCTGGTTGGAGAGGACTCAACTATAGTCATCGAACACTCCCGGCGCGTTCCACTGAGGGAAAGGTACGGTGACTTCCAACAAGTAAAGAACCTACGTCATGGCGATAGCTGCGTCTCTGTTTATCAATACGCTGGGGGTGAGCCTTGACCAATGCTATCTACCCCGGGAGTTTCGACCCCGTGACAAACGGGCATCTTGATATAGCCAACAGAGCAGCGTCCCTTTTCGACGAGCTGATCATCGGTGTGTACGATAGACCGCAGAAACACCTCATGTTCAGCACCGAGGAAAGGATGGACTTGATTAAGAAGGCAGTTGCCCATCTACCCAACGTACGGGTAACGTCCTACGATGGGCTCACCGTTGATTTCGCCCGCAAGATGAAAGCCAAGGTCATGGTGCGCGGACTGAGGATGAGCTCCGACTTCGAGCGAGAGTTCGAGATGGCCCTGATGAACAAAAAGTTGGACCGCGAGATAGAGCTGGTGTGCCTCATGACCAGTCTCGAATTCCAGTTTCTCAG
>Ga0315284_10016102_pt1 | contig 10615 bp, 6 predicted proteins | sample YL17G09_16_MG_FD_203696 | JGI IMG/M metagenome (GOLD analysis project Ga0315284, IMG submission 203696) | Sediment microbial communities from Yellowstone Lake, YNP, Wyoming, USA - YL17G09_16 | ecosystem: Environmental > Aquatic > Freshwater > Lake > Sediment | place: USA: Wyoming | collected...
TCAGGGAGTATAGATGCCGGCGTGTCAGGGAGCACGCAGTTCGTGACTAGAGCTGAGCTGATCGACTGGCTCGCAAGCCACCTCCATACCACGACGCTGGTCGGCGCGCCAACCGGTCCGCCGTTCACGCTCTCACAACCACCGATCGGTACGAGCGCCGCCTCACCGTTCATAACGCAGAATTTTAAGGCGAGTTGACCTATGGCAACTGCAAACGGAGTCGGCGTTCCATTCAAGTTCACGAGCCTTGGCTACCCACAGGCCTGTACAGAACTCCAGTGCCTCCACGACTCTGTTTTCACGATCCTAAGCACCATCCCCGGTGAACGTGTGATGCGCCCGGACTTCGGGTGCTATCTCCGGGTCCTACTGTTTGATCCGATCAACCGCGCAATCGGGTTCCGAGCTAGGTCCGAAGTGTTTCGAGCTATCCGAGCGTGGGAGCCGCGAGTGGTGGTCCGGGACCTTCTATTCGAGCTTGAGGATACGACCATCACACTACATGTGACATGGCAGTCAAGCGGAACCCAACTGGCCGTCACGTCGCTTACGGTTCCAAGGATCGGCGCCTAGCTAGAGACTTCTGATGCTGAGTCTGATAGAATCACCTAGTGTGATGAGCAATGTGCACTGCGGTGGAGGTTAGGTGAATGGGCATCAAGCTTAGCCCGACTGCAAGAGACTTAACGCGTAGCACTTTCTTCGGCAAGGATTTTGACACTTACCGACAGGAGATCATTGACTCTATCGGCGCTCGGTTCGGCGCGTCGGTAGCCTCAAATATTGTGGCCTCTGAACAGGGCATCATGCTCATCGAGATGAACGCCTACGCCTTGTCAACGCTTTCGTGGTACGGCGACCGTCAAGCCGACGACACGACGCTTCGCGATGCCAGGCTCCGGTTCGCGGCTGTAACCATCGCGAGGCAGCTTGGTTACAAGGCAAGGTCGGCAGTGCCAGCTACGGCCGATATCACGGTCCTTCTAGCCGCCTCCCCGCCAGTTCAGCTCACGATCAATCGCGGTCAAAAGGTATCCGGTCCAGAAGGTCTGGTCTTTGAGACCGTGTCAAATCTGGTCTTCGACGTTGGTCAGATTGGCTCTGGGGCGCCGGCCAACGCCTTGATCACGTCGCTCATAGTCGACTTTGTAACAGTGTCGAACATCTACGCCAGCTCTCTCAATGGGATCTTCAAGACCGCCAATTCAGGCGTCTCGTGGTCTTCTGCGAACACCGGGCTCTCATCGCCGGACGTGAAGCTTCTGGTGATGGATCCAACGAATCCACTCATCATCTATGCGGCCACGTCTCTAGGTGGTGTTTTCAAGACAATCAACGGGGCCACTACATGGACACCGCAGAACACTGGGCTGTCCAACCTGAAGACGCTGTCGTTCGCTATAAACCCTGTCACTCCGACCAACCTCCTGGTTGGCACTAATTCTTCTGGTATCTTCAAGTCAATCAACGGTGGCGCGTCCTGGGTCGTAGCTAACGGTGGAATCACCGACTTCGTTATCCAGGCGCTCGCGTTTGATCCAGTAACACCGACGACGGCCTACGCCGGCACCTACAGCCAGGGTGTCTTCAAGACCATCAACGGTGGAACTACGTGGACTCAAACAAGCTTCGGACTGGCCACGCTGAACATCGCAGACATCGCCGTTGATCCTTCGACACCGGCCACTCTCTACGTTGCGACAACCGGCGGCGGTGTCTACAGAAGTGTTAATGGCGGCGGTATTTGGGCTCCGATCAATACCGGGCTGACCGGAGTTAACGCAAATACGCTCGCTATCCACCCGTCGATCTCCTCCACCATCTATGTAACGACTGACGACGCCGGTCTTTTCAAGACCACGAACGCCAATGCCATTACACCGACGTGGGCGGCTAGTGGTTCTGGAATCACGGTCACCGATACGACTGCAATCGCGATCGACCCATCCCTGACGACCCGGCTCTACGCCGGCACACTCGGTGGCGGCATCTTCGGAACCACAAATGCGGCCGTTACATGGTCGCCGATCAACACAGGCATCGACGACCCAATCAAAACGGTCTCAGTGCGAGAAGGCGTCACGCTGCAGGAGACATTTAGAAGCGACGGCACTCCAGGGCAAACCTTCGAGCTTTCTACTATTCCGACGGGAAAGGCGCTAGCGCAGTCCACTCCGCAGATTACGGTCGGCGGCATTCTCTGGCCTGAGGTTTCGCTACTCAGCTACGAGCAGACCGACCAGGTGGAGGTCGAGTACGGATTCAACCCGCCACGTATAGTGTTTGGCGATGGAATTGCCGGCAACATTCCGCCCAAAGACGCCCAGATCGTTGTTAACTATTTCGCAACATCTGGTACCGGCGGCGCAATCGCATCTAACACAATCTCAGCCTTCATTGGGCCGCTCATCGCTGGCATTACGCCAATCGGGGCCAAACCAAGCAACGCCGAACCGTCGACACCCGGCTCTGACCCTGAGACGATCGACAGCATCAAGGTAAACGCGCCGCTCGTTTTCCAGGCTGCACGACGCTCCGTGACCAAGACGGATCTTGACGGATGGATCAACTCGTACGTAGATCCAACCTACGGAGCAGTTAGCAAAGGACGAGCGACAACACCACGGTCTGCGGCAGCAGACGCTGAGGCGCTCACTATTATCGGTGAACTTACTGCGTTCGGCGTTCCGGCGGCCACAACAGATCGACTTAGCAGCTATCTTGATAGAATCCTGTCATCGAACTGCGAAGCGAACGTCGTAGTCGCTCAGATCCTCGCTGCTGACAGCCTTGGTCGTTATGTCGTAGCGCCGGTTGGACTCGTAAACGGGCTAGACACGTTCCTCAACTCAATCTCAGAAAGCACTGTTAACGCGGTCGTAGTCGACGGCTCCGTCAACCTACTCTCAGTCGATCTCTACGTCGAAGTCGGAGTCATCTCGACCTACATAAGTGAAAGTCTTAGGACGCAGGTTCAGGACAACGTTAGGACTGCCGTCCAGAGCCTTCTCATTGGCCGCGATTTTGGTGTCTCTTTGCGCATTGGAGACATCTACCAGACCGTTGAAGCGATTGACGGCGTCGACTACTCACACACTAGAGTTACCGTGAAGACCAACGAAGGCATTGATGTATCCTTGACCAGGCTAGACCAGTTCGGCGATCTAACGGTCCAAGACTACGAAGTGATAACAATGGGCGCGACACCTCAAATTGTGATCCTGTAAGGAGCTAGGGAAGAATGAGCGATCTTACTCCCCAAAACAGCTTCCCAATTCCAGCAGAATTTGAGGAGCCGTATTTCCCAACCATTAAGAGCTACTTCTTGGCCAACGACATGGCCACATGGGCTCTGTCGGAGAACCACAATCTCATCTGGTCTGGCGGTGGAACGTTTTCGTGGAGCGCAGTATCTGGAAACCTCGTTTGGAGCACACAGGTCGAGATCCGGTCGAAGACAACAGCCTATGCCACCATCATTCCGGGACCGCCGCTGCCCGGCGGTCAAGTCCACCTGAATGACGGTGAGGTTGCGTTCTTCCAGCTGCCGCGTCTCTTGGTCGCCAATCAACTGGTTCCAGTACCGCTTCAGGTCAGCCCGATCACGCTGCTTCCAGGCGTTCGTCTGCACGACACAAAGATATTTGCCTGCCGAATCGGTACAACAATCTTCTTTGCAGACGGCAAGTCCCTAAAAGACGGCGAAGCAGGACAAATCTTCGGAAATGGTATTGGCAGCACCATCACTCCGCACGAACACCAGCCAGCGGTCATCATCGAACCAGTGACGGCCGGCGTCGGTCTGCTGAATCTCAACATTATCAGCTTCAGTCCCGGGCTTTTGAAGAAGGTCGCACTCTACCGTAACGGCGAGCTGATGTCGTCCCCGGCTGACTATACGGTCGTGCTCTCGACCGGCATTGTCACACTTACCGTCGCGACGCTGCGGCCAAACCTGTTCGATCCGAACCCCGAACGGTTCGTCGCCTTCATGGAGACGACGCCGCCGGTCATTACGAACGGACAGCACTCGCACCTTGCCGACCGGCTCATTGAGCCGGTCTTCGGTACGTTCCAGCTCGACATGCTGGTCACGTCGCTTGACTATCCGGCTCTGTCTCGAATCGAACTCTACCGAAACGGGGATCTACAATCTGAGCCAGCCGACTTCTCACTAAACCTCGTTACTGGGCTCGTCACGCTTGTAGTTCCGACTTTGAGCGGTGAGCGCTTTGTTGCTCACCGCGAGGTCCAATACTGATGACGCTCTCCTCTATTGGCTTCGGCCGTAACCCGTTTGGTCGCCACGAATTTGGGGTCGGTGACTGGGCTGAGGAGATGCTATGGAAAAACATTCCGGAGTTTTATCGGGAGTGCGACAACTCCGGCCCAGAAGGAAGCTCTGTCTCTCAGCCTCTACGTGGTTTCGTAGACGCGATCAAGCCCTTCTACCAGGACCTGCGAAACAAGTGGGGCAGCTTCCCGACCCTTTGGGACGCCGGCCTTGTTCCGTTGGACTCCCTACCCGCGCTTGGATACAACGTCGGAATCACTCCCGACTCGACGAAGCCTGAGGGTCTGCAACGGTCATCAGTTCTAAATGCGAGCCAACTTTGGATCAACAAAGGTAACGATAGGGGCTACCAGATCACGGCCGCGTTTGAGGGCCTACTGGTTGACATCACACCGCTGTGGTCGAAAACGTGCGCGGCCGCGAGCCAACTGCTTGGCACCATTGGCGCCGCTCCGGCGCCGTTCGATCTGTCTACGACCGCGCTTGTTCCTACGCCCATTCCGCCAGGCTCAGTGCAGATTAACGTAACCACAGCAGCCGGTCTCCAGCAAACAATCATCGATCAGGGCGCGACGACCATCGAGCTTGCCATTGGCGCGGTCGTCGGAGGCCCGTTCTTACTTGGTGAGCCCCTGCAGGGACTATCCTCTGGAGCCCTTGCGAATGTCTCAACCATTGCGAGCACTTACCTCGTTGTAAACCACCTAACAATCGCGGCCGGCTACACGACGGGCGAGACATTGGTCGGTCTGACCAGCGGTGCGACGACCACACTACGAGGCAGCGTCAATCACGGCCGCGAGCTTCTCGGAGTCGGCTACCAACCCAATGGACCGCTCAAGAAGCTTGCAACAGCTGCGGCAGTGACCCTGACGCTTACGAGCGTCACCGGCATCCTCAGCACAGGCGATACGTTGACGCAGGGATTAAATACGGGCACTGTTCTCAATGTTGCCGGCTTTAAGATCAAGCTCCTCGTGACTATCGGCAACTTCTCAGCCGGCGCGTTCAGTCGGTCTATACCGGTGTTTCCGGTTGTAACTGGTGTGATCGGAACAGTCGCGAACGATGCATTCACGCCCGGCGAGGTCATAGTCGGCCAAACGAGTGGCTCGACTGCCGTCGTCAGAGACAATCAAACTACCTACGCACTTGTCGACACATTCACGACCAACGCCGGCTTCAGTATCGGCGAAACGCTGATCGGCTCCTCCAGCGGTAGCTACGCTGTCGCTGGAGCTACCGCAGAGCTGGTGCCCGGCCCTCTCAGAACCACGATAACCTTCTTCGGCGGCGCAGGCAGCTACGTAACAAACGAGCTAGTGACCGGCAGCATCTCAGGAGCGGTTGGTATCGTAAGAGTTGCTGGTGCCGGGGCGATTGTTGTCGACACAGTCACGCTGCCAGGATTCACAATGGGCGAGACGCTGACCGGCGCTACGAGCTTGGTCGCTAAGACCATTTCGACGCGCAGCCAAGGAAGCATCAACTACATAACAGGCGACTTGGTCGGCTCGACGATTCCGCTCCAAGCCGGCTCAACCGCTACGTCTGTAGCAGTCTTGGTTACAAGCGGCCCTACACAATTTCTCGCGCAACTAGACGACGTACCGGCGGACCTGATACCGCTGGACAGCATAAAGTCGAACAGATACGCGCTTTGGCCAAAAACGCTTATACCGGTTCGCATCCGAGCCGGAGTCGTAACAGCGGCCGTGTGCAGGTCTTACTCTCTTAGACTTTACTTCCGATCGGTCGACAACACGGAGATCGAAGACTTCATCTCTGTTGCCAGCCGAATCACACTGACACTTGAAACGTTCCGACCGGTTCATGTGCGATTTGATAAAGTCTCATTCGACGGTTCGCGGGCATCATCGCAGGTATGGCGAACTGGTACGGTCTCAGCTGAGTCGTTTGCGACCAGTACGTGGACTGTAAGCATGTCGGCAACGCAGTTGGCGTCATCGCAAGTATGGATCGTTCCAACAATGACCGCAGACGTAGTTAGTTAGTTAGGAGCAATAGATGGCTAAGGCTTTGGCAGTTAGAAGGTCGACGGCGCAGCCGATCACTATTGACACAGTCAGCGGCGCCATCACCAACCTCGGCGCCACTATTGCCAGTCTGCAGACAACGAGTTTGTTTCCGGCGCGTTGCGTGAACCTAGAGACCACGTTCGACGGCGAGACGTATGCACTCGTCTTGAACAACACCAGCAGCGTCGAGATCAGAAAATTGGTCTCCGGTAACTGGAACGTGATGGCCACCTACACGCCTGGTGTCGACCACACTTTCACGCCACTGTGCGCCCATGTCGTTAACAACACGATCACGGCCATTTGGACTGACCTGCATCCGACTACGTTCAGCGTCATTGGCTTTACCGGTGCCATAAGTGTCGGAGACACATTCCGACAAGGCGTCGCGACGGCCACCGTACTGAGCACTTCCAGCCCAGGACCGGCGGCCACGGTCAAGGTAAACGTCACAGCTGGCACATTTGTGCTTGGCGCGTTTACCGGCACTCCAACTACCCTGAACCTGACAAGTTATATCGGTACGATCAACATCGGCGACGTAATTACGCAGGGCCTTACCACCGGAATCGTCGTCGGCATCCTCGGTCTAACCGTCCAGGTAAACGTAACAGCCGGTGTGTTTGTCGCCGGTGCGTTCCTTGATACGTCGAGCGGCGCTACAGGAGTGATCGCTTCGGTCACACCGGCCACCAGCGGCACTATTAGCGTCATCACACCGTCAGCAGATGGCATCCGAGTAGTGACATCGACCGACGGCACCACTTGGTCGGCTATCAACAACGGCACCAAGCCGATTCTCGACTCACTCGGCGGCCATTCGATTGTCTACAAGTCTGCCATCTGGTTCGCCACGGCGACCGGTCTATGGTCCGTAGCTCCTCTCCATCGTTCGCTGACCCTGGCTCCAGTGGTAGGAACGTTTACCGTCGGTGAGCAGGTAACGGCACCGGGCAGCAAGACAGGAATAGTGCGCGGATTTAGTGGATCGACCCTCAAGATCGATTCACTCACCGGGCCGGCCTTTGTGGTCACTGATATTGTCACCGGAGTGCAGAGCGGCGCCGTTGGCACTATCACCGCCATCACCATCTTCACAAGCGCCTCGCTAGACACTGGCGACGACCTTGGCCTTACCGGTGCAACCGGAGCCAGTAACCTGCTTGGCTGCTTCACTAACTGGGATGGTGTACTGTTCTTTCTTCAGCCCAAGACGGCTAACGGCCCGACGAAAATCTACAAGCTAAGTCCGTTGTGGACGATCGGAACAGTCGCTGTTACGCCGCAGTGGACGAATACAGCCTACACAGGCCTTCCAGACCCGAGTTTCGTCACGGTGGCTAACGATGCCGGATCAGCATGCCTCTTCGCCAACAACAACGACGCCCTATGCGTCCTCTTCTCTGGGGCAACCGGTACCAAGCTAGCTAGGACGACCAGCAAGGTCGCGCCTCTTATGTTTACCGATGTGACTAACAGCATCCTACCGGCAAGTCTTGCGGTCAAGACGAGCCTCGGCATCGTGCTCTACGACGACGACCGTCGTCGCACGAATAACAAGCAATGGTTGCTGATTCGAGACGTGGCGGCCAGCTCACTCTACGTATGCCCGTGGGACGGAACGAACGCCCTTACGATCGCGGCCACGCTACCCGGGGCTGACTATCTTCTCCCAGCATCGCACGCTGGCGAGGAGGTGACTTACACTAACTTCGCACCCTCAGTGAGGATTACTGCCGTCTCTGCGCCGTTCCCGGGTCGGACGCGGATCGACTACAAGGTGCGCTGCAATCCTGCACACCCGGTTGACGTGTTCGGCGAGTATACTATCGACGGCACCAACTTCTTCCCTATGACACAGGGCGACGGCGACAGCGGCAGCACCAACCTCGCAACGTCTCCCAGCGGTAGTCCCGTCGGGACTTACTTCTTCTATTGGGATGCCTTCGTTGACTTGGACGGTGATTTCGAGTCAATGGGAGTGCGAATCTTCGCCAGAATCTCTGGAGTCTAAGTAATGACCCTTCCGACCTATGACTTCGCAGCGAGCGCTGTTAAGCCTAGAGCCGGCGAGCACTACGTCTCTGAGACCGTGAACTCAAAGTTCCTAGGCCAACCACGCGGCGTCTATCTTGGTTACATACCAAGAGTCACTGCCGGCTCGCTGACACTGACACTGGCGAAAGATCCGGTCTACGGGCTTTCGCTGGCCCGTGTGAAGTCGTCCCTTGAGAACGCAAACGTTGATGTGATCTCAGAGTCAGATGTTACGCTCGACTTCATTGGACATAACTTTACTCTCAATCCGACCATCTACGTGAAGGTCCGCGCCAACTCGCAGTTAGGCCAGCCGACAACAGCTGAGGTCTACACGACGACAGTGGCCGGCGCGACACCGACTGATCAGCTGATCTGCCAGATTACGCTCTCAGCCGGTAATCTAGTTGTCGCAGCCAACGAACCGACTAACCGGTCTACGCCTTACGCCTACTCCACGGCGCCGCTTGGTTATGGATTCATGGCCGATGGTGCAGTTGAAGACCTGTTGGCCGCCGTTTCAGTGGTCAGTGAGGTTGCAGCCGCGCGCGTCGACCTGCTTGGAGTCAATCACCCGTATGGTCCTATCCCGCCGCCATACGGTCTAAACGATCGCGTCGTTGCAGACTTACTTCCCGGCGCAATAGCCGGGCGGCTCGGGTTGGCCTATCAAGTCATCCGTAGTCAGGACTATGCCATACCCTCGACCACAGGCACGATCAACGTGTCTTCGTCGTTCGCAAAGGCCGGTCGTACGCGGCCGCCATTGCTTACGATCCCGCCCGGTGGTTCAGAAACCGCAGTAGGCGCAGTCACAGATCCTACCGACACAGATAGGAACACCTGCTTCATCATCTTGCCGCCCAAGAACGAACGACCGATCGATGTCGATCGGTCCATCATCTATGGCCGCCTGCAGGCACTGACGCAGAACATTTCAGGCACGGTGACGTTCAACGGAACGACGGCGGTTACCGGAGTCGGCACCAGTTTCACGGCACAGATCGACCCAGGCGACATCATTCTAGCCGCAGACGGCGAGTATTACGTCGTCGCGGCCGCTCCAGCAATCACCAACACGACGCTCTCGCTCACCACAGCGGCTCCAGCAGGAGTGATGGTCGGCACGTCGGTTCGTCGTCGATTCAATCTCATCATCAAGCGGCGTAACACTTCAGGAGTCGAGATTGTATCTTCGATTCCAGGCGGCTCGACGGTAAGGTTCTTCTTCGGCGCTTGGTTCGATCAGACTAAGCGAGTCCACGACGCCAGGTTGATGATGTTCGAAGGCGGAGAAGAGCCTCCACTTTTGCCGTCTGCAGTTGGTCTTAAAGGCAAGGCGCTGCTAGTCTCTTCTGGCGCCCTTTGCGGAGCCATCAAGATACAAAAAGGTGGCGCGCAGGTCGGCACTAGCAATAAGCCGGCGCACTCGCTCAACTTCTTCTCTTCTGGAGCGAGTCTTGGTCCAGCCGGTGTCGCTAATATCGCGGCTACCGGACCACAGGGACCTGTCGGACTTCCTGGCACTACGCAAGGTCCGCTAGGTCCGCAGGGCCCCATAGGCACCGGGTTCGGCAACCTTACGTCAGTCTCTCCAGACATAGGCGGCTTCGGCCGCTTTTTCGCAAATAGCCTCACCTTTTTCCGACCAAGTCCTGCTTTCTGGACGCCAGGCGGAACGATAACGACATTCTCGGTAACGGCTAACGCGCCGATCAAATATCTTCACGGCGGTATGTCTTTCTGGGGCGGTCCGCAAGACTCTGGCTTTACGACTTTGGATAAAGGCGACCAGTTCAACATCACAAACGTCTTCGTCACCAACTCTAACCTTACTGGAAACATCACACTTCAGGGTCCTGACGCCGGAGACGGCGGCGCTGACGCATCTTACGCACTCTTTCTGAACATGGCTGGGTAACCGCATGGCAAAGTTCCCGCAGCAATATTTCACCAAAGATAATGTGCTCGTTCGGACAGGCCCATCCGGCGGTCGCGAGCGTTACGCATCCCAGCCGTTTGCCAGGAAGTTCATTGGCCCGCCTAAGGGCGTCTATCATGGATTCACGCCATCGGCGATAGGTAGTGTACTCACGCTCACGCCGAGCATCGCAGAGGGCGTCTCGTTGGCTAAGCTCCATTCGAGCACCGACCCAGCCGGCCTCGATGTCACTGCGCCTGCTCCGATCACGATTGACTACTCGACCGCGCTGCTGGCCGACTTTCAGCCTGATGGCGTTCAGGT
>Ga0315284_10016104_pt1 | contig 10615 bp, 12 predicted proteins | sample YL17G09_16_MG_FD_203696 | JGI IMG/M metagenome (GOLD analysis project Ga0315284, IMG submission 203696) | Sediment microbial communities from Yellowstone Lake, YNP, Wyoming, USA - YL17G09_16 | ecosystem: Environmental > Aquatic > Freshwater > Lake > Sediment | place: USA: Wyoming | collected...
AAACAATCTTGCGTCCCATGTATCCGCCCGTATCTTCTGAGATGGTGGCGATATGATAACTTTTTAAAATCATGCGGGCCATCTGCAAATTTTCCTTCGCAATTTTCGAGCAATTTGCTGAACTCGCTTGTGCTCCTCCGAACAGTTGCGCCCTTAAGTTTTTTCCCTTTGCGCCGCCGTCAAGAAACATCTTCACAAGACATTTCACCGCCACGTTTCCATATTGAGCAGTGGCTTTGCGGCTGTCAGCCGTGAATGGGTAGAGGAAATGGCACATCCCCCCCCACATCTTTTGATTGTCCCAAATCGAGACAGCCATGCAAGAACCAAGAACTGTCCATAGCAAAGAGGCTTCATGACCCAGATGGATATGACCCGGGGGTAGATAACATTCAATGAACGTGTGATCGCTTTCGCTCATACCCTTAGAATATCCGCGGCTGTCATTGAAACCTCAATATTGCCGGTTTCGGAAGCAAGGGTTAAACGAATATCATGAGTTTTTGTTTGCTGATCCCGTTGAACATTTTCTGAAATCACTTCAAGTGTCGGAATGGAAAGATGAAAACCCCTCTCCGGGTCGAGCTTGCGAACAAAGTTGCCGCAAATCATGTTGACGGCTTCTCTCATGCAATCCGCCGTAACCTGTTCCGTAATCTCAGCCTCTTCAAGATTCAGCATATTTTTTGCCATCGTTTCTGCGACGCCTCTGGAAAAAAGAATCTGCATTCCCCCATTTGCCGGACCACTGAAGTTTATGGCCGCTTTCATATGGTAAACCCCGCCATCGCTTCTCAGGGGTTCATTGAAAATGAAAAACATCTTTTCAAAAACTTCAAAAATCGCCGTCATCAGCATCTCTTCGATCTTCTTCATATTCGCCATCGGCTCCCACTCCTATTACACTACAGAGAACATTTCTGATATCTTCCGGCAAAAAGGGTTTCTTGATGAATCCCTTCGCCCCTCTATTTGCGGCCTCATTCATCCGTTCGCTGCTTCCTTCTGTTGAGACGATGATCACCGGAATATTCTGATAAAGCGGATCCTGATTCAGTGCCTGCAGCAGTTCCAAACCATCCATTTCCGGCATATTAACGTCGGAAATGATCACATCAACCCAGTGCTGCTTCAATTGTTCCAGTGCTTCGAGACCATTTGCGGCTTCAAAGCACTGGCTCATCCTGAAACCGGAAATGTTAATGATTTTCCTGATGACAGCCCGCATGGCCCCCGAATCGTCCACGATCAGCACATTGAATGACATAATCACCTCATGGCAAGTCTAAAAAATATGGATTAAATCTCTCGCTTTTTCCAACTCATCCAGAAGTATGATAAAACTTTTCTCCAGATCGATCGCTCTGAGATTAAAATACTGCATGACATCTTCCAAACCTTTGTAGGCCAGAGCATCGATACCGCCATCAATGCCCATCATCAGACAGGCCTGATCGGAGAGATACACTAGCCAGGCATTCGTTTTATTCTTCTCCATTAACAAATCGGGCCGGTGGTGATACGCGATGGCATCTCTGATTTCGGAAGGAAAATTCCAATGAGCGGCAATCCGTCCTCCAAGATCGGCATGATTGATGCCGAGAATATCCTCCTCCGCTTCCAGGAAGGAACATTTCGAATTTTTCACGCGATTTATAATTTGCTCAAAGGATTCATGGACATATTCTCCCATAATAATCTTGCCCACGTCATGCAGCAGCGCTGCCGTATAGAGGACAGGATCCTCCCGTTCGCGTATCTTCCTGGAAAGGATTTGAGACATCAGCGCGACGGCCACAGAATGTTCCCAAAGATCCTTTGACTTCGAAACGTATCCGATGCCGCCTTTCCTGTAAAATTTTGAAACGCCGGCCGTTTGTACTGCCCGGACCAATTGTTGCTGGCCGAGGTAAACGACAGCCTCATGAATGGTTTTAATCTTCTGACGGGCGCCGAAGTACGCGGAATTGCTGATTTTGAGGATATTCGCGGCCACCGCTTGGTCATATTTGATGACATTGACCAAATCCGCAACCGAGTAGTCGTCATCATGCAGCAGTTCCCTCACCTTCTGAACTATCGCCGGGAAGGCGGGAATTCTGTCAATGGATTTGAGGATGCTGTCGATTATCATAGGTCCTTTACCGTGCCATCCGAACTTTTTATAACGCATCTTCCATTGGAAAGATTAAGTCGCACTGTCCTGTTGAAATTCTTACCCGTGTCCTCGCCGTCGATCAATACGTTGTTTCGCCAGAATATTTTCCTCATGGCGGTGATGTTTTTCTGACCGATACGGAAATAGTTCGTATCGTCCAGAATGCTGGCCCCGCCGGCTACCTTGACAACCATCCTCTTTTTCTCAGCGCCGTAGGTATAACAGGACTTGAACAGGAGAGGAATCCCCGTGTCAGCAAACATGCCCGGAATCTCCTTCGCTTTGTTCTCATCCAGCGATGAATCGGGAAGCATGAAGTGCAGAAGTCCCCCCACTTTCACTTTCGGGTCATAAACGGAAACACAGATGCAGGATCCCAGCGCAAAGGTAACCAGCACATCTTCTGAATTGTTGCTGACTTTCAGATCCGAAATACCGATGATGATATCACTCATGGATCATTAAGACTCACTTCCGGTAGACACTGGGTTCTATATATTTGAAGTCGTGGATTAATCCCGTGAGGCTCTCCGAGTGCCCGATAAAAAGATATCCTCCCTTGTTCAGGCAATCATAAAACCGTTTGATCAATGCCGCCTGTGTCGCCTTGTCAAAATAAATCATCACATTCCTGCAGAAGATAATATCGAAGCAATAATTTGACGGTGGCGTATCCATCAGATTAAATCGCGAGAATTGAACCATCTCCCGGATGTCTTTTTTAATGCGATAATGCTCTTCCCATTGTCCGCAACCAATTTGAAAATACCTCTTCAGAATGACATGAGACACATTTTTAAGCTTGTCTTTGTGAAATATCCCCTCAATCGCGAGACGCAAAACCTTTGTTGAAATGTCAGTCGCCATAATTTTGACATCGGCCGCCAACCCATTTATACATTCACGGACAGTCATTGCCAGGGAATACGGCTCCTCCCCTGTTGAACAGCCGGCGCTCCATAGCCTCAATTTTTCTGTTCGCTCGTTGGAATATGGCGTTGACAGTAAATCGGGCAGAACCTGTCGTAATTTTTGAAAATGACTTTCTTCTCTGAAGAAATACGTCAGGTTCGTGGAGAGGGAATCGATCATGGTGATCAATTCATCCGTCCCCTCATCGGTGGTCACATAACGATAGTATTCACTAAACGATCTGAAGTTCCCTTCTCTCAGCCGCTTGCCCAAGCGCGCCTTGACCAGTTCTTTCTTGCCATCATGGAGATTAATGCCACATTGCTCATAAACGAGGCGGCTGATCCTTTCATAATCAATGTCCCTTAATTCGGAAGAAATCATAAAAACATGAACCTTTGAACTTTCTGTGCCGTCCCAGCGCCCATAACGATAGAAAATATTTTTCGGTGCGGATAAACGTTGACGAATCATATGTCTTCAACTTCCATGCCATATAATCATATCGTCACGTCTCAATTGATATTTTGACGAACTCGTAAAAAGTCCGAAAATCCCTGCTTTGTCATTCCGGACTATATCCGGAATCCAGCTCTTTCCAGTAGTTACATTTATTCTGGATTCCCGCTGGAGCCTGCCTTCGAAAGTACTTGTCGGGGGCGGGAATGACGGCTTTGACATATATTGTTGCCGGAGTAATAAATCTGCCTCTTGTTGACCGAGATACCCGGGAGCGTAAAATATTTGACGCTTTTCATGGTTCTCTATTGTTTTTTCGTTTTTTCTGAAGTATACATGGCCTGAAAACGAGCTCCCAACCCAAAAGGCCGGCATTCCCCGGCAAGGAAAATTTATTACAAAACGGCTGAGAACAATTTATGAAAAATGCAAAAATATTGATTGTGGAAGATAATGATCTTAACCGCGAATACCTTACCGAACTTTTAACCCTGAGCGGTTACGATGTGAAAGCGGCAGAAAACGGCAGGTATGCCATGAATGCCATGGTAGAAGATAAATACGACCTCATCATCACCGATTTAAGAATGCCTCAGGTAGATGGAATGGAGCTCCTTAAATTCACTAAAGAAATGAACCAGGACAACGTGGTGATCATGATCACCGGATATGGGACCGTGAACACGGCCGTCGATGCCATGAAATTGGGCGCATTCGATTTCATTACCAAGCCGCTGAAAGACGATCTCGTCAAATTAACCGTTTCCCGGGCCCTCTCTTATGTAAAACTCAAAGAAGAGAATATCGCATTGAAGGACCATCTCAAGGATAAGTATGATTTCGGCAAAATGATCGGTTACAGCGATTGTATGAAAAAAGTGTTCGATTCCGTTATAAGGATCTCCGCTTCGGACAGTACCACCCTGATTCATGGAGAAAGCGGCACAGGCAAGGAACTGGTGGCGAGGGCCATCCATTTCAACAGCGACCGGAGAAACCAGCCCCTTATTCCCGTCAATTGCGGCGCCATTCCTGAAGAGCTGCTGGAAAGCGAGCTCTTCGGTCATGAAAAAGGCGCGTTTACAGGCGCCATTCGCAACCGGATCGGCCGTTTTGAACTGGCTCAGAAAGGAACCATTTTCCTCGATGAAATCGGTGACATGAGCCCGGCGCTGCAAGTCAAGATGCTGCGCGTCATTCAGGAAAAGGAATTTGAACGAATCGGCGGCATAAAAACCATTCATGCCGATGTCCGGATCATCGCAGCAACCAACCAGGATCTTGAAAAGGCGGTAGCCGAGAGAAGGTTTCGCGAAGATCTCTTCTACCGGATTAATGTGATCCCGATTCACCTTCCTCCTTTACGTGAACGGGGACCGGATATCGCCATTCTGGCCAATCATTTTCTCAAGAAATTCAACAAGATCAAGAAAAAAAACCTCTCCCGCATTTCATCGGAAGCCATCGGTTATTTCACGCGATATCCGTGGCCCGGGAATGTCAGAGAACTGGAAAACCTCATGGAAATGCTGGTCGTCATGATGGAAGAAGGAGACGTTGACGTCAGTGATCTCCCAACCAAGCTGCTTTACCAGAAGAGCGCAGAACCCTCTTCCCATCATGTTCACTTGCCTGCGGAAGGTATAAATTTTAATGATATGGTGAGCCAGTTTGAAAAAGATCTCCTCCTTCAGGCTCTTGAAAAAAGCGGCGGTGTAAAAAACAGGGCGGCAAAATTGCTCAACCTGAACCGGACAACCCTGGTCGAAAAAATAAAGCGGTTCAACCTCGCAGAGGGGAACCTGGCATTAAAGGGAGACTGATCCATCTTTTTTTATGAAGCATCCGTCGGAAAGGCACGCTGCCGAAATTACTTTCTATTACCGCTGCGCCGGTCAATGATGAGATGCTGCAACATCTCCCATGCCTTTTCCACCTTTTGCCTTTCCTGTTCGTCGCCAACCGATTTATTCGAGCGACCCGTCGAATAAACAATCGTTGCATTCCCCTGACTGTCGCGGATTTCCTTCTGTCCCATGCCACTTTCAGGTGATGATGTTGCTTCACCCTCCTGCTGCAGCATGATCTGGATGGTTTTATCGCTGACGCCTGCTTTTCTTAATGACAAAATCTGCTCAGGGGTCAGGGCATGGCCATCAATCCAGAAGTTGAACGCCGCCACCCATACGATAAAACACAGAACGGTTTTCCCCCGGATGACCCATCCATACGTCATGGCATTCCCCTTATCCGCCAGGAAATCCTTTCTTCCATCGCTCAAGCTTTTCAAAGGCATCTTCTACAGCCTTGAAAAGAAGATCAAGTTGAACCGGTTTGGTAAAGTAATCATCGAAACCGGCTTCTCGGCATTCTTCAACTTCAAAAAGACCGGTCCATCCGGTGATCGCGTAAATGATCGAAACAGGCCTGTTTTTTTTGATCTGCCGGCACAACTCTATCCCGTTCATGCCAAACAATTTCAGGTCAAGGAAAATCAGGTCAATATCATGCTGCTTCAGGATCTGCAGTGCCTGTTCGCCACTTTCGGCCAGGTGAACCTTACATGTGACATCGCTAAAGGCTGATTGAAACAAGTCACGAATGGAGGCCTCATCATCTACTATAAGTAATTTTCGATCCAAAGAAACCTCCCGTTACCAAATTTATATGAAAATGCCCTCCCCCTCGATGGGGGAGGGAGGGGTGGAGGTGATTTTCATCCTTCGTTGTGCCAGACCCGGGCATGGTGGTTAGATGACATTCTTTCGTACGGCTGCAGCGCGATCCGGATGTATTCTTGGCCGCCTCGTTCAGTTCCCGGACCCTTCTTATATGATATCAATGATGACGCTCTCGTAAAAAGTCCGAAAATCCCTACTTTGTCATTCCGGACTTGATCCGGAATCCAGTTCTTTCCAGTACTTACATTTACTCTGGATTCCCGCTTTCGCGGGAATGACAAAAACGGGCCAAAATTGACTTTTTACGAACCCATCAATGATGCCTATGCTGCCATGTTTATTACTTCGAGATCTTCCGCATGAAGAACGCGGTCAATGTCCAGGAGGATTTTGATACCTCCTCCGGCTTTCGCCATCCCCAGGATGTAGTCCGTTTGCAGGCGGGTGCCAAAGTTCGGCGTTTCCTCGATATCGCCCGCTCTAATGTTCAGGACCTCCGAAACTGAATCGACCACGATCCCGATCAGTACGCGGTCCGATTTTCTGCCGATCTCCACCACAATAATGCAGGTTCTTTCCGTGTAATCCGTAGTCGCCATCCCGAACTTCAGTCTCAAGTCAACCACCGGAATAACCTTTCCCCGAAGGTTAATGACACCCTTTATATAACCGGGGGTCTGGGGAACCATGGTGATTGTCATCATTCCAATGATCTCCTTCACTTTTAAAATGCCGATGCCGTACTCCTCCCCTGCCAGATTAAAAGTCAGATATTTTCCTTCTTTTTCAGATACGGCCTTTGCGCCCTGTTCCATCGCTGCCACCTCGCTCATGATTTCTTTTCCTCCCTTATCTTGAACGAATCCTGACCTGCTTCTGTCCTGCCCTGCCTTATTTTCCGCCTCTGAAATCTTTCACGCGACCACTTCCCCGTTAAAACGCCATGAATTGAGAGCTTTGAATTTCTACCGAATATGTCATTCCGGTGAAAACCGGAATCCAGCAAGTTAACGAAAACACTGGATTCCTGCGCCTGTCCCGGACTCCGATCCGGGATTCGCAGGAATGCCGATTTGCCAGGTTTCAGGAGAAATTCAAAGCTCTCGAATTGTGAATCTATCCGTCACGAAAAACAGGATTCCTTCTGTACCTCGGTATTTCTCTGATATACCGGTTTCGGTATTCCCGAAGAAAAACTTTAATCGCGTATTTTGCATTCATTGTGCCAACTGCGATAAACCGCCAAAGACGGGAGACTAACATTTCCTCTTATCATTCTCATAATGTTGATAATGTTCAACAATCTTGGGATTCTCCATGTCTTCCTTGGAAATATTTCCAAGCATGTCGATCGTCGCGATATCCAGCCTTAATCGCTTGATTTTTACATCCAGAAAGGGAACGCGTTTTTTGAGCAACTGTCTTTTTGATATGTCCATGAACGGTTTCTCGCTGAGCTGTTTGACCATGTCATCCCGGACAGCGATGATTTCCTGCAGTTTATTTTTCAAGACCGCTTTTCTATCCAAATCCGGCGCCGGTTCCATGTCCCGGCTTTCCGGCTGCCTTCTGTCAACAGGGGTTTTTTGATTGACGACTCGATAATCTCCTGGTTTTTTAATTTCTTCTTCTGTTCTTTTAATACAGACATCCACAAAAAAAGATCCTCCGTCGATGACAAAAGGGATAACGATGCTTGGGCTGTTCAGAATATGATTGATCATATGATCCTTTCCATAAATGACGGACGGGATTGCAGCATAAACAACCATGCCTTCCTTCTCCATATAGGTTCGGGCCACGCCGGAAATCATATTCGTAATTTCACCGACACCGTCAAATACATCCTGATTGGCTTCTTTGTATGATTCACCCAGCATGGAGTTGATGATCTGACAGATGCAGGCCTCATTGAAGCTGATGGCCAGGGATCCGATCGCGTCACCGGTGATTCCAATAATACCGGACACATCACCACAGGCAACATTCGTTTCTTTCAGATAAACCTTTCCCGGAAGAGGCTCCAAAAAGGCCATCTTTTTTATGACCTCTATCGTGCCTCGCAAAAAGGGATTAATAAATTTGACATCCATAAAGGATCTGTGTACGCCCTTCCTATATGTAATTTATCATGCCATTTCTCATGAGGGATTCAGTTGCTCGGGATATCTTTTTTTGACGTCATAAACCGGTCCATCCGCAAAGGCCTCTGAAGCGTCGATCCTGTCTCTCACGATCCTGCATATTTCAATCGCTTTGCCATGAAATATCCATGCCAAAAAAAGAAACCCTTCACACTTTGCATACCCTGACGCCCCACATCGGGATAACCACCCGAGACCTTTATCCGCATACTGTATAAAACCATTAATTTTGTCGAGTTCGTAAAATGTCGTCATTCCCGCGGAGGCGGGAATCCAGAGTAAATGTAACTACTGGAAAGAACTTGATTCCGGATCAAGTCCGGAATGACAAAGTAGGGATTTACGGACTTTTTCCGAGGTCAAAATTTTGTCATTCCGGCGAACAGACTGTGTCGCAATTCACTTTCGTGTCATTTCGAAGCGAAGCGAGAAATCTTGATTCTAATAATTTCAAAGTCTTAAGATTCCTCACATTCGTTCGGAATGACATAGGGGAATGACGAATAGAGGAGTTAAGCAAACCAGGTCTGACCTGTGAGGGTGTTGTTGTCAGTAATAAGCTTTTTTGCCGTTGTGGTCTCTCCCTGATCGATCAATGGCACGATCACTTTCCCCTGTTTGGCCACGTCTATGACAATATCATGGATGGAGACGTCATCTTTTTGACAGACAGCTAATTTTTGTCCCGTCTCCCCTTGACATACTATGGCCATGCCGGTATATTCCACAATTAATGAAGACGACCTCGTAAAAAGCAGAGAAATCACCCTTTCGAAAAGCCGGCTTCGGCTGTGGCTGTGGGCGACATCCGTCTGGCCGAGATGACGGTATTGGCTCCTCAAACAAACATTGATACGAATGACATATGAGTGAACGAAGGGAACAAAAGAAACGCCCGGTCGCCGTCGTGATTAACGACGATGTCACCCAGCTCAATGTGCTGGCCGGATTGCTCTTGAAAGAAGATCTGGAGGTTCGTGCTTTCGAGAGCGCCGAGGCGGCCATGGATGCCATGAAACGTGCCAAGCCGCCGGACATCATCGTCACCGATCTCTACATGCCGGGCATCGACGGCTGGCGTTTCTGCCGCCTGCTTCGCTCACCGGAATTCAGCGCTTTCAACCACGTCCCTATCCTGATCGTCTCGGCGACCTTTTCCGGCGATGAGGCATCCCGGATCACCAGCGAACTGGGCGCCAACGCCTTTTTGTCCATGCCCGCAGAGGCGCCCCGGTTGATCCGGACGGTCCGGGCGTTGATTCGGGGCGAGGAACCGCGTCATCCATCACGCGCCCTGATCGTGGAAGATAGTGGAACGCTTTCCGGGATTCTGAGCAAAACTTTCACGGATCACGGCTACAAGACCGATACAGCCCTCACCGGCGCGGAGGCTACAGAAAAGTTTACGGCGAACACGCCTGACGTCGTCGTCCTGACTTATCCCCTGCCGGATGTTGCAAGCGATGCCCTTCTGGAGGATTTCCGAAGAACGAATCCCGATGTTGTCTGTATCATGATGACTCTGGACCCCCGTCCGGAACTGGCGCTGGAATGGATAAAAAAAGGCGCCGACGCCCACGTCCGCATGCCATTTCAGCCGGAGTATCTGATCGAACTGTGTGCACGGTTCCGGCGGGAACGTTCGCTGTTGCGCGTGGAGGACTTCCTCAAACAACGAACGCAGCAACTGTATGAGGCTGAAAAACGTTACCGCAGCATCTTTGAAAACGCCGTGGAAGGCATCTTTCAGAGCACCCCTGATGGCCGCTACATCACCGTCAACCCGGCCTTTGCGAAGATGTGCGGCTATGAATCGCCTGAAAAGATGATGGCGGACGTCGCCGATATTGAGAAGCAGCTCTATGTTTCGGAGGACCGCCAGGAGATCAAACGGCTTCTGGAAAAGGAGGGCCGCGTAAGGGAATTGGAAACGGCGTTCAGGAGAAAGGACGGAAGCAGGCTCTGGGCATCCGTCAATGCAACGGCCGTTCGGGGTGAAAAGGGAAATACTCTCTGTTACGAAGGGACCGTAGTGGACATCACCGAACGCAAGCGGCTTGAAGCCCAGATCATCCAGTCCCAGAAGATGGAGGCAGTCGGCACACTTGCCGGGGGCATCGCTCATGACTTCAACAATATTCTGGCTTCCATCATCGGTTACACGGAACTGGCCATGCTGAAAGGGATTTCCGAGAGCTCACAGGCGGGGGATTGTCTTGATCAGGTGCTGAAGGCAAGCCAGCGGGCAAGGGATCTGGTAA
>Ga0315284_10016105_pt1 | contig 10615 bp, 10 predicted proteins | sample YL17G09_16_MG_FD_203696 | JGI IMG/M metagenome (GOLD analysis project Ga0315284, IMG submission 203696) | Sediment microbial communities from Yellowstone Lake, YNP, Wyoming, USA - YL17G09_16 | ecosystem: Environmental > Aquatic > Freshwater > Lake > Sediment | place: USA: Wyoming | collected...
ATATAAAGTACTTCAAAGGGGAAAAACTTAAAAAACTACTTAGATCGTCAACCGCAGTAATCGCTTACGATGCTGTGATATATACCAAAGAACTTGTGGGAAAAGAGATTAGGGAGGATAAATATCCTCCAGACGCTAAAAAAGGTTTTCTTGACGGCTTAATAAAAAGCGGAAAATGTATATGCGGCCAAAGTTTATCAGATCCGGCATACAGAAAAAATGTGGAGGAACTCTTAAAAAGAGTATCAACTGCTTCAGAGATATGCTCTGAAGTAATGAATATGCAGGGTAAATTAACTTCTCTACTAGATCAAGTAAATTATTTTGATGAGGAGCAAGTTGAATTAAGCAGAAAGCTTAGAGACCTTGAAAAGGAAGAGGAAAGTCTGGATAAGGAACATGAGCTATTATTGAAAAAAATTGGTTCGTCTCCAGTAGAAAAAATAAAGAGTCTAAAGGAAAATTTTGAGAAAACAAGAACGGAACGGGAGCACCTAATTAAAGAAATAGGCATGATGGAAACTAAAATTTCTCTTGAAGAAAAAACTATCAGCTTAAAAGATCAAGAATTAACTAAAAAAATCAAGGAGCAAAGTAAATTTGAGTCAGTTACACGTATACTCGGTTTTCTAGAAACGTCCATAGGACAAACTGAACAAATTAAAAATGAAATAATGCAAGAGGTTAGAGAAAAAATCCAAGAAAAAACAAAACATCAATTTTTTAGTTTGATTTGGAACCCCGAAGCGTTCAAGGACGTAGTTATCGATGAGGAGTATAACATCTCGGTTATCCATCTTTCAGGAAGAGAGGGTATTGGGACTCTTTCAGCCGGACAAAGGCAAGTTTTAGCTCTTTCTTTTATGGCTGCCCTTAAACAAGTATCTGGTTTTGATATTCCAATAGTTATAGATACTCCCCTTGGAAGACTATCAAAAGAGCCAAAGAACAATATTGCCAAAAAGCTACCAAACTACTTGAAAGGAAGTCAAGTAACCATGCTAGTTACTGAAGAGGAGTATACAGCAGAAGTGAGAGAACTTCTTAGGGACAGGGTAGGAAAAGAATACCAGATTATACTTGAAAACCAATCTTCAGCAAAGGTGATAAACTATGGCCAATGAACCTATTACTCTGAACATAAAAAAATCGGATAGGGAGATTTACAATAATATTTTAGAGAATAGCCCTTTGAAGGGAAGATCAAATAAGGAAGCTTTTTTATTAGCTGCCGTTGTGGGCTTTAAAAAAGGCCAAAGGATTAGTATCTCGGGGAATAAAGAAAGCTACGTCAGAACCGAGTATCTAAACGACGATGACAGAGTGCTTATAAACGCCATTGCCATTAAGGAGACAGAAAAAATAGAGATAATACAAGATAAAAAAGAGGTCTTCAACATAATAGAGGAATATGCCCATGGTGGACTAATCTCCCTGAAGGAGATGGTTTTTGATAAAGATGCAGGATCATTCCTGAAAAAATTTGAAGCATACCTAAGAGAAGAGTGTTTACCTCCTGAGGAAAAGAGGAAATGAGTCTGATAAAAAAAGGAGTTTTACTTGTGGAGCCAGACTTTCCCTACCCAAGTAAAAGCAAAAATAAAGCAGATCACATTCATAAAAATTTTGTACCTATAGGTCTACTGAAGTTCGGATCCTTCTATAAAGCTAAAGGTTTCAAAGTAAAACTTGTTAGAGGCAAGAAAACAAAGGAGGATATTGGTTTTACTCCGGATAAGATATTAGTGACATCTCTTTTCACTTACTGGTCTAACTATGTATGGGATTCTATAAAACACTACAGAAATTTGTTTCCTAATTCAGAAATGGAGTTGGGGGGGATATATGCAACGTTGCATAAAGACAATGACAAATTTAAAACTTTAGTCAATGAATTCAAAATTAATGTTTCGCCAGGCATTCATCCTGAAGCAGAACAGTACCTACCAGATTACAGTTTAATACCTACCAATGTGGATTATCATGCCACCCACATGATGAGAGGGTGTATTAGGCGATGCAATTTCTGTGGTACATGGAGACTTGAACCAGAGAGAACTAATAAAAAAAAGGAACAAATAATAGATGAATTAGTACAAGTTGGAAAGAACCGTGTGATCTTCTATGATAATAACCTACTTGCTAACCCCAATATCAAAGACATTCTAAGGGGATTTACTGATTTAAGAATAAATAATAAGCCGGTTATCTTTGAATCACAGAGCGGTTTTGATGGAAGGTTACTTGAACAAGATCCTGAGCTGGCAGTTTTACTAAAACAAGCCAGTTTTAGAAATGTAAGGATTGCATGGGATAACGGCGTAGAAGACGAAACATCCATTAAAAAACAGCTAGATATCCTGACTAAAGCAGGCTATACGCCTAAAGCTATTTCTATTTTCATGATATACAACTTCGATAGAACTTATGAGGATATGTTAGTTAAATTGGGTCGGTGTAAGAAGTGGGGAGTTCAGGTAACCGATTGCAGATACCGGCCACTAGAAACAGATTATGATAACTACTCGCCAAGTAAAAGAAATGGGCAATCAGAAGAGGAGTATTATATCCACAAAAAGGCGGGATGGACAGATAAAAAGATCAGAAATTTTAGAAAAGAGGTTAGAGAACACAACATAGAAATAAGATACGGTGGAAAATACGATAAGAATTTAGAGCGATGGAGTACAATTCATAATACCTTCAAGTTTTTCAATTTAGGAAGACCGCCTCAGATGGATGAAATAAAGAGTAGCCCATTATTTCAGAAAAGAATTAAACTTCTTAATAGATTGAAGGGTTATTTCCAAAGAAATAAGATCACTAAACCTGATTTTAGTGAGTTAACTAAAGCAGAGTTAGATAAAACGCTAAATGAACTTGTTGAAAAATATCTCCCGAAAAGAGATAAAGCTTTATAACCTTACGAACCGGGCGGCAACCCCCCCCACGTTCTCATTCTAGGCACGACAACTTTGATTTTTTGCCTTCAGCACCGTTGCACTAAAATTTAGGCCCTCCAAGTTTTCGGGCGAATATGACAGCGATTTAAACGATTCGCTCGGCTGCGGCCTCGCTCGGCCCAAATTGCATCCTTTCAGTCGGCAACTTCGTATGCGGGACGTTATAATCCCCTACAAATAGCCTTCATCTCTCAGGTAATCCGTAACCGACTCAGGCAGGAAACTAACCTCCTTGGAAGCCTGCATGGACGCCACGGTAAGCGCGAGCGTCGCTGCGACACAGATTATAAGGAGCACCATAAGCACAGGCAGCATGAAATATAAGCTGTAGAGCATGGATACCACGTCGGAAAACCCTATCATGACCAGAATGCCTGCCAGGGAAATCAATACGACAGACAGAAACATGAATACGCTCAAGACCTTCAGGGACAAAAGCAATGTTTTTGTATCCATTTTACTCATTAATTACAATATACTCAAACAAATATAAATAGTATATCCCCCCCGAGATGGAGCAAAACAACAAAGGAGCACTCTTCTACACCCTCATAGGCCTCATGGTCATAGCACTCGTAGCAGTGATCGCCTTACACATACTGCGAACCACCTACAGCCCCTCTAACGCGGACGAGATAAGGCTCCAGAGATTCACGAATGCCATATACGGCACCCAGGCAGAACTACAAACCCTTGCGCGTTATTCCGAATACCCCGCCGTCTGGAAAGCCGGGCACAACATCGGTCCCGACGGAATAAATTTCTACCTAACCACCCCAGACGGCCGGAAAGAACTTAAGTCCGACCTGATAAAAGACTTCACATTGAACCTGAACAAGGAACTCGCGGCACGATCAGGCACTAACGCATCCACATACTATACGCTGTACTCGGACGAAATGCCGATCACCATAAACGAGATAAAACAAAAAGACGTCAGCCTGCGGGAAACAGAAGAGGGGCTGCTGATCACGGTACAAACACACCTCTCCTCCAAATACAAAGACTACAACTACGAACAAACGACGAACATAACCACCGACGTCCCGGCAAGGATATTCCAGATGTACGACAAGGCGAAGACGTTCCATGAAAACTACGACCCGGGAAAAAACCCGATAACGCCTGTCAGGCTGTTTTCCTACGGAATGACGTGGGGAAGAGCCTACAAAAACGCATACGGAGTAATCCAGCCAAACACGCTCCTGATAAAGGAGGGATACTACACCTACGACCCGATAGATCAATTACTTTCAGGAGACAAGGACGCGCTACAAAACTTCAAAACAGAAAACCTCGAAGCATGGGGGTCAATACCGATAGCGACCGCATACAGTGAATGGATATACCTGGGAGAACCCGCCATGCTCCCTCCTGGAATAGATCCCATAAACAGCGAAACAGACCTGCTAAAAGACTACATGGCAAACAACCTCGACCTTGAAAAGATCAACAAAGAAATACAGCAGCAAGACCCGAGCGCGAAAGTGATGACCGAAGACGAGCTACGCAAAGCCGCAAAACAATACAACGATGCGGCAGACAAGATCGACTCAGCGATAAAAGAAATAGACGAATGGGAGAAGACCACAGTAAATAAAAAAAATTGCAAAGAATTCAAGCAAGAGACCGGAAAGGTGTTGGGGAATGTGTTGAGCGTATTCAAAGACAGAGAATTCAAGAATGCAGAACAAATAAAAAAGTCGGGAGACAGTACTAAAGACAGCACAAGTAGCGATGATTTTATAGACCATTACACTGACCCTAACAGGGAACAGATCAAAACAGATGCGTTAAAGCAGTATCTAGATGAAATAGATAATAACACCTCATCCTGTCTCGTAGGTCGTCTCGGTGCGGTCCCTGATGAAAACACAAAGAGCTGCTCCTGCAATCACGAATGCGGAGGCGATACTTTGTGCGGAGACTGTGGCACCGATGGCGCTGATTACTCGTGGGACAGGGATTGCAATAAAAAGGATTGCTGCATCGAGGAAGACAAAGAAGGCAAATGCACGAAAAGTGATGAGAGATGCAGTGACTGCGAATGCAATTGCGAGATCTTAAGCGGCTTCATAATCGACATAAAAAGCGCGTTAAACGGGGTAAGCACGCAGTTATCGCCTCAGATAGAGCACATGCGCGCGATCGCTGACACATACACGAAACAAGCAGACAATATCAGAGACCTGAGGAATACAGTAAACAACGTTAAAACACTAGACACAGGCAGCGACAAATATGACGTGAGGTCAAGAATAAATTATAGTTTCGTTCAATACACGAGGTGTCTGCCGCTCGCGACCGATACTTTCCTAGATTTAGGTAACAACGCCGGAGAATGCTATAACGGACCGACATGGGGAGACGTCAATAAAGGAGTATGTGGTGACGTATGCACTTCCGGCTCAATTTACGGGGCGCAGATAGCGGCGGCGATGGCTGTTTCAGTGGCTATAGACGATCCCTCAGGCCAGTTAGTACAATTAGCCTATAAATGGTTCCCGGTTGTTTATGACGCACGCACTGAATATAAAATAGATGAGAGTTTGATCGACGATAAGAATCGTGTAATGCTTCATAATCTTTTTGCAGGAGATGATGATTTATACGGGTCAAACATGACCCCAAAACTCTTTACGCACGTAGCTCCTGAATTCGTGATATACCAGAACCATACTATTAAATCTGGAGACGTTTTTGTGGTAGTTTACGTTAATCTGGCAAACCCTGCCGAATCAGAACCTATTACTAGATCAATGAGCATCTGCGAAGGAGACGCATGCACTTCCTAAACAGTTTTTATGAATGAAATACACTTCTTTTATGACTAAAAAATGAAAAAAGGACAGACTCTAATACTCTTATCCATCCTTATTGTATTGGCAATTAACTCTGGCGCATACAAGAGCGAACAAGAGTGCTTGAATCGGATTAATAGTGCAGAGAAATATATAAGAACGAATGAAATGGTCTTTGCAGGAATTGATTATCGAGCCGCGGCCAAATGTTACAATGAGTTAAAAATTAAAAACGGAACCGAGTATTTCATGAAATCTATTGAACTCTGCGAAAAAGAGTATAACCGTTCAAAGGAGTATTATGGGGCCGAATGTTTAGGTGATACATATGACGATATGGGTGATCATGACAACGCAGTTGAGTGGTATAAAAAGAGTTGTGAAGCCAACAAAGTCCAAAATATGTCTTGTGCAGGGGACTATGTTGGAATTGCCATAGCCTATGCTCATAAAGGAGACAAGGAGAATGCTTGTTACTGGTGCGATAAAGCGAATGAGGACACGAAAGGATTCTGGGACTGTAAATTTGTTCGCAGTGCTGAGTATAAAACCCGTATCGTCTGCCATGATGAAGCGAGCAGCAATCCTATTTCCTCGTCTACGGAGGCCTTGGGTAATGTTAACGGCGGCTCCTTGTTTGTTATATTAATTGTCGTGATAGTTTTAATCGTGGCTGTCGTATTCCTTGTGCGCAGGAGGAGGAAGAAATAATTTTAATTTTTGATCTTTTTCATCAGTCAAGCGATGTTTTTAGAGGAGAAACTAAAAACACTCTTTTTCGCTGTTTTCATGTTTATTCATACTTTTTTAACTTTCCCTTCGGATATTTAATCGTTTCGGGTGGGTGCAATGCCTAAGAAAGACAATATTTCAGCGCTTTTGGCTGGGGAGATCCCTAAGATCGAGAAGCAGATGGAAGCTTCTAAATGGTTTGGAGAGCATGAGGAGGATCTTAGGAAGAAGTATGGCGGTAAGTTTATTGCCATAAGGGATAAGCGGATAGAGTCTTCTACGGATGTTGACGGGTTGATCGGTAAGCTTGGAGTTGAGCGGTCCAACTGGTTTATTGTATACGTGTCCCGGAAAAAGACCGTTGCCTGCTGGTAAAATGTGTATGGGTCGTTTCCGTGGCGGCGTTCCTATTGTGCCTACTTTTCTTGTCTTGGATGAGAAGAAGGTCTTTCCTTTCGAATCGATTATTAATACTGGTTGCGGCAGGACGATACTTAGTTATGATAAAGCTGTTTTGGCGGGTCTTGACTTTAAGCATCTTCGGGTCGATGAGGCGGAGGGTATCGGAGGATGCACCAAGATTTACGAGCTTAAAGGAAATATTAGGATCGGGTTGCTTGATGAGGAAGTCGGCGGAAAGACACGTAAGGTGCATGTCGAATCCTTGGGAGGTGTTTATTTCTTCGGTAAAGAGCAGGAGTGTAATCCAAGCCTGCTCGGTTGGGATGTGTTGTCGCGTTTTGAGTTGTCTTTTAATGTGATGCATAACGACATAAGCTTTAAAAGACTGAAGGTTAAGCCCTTTGATCACAAGGTCCTGGAATTCTGAATCTGAAGTAAATCGTCCGGGTAATTAGTAGCCGTTCAGCGTCGTCTGCCTGCATTTCTGGAGTTCTTTTAGCAGGTTGCTTTCGTTTATGAATCTTGTTACCGGCAGGCTTAGCTTGGTTCCGATGAAGCCCAGGGCGCTCTTCATGTCCTCAAATTCCGTGCCTGGTTGTTTCATCGCGTTACGGACGTTCTCCCTGACATTGAACACGCCAAGAGGCACATAGCCGGTGTATGCTTCCCGGAGGATGATCGCTCCTGCCTGTTTTTGTTCCTGGGCGAGTTGTTCGAGGACTGCCATCTTGCATGAGTAGTAGCATCCTCCGACCGTGGAGTAGCCTTTTTTTCCTGTGTTGTGTTCGTAGTCTGAGAAGATCAATTCCTCTCTGTCCATGATGTGGAGGAAGGCCTCCATCCATTCGTATTGCCAGAAGGTGGGCATTAATAGGACGGTGTAGTCGTTGTTTAGGCTGGAGAATTCATGGACCCGGAAGGTGTCGAGGATGTCGTAGTGCCTAACTTCGTCCAGCAGATTGTTTCCTATCGTGCTGTCGCAGGCGGTGATAGACCACCTCGTAGGAACAAGCCTCCTCCTTCTTTTCATCCCCATCGTCCCAACTGAAAAGGCCTTCTGGATGCTGGAGAAGGGAACGCCCTTTTCATGGAGTCCCATGACTGCGTCGGCCGCTTTAAGATCCGCGTCATAGTAGACCTTCTCGAGGGCATGATCCCATTTGACGTTTCCTATGTCGAATCTCTGGATTTCGGCACTGGGACCGTAGGGAGTGTGTTCGTCGCTGAAGGACTGGCCTCTTGGCGCCTTAGCGAATTCGGCTTCGCTCTCTATGGAGCCTGCGGCAAGGGATATGTCCTGCAGTTTTTCCACGAGGTTGTTGTCCAAATCGGTTATTTTGACTGTCTTTTTCCCTCTGACAAGGTTGAGCCTGTAATTTATTATGTCCTCCTGCGTCTTGTTTTCCGGGATCCATGATTCGGGCGTGTCCATTACGGCGGTGTCTCCGTGGAGGGGCGCGATCATCGGTCCGGCGTGGACTTTGGGATAGTTCCATGAGCCTATGAATACTGAAGGCGGGCTGCTCCCGTCGAGTTCTTTTCCTACTGAGATCGACGGGATGTTCATGCCTGCGGTAAGCTTCTTTAAATAGGCTTCTTTGCCTTTTATCATGTTACTGGATAAGGCAGAGGTTTTATAAAGAAATAACGCGAGAGCAGAGGAAAAATATTGAAAGAGGATGGTAAGAAAGAAAGGGAAAAAGAGGGCGAGCCCTCATTATCTCTCTATCCCGTTTGCGCCCATGCACCTATCTTTGGTATTTAAGCGTTTTATTTAGAATATGATCATCAAAAATGCGCTCTGAGAAGAATGCAGGCAGATGCCTTATCTAATCATATTCCCAGCAATGATCCGCTTTTGCTCAGCCTTTCCCGGCATGAGGGACATGCACCGTTCTTGTAACAGTCGCTGCAGCACATCTTCCCGCAGGACCCGCATTTACCGCCCATGCCGCGCATATTGCTGCCGTAGTCCGGAGAGACATAGAAACCTACCTTGCCTGCGTGATCCATGAAGTTGCTGACTATCCCGGTTATCCCCTTCCCGCATGCTTCACATTTTTCAGTCATTTCTTTTTATTACAAAAGTGGTAGTATTCTTCCTTTATTTATCTTATTATTCATGTTAATATACCTATCCATAAATTTTTCAAGGGATAGATAAAATGACGAATATACGAACTACTATATGCGGCTTAAGGCTCGAGAATCCTACCGTGCTTCCTGCAGGCATCCTCGGCGTCACGGCGGCTTCCCTGAAACGCGTCGCGGCGTCTGGTGCGGGTGCGGTCACCACAAAATCAATCGGACCCCTGAAGCGTGAAGGCCATAAGAACCCGGTCGTTGTCGAGGTCAACGGAGGCCTTCTCAACTCGGTAGGCCTGCCGTGTCCCTCGCTCGAGGAATCGATCGAAGAGCTTACGAACGCGGTGAAGGAATCCAGCGTACCGGTTATCGCGAGCTTTTACGGAAGGTCTATTGACGAATTCGGTCTCGTCGCTGAAAGGATATCCAAGGCAAGGCCCGATCTTATCGAGGCAAACATCTCGTGCCCGAACATCGAGGATGAATTCGGCAAACCCTTCGGCACGGATCACAGGTTCGCAAGAGCGGTGACTGAGAAGGTCAAGGATTCAAGCAAGGTACCTCTTATTGTGAAACTCTCGCCGAATGTTCCGGACATAAAGGTCATCGCGGCGGCTGTGGAAGAGGGCGGCGCGGACTGTATTTCCGCGATAAACACCCTCGGCCCGGGGATGTGCATCGATATCCCTACCGGGAGGCCTGTGCTTTCGAACAAGGTAGGGGGGATGTCCGGCCCGGCAGCCTTTCCCGTCGCCGTGAGATGCGTCTATGAGATATATGACGCCGTGGATATTCCGGTCATAGGCATGGGAGGCATACAATCAGGCCTTGATGCGGTGCAGATGCTGATGGCTGGCGCGTCGGCTGTGGGTATCGGAACAGCGGTCTGGAAGACAGGCCCTGAGGTATTCGGCCAGGTCTGTGACGAGCTTGCGCGCTTCATGCAGGTAAACGGCTACCGCTCGCTGAAGGAGTTAACCGGCAAAGCCCATCAATAAACAAGAAACGAAAAATGGACAAAGAGAGCCTGAACAGGTGGTTCATAATAGGCCTACTGCTACTCCTTTCATACCTATCTTTCACAATACTACAGAGCTTTCTGATCTCCATATTCCTCGGCGCCGTGATAGCCTACGTGATCTACCCGGTCTATTCAAGGCTTGTTGGCTGGACGGATTCGCGCAGGGCTTCAGCCCTTATCCTCAGCACTTTTGTTGTCGGAGTCATCGTCTTGGCCTTGATACTGCTGGTACCGCAGGTGATAACGGAAGCGGGCAGGTTCTATCGCATATATGAGAAAGGCGTGCCAGAGTTCTTTGCCGACATCTCCAAATGCTCCAAGGCATCAGAAGACATAAAATGCAAGGTCTTCCTATTCCTGACCGAGAACATCGATGCCAAAACCCTTAACGACGCAGCCGTCTCCCTTGGCAAACCCGCCTCCGATTATGTCATAAATAACGTAGTTGCTTTCTTCGAGAACCTGCCCGGCCTGTTCCTGCAGTTCACGGTCATCCTGTTCTCGACATTCTATTTCCTCAACAACGGGGAATCCATAGTCAAGGAAGTCTTTTCATCCATGCCGCTTAAAAAGGCATACAAGTCAAGGATAAAGAAGAGAGTAAATGACGT
>Ga0315284_10016106_pt1 | contig 10615 bp, 10 predicted proteins | sample YL17G09_16_MG_FD_203696 | JGI IMG/M metagenome (GOLD analysis project Ga0315284, IMG submission 203696) | Sediment microbial communities from Yellowstone Lake, YNP, Wyoming, USA - YL17G09_16 | ecosystem: Environmental > Aquatic > Freshwater > Lake > Sediment | place: USA: Wyoming | collected...
GACAATATGCGCGTGGATTCGTTGTAACATGTACTCATTATTTTCGTATTTTTGAAATAAATCTTGTATCGTTTGTTGACATTTTGATTGTGATTCTGTCGACATTTACCGCTTTTAAGTACTAATTTTATACGTTTAAATTAGTTTTACAATGAATACATTATATACATTGTTTTGTTTTACATTGTTATAAAAAAAGGTTGCGTTTGAATTTAGAAAAAACAATTACACGCATAAGTATTTAAAGATTTTCTGAAAATCAATGTATAATGTCAAATTTTATAGGTGCAACAAGTAATCAAGAATCTATGAATAATGTATTAACGATTAAAACCGTACAAATCGCGCCATTTAGAACATTAATGACTGCGTTGAAAGACATTCTTTTAGAAACAAATATAACATTTGATAAAACCGGCATTCGTATTATTAATATGGACAAATCGCATACTATTTTAGCACATTTGTTTTTGAATGCCGAGAATTTTGAATTTTATGAATGTAAAAAGGACAAAATCATTATAGGTGTAAATATGTTCCATTTGTTCAAATTAATAAACACTATTGATAATGATGATACGTTAACAATTTATATCGAAAATGCCGATTATGTCGACGGCATTGTCTCTCACTTGGCGCTGAAATTCGAAAATGGCGATATTAAGCAATGTAAGACGCAGAAATTAAGACTTATTGAGCCCGAAATGGAAGAACTGCAGTATCCTAATGTGAAATTTTCGTCTATTATTAATTTGCCGTCTTCTGATTTTCAGAAAATTATTCGCGATTTGTCATGTATTTCTGACAAACTTGAAATCAAGTCTATCGGTAATGAATTAATATTTAAATGCTCTGGACAATTTGCGTCGGCAGAAATTCATCGTGCCGAGTCTGACGGAAATATGAGTTTTATATTGAAACAAGATTCAACAAAAATCATTCAAGGCGAATTTTCACTTAAAAATTTAGGATATTTCATTAAATGTACCAATTTGTGTTCTCAAATTGAAGTTTATCTGGAGAACGATTTGCCTCTCGTTGTGAAGTACGATGTAGCATCACTTGGTAGCATAATGCTCTGTTTAGCTTCGCTTCCCTCATCATAATTTGTGACCATTATCGTAACAAACTGATTTTTTGGGTTTATAAGCCATTTTTTCAATATATATAAAAATTGAGTTATATATATTATATTTGAAACCAATATAAACCCATCGGCATATATAAACTATGCCTATTACTTATACATATCCACAAGTCCAAGACATATTTGCTCAACAGAATTGTGTCCTAATAAGCGAAACGTATAAAAATCAGTTGGGTAAACTAGAATATACAGCGTCATGTGGTCATACACATTTTGTTATATTAAAATCATTTCTTAAAGGAAATTGTGTAAAATGTAGAAATTGTGCTTTTGATATACCAACGTATGAACATGTGGTAAACAAATTTCTAGATAAAAAGTGTGTTGTAACAATGGATAAATCCGAATTTATGCAGGTGTATAAAAATAGCACTTGTAAAATAAAATATAACGCTGTTTGTGGACACCCTAACACGGTAAGTTATAAAAATTTTATAACCCTAAACCAGGGCATAAATTGCCCGAAATGTGTAAATAAAAATTCAGGTGCAAAATTAAAAGAACTATATTCAGATGATAATAAGTTGTCTTCATTAAAACAAGAATTAAAATGTATTAATTATTTTAAAGGGTTAACGGCAGACCATTTTACAACTATTAAAGCTTATGATGGGTGTAAAGCTGATATTGTTGTTAAACCAATTGATGTAATAGAAGATTTATGGCTAGGTATTCAGGTAAAGTCTACCAACAAAAAAACAGAAAGAAGTCAATATTATTTTCGATTAAACACTGGGAAATATGATAATTGTTTAATATTGTGTATGTGCGACGAAGATAAAAAAATGTGGTTAATACCATACGAAGAAGTAAAAGGATTAAAAACGATTGGAGTCGCACAGAAATCAAAATATAATATATATGAAGTAAATGATGAAAATTTGATGGAGAAATTACATTATTATTACACGTTAATCAATAAATATGAATTTAAAATATTAGACACACCAACTAGTAAATCACAACAACAAGAACAAGAATATTGTAAAATAAGAGAAAGTAAAATCAATTTTGTTACATTTACGCGTAATGGTATGGAAGGAATGGTTTATGACTTTATGATAGGAAACAAAAAAGTTCAGGAAAAGGTTGGCTCAATAGTTCATAACAATCCTAATTCATACATGTTTACTTTGAGCAAATATGACTGCCGAGTAGATGGAAAATGTAAACAACAATGTTACGAAGAAGGCGACAATGATTTGTATTGGTTAAATTGTAAAAATGGGAAATTTTATGTAATACCCGAAGACATTTTAATTGAAAATGGACACATAGGAAAAGACTGTATAAAAGAAAAATTATATGTATCTCCAACAAATCAAAACACCGAATGGTGTAATGAATATTTGTTTGATTACAATAATGTAGACAAACAAAGGTTATTAGCTATATTATAAATCCATGAGAATGTTATCGCGTTAAATTATAATATAATGATTTTATTAATACATTATATTATATGTCGGGTTATTCGAGAAGTTATAGTGAATATTTAGGCAAAAATCGATGTTGTGATACAAGAGGTGTTGGACCTATTGGACCGGTAGGACCGCCTGGACCCGCTGGTGTAGGACCGGTTGGACCCGCTGGTATAAACACCACTATTGCTGCTGCCACATATAATTCATCCACTTACACGCTCACAATTCCTAACCAATATAATCCAATTGTCTATTATTCAGTTACCCTACCAAGCGCGGGCGACGCAATAACTACAATTAATTTCGGAATATTTCCTAGCGGATATCAAGCGATTATTATGGTCGATGGCACAGTTGGTACCGTTGCGACACCATGTGGCATATCTAATACCATTACCAATGTAAACACCAACTTAGCCACACCAGGGTTAATCTTAGCTAGTGATGGAACTTATGGATATGCTACCATGATAATATACAATTTTGGAGTTAATAAATTATGTAATGTGGTTGGGTATAATAATTAATATATGTAATTAATGTAATTAGGGTTCTTTAATATATAAAAGATAATACATATATTAATTAAATATGACAACAATAGTATCTGGTTTTATAAGCAATAGTAATACTTATCGCAACAGTGACAAATATTATGAGTTGGGTGTCAAACTGTTAAACATAAATGTTCCCAAAATAATATTTGTTGACGAATTAATGTATGCAAAAATTAAGACATATGAAAATGAATTTACCAAAATTATATTATATGATAAAGCTGAAAGTTTTTTATATCCATATATAAATACTGAAAGTTTGTGCAATTTTAAAGTAAATACTGACTTACAAAGCAAAGACACAATGGAGTATATTTTTGTTCAGTGTAATAAAACCGAGTGGATTAAAACCGCAATAGAACTCAATTATTTTAATACCAATCAATTCGTGTGGATTGATTTTGGTATAAGACACGTTATTACATCAGATGAAAATTTTAACACTTATATATTAAATTTACAAAACAAGTCATACGCAAAAGTACGAATTGGAACCATTTGGGATTTAAATTACGTTTATAATACAAATATATACACACAAATTGCCTGGTATTTCGCAGGGGGGGTTTTTGGAGGAGATAAAGATTTATTGTTAGCATTTTCTGACAAAATGAAAACACAGTGCATAAAATTGATTACAGAAAAACAAACCATAATGTGGGAGACAAATATGTGGTACTTAATATATCTAGAAAATCGAGAGTTATTTGACGGTTATGCTTGTAATCACAATGACAGTATTATTGATAATTATTAGAGAGAAAACGCACAGATTTAGGTGCCGCTCAAATAAGCATTTAACAATCTATTATTTATAAACAATATAAATAATACAGGTAATAATGTTCTATGGAAGATTATTTAAACAAATATGATAGTTTTACAAAAATAATAGTGTATGATTTTAAACAAGGGGGTGGTGGAATAGGGGATTGCATTAAATTTTTTATGCACACATTAAATTTATGTATGAAATATAATATAAAATTGTATTATCTAATTAATAACAATTTACTTGAAAAATTTTTAACATTAAAACACGCCAAAATGTATATTTCGCAGTCGAATATTGTTGACGCGCTTATCTGTAACAAGACTGATATAGAAAATGTAAATGCTAACGTTTATAATATCGTAACACCATGTTTATTTTATAATATTTACAATAATGACACAATAACCATGCCGTGTCAAGAAGTATTTACATTTTCGGATGAGGTTAAACTAAATGGATGTAGATTAAATGTAAATAATGTTAGCAATTATATTTCTATACATTTAAGATTAGGTGATAAGTATTTAGAAACAGACCCTTCATTTGTTCTTGTTAAACATGACGAAAGAATCTATAATGAAGCAAAATTATTTAATTTTATTTACGACAATTGTAATAAAAATATAATATTTTTTTGTGACAATCAAACGTATAAATTAAAAATTAAAAACAAATTTAATAATATTATTATACTAAATTGTGATATTGGACACACCAGTTTAAGTAACACAACTGACAAACAAACATTAGACGCTGTAACTGAATTTTACTTAATGACTAATTCTGAACAAATATGTAGTGTGTCCAATTCAGGTTTTTCAATAATAGCGTCAAAATTCAAAAATATACCCATAATAAGTATATAATAAATGGTTAACAGTGATAATTTTGTATGCTGTTAGAATTATCACTAAGTCCGTTTCTTTGTTTCCCTAGACGTGTGGTAAAACAATACCAGTTATCAGTTTCTTGTAGTGATTTCCAAATCTGGTCATTTGCGTAAATCCAATGCGCCATTGTTTCCTCTAACTTTGGCATGGCAAATTTGTAAAGTTCGATCAACTTATCATAATAATGAGCGTTAACTATATATCCAGACGCAGTTGCTGAATAATCCACGCGTGTAAATAAAGGATCTTCTTGGTCTATTGTACCCGAATGTAAATTCTGTGCTAAAAAACATACATCAAAGTTGGGTTTGGTTGTAAATAATCTATGTAAACAATCTTCAACAACTTGTTTAGGTTCAGTAAAATAAAAATCATCTTCAAAAATAAGAACGTTTTTATATTTTCGCAATTTTGCGATTTCCAAAACTTGCAAGTGTGACTTTCCACAACCCACTATACCCATTGGCGGTGGATAGTAAATTCCCGCGAATCGTTCTGCGGTTAAGCCATATTTTGCGAGTTCCGCTTCAAACAATTCTTTTCTATCTACACGCTTATCCAAATTTATATAAAAAATGTGGTCAATATTCTCAGTCATTTATGTAAATACATGCCAACCCTTTATATTATTTTGGGGTAACAAGTCTTACAATAATATATGACATCCCTAGAATATATACCCAATAGAAAATGTCGCTATATGTAAATTGATACCCTTTATCTAAATCTCCAATAGAATATTTTATAATAAGTGACATAATAAGTGGTATAATATATTCTTTTGGGAAGTTTGATTTGTTTGGAATGTGTATAAAAATAATCGTGCCTATTATATTTACAATAGTTATCCAATATAAAATTGTCCACTTCATACAATATATAATATAATATGAACATAATTTCATATAATAATGATTAAATCTATACATTTTCCATATATTTTATATAATATATGTATTTAAAGATGTGTGTTATGAATATATATAAATGTGTGATTATTTTATTTTAACTAAGCCAATTAATGTAGAAACAAACGACAATCAACAAAATCAAATTGTGTGTTTAAATGGAAAGGCATATATTTTGCCAAAAAACAATCTTAATTATTATATTAATCATGGGTTATTTGAAAATAGGTTAATAGAGTGGTGTAAGCAGTTTTGCAGAAAAGACCAAAATATATTAGACATCGGGGCTCATTCTGGGACATATACAATTAGCCTAGCCGATTATAGTAAACACGTGTATGCGTTTGAACCGCAAAAAATGACTTTTTATTCACTATGTGGAAGTGTTGCCTTATCTAATATTACAAATGTAACATGTATTAATTATGGATTAGGCTCAACGGAACAGGTTGGTAAACAACAGCTAAATATAGTTAGTTTAGATGGAGGGGGGTCGTCTCTTCATAATAATAATAACAGTTTACAAACAGAAGAAATCGAAGTTAGAACTCTGGATAGTTTTAACATTGACAATATTGGATTTATTAAAATAGATGTGGAAGAAAATGAATTACAAACATTAATGGGATCTCAAAATACTCTTATAAAATCAAATTATCCGAAAATATTATTTGAAATGAATAATGAATGTCCTAAATTATTGGAATTTTTAAAAAGTTTAAATTATGAGATTGTGTGTGTCGGCGGCTGTAACAACATGTTTTTAGCGGTTAACACATTAACACCACAAAATTAACAATAGTTTATGATTGAATCTATATATTTTTTATCATAAATGCCAATACGCGTCGTTCGGTCCCACGTGCTATAATTTATAAGTACTCTCTCATCTTCCACAACTATACTTAATGAATATTCGATTGGTTCCCCCTCAAACTTAAAGGGTGCTGAATAACGCTGTAAATTCATATTTTTATCGAAAACAACCATCATGTGATAATAATGTCTAGGATTCTCATAAGAAACTAAATGTACTACAAACCAAATTTCATTCTTATAACTAAATCCACACGAAGAACCACGCACATGAGAAAATATGTTTCGTAATTCCTTGGTTTCAACAACCTGTATTTGTTTTCTCTCTTCGTCCATTTTACAAATCTGTAATGGATTCCATTTATACACAATATGAGTTTCATTCTTATAAGTTACATAAACCCAATTTTTCTCACACCCCTCCTTTGAAAAACCACTAGTTACTTCGTTAGACACCAATGTGTTTTGGTTAACGCCATAATCGCCACAAACAATACCAATACAATTTCTTTCATGAAATCCTGTCCCAATGAATAAAATTTTATCGTTATTTGATTCATAAAATATTTTGATATCTTCCACACCAATATATCGCCTATCCGTAAAAACGGTATCAAATAATTTTTCCGAAATAATGTTCAATTCTGGGTCCAATTCAACGCACTTATTTGATGTAATAATATGTTTATCACAATTTATATAACTACCTCCAGGTGTAATATAGTAATTTACATAACGAACATTCATAATATATCCGGGTTTACTGGGATTCGGAATTAAACAAGACGAGCTTGATAAAAATTCAATGTTTTCATTATTAATATTGATATTTATTTTACTATCTATGTTTATTGTTTTTATTGGAGTGATAACATCTTTATACCACTTCATATTACTAAACAAATTGCTAACAATGTGGTTCTGTTGGCAATTATTTAATACAGTCACAACTTCATTGTTTATATTTTTAATTCCTACGTATAATGCTATAATAGTGTATTCATAAAATATCTGAAACGAATATACATCTTTATGTAAAAACAAATACCCATCTATATTATTATTTTTTTGCAAAACATCTAGTGCGAGTTGATAGAATCGATGACCTATTTTTTGTTTTGATTCATTACGATAATGCTGGATTATTTCATAAAGACCTTCCAACCGGTCTGGCAAGTAGTCATATCCAGACATCCAGGCGTAAATCGCAGCGGGCATATTACCCAGTTGCTTATGACATAATCCAATTCTGTAATGGCTATACCATACCTCTTGATTCCACCCACCCATTTCTATGCGTTTTTTATAAATGTCAATTGCTCGCGCATGTTCACCATGGTCATAGTAACTGTTTGCCAAATAAAAATAATATCGAACATTAGTTGGTTCATCTTTAATACCTTCGGTAAGTAGACGAATATCTCGTTCAAATTTATCTGATTTAGCACCTCCATCTCCAATGTCTCTTATAAACAACACATGTTTTGGAACACTTGCTAAGGTACTACCTGAAGGAGTATTAATATATTCGTGCGTTACACCTGCATAACTATATAATCCATTATTTTTTATAATTCGAACATTTTGATAATAAAACGAATCATTTCCTTGTAATAAATGAAATGAATCTGCTTTACCCAACATTTCTTTATCGAATTGTTTAACTTCCAATATCATATCTGCGTCCAAAAATAACAAATAGTCAGACATTCCTACCGCGGATTGAAGCGCAAAATTACGATTATGACAAAAATTTTTAAAGGGTTCGAATACTACTTTGCCAGGAATATTCTTTTCATTAAAATATGTTTGTATGAGTTCAACCGTGCCATCAGTTGAGCCAGTGTCGCAAATACAATATGAATCAATTATCGGCAAAACAGAATCAAATAATCGTCTAATGATTTTACTCTCATTTTTAACAATCATGTTTAAACATAGTGTTTTGGGTGGAATGCCTACAATTTCCGTAATAGTGAGTTCAACCATTTATTTAATAAATATATGTAAGTATTTAAATGTGTATAATTATATATAATATAAATATAATACAATTACACTAATTATAATGTTTTTATATGTAAATAATATAATAACTTATAGTATAATGGAGCATTAACTATTAAATTGTACAAAGGGAAAAAAATAGCGTATTTATGTATATTCGTGTGTTAAAACATAATTTGAAATAATATATTTATATATATATACTAATTATAATATGGCTTTTACACGATTTAATTATGACCCATGCCGAACAATAAAACACCAACAACAAGCGACTGACCCTGGTAGGTGGATATTAAATGTACCTGGTAATGGGTCTAACCCGTGTTATATGGAAGACCCTCATATTAGAATACAAAAATGGGGTGGAAATCTGCGAACGAATACTATTAATTTAGAAAGCGATTTAATGGGAGTAAATAGACAAGCTAGTAGAGATTGTTTAGTAAAGGATAACTATAAATCTTATAATGTTCCCAATGACAAAATCGAATTTCCAAGTTGTAATAACTTATTTACGGAAGAGTCGCGCGCGATTGCGCCAGCATGGATGGTTAGAGATAAAGAGCAAACAGACTGGGGTTTTCCGCCTCTAAATCCCCAAGAAAACACATGCTTTCCTTTTCAGAATAATTTAAGTACACGAATTTTAGAAAAAGATTATTTTACACCTAAACGCGACTGTTTTATGAATCAGGTGAATACTCAAACGGATGACCAGCTACCGTCATCATTTGGATTAATCAAAGGCAATTTTGTAGGTGGACCTAATACATGTAGTGCTACAAATTCTTGTGAATTTGTAAAAAAATAAGATTTATTATTTTCAAAACGTTGTAAATAATAAATATAATAAATATAATGGTTTATATATATTATGGAATTGGCAATACCTTTACTAGCATTAGGTGGAATGTATGTTATATCAAATCAATCATCAAACACACCCCATTCAAAAAAAACACAAAACAATAGTAGTCGAAATGCTCATGAAAATTTTACAGACATGGGAATAAGGAGCAATTTAGGCATAAGAACGGATAATTACTTACCAAACACAAACATTCCTCCTGAAAATTTTCCCGTAACAAATTTGGATCAATTGGCAGATACTATTCAAGAATATCCAAATCCAAATGTTGCGACAGATAAGTATTTCAATCAAAATGTATATGAAAACCAAGTTCGAAAGGGTGCCGCAGTTGGTAATAATCCACAACAAATTTATTCTATGACGGGCAATTATTTGGATTCTAAACAATTTAAACATAACAACATGGTTCCTTTTAATGGAGGCAAAGTAAAAGGAAACACCTATACGGCGAATATGGCGGAATCACAATTAGATAATATGATAGGTTCCGGGTCACAAGTAATTCAAAAAATTGAACAAGCTCCATTATTCAAACCAGAAGACAATGTATCGTGGGCTTATGGAACCCCTAACAATACCGCATTTTATCTTTCGAGACAAAACCCCGCAATGCGAAATAATAATGTAAAACCATTTGATACAGTTCGCGTGGGACCTGGATTAAATCAAGGATATACATCCGAAGGCACGGGCGGGTTTAATTCAGGAATGGAAGCTCGTGATAAATGGTTACCATATACAGTAGACCAACTTCGTGTAGAAACAAACCCTAAGCTTGAATATGAATTAACAAATCATGAAGGTCCGGCAAACGCATATATTAAAAATGCTGCGAGCACACAAACACAAGGTCGTGTTGAAAAACAGCGTCCCGACACGTATTTTATAAATTCCCAAGATAGGTGGCTTACAACAACGGGTGTAGCAAAAGGAGAAACGCTAAGACCTATACAAGAAATGGGCATATTAAAACGACCGGATATAGAAACCGATTATTCTGGACCTGCTGGTAATGGCGACTTACAAGCATCTTATGCGCCCAAAAATTTTGAGCAATCCAGACGCACAGGACTACCCACATGTGATGTAAATCATTCAAGTGCCGCGGGTAGAGGCCCATCAGATGATAAAAATAAATTTATGAAAAGTCATACAAATTACGAAAACAATCGTTCTACCCAAGTACAGCCGGACAGAATGCGAAGTGGATTTAGTGG
>Ga0315284_10016107_pt1 | contig 10614 bp, 7 predicted proteins | sample YL17G09_16_MG_FD_203696 | JGI IMG/M metagenome (GOLD analysis project Ga0315284, IMG submission 203696) | Sediment microbial communities from Yellowstone Lake, YNP, Wyoming, USA - YL17G09_16 | ecosystem: Environmental > Aquatic > Freshwater > Lake > Sediment | place: USA: Wyoming | collected...
GCCTCCGCGAGATCGTCGCCTGGCGAGAGGAGACTGCGCGGGAGCTCAATGTCCCGGTGCCGCGCATCTGCATGGATGCGGTGCTCACCGAACTGGCGCGCCGGCCGCGGGATACCGTCGGGGCCCTTGCCGAGGTGCGCGGCCTGCGGTCGGATCAAGTTCGGCGGTTCGGCCGGGGCATGATCGAGGCGCTCCGCGGAGGTGCGGACACGCCCCCGCCCAGACTGGAGAGGCCGCCGTCCCTTCCGCAGGGAATGGAGCCGACCGTGGACTTCCTCGTCCTCTGCCTCCGGTCGCTCTCCGCCGAGAGGCAGATCTCGCCCGGCCTCCTGGCCAATCGTGCCGACCTAACGGCGGTCGTGCTCTACGGCGAGAGGGCGCACGTGCCCCTGCTCCGCGGCTGGCGCCGGAAGGCGGTGGGCGAGGCGCTGCTCGCGGCGCTTCAAGGCAGGGCTACCGCGCGCATCGCCCTCGATACGCAGCGCGTGCATCTGGACTGGGAGGGAGAGGCCCGAGACTGACTGCCAGCGTCGAATGGCGACGGTACACTGTTTGTGCAGAAGATCGAGGTAGACCCGGGCACCGGCGAGGTCCTGATGCACTTGTTCAGCCGCCCGTGCCGGTGTCACGTGGGGGCCACAAGAGAACACCCGCCTCCGCAGAGACGGGTGTTCGTATCGGCATGGTAGCGGGGGCAGGATTTTGACACTCTTGACTTCTCAGCTGCCGCCCAGGACGATCACGTTGCACCGTCGTCACGGCTCCAGTGGCGGCTGGGATGGGCAGCAGTGCACCGTGATCGGCGTCTAGGACTGGGGGCGCCTTCAGGCGTCGTCCCCCAAGGCTCTCAAAGCGGCTTCACGGGCGGGTGACGGGGACAGCGGGTGCCATTCCTTCTTGCTGAAGGCACTGCTCTAATCAGGGGGGCATAGTGAACCCCCGATCGGACCCATTACGAGGGGTCCATGCCTCTGGACCTAACATGCCGGTGGCATGGCATCTGAGCCCGGCTTCAGGGGCGGTTAACACCCACAGGCGGTATTCGTACCCGATTCGTACTCCCTGAAGGTCTCCCTGGTGGCAACGCGTTGGGTCTATAAGCCGGCACGCCAGGGCGCTAGGGTGATGCGGCGGGTGGGCCTAGCCGCGTAGAGCTGCCCCCCGCCGAGCGCGCTACCCCTGCGGCGATAGCTCAACTGGTAGAGCCTTCGCCGGGGCTGTAGGAGTCCCCCATGTCAATCGGCATCCAAAACTGACCCACCATTGGCGGCCAATACTGACCCACCTCGAAGTTGTGGAATCGGCTCAGTACGTTCTCGGGTGGCTCCTTCGACGCCGTGTTGCACTTCGCCCACCGGGTCAGGCCACGACGCCGATTGTGGCTCTGGGTGGGTCATTCGCGGACGCCGACTGACACTATAGCGGTTTCGGGAGAGAACTAACGCTTCCGCTAGACTCGCCCGAGGCTCGCAAGCGCGATTGCGGCCCAGGTGCCGCGACTCAGAAACTCTCCCACAATGAACCCGATGGCAAGCGGAATGGTGCTCCGATAGAGCCGGAGGCCGCCGTAGCGGAGAACGAGTGTCTTGCAGGCCCACCCGATGAGGAACGGCAGCCAGTACCAGTAGAGGTCCCAGGACATGGCGGCCATGTAGCCGATGGGGTGGAATGGCCACCACCAGAAGCGCAGGCGCATTAGGCCGAGAACGAGGGTGATGGCGGCGCCAGTTCCCATCGCGATGGCCCCATTGACGTCTGTGTCACTGGGGTCCATGACGTAGGCTACTATGCGGTTGCCGTCGGCAATGATCTCCTGCATGTAGCCTGTGTTGAGCCGCTGCAGCTCGAACCAGCCGTAATGGTAGATGCCGGTGAGGAAGACGAAGAGGGCGGCCGCCAGCGTGAGAAGGAAGCCTACCAGCACCCCGACCATCAGGCGGCGCTTGTTGATGCCGGCGGAGTCAGCGATCTTCATTGCCTCGAGGGCATTCCCGGTGCACACTTCGTAGATCATGCCCCCACCCTTGGCATAGGCCCATCGAAGGGAGTTCGCCGTGACGAACTCGGGGGTGCGGAAGGCCACGTTGCCGAGTGGCACGCGCATGGCAGCGAACAAGCCCAATGGGAAGGTGGAGAAACCCAGTCCGGTTTCGGCGCGCAGACGCGCCCAGACTACATACCAGCCCACGAGTCCTAGCATCAGCACGAGGGCGACGGCTAGACGACAGCCGGCTGCGCAGCAGAAGTAGACCATGCCAGCAAACGCCAGCACAATGCCAGCCAGAGCGAGACGGTGGGGTATGGCCTCGTTCGGGTCATCGTGGCCGGCGCGACCGGACAGGGCAGACCGGAGGACACGGGCGAGGTGCCGGCGGGCGATCCAGATCGCCCACAACCCTATCATGACCATAGCTCCACCGCCCTGGTAGCGGGGCGCAGGGAAGGTGCTGTTCCATATGTCGGCCGGGCCGATTGGTTCGGCTCCGCCCATGACGGCGAAGATGTTGACGGCTACTAGCACCCACCAGAAGAACCAAGCAGAGAAGGAAAGCTCTTTGGGGATCAGATAGGCGATGCCGATCACCCAGGGCCACAGGAACAGTGTGACTTCGCCCATGCCGGCAAGCGGCCCCACCCTCTGCGCCCGCATGAGCGGGAGCGGACCCATGGGGATAGCCGGAACGGCGGGCCAGCGCTGGGACAGCTCGTGAAGGAAGGTGAGGCCGAACGAGACGGCCACTCCGCCCCAGAACACCCAGGAGGTAGGGAGCCTGGCGGGTGCGCGGGGCTGGCCGGGACCGGCGCTGCCCACGAGCGTGAGCGGGATCTGGGCGAGTGGGAAACTGAGCCGCTCATGCTCAATCCACTGCCGCTGCAAGAGGGCGAAGATGCAGAAGACACATGCAAAGAGGGCGACCATGAAGGCCGTCCATGCGGCCAGTGGCTCCCACCAGAGGGCCCAGGGCACTGCGGTACCGCCATGGAAGAACGCCTCTGCGGCCGCGGGATCGCTGGGAGCAAACCACGGGGGGACGTACTGTAGGAACGCGCTCTGCCAGATTGTGTAGACGCGCGATAGGTAGTAGTACTGCAGCGTGCAGACAAGCATCCAACCCATGGTGGTGGCGCCGATGAGCGGACCTGCCACTAAGACGATCGAGTAGGTGGTGAGCGCCTCACGCCGGGGCAGAGAGAGGCGGCGAAGGATGGGGACGGACCCTCCTGCCGTGAGCACGAAGAGCAGGACGATTGGTGTCATCGAGGGCACGCCGACGAACATATCGGCCTTGTCCCAGGCGACCTCGACGTAGAATGCGATCGGCGCGGCGACAAGCAGGAAGGCGCAGGCGGCGAAGACCGCCCGCCAAGTAACTCCAGCTCTGTCTGCGTGCTGTGTCGAGCGCGTCATCGCAAACCCATTACATCCCCGAGCGGACGACCTAGCCTTCTCGCCAGCGGCTGGGAAGCTCGGTTACCCGTCCCTGGACCGGTCGTGCCGCGCGACAGACACAGTTGCTCCCTCAGCAGGCAGCACGTTCTGCTCCCTCACTTGCTGGGGGATAGGAGCGGACTCACCTACTGCTCGAAGGCGAGCTGAAGATGCTGCGCAGGCTGGCGGAGGATTTGGCGGACGTCGTTCGGATCAAGGCTGCGCGGGGTGACGCGGCCCTTGGCCGAAAGGGCGGCCGCGACACCGGCAGCCTGGCCGGTGCTGCCTGCTATCGGCATGACGCGGAAGCTGCTCTGCGCGAGGTGGGTGCCGCTCATGCATTTTCCGGCGACCAGGAGGCCGTCAACACCGCTCGGCACGAGCGCGCGATAGGGGACGCCGAAGCGCCATGGGTACCTGGTCTTCTTGTACCGCGAACTGCTTCCCTCCTCCCCCCCCTTCGGCCAGATGTCGAAGCCGTACTCCCCGACAGCGATGGTATCTCCCGGGAATGTCTCAGAGGCGATGTCGGACTCCGTCATGACGTGCTCGCCGACCACTCGGCGGCATTCGCGCACGCCGATGCGAGGGGCCAGATGGACGGTGTAGCCATTAGCGTGCAGTTCGCGCAGTTGAGGCTCAAGCATCTGGTAGGCCTCGGCGTGAGCTTGAGCAAGTGATAGGGGATCTCTGGTGTCGTAGCCGTGGAACCCTCCCCCGCCGCCCCCCCACTGAAGGTAGAGCTCAGGGTCCTTCTCGCCGGGCAAGACGGGCTCTGGTGCTGGGTCGCGTTCGGCATCCGGAAAGGGAATGCCAACGTTCACGTGCACGCCGCGGGGCCGCCAGTCGGCAGGGGCGGGGTGCTTCGCACCCGGGATGCCCTGAATGAAGTACATCCAGGTGCACGCCTGAACCGTATCGTCGGCCTTCTCGGGCGCCCACTGTTCGTCGAAGTCGCTCCGGCCCTCTCGGCCATACATGATTGAGCAGCCAGCAAGCTCCGAGACGATCCCGGAGCCAGTGCAGTCAATGGTGACGTGGCTGGAGATGTTGAATGTGACGCCGGGGAGCACCTCGACCGTGACGCCAGTCACCACAGGGGTGCCGGAGCCTGGAGCGTGCCGTACGGCGACGGCTCGGGCCCCGCTGATGACGCGGAGGTTGGGCTCGGCCGCGATGAGCTCGCGCCAGGCGCGCTGATAGCCGGAGGGGAGGAAGAACTTGGCGCGTGGAGTGGGAGCATACTTGCTCTTGAGGAGCTGCTCAAGCTCGGCATTGACGCCGGTCATGGGACGGCCGTAGAAGAGGCAGACATAATAGTCGGAGGGTGCGCCTCCGATTATCGGGTCCTCCTCGATGCAGATGACCTGGGCACCCGTCCGTGCGGCACCGATGGCGGCAGGCAGGCCAGATGCGCCTGCGCCCACAACGAGCACGTCAGCTTCCAGATCCGGATATGACGCCATACTCCCTCCTTTGGGAACCGGTGCCCCGGCAGGCGTCATCCGCAGCCGCCGGGAGACTCGGCATAACGGATAGAGCACCTGCTGTCGCCCCGCGCGACGACCTCTGGGGATGTGCGCCTCGTCACCGTGAACCGGCTCGGCGCAGATCGTGTGCCCGACCGGCTCCCTGCGCGGGCACAGGAAGCGGGCGGAGCGCGCGGACTCGCTCCGCCCGCCGTATCTACAGCCGCTCTCGCTCAGAGCGAGAAAGTGGCCGGTCTTACCGCAGCGTCGGCTCGCCTCCGCTAGCCACAGAGAAGGGGCCATCGCCGCAGTCATACCACGACATTGGACCCCATGCTTCCAGGCCCATGGCGTCCAGGCCCGGCCGCGCCTCCTCGGCCCAGTTGTCCAGGAAGCGATCCGCGTTCATCCAGGCGGCGTGCCCATCGGCAAAGCCGATGTTGCTGCCGCCCAGGTGTCGGGCGCCCTTCTTCAGCAGGTTCTTGTCCCTGAGCATGGCGGAGGAAGTGTGCCACTGGAGGAAGCAGTCCCAGGCATCCGGACAGCCGGACTGGATGCTGTCGGCGCAGTCCTCGATCCAGTCGTCCGAGCACCAGCAGTTGCCGCACTCCGCATTGCACAGGTCCGGATAGGCCAGTAGGCCCGGGTTCATCTCCTCCGGCCAGGCGCCGCCATCGCCGCAGACCACGTGTTTGACCGGGTCCTGAATGGCTGCCATCTTGACCTCGCGCGTGCCGTTGCCGTTGGTGCCGATGCTCGAAACGAAGGCCTTGTGGGCGGTGCCGCTCTGCTCACCCCAGCCCTCGTCCAGGACCGAAGCGTGCGCGGTTCTGCCCTGCAGAATGGAGTCAGTGACCTCGCCGCCCCATCCAGGGGGAAAGCAGCTGATGAGGCACAGAGGCGTGGGGTCGCCCCAGTTTCCCTCGTTCATCTGGAGGTATGTCAGCCAGTCCGGCGCACAGAGGTTGATGAACTGAGCGCCGCTCTCCATCTTCGCGCTGGGGCATCTCCATACGTCCCGGTTCTTGACATACTCGTCGAGAATCACCGGGTACCGCAGGTAGGGGTTGGCATCGTTGACTCTGTTGTTGCAGTTGTCCTCGCCCGCAGCGGCGCCGAACTTATCGCCGCCCCCGGGGTTGACGAAGAAGTAGTCATGGACCTCCTGGCGGTGCTCCCAGGGGGGGGAAGGTGTCGTTGTTGTCCGCCAGGTACATCTGGAAGGCCAGGGCGATGTTCTTCACGTTGGAGAGACACACCGCCTTGCGCGCCGACTCGCGCGCCCGCGCGAACACCGGGAAGACCATCGCGGCCAAGATCCCGATAATCGCGATCACCACCAGCAGCTCAATCAGCGTGAAGCCTCTACGCCTTCTGCACAGCAGCATGGGCTCACCTCCTGAACCAGCGTGTCTCCGGTGCCGACGACTGCACTCACTATTCCCTCAGGATCCTGAGGTGCTCGTCACCTCCCTTCTCCGGTGATTCGGATGGCCGAACAAGGCCTCTTCGGCGGGCCATTTCCGTACAGCCATGCCAGTTCCTTCACCAGGCTGTGTTTTGCCGGGCCCCGGGTCGCGATCCACCCGCCCTCGTCGAGCGTCCTGGGGCCGCCCGACACCAAGCTGCCAGTAACGCGCTATCTGCGCACCCGTTCGAGATACAGAACGGAATCGCCCTCGAACGGCGGAACGAAACGACAGGCTCCCGATGCCACCGACAACGTGTCTGCTGCCACAGCCTCACCTGTGCTCGGATTGTGCCACTCGCACCGGTATGTCCCGGAGGCAAGCTCGACCGTGAATGGGTTCTCGGCCGGCTGGTAGACAACGTACTCCTCGCCCGGCTGCGCCAGGCAGTAGCCGGTAGAAGCAAGGCCGTTGTGCGGCAGCGCAGCGTTCAGGCCCATCCTCTCGGCATAGGCGCGGATTCGGCCCATCTCGCGTCTCAGCTCGGGGTTCACGCGCTCCGGGAACCACTCGTGTTCGTAGAAGGCAGTGGGGAAGTCGTCACATCGGTCCATGTAGAGGATGTTGTAGCCTCGGCAGAAGCTCTTCCACGCCCACGCCACGTTGCCGCCGATGCCCCAGATGTGGTCTGTGTCGAGCAGCACGACCTTATCGCCGCGATCGAAGGGCGCGGCGCCCCAGGTGTAACCGCCGTGGCGGTAGGGGTTCGCCGCCCCCTCCGCGGCCCAGCCATCCGGCGAGACCCAGTCGGCCGCGCTGGCGAAGAGCCACTCGTTCTGAACGCCCATACCAGCCGTCACCCCGACCGGGTGCTGCCTGGGCAAGTCCGACTCACACTCTCGGACAAAGGCCACCAGATGGTCCTGCCACTCCTGCGACTGCTGTCCGGCCTCATTGATGATCTCGTAGAGCACGTTGTCGAGATCGCCAATGGTCTGCACCACGCGCTGCACGTAGGCCTCCTGCGCGCGCAGGACCTGCGGATTGTCGAGGGTGATCCAGTCCCTGGGGATGCCCTCTCGGTCTGACGCCAAGAGGTCCATTCCGTTGATGTTGTTGTCCCGCGCGAACAGATGCATCTCCCGCGGTGCCCGGTTTGAAGCGGGAGCAGCCCACCCCTCGAAGAGCATCACCGAGACATAGATGCCGCGCTCCGCAGCTTGCGTGACGCGGGTGCGCAGGCGGTCGAAGTGTTCACTGTCGTACTGGCAGAGGTCGAACCTCGGCTTGCCGTCGAGGGCCGATCCCGGCCCTGTGCGCGCCCAGGGGAAGGGGCGGACCACGTCCCGTGCATCCCAGGTGCGGAGCATATCCCAGGCCCAGAGGCGGATGAAGTTGTGGTTGAGTCTGCCGAGGAAGTCGAGGTAGCCGGCGAAGTCGAACTCCGGCGGCGGGTCCGACTTGCCCATGTCCTGGAGGTTGTTCCAGGTGTGGGAGCCCGTCAGGTAGATAGCGCGCCCGGACTCATCGGTGAAGTAGCGGGGATTGCGCGGGTTGGCGCGCAGCGGGCCGCGGATGTCGCCGCTGGACATGGGCTGTTCTTCTCCTTCACATCGATCTGCTGACGGGCACTTCCGCCTGCGTCCCGACGCGTCCTGCGTCCGCGGGGCAGCGGCCTCCTTACGACTGGCCCCATAACACCAGTTACAGACGTATGTCAATCGGCATCCAAAACCGACCCACCATCGGCGACCGATACTGACCCGCCCCGCTTCCTGGAGAACAGGCTCCCATGCCACTCGGGTATCGTTCTCGGGCATCCTCGCGCTCCGCGCCCTGGGTCAAGTCTCGACGCCGATTCCGTCTCTATGTGGGTCATGCTGCGGGTGTCAAACAGCGCTGGGACACCCCTGAGCGCTCCGTAAGCTTGTATCCGAGCCCCAGACATTCTACCATAGGAGACCTTCGGGCGGCGCCTAAACGGGTGTCCCAAGCCTACTTAACGACACCCGCACAGTCTCCATTCTCGGACGAGGGTTCGAGAGGTCTTCTTGCTCTAGGAAAACGACCTGGGATCGAAACGCGCGCAGAAGTCCGATGCACATGCTACGGTCTGATTGCCCTGGATCGGATCACGCGACCTGAGAGGCCCGCTTCAGACCGACGACAGCATGCGCGATGTCAGCGCCGATGGAGACATGTCTCTCCGGAGACCACTGAGCACTCGTCGGACCAGCATACAGGGGAACGGTCTTGAGATGCCGTCTTATGGAGACACACGCAGGCCGCCTCATTAACGACTGCTGCCGCCTCGTTGCTTGACGGAGTCCGCCGTCCACTCAGCTACCGGGGGCTGCTTGCGCACGCTCCGCCTGGTCTCCTCCCGCTGATTGCGCCAGCCATTGGCGGCGCGCGAGCTCTCCCAGACAGCACCAACTAGCGATAGCAGAGCGTAGGTCTGCCGGTGGACCTGCCGAATCTACCCCCGGATGAGTTCTGGAACACTACGGCTCTGAGCACAAGCAGGAGACGTTCAGAATGAGGATGAGCAGACGCGGCTTTCTCAGGTGCACGGGCAGTGGCATACTTCTTGGGTCCCTCGGCTCCACAACGACTGAAGCTGTTCCGTCCTCCTCCGACCGAGAGGCGGAGCACCCCAATGTGCTGCTGATCCTCTGCGATGATCTGAATGATTATTGCGGTGCCTTCGGCGGCCATCCTCAGGCCAGAACACCTAACGTGGACAGGCTGGCCAGGGAGGCCACGGTCTTCACGAACGCCCACAGCAACACCCCCGTATGCTCCCCTTCCCGCAACAGCATGTTCTGTGGGGTCTACTCGCACCGCTCCGGGGATTTCGCGTGGACCCCCCACTTCGAACAGCCCGTGTTGAAGCACTGCCGAGCCGCCTTCAGCTTCCCGGCGCGATCCCAGTTACGAAGAGTGCTGGCCGAGACGCCTAGCATCTCGGCGGCGCGCGTGACCGTAACGTACTCCTGAATCCGCCTCATCCTATCCTGCCTCGCCGCGAGCCGAGGTTATCAAACTTTGCAGCCTTCGGCACCAGGTGCTGTCCTACCTTCTTCGCCGATTCGCGATGACTTCTTGGCCGCGGGCACCTCAGCCGGCGATATCCCTGACCACCCAATGGGTTCGCCGAACGGCCACTCCGCAGCTCCGCACGCTGCCGCGAATGGCGCGTTGTGGGCGCCTGTGTGCGGCTTTCGGCCGCCAGCTGGCGTCGTCCCTCGGTTTGCTGCTGTTTGCGGCGTTGTGGGCGCGTTTGGGCGGCCCTCGTGGCGCCTTGACTTCCTTCAGCATCCGATCAATAGACCTATAGGAAGTACGAGACTACCCGTAGGGAGGAAGAGAATGGCGAGGAGGCAGCCGCACGATCGGCCGTCGGACGCGGAGCTGCTGGACGAGTTCCTGGGGGCGTTGACGCTGGAGGGGCGGTCGCCGCACTCGATCGGGGCCTATCGCAGAGATCTGGAGGCACTGCTGGCGGCGCTGCCTGGGCCGCTAGACGGAGTGCGGCCATCAGACCTGCGAGACTGCTTCCGCCGTCAGCAGCAAGCCGGCCGATCACCTTCCAGCATCAACCGCGCCATTGGGGCCGCGCGCTCCTTCTGCCGCTTCCTCTTTGAGGAGGGCCGGCTGGAGACGAACCCCGCCCAGGCGTTGCGCTCGATCCGCCTGGGTCCACCGCTGGCGCCCAAGCATCTCAGCGTCGTCGAGGTCCAGCGCCTGCTCTCTCTGCCCTCCCCCGATACGCCCACAGGCCGGCGGGACCGCGCCATCCTGATGTTGTTCTACAACACCGGCCTGCGGGTGGGGGAGCTATGTGCCCTCAGTCGTGACGACGTGATCCTGCCCGCGGAGGGCTGGGGAGCACTGCAGGTGGTGGGCAAAGGCAGAAGGCTTCACCGCCTGCCCGTCAACCGCCCCGCGGCCGACGCGCTGCTCGCCTATCTCGACGACCGCGAGGATGAGGAGCCAGCGCTCTTCCTGAACCGCAGCCAGCACCGCTTCTCCGTACGCGGCATTGCGCTCTTGGTGAATCGGTATCTGCGCGCAGCCGGCATCACCGATCGCTCCGGTCCGCACCTGCTGCGCCACACCTTCGCCACCCACGCCCTGCGCGCCCGGCCCAATCTGCGAGCGGTGCAGGAGCTGCTGGGCCACGCCTGGGTCACCACCACCCAGCGCTACACCCACCTGGAGGTCGAGGACTTGCAGGCTCAGGTGGCTGAGATGCCGGCGAATCGCCGCGCGTCCTAGCCGGAGGCCAGTGCCGCCCGCTGGG
>Ga0315284_10016108_pt1 | contig 10614 bp, 10 predicted proteins | sample YL17G09_16_MG_FD_203696 | JGI IMG/M metagenome (GOLD analysis project Ga0315284, IMG submission 203696) | Sediment microbial communities from Yellowstone Lake, YNP, Wyoming, USA - YL17G09_16 | ecosystem: Environmental > Aquatic > Freshwater > Lake > Sediment | place: USA: Wyoming | collected...
CGGCGATGCTGAGCGTATCGGCGGCGTTACCTACGCTCACCTCCACGCCGTCCAGGCCGGCCTCCTTGGCGCCGACCAGGCCGATGTGGCAGGAGCCGATGTGGATCCGGGGGGCCGTATCAGCCGCCTCGGCTGCCGCCAGTTTCGACGCCACGGCCGCCCCGGCCAGACCCACGGCGGCGCCCTTCAGGAAAACGCGACGCGTGATCGACATTCCAGGCCCCTTTTCTTCGCTCGGTGACGGACGCTGCTCCACGTCCTTCAGTTCGCACACGTTATGCCCATCTGCGCGGTCGCCCAGGCGACCACCCTACTCCAAGTGATTCAGGAGCGATGCGAGCATGGGCTTGGCCACCGCCGGCTCGCCGATCACCCCGGCCACCCAGCGGCCCTGGGCCGTTGCGGTGATCGCGCCGACGTACTCCTCGGTGTACGAAACGGTGTTCGGCAGGTCCGGGGCGCCGATCGGCTGAGGCGGGATCGACTCTTTCCACTCCGTGACGATCGCCCTGGCCTTCTCGGGGTCGCCAGCATCCACGACAAACATCCGTACGCGCTTGCCCTGGACCTCGTAGGCGGCCTCGCGGACCTTGCTGAGGAACTCGCGGTTAAGATACGATCTCGTCACGTAGGAAGCGCTGTGCGGAAGCACGTTGGCCGGCGGCAGCGGCGCCGCCAGTTCGCCATCCGGCGGACCCGCCGGGGCGGCCTTGGCCACAGCCGTGGCGATCGCCTTGACAAACTCTCTCTGCCCTTCGATGTCGCGGCGGGCCACAAGTTTCACATAGTAACGGCCCACGCGCAGGTCCATCCCGTCGTCGGTCACCTGGGCCTCGTTGCCGATGTCGAGGTACCGGGTCTCGGGCGTGCGGCCGTCGGCCAGGATATCGAGGGCCCCCAGGGGCGCACCCATGTCGTAAATGTCGAGTTCGACGTACGCGCCTTCCTTGCCGCCGCTCGGCCGCCACTCGCTGTGCGAAAGGAGCACGAAGCCGGCGTCGACGTAGGTCCCCGCGGCGCCGTCGATGTACTCGTAGAGGTTCTCGGACTCGTACCAGGTGACCTCGTCTGCGCGTTTGCCGGGGACGGAAGCCGCAACCGCTTCGATGATTTTCGTCATAGCCGCGCGCGGCGCCGCCGCTGCGGTGGATTCGCCCGAACTGCATCCGCTTGCCAGCAGAGCCGCCAGGGCGGCAATTACTAGGAATCGGGCAACGCGAGTCGCATGAACTGCGCGGTGGGTCTCCTGACCCACCGCGCAGAGGACGCCGCCGGGGACGCGATCGCGCCGAGGCCCGCGGCGGGTCAGGAGACCCGCCGCGCAAAGATTGTGCAACCTGCGTTGCGGTTCAGTTTGCCGCATGGTTTCTCGCTTCCCTTTTGCCGGGGCCTCAAGGGCTTCGCACCCGCTCCATCCTTATACAGGTTGAACACGGCCGCGACCGGGCAGTGTCAGTCTAAGTCGCGCGGCCCCCGCGTGTCAACAAACTCCGCCGCAGGTGTCGCGGGTGGATTGTAATGTCCGCCGCAGAGATGCACGCGGCGGCCGGTTGCTGGTATAATGCGTGCCGCACTGCCGCTCGGGAGACGCGTTATGAGCCGACCCTCCGCCCTGCCCTGGCTTCTCTTGATCGCCAGCGCCGCCATGGCCGCAGGCTGCGCTGGGCCGGCCCAGAGAGCCGCGCCAGGCGCCGTTGCCCCCCTGTCGGTCGCCGACGTGTACCGCCAGTGCGCGCCTTCCGTCGTCACACTCGGCTTCGCCCGCAAGGACCCCGCCGATCCCAAGACCACCCACACCGAGCGCGGCACGGGCGTCATCGTGCACGAGGACGGGTACATCCTGACCAACGCTCACATTCTGCGCCGCGGCGGTAAGGGCGCCGCCGGCATTCAGGGCCGCGATTACGACTGCCGCATCGTGACCGTCGACGAGATGCGGGACCTCGCGATCCTGAAGGTTGAGGCGGGCCGGCTCCTCACGCCCATCGCGTTCGGCCGGAGCAGCACCCTGCTGGTCGGCGAACCGCTCGTCACCATCGGCAACCCCTTCGGAGTAGGCCTGAGCGTGACGAGCGGTGTCGTCGCCGCCCTCAACCGCTCCACCGAGTCGGACTACACGTTCTTCCCAAACATGATTCAGACGAACACGGCCATCAATCCGGGCAGTTCGGGAGGGCCGCTGCTGAATGCCCGCGGCGAAATGATCGGCATCAACACGACATCCAAGACCGGCGCCAACGACTTCGGCTACGCCATCCCCGTGGATCGCATCCGCGAGGCGCTGCCGGAGATCCTTGAGCCGGAGGGGCGGCTGGGGTTCGTCCTCGGCCTGCGTGTGGCAACCGAAGGCCCGGCGACTGTTACAAACGTGGCAAAGGGCTCTCCGGCCGAGGCCGCCGGCGTTTGCCCGGACGACGTGGTCCTCGGCGTCGGCGACAAGCCCGTCGCAAGCGCCAGGGACTACGCGTTCGCCCTTATGAACTGCCGCGCCGGCGAACCCATGAGCCTCCGTCTGGTGCGCGGTGGCCGGACGCTTGACGTAGCCGTGACTCCCGCCGCCATCCCGCCGCGCGACCCCGACAAGCCGCCGGCCCTCGCGCCCGGCCTCACGCGCCAGTACTACGAGGGCACGTGGAGCCGCCTGCCCGACTTCGCAAGCCTGAAGCCCAAGGCCACGGAGAAGGCCGTGGCTTTCGACATCGGCCCGTATCGCGACAAGGACAACTTCGCCCTGCGGTTCACGGGCTACATCAACGTGCCGGCCGACGGCGTGTGGGCGTTCTACCTGAAGTCCGACGACAGCAGCCGCCTCTGGATCGGCGACCGGCTGGTCGTGGACAGCGACGGCGCGCACCCGCTGCTGGAGAAGCGAGGCTTCCTCCCGCTCAAGAAAGGTAAGCACGTCATCCGGGTCGATTACTTCGATCGCACGGAACTCGAGGAACTCGTGGTCTCGTGGGAGGGACCAAAGGTGAAGAAGCAGGCGATACCGGCAGCGGTGCTTTTCACTGCCGGGGCGAAGTGACGTTGCCCGGCTCGGCCCGGCGGCGAACCACCTCTGCAATGCCTGCGCCCAGAAGACCGGCGATCAGGCCGAACACCGGGTAGGAAAGAAGCCGCAAATCGAGGCCCGACAGGCCGAGAAGCGAGTGCGACTGGAAAAGCGGCGTCAACAGGCGCTCGCCGAGGAACACGAGGTTTGCGGCTGCGCCGGCCAAGCCGGTCAGAACGATCGTCCAGTGCGCGGCCAGGCGGCGCCGCTCGGCAAGGCCGATGACCGCGTCGATGAGGCACCCCGCAAGGGCCGCGATGGGCAGATGCGCCGAGGCGCCGATCATCTGCCCGCCCGCCGCCAGCGAGGCCAGCGCGGCCGCCACCATGCCCCCTGTCGCCCCCGCCGCCGAGCGAAAAACCAGCCGCGCCGCAATCACCGGCGCCATCACAAAGAGCGCTTTGTGCCCCGGCAGGCCCAGGTGCAGCCGCACTTGGGCCGTGATCAGCCCGGCCAACAGGCCGACCGCGCAGACCGCCAGAAAGGCCCCGAGCGACTCGGCCGCCGAGCGGGCCGCATCATGGCTTCGCGTGTTTTCGATCCACGGGGACCCACGCATCGTGCTCGCTGCTCCATTCAATCCGCAGGACCGGCGCGCCGCCGACGAGCCGCGGGCGGACCCAGCCTAGGGTCTCGCACACGTCAGTTGCCGAAAATGCCCGGCCGGCGTCCGACGGTTGCACGCGGATGCCCAGCCGCGTCAGGGCTTCAAGCGTAACGCTTCGGGTGAGTTCCCGCAAGCCCGGCAGGTCGATAAACCGGCCGCTCTCGCCCTCAACGCGCAGGCCCACGGAGGCCAGCGCCCCGATGACGCCCAGGCCGCTGCCGCCGAGCGGCCGCAGCACGAGGCCCGCGCGGCGGGCCACGTCCAGCGCCTCCGCCATCTCGACCACACGGCAGGTCGCTTCGCGCCCAAACGCGGTCACCGCGGGCGGAACGGCCGCCGCCGGGGCCAGGCACACGGCCGGGTCGGAGCCGGGCGCGGCCCGCGCGGCCACGAAGTCGAAGGCAAACGCGGCCGCCTCGATACCGCCGGGCGATTCCACGGCCACGCACGCACCGCTGTTATGCGACGTGTACGGAATCCGCGGGTCCACGAGGAACTGGTGCCGCGTGACGCCCAGCGGCGCAAGACCCCGTCGTCCGCATTCCTCAGAAAGCGACCGCGCTAAAAACCCCGTGCCGCGGCTGGAGGCGTTGTCGGTATCGTCGAGGCCGATGAGGAGGACTCCGGCGCGGGGCGTCATCGGAACGCCTCCCGCGGCGTCTCGGGCAAGAACTGGACGCCGCCGCCGAGCGTCACGTAGTCGACGCCCTTCTTGTAGGCGCGGTGGGCCGTCGGCTGGTTGCTGAACCACGCGTCGCTGGCCATCCACGTCCGCGCATCCATCCCCGTCTGGAGCCGCCGCGGCCAGGCCGTGTCCAGCCGCAGAAAGGTGCTCAGGTACAGGTTCCGCGGCGCCTTCTCGCAAGAGAAATAGAAGTAACCGATGCGGCCGGCCTGCAAGTTCGCGTCGGTGTAGATGCGATCCGCGGCGGTCTCGCTGGGGCAGTAGTACGTCCGCGGGTCCTCGAGGTACGGCCTCAGGGCGGCGACGAGTTTCGGGTGCGGCCCGTCCAGGACGTCCGACACGGGCAGCGCCCCGTCATTGTGCCTGGCGTAAAGGAGAACAGCCATGCCGAGGTTCCGCAGGTTGGTGCGGCAGGCGACCTGGTCGGCCTCGTCAATCGCGCGGCCGCCGAGGGGAAAGAGCAAGGCAATCAGGACGGCGATCACCGCCACGACGATGAGCAGTTCCGTCAGCGTGAAGCCATGCGTGCGCACCCCGTTCTCCTTGCAAGCGCGGCGGCCGCGCCGAGCGCCGCCAGCGCGAGCGTCGCGGGCTCGGGCGCGACCTCGAACGTCGAGAACGCGCCGGTGGCATCGCTGGCGTCCGGCACCGCCCGGTTCGTGTGATAGACGTACGCGCTGCCCGAGGCCCGGCCGTACACGCTGAAGACCGCCCGCCCCGGGAGGTCCGTGAATGCGTAGTTGAAGATGATCGGCTGGGTTGAAGAGAGGTTCGCCCCGGGCAGCGCCAGCACCGTCACCATGCCGTTGACGAAATCATACGCCACGTCTTCGCGGGTGGGGCTGGTCACGCTGTAGTAGCCCGAGGGCCGGCCGGTTTCGCAGGTCGGATGATCGTAGTAGCCGAAATCGGCGGCCGGATTGAACGTGTAGGCCGAGCCGACCGACGGAGTCAGCGTCAGGCCGAAGCCGGCGGGCAGCGAAGAGGCCTCGATCGCGATAAGGAGGAGCACATCGGTCATCGCCCTCCCGCCGCTGGCCTTGACGGTGAAACTGTCGGTGAGATTCGACGAAACCCCTTTGCCGCCGTCCACACCGCCGTAGGAGAACGTCAGGGAGTTCATGCCCTTGGCCGGCGTCACCGAGTCCGGTACCTGGCTGAATCTCACCTGGTATACGCCGCCGTTGGCCGCATACATGTTGAGTTTGGACGTGTTCTCCGGGTAGGCAATCCAGGATTCCTTGCCGCTGGGGAGTTTGACCAGCGGGTCCCACGGGATGAACGCGGCCTGTGCAATCGCCGCCGATGCCAGAAGAATGACCGCGCCTAGCGAGGCGCGCATGCTCATCCGATAAAACATAGTGACCCCTCCCCCGGGCATGATGCTTGGCAAAGCATAATGAATGCCGAAGGACCGGTCAAGCCGGAAGAGGGCTTTACTTGCGGGGCTTGCGAGGCTTGGAGGCCCGGGGGCGGCGCGCCCTCCCCGCCCGCCGGGGGGCGAGGTGGTCCCGGAACCGCTCCGCCACCAGTTCGTCGAGGCCCTCGCGGAAGCGGCGGTAGAGGGCCACCAGCGCGCGGCCATCATCGGTCAGCCGCACACCGCCGCCCCCCGCGCCGCCGGTCTGACGGACGATCAGGCGGAATCCCAGGCGCTCTTCGGCCGCACGCAGGCGGCCCCAGAGACCGCGGTAACTCATCGCCAGCGCCTGGGCGGCAGCACGGAGCGACCCGGTCTCCTCGATGCACTGGAGCCAGCGGAGTTTGCCGTCGCCGAACGCCGGCCGGCCGCCGACCTCGATCCAGACCTTGATGCGCGGCTGCAAGTTTTTGAAATGCGCGTGTGCCATAGCGGTACCTCATGCCGGAATGCCCCGCGGCTTCCGCCGCGGGCTCGAACGGCTCGAACGCCTCGGGCTCAAACGACTCAGTCCCCGTAGCCGCGCGGGTGCGACTTGTGCCAGCGCCAGGCGGTCTCGATGATTGTCTCGATCGCCGGGAACTCCGGCTTCCAGCCCAACTCCTTGATGATCCGCTCGCTGGAGGCCACGAGCGACGGCGGGTCGCCCGCGCGCCGGGGGCCTTCCTTGACCGGAATCGCGTGGCCCGTCACGCGGCGGGCCGTCTCGATCACCTCGCGGACCGAGTACCCGGCGCCGTTGCCCAGGTTGAACGTCAGGCCCTTAGCCGGCCAAATCGCCTGCATCGCCAGGATGTGCGCCTGGGCCAGGTCGTAAACGTGGACGTAATCGCGGATGCACGTGCCGTCGGGCGTCGGGTAATCCGTGCCGAAGACCGAGACGGCCTCGCGCTGCCCAAGGGCCACCTGGAGCACGACCGGCACAAGGTGCGTCTCGGGCTTGTGGTCCTCGCCGATGCGGGCGTCGGGCGCGGCGCCGGCGGCGTTGAAGTACCTGAGGGCCGCATAGCCGAGGCCGTACGCCGAGGCGTAGTACCGCAGGGTCACCTCGAAGTCCAACTTCGTCTGGCCGTAGGCGTTGATGGGGGCGGTCGGGTGGTCCTCGGGAATCGGCACCTTCACGGGGTTGCCGTACGTGGCGGCGCTGGAGGAAAAGACGATGCGGCCGACGCCGGCCTTGCGCATCGCCGAGGCGAGCCGCAGACTTGCCACAACGTTGTTGTAGTAATACTTCTCGGGGTTCTCCATGCTCTCGCCGACGTAGCAACTGGCGGCAAAGTGCATGACGCAATCCCAGCCGCCCGCCAGCCCCTCGGCCAGGCGCGCATCATCCATGAGGTCGCCGCGGAAAAGCACCTCGGCGGGAACCGCTGCGGCGTGCCCTTCCGACAGGTTGTCGTAGACGCGAACGCGGTGGCCCGCCTCCATAAGCAGCCGTACGACGTGGCTGCCGATGTACCCTGCCCCTCCGGTCACAAAGACGTTCATTCGCGGTTACTCCTCTCTGCGATAGTACTCGATGGTGCGATTAAGCCCCTCGGCGCGATGCACCTTCGGCTCCCAGCCCAGGAGGCGCCGCGCCAGCGCGATGTCCGGCCGTCGCCGCGCCGGGTCATCCTCCATCGGGGGGCGAAACTCCAGCGGGCTCGACGACCCGGCGAGCGCCTGGACCTCGCGCGCCAGGTCCAGAACGGTCACTTCCTCGGAGTTGCCCAGGTTGACCGGCCCATCGTACGGGGCCTCGGCCAGGCGCACGAGCCCTTCGACCATGTCCGAGACGTAGCAGAAACTGCGGGTCTGCCGGCCGTCGCCGAATACGGGGAGCGGCCTGCCCGCCAGGGCGCAGGCGATGAAGGTCGGAATGACGCGGCCGTCGTCCGGCCTCAGGCGCGGGCCGTAGGTGTTGAAGATCCGCGCGATGCGAACCCTTGTGCCGCGCTGCCGCGCGTAGGCCACGGTCAGCGCCTCGGCGAACCGCTTGCCTTCGTCGTAGGGCGACCGCAGGCCGACCGGATTGACGTGCCCCGCATCGGTCTCCACTTGCGGATGGACGAGCGGATCGCCGTAGACCTCGCTCGTGGAGGCCAGCAGGCACACCGCGCCGCAGTCGGTGGCCAGGTCGAGGACGTTGCGCGTCCCCTCGGCGGCGACGCGCAGCGTGGCAATCGGCCGCACGATGTGATGGGCACAGGTCACCGGCGAGGCCAGGTGGTAGATGCGGTCCAGCGGGCCGCGGACGGGCAGCGGGTCGATGACGTCGGCCTCGATGAAGCGGAAACGGCCGGAGGCCTCCAGGTGCTCGACGTTACGGCGGCGGCCCGAGGAGAGATTGTCGAGGCAAAGCACCTCGTGGCCGTCGGCGACCAGGCGGTCCGCCAGGTGCGACCCGAGGAACCCCGCCCCGCCCGTCACGAGTATCCGCATGTCTCGGCCCTTGGCCCGCGAGCAACACCAAACGTGGAACGGGCATTATAAGGCCCGGCCGAAAGGAGTGCCAAGCGAAAGAAGGGGGGCGAGTACTGCATCACTCGTGGGGCGCTTAGCACGACAGCGCTGGATTGCGATTTGCGCGGCGGGTCTCCTGACCCGCCGCGCAAGAGTGTCGCATAACCGCACACCTGCAACCAGCAATTCGCGCGGCGGTTCAGGAGAACCGCCGCGCACAATACGGAAGTAGCGCTGTCATATTAAATCGCCGGCGAGGGCTCGGCCTGAACGCCCCCCGCGCCGGCGGCAGGCTGCGGCCGAACGGGAGGCGGCGAGGCCGGCCGCGGGTCGAATTCCGGCACGACGCTTTGCAGGACGCTCTGGACCTCCGGCAAGGAGTGGTTGTTGTCCGCCGCCTCCAGGCGGTCCAGCGCCCCCTGGATTTCGTCCATGGTGCACTGGCGGCTCTGCCACACGAAAATCTTCCGGTGGTGCGTCGGCAGAACGTTTTCGCCGGTCGTGCGGAGTTCCTCGAAGAGTTTCTCGCCCGGGCGGACGCCCTGGAACTCGATCTTGATGTCGATGTCCGGCCGGAACCCCGACAGTGTGATCATGTCGCGCGCCAGGTCGACGATCTTGACGGGCGTCCCCATGTCCAGGAGCATGGTCTGGCCGCCCTTGCCGATGACGCTCGCCTGAATGACGAGTTGCGTGGCCTCGGGAATCGTCATGAAGTAACGCCGCATTTCGGGGTGGGTCACGGTGACCGGCCCGCCGCGCGCGATCTGCTCGCGGAAGACCGGGACGACGCTGCCCGACGATCCCAGGACGTTGCCGAACCGCACGATGACGTACTTGGTTTTCGCAGTGGCCGCGTTCAGCGAGAGCGACTGGCAGTACATCTCGGCAACACGCTTCGTACAGCCCATGACGCTGGTCGGGTTGACGGCCTTGTCTGTGGAAATAAGGACGAACGCCTCGGCGCCGTACTTGCCCGCCATGTCGGCGACGTTCTTGGTGCCGAAGATGTTGTTCTTGATCGCCTCGCCGGGATTCAGTTCCATCATCGGCACGTGTTTGTGGGCGGCGGCATGATAGACGATGGCCGGCGTATAACTTCGGAAAACGTTATCCAGGCGGGCCCGGTCGCTAACGTCCGCGATCACCGGCGTCACGGCGAGTTCGGGGTGCGCTGCGCGCAGTTCCCGGTCGATGTAAAAGAGGTTGTTCTCGGCCTGCTCCAGCAGGAGGAGCCGCCGGGGCCGGAAGTTGGCGATCTGGCGGCAGAGTTCCGAGCCGATGGAGCCGCCGGCCCCCGTCACGAGGACCACCTTGTCGGTCAGGAGGTGGCCGATGCCCTCCACGTCGAGCGAAATGGGCTCGCGGCCCAGAAGGTCGTTGATGTCGACTTCGCGCAGGCGGGTGACGTCGAGGCGTCCGTCAATGAGGTCCGCCACACCGGGCACGATCCGGAAGGTCATTTTCAGACCCTTGCAGACCTCGATGATCCGGCGCAGGTCTTCGCGCGTGGGCTGCGGCAAGGCGATGACGACTTCCTGTGCGTTTTGGCGGTCGGCCACGGCGGCCAGGTCCGCAACGCTTCCCAGCACCGGCACGCCGTGGATCCGCATGCCGCGCTTCCTGGGGTCGTCGTCCACGAACCCCACCACGTGATACCGCTCGACGGGCAACCGGTAGAGTTCGCGCAGCACGCCCTCGCCGGCGTCGCCGGCGCCGACGATCAGTACCCGCGTCAGGCCCGCGGGGCTCACCGGGCGAGACCCTTCTCGGATGATGCGCACGAGGAACCTCATGCCCCCCACCAGCGCAATCGTGGCGGCCCAGTCGATAATCAGGACCGTGTCGGGCACCGCCAGCCGCACTCCCACCGCTTTGTAAGTGTATAGCGCCCGGCAGACATAGACCGCGCCGAGGATAATGGCCGTCGAGATGTGGCTGGCCTTGAACGTCTCCACGAGGTCCTGGACGCTGACGTACTGCCACCACCCGGCGTAAAGGCGGAAGTACCCGAAGACCAGCAACTTCACAAGAAGGACGAAGATCAGCAGTCCGTAAAACGTACCCCACACCGAGGACGGAACGCCCACCTGGTCCGGAAGGATGTACTCCTGGTCCGGGATCGGCAGGGCCGCCGGAGGGATGCGGAACTCGTAGCGCAGCCCGTACGCCACCCAGAGGGAGACGGCGAACAGCAGCAAATGAACGCCGGCGATGTAGGCATGGCGTAGAACGGGCGCGTAGAGGCTCGGCTGCCGCACTGTAGCCTGCGTGCCGGCCATAGTTATTTACGTCCTCTCACTGTCCTGAATCCCGCCCGGCCGCGAGACGCCATGTCCCCCCCCCGCGGTCAAGCGAGCACTCAGTATGAAACCCCTGGCACAGCGATCTGTACCTTCTAAATC
>Ga0315284_10016111_pt1 | contig 10613 bp, 10 predicted proteins | sample YL17G09_16_MG_FD_203696 | JGI IMG/M metagenome (GOLD analysis project Ga0315284, IMG submission 203696) | Sediment microbial communities from Yellowstone Lake, YNP, Wyoming, USA - YL17G09_16 | ecosystem: Environmental > Aquatic > Freshwater > Lake > Sediment | place: USA: Wyoming | collected...
AAGCCGTGCCTTGGGCGGGATCCACAACGAAGTCGAACGTGTCGAGTTGGAAGTCATCTTGAACGACATCCTCTCCAAGTTCGTTTAGTTTTACTGATCCATACCCTCTAGAAGATACGCCGACAGAACCGCCGCCCTCAAGAATGGCACGAAGTTCCTTGCCCATGGTGGTGTCAAGGATTTCAGCGGCTCCGACAACCTGTCCATCTTCTTGAACAACAAGAGACGTAAGCAAATGACAGACGCGACTAAGCTTAGTTCTTCCGTCATCGGGATGGTCAAGCTGTCCGAAAACCTTTCGGCCTTCCATTGCCGATTTTAAACGCCGAATCTCCCTCTCCCAAAGGTTGCGACGATACACGCGGTTGTTAGCCGTTTTTTTATCAGCCAAGGCAAACTGACCTCGAGCCACCAGCTTGCCGCCCTCTGCCCCCTCTTCCATCCGTAGTCGGATGTTTAGCGTATCTACTAAAAGCTGCTTAGCCATCAATGAGGTCCTCTAAATAATGGGTTCCGGGTTCGTCCCAGGTAAAAATTCTACAATCTAGTTTATGCCCGCCTACGTTTAGGCATCTTTTGAGTCTCTCTGGGCTTTGGCTTGAACTGAGACGGACCCGATCCCACTAACCCGTTTAAGTGCGTTCTGTGTCGCATCTGCTTCAAGAGCTCTTCGACACACAACGGCACCATCATCGGGAGCCTCAGTTATACTTTTCTCCTCAGTCCGCCTGGCAGAACTTTCCCAGCCGTCTTGACTGCAGGCTTGACTGCAGGCTTGACCGCAGGCCGAGCTTCGACTTTGGCCTTAGCAGCAACCTTGCGGCGCTCGCTCACAGCTGCCGGTGTGGCGCCGTCAGTCTGGCCAACAGCGCCCTTGCCCACGTCGCCCTGGCCAACGGCAGAGCCTTCGGGACCATCTAGGCCAATGTAGGCCTCGGGACCTTCTTCGCCTTCAGCTGGCTCTTCTTCGTTTGGAGCCGGCTGGTCCTTGCCGACGTACATGCTCTGCATGGTGCCCGCTAAGGTTTGGTACATCTTCATGGCGCCGCCAAGGTAGCTCACCATGTCGTTTAAGATGCCGGCAACCATGCTAGGTCCGATCGAAGCTCCAGCAGACACCTGGGTCGCTAGGTTTTCAGCTTCCATACGGATGGCATTGAGGTCGAAGTTCATCGGCATCGACTCGTAGCGAGCACGAGCGCGGCGAGCAGCAGACTCAGCGACTTTCTTTTCTTTTTCGTCTTCGACGTCGTCTGCTTTACTGCCTTCTTCGTCTTCTTCGCCGATTGGATCTTCTTTGTCGTCTTCGTCGGCGTCGCCGTCGTCTTCTTTAATTTCTTCGTCTTCCTCGTCCTGCATTTCACACTCTTCGACTTCGTCTTCAGGCATGCCTTCCGGCTTGTCTTCAGGCGCGTCTTCGTCTTCTTGCCAAGCATCTTGTGCAGGATCAACTGCAGGAGGTGGAGCTAGGTCCTTGATTTCTTCGTCGCCGTCTTCTTCAACTTCGCCTTGAGCATAATCCGTGGCGTCGCCGTCTTTATTGCCATCGCGCATGTTGCTGTGATCGACGTCGTAGCCGTAGGCCGAGTCGGGATGGATCACAGGGATGTCCATCAGGTCTTCGAGAACCGCAAATTTTCTAGCCAAGAGGCCAGCAACAACCGAGACGCTTTCAAAGGCTTTGGTAAACTCAGAGCGCTTGGCGGTCCTGATTGTGCTCTCGGTGAATCTCAAAGAGGTTAATGATTTTAACGTCTTATCTACGCCGAGAGTTAGGCGAAGCTGAGGACGGCTTTTGTTTTCTTTTTGCAGCTTTTTGATCGCTGTCTTAAAGGCCGAGGCTTTACTCTCAAGACGCCTAGCGCGGCTCTCTTGAGCCTTCTTGCGTTTCGCAACTGCCGAGGCTGCTTTCTTCGACTCTTTAATCGAAGCCTTGATTTTAGGACGAGCCTTGCTCTCCGTGATCGCAGGGCGCGAAGCCTTTGGGTTTTCCTTAGCAGGAGCAGCCAATCCTAAGGCTGCCATGTCTTCCAATAACGTCGTAATTTTGCGTAAATGCTGCATGACAACCGCTCCTATAAGGAAATTAGATGGCCCAAAAACTTTTACTTTATTTCCAGGCTGATAAATGTTTCGATTTTCTTGATGTATTCTACCAAAGCTTGGTAAGTCTCTCCAGTTTTACCGGCCTCGGACATGGACTTAGGTAGTTTGCCCACCCAAAATGTCAGATTTATAAACTCCGGCCTAAAGCTAGAAAGCTTACTGCAAGCCTCCGCCAGGACCTGCTCCACCACAAGATCGGTCTTTGGCGCCATCTTTTCGCTAAGGCTCTCAATAATTCGATGATTCGTCTTCAGCCATTTAGCAAATGGGCTGGCCTTCAGCACCGACTGAATCCGCTCGAGCACTGCCTCCTCGATGTCTTGGCAGACGGACACCGCAAGTGTCTCCCCACTAAGTACAGACCTGGCCATGTGGTCCGCCTCAGACACCAGCGGGACGGCCAGAGGATCTCTCCGGGTTACGACCAGGGATCCGTCTACACGGTCAAGGCGGTAAGAAAAAACGGTGCCGCTGTCCTCTGCGACAACGGCACCGTGTTCGAAGGTGGCTAACACTTTTCGCTTAACGTCGTCCCCCTGGTGGTAACGACGCAGGCTTTCGTGAACCTGGGTAATCCGCTCCTCGAGGCTTCCCGAGGTAATGCTTTTTATAGATTCTTCAGACAAATAGAACTTCATCGAATGCCTCTGAAGCGGGTAAGTGTGAACTCGAGTTCGCTGTTTACGGCACGCTGTAGAAAACCCAAAAGTCACTGGCGTTGTTTGGATCGCAAAGCCAAGATAAAGGAACCTTGAAGTGACCTTTAAGCCCCCAGCGATTGCCCCAAGAATTGCGAACTAATGCAGTTTTGTCAGAATCATCATAGCCGACCATCAGTACCGCGTGTCCACCTAATATCTCTTCTCCATCGATAGGCACCCAGTGTCCCGTGCTGGCGACATGAGGACCCTCAAATGAACTGCCCACGTTAAACCCAAAAACAATAGGGCGGCCTGCGGCCAAAACCGTCTTGATAGCATGGGCCGTCTGCGTAACCCGAGCATAGCTCGTTACCCGTTCATGAGACGCAATCGCCAGCGCCGAAGACGGAGGATGCACCGCAAACTTGGTGGTGTCGTATGGCCAAAGGCTCTCGCTAAAAAAACCGTACTTGTTCATGGCCTTGGCGCCGTCGCGGATCTGCGCTCCAGCGTCCTGGCCAACAGTGCCCTCGATAAGGCGCTCGAGGTAGTAGATCGCCAGACGCGATGGAACGAAGGCGTTGGGCTTTCCCTGGATAATCCAGTCGTACTGTAGAGCCGCCGCAATGGCGTTAGCCGTGCAGCTGCCCAACTGACCCTGATCGTAGATCGCCGGCATCTTCGGACGCAGGTCCACAAGGCGTGGCAGAGCCGATGGTAAGGCTGCCATCAAGAACTCTTGGTGCTCGGCCTTTAAGTCACGATGGTCGTGAGCGTCGGGAACCCAACCACTTTTAAGACGGCCCATAGCAAATCCTCCCATTTTGTGTGATGGAGAAAGCAAAGGTTCCAAGTCAGTTTTGTGGAGTCTGGGAACGGAGAAACAGCGGGATCAGATACGTGTATTCTAACACGCTGAATACCCAGCGCTCAACTAAGGCAGGATAACTCGGTAGAGTTCCTAAAAACTCATTTGGTTACGGATTTAAGCCACTCTAGAAGCTCGTGGTTTGATTCAAAAATCGCAGAAGCAAATATTTCAGCAAAAAACTCGCTTGGATCCGTCATAGCATACGAAGTTACGTGCAAAAAATGCTTTTCTGGCTGGGCGCCATTAACCACCGGCCACGATCCTATGCCCTCAGGAGCCGTTACTTTGGTTTTTATGTCGTCAGTGTAATGGCCTTGATAAACAATCTTGCCCCTTTGAAGGGTCACGAGTGTTATTTCGATCATTCTTTTTGATTTTGGCGATACAACGATGGTGCCAATCTTAAGTATGGGCCTTTTCTCGCGAGCCTCTTGAAATGCAAGACCGATAAGTGAGGAGTCTGTCCTAAACTTTGCCTCCTGACGATGACCAAGCTCATGAATAAGCGACCGAGTTAGGCCCGCAACCTCTTTTGACGACCCCACCTTAAGCCTGATCTGGTCGCTTCCGGATTGATAGTCAGCATTTACATTAGACTTTAAGGCCGATCCAAGAAGCTGAAGGTGGCCATACAAAAGATGCTTGAATCCATGGGACGATACCTTAGAGGCTGCTGCGGCAATCGCCGACTCAACCTTTTTTCGGTCTGCCTCCTTGATCGCATCTAGTCCAGCAACATCAAATCCAGCAACTTTCTGAGAAAAGGTCGACCTGACTTGCTTTAGCTCTGGGAATAGCTTTTCAAAAGTAGTTGCGTCCAAACCTTCTTTTCTAAGCATGAGGTCAGAAAAAGCTGAAGCATCTAGGTTTCTAAAAACCTTAGAAAATATTTCTTTTTCCTGAGCATATTTTGACAGAAGGTCAAACAGTGGCTGCCCGTCTTGGATATGCCCGCCAATTGCTGAAGCGACGCTAGAGTTTATCATCTTGTTGTTTTTCAAAAACAAGATGCTGTAGTTCGGTATATGCTTGAGCACCACAGCTCTAGCGCCGTATCTATTTTTTGCTCCATACAAGAAAGTTAGACCTTTGGAATCAAGGTATCCAACATAGGTCCGCTCATCGAGTGAGCCGAAAAATATCGCATCCTCTTCTAGAAGGCGGGCAAATGAAGACAAATGTATATTTTTTGGCATCGAATTAATTCCTGATTTTTATTGGTTTATCCCTTGGATTTTTTCTCGCGGCTTATTTCGTCTGCCGTATCGGCCCAAGGTTTCGCCGCTTCATCTCCCACGTGTCTATTGTAGGCAATTTTATTGATGTGAGCCCGATGATATCCCAAGCATGTCAAGAATCCGTCTTTCCAGACTCATGCATTTTGGCCTTTCCAGCATTCAGAAAGAACTCGCTGGCAATATGCCACCTCATCACGCATGGTCCTAAAAATGGCGCTTTCAACTTTTTGTGTATCGTGAATTTTTTTTAGTTCGGCATTGATGTAGGCCACTAACTGATCACCAGTCTTGTCTTGAGCGCCGCGCTGTATATGAACCAAGTGCTCTATCGCCGCCTCGCTCTCCGGCATAAATACAGTGTAGAGAGAGCTTGAGCGCTTTCCGCCATTTGTGCTGGAATAAAGCCCATTAATCCCCCAAAATGACTGTCCACGGTTAAATCCGGTGGATCGATACACCAGCATAAACATGTCGCCGATAGGAATTGAAACGGTAATGTCTTTTCCAGACCAGACACGACCATTTAGGCGCTTTTCAAGCGACAAAAGCATGTCGCGCTTTTGAAAGGCCCTAGCTTTGTCCTTAGCTTCAGAGCCAACCATTTTCTTAAGTTTGGCCGAAGGAAAAAGAACCTCTGGGTCAATGATCGTTTTGTGATCATTGGTGATTGCCCATGACTTAGATGCAAGCTTAACCTTACGGTTATTGTGAAAAACCTGAGTGAACACAACAATACTAAATGATACGTGCTCAGCTCCGTGGCCGCCTAAACTTGCCGATTTGTTTCCAAATGCAATATCATCGCCACGAGCGCTTATTTGCATGTCAAATGTCGTAAGCTTATCGTCTGACACAAAATCAACGTCATAAACGGCATCATACCAATTTGTCACTTTGGCTTTAACCGTGAATTTAAAAGTTTTTCCAGTCGCATGTTCAATATGCTGATTGAAGTGCTTAAGGTCGATGGTCTTTTCAATAGTAGCCAGCGCTATGGCAGCGGCCTCTTTCGCATTTTGTTGATTTGCTTTGTATGTAGCATCTCGGTCGGCAGGGCTCGTATAGGATCCAGCCGGAGCTTTAGACAAGATATCGTAAGCATGATTGATAAGTTTCATCTGGTCTTCGTTTCCACCCCGGTCAGGGTGGGCGCCCATCGCTTTTTGTCGATAGACTTTCTTGATCTTGTCATGGTCACCAAGATCAGAACCGCTAAGTCCAAGCAGCTCGAGCGCTTCAGGAACATTCATTTCAAGCAAAATAGATTCGTCTAACTCAGAGTCTTCATGCGCGGCAAAAGCGCTTTGGCAAACGTCCATGTCCTCCATTAAGAGCTTTCCTAAAGAACCGCGCATAAAAATACTCCTAAATTTTTCATTGAGTCCACTGTTTGTGTGGAAGTTCCAAGTCAGTTTTGTGGAGTCTGGGAACGGAGAAACAGCGGGATCAGTACGTATTCTAACACTGAATGCCAGCTGCTCAAACTAGCTGGATCTGCATCGTAGCCGTGGTCAGACAGCTAGCAAAGGATTCTGCCTGGATCGTGACCCCGCTGTCTAATAGGATTTGCCAAGAATGTCCTTAGCCTTCTGCATGGCGGCACGATGAATCTTGGCTTGCTCAGGCGGCATCTTGTCGATTCCAGCGTGCTTGATTGCCCTCTCGAAATCTTTGTCGTTGCCGTCGTATAGGTAGCTCTCGAAGTGTAGCGCGTACTTCCTAACCAAGGGGTCTAACTCATGCGATTCTCGCATGCGGGCGAAGGCTCTATCGCATATTGCCACTTCATCCATAAGACTTTTACCTAGAGCTCCGTGCATAAAAACCCTTTTACAAATTATGATTTTATTCCATGCATCACGACGCCACCTGGCCCGACGATGTAGATCCGCTTAACGCTGAATGATTCCAGTATTACCGCAATCCCCTGCGGCGAAAAGCGCCAATAGTCCCCGCCATGATTTTCGTCACGAGGCAACGAAACATCACCGCAATCCTGATCGAGCATGTATCCCTGGCTGTAATCCCAGCTCTTGGTGGGGTGGAACGGCTGGACGAACGGAACCTCGCACCATATCTCGCAGCCAGGAGCGGCAATACGCCCAAGCTCACGCCCGCATTCAAATGGATTGCGAACGTGCTCAAGGATCGCGTTGCAGATAATAAAATCGAACGATTCCGATGGCAGGCCGGTATCTGCCAAGTCGCGCCGAATGTCGATGTGCGGGCTCTTGTCATGCTTGTCCAGGCTAACGAAGTGCGGAGCATGTTTCTCGGTGTAAGGATAGTTGATGCCAATCTGAAGACACCGCTTGCCGCTGTCGTCCTTAAAACGCGAAAGCACTGCCGCTAGATCATCGCGGCGTGCATCCTCGTCTGGGCCTTGTTCGATCAGATGGTTAATATCTTCGAGCTTCAAGTTCCACATAGCGTCCCCTTTTCGGTGTGATTCAGTCACTCGGAAAGAGAAAGTGCGAATTATTCGGAGAAACCACCTTTGTTACTTGCGAAGTTGGCGCAGAAGATGCCGATCGATCACGAGCACGTAACGCGGATACTTGTAGCCCTGGCTGTCTGCCAGGAACGCGCTCGTGCCGTACTTGAAAATATAATACTGATGTCCATGCGAATCGACGTCGTCGTTGAATTCGCCCTTACCGACCACGACCGGAAGGGCGGCGACGGCCTTCTCTTCTTCTGGCGACAGGCTGCCGGTGGTTAAGATCTCGGACTGCAGCGCACCCCGCAAGCTGTCCGATTTTTTAGACGACTGCTTGTTCTTAAAAATTCCATCCAAAGTTGAGTTAGCTGACTCGCGAATCTGAGTAGATTCCAAAGTTACATCTTTTTCTTTAACACCAAATGCATTAGCAAATGGTACTACCAGTCCGGGTGAGAATAGACCATTCTCTATTTCAAACGAAAATATCACATGAGAACTTGAGCCTTGGCCACGAACTCTCACGTATTTAAAGTGTTTCTTAAATAGTTTTAAGATCTCCTTAGCGTCATGTTCAGCATTAGCGTCGTTCTCGCGAATCTGGGTGGACTCACTCAAACCCAAAGCCGCCTCGAGGGCCTCGAGCCCCATCCCGTCAACCCCAGCCTTGGCCTTGCGCCAGATGTCTAAGGCCTTGTCGTTTCTAAACTCTTTGATCACGGACGTCATCGTGCTGAGCGCACCGCTAAGGGCGTGTTGAGCATGCACGTATTTACGCATCAAAGCGACGTCATCTGACTCCAGAATAGTGCGATTTGCAGATTCTGATTTCGACTCGAACTGGCCCCCGTTGTGGTTTCTGGGCGTGAACTTGAACCCGGACGGATGCAGTACGTTCGCTGCGATTTCAGCGGTGTATTCCTTAAGGATTTTCACGCGGTCATCTGGGCTGAAATTCCCACCGCTTATTGAAACGTGGAACTCGAACGGAGTTTTTTTCGGTCGCATCGGTGGCGACATGGTCAGTGTCAGCTGGGCGCCAGGATGCGGCAGGTCCACAACGAAGTTGTAAGTCGCGCCCTTTTTTTTCATGCCCTTGAAACCAAACTTCTTCAGGGCTGGCATCATCTTGTGGATGGCGGCTTCCATCGCTTCCAAGTTGTAGGGGCCGCGATCGGGCTCTTCCGCGAGTGTTGGCCCCATATGAATAGCCAAAGCTTCGTCTACGTGTGCTCGCAAGGATGGTCCGGTGATAGCCATGTCTAAAACTCCTAAGGTAAGTCTTGTGTTTATGGTGTATCGAAACAGGTCACATTGTTAAACGAATCTGGCAATTTAACGCCTTCTCGCATCCCAACGTTGTCTAGACTTCTCACGTCGATGAATGGGGTGTTGTGCAGGAAGTAGTTTTGACCAGTCTTAACCCAAAGCGACTCCATAAGCTCCGTGCGCTCGCCCGAAGAATGATAGAACACATGCCCCAATCCTACCGCCGCCTCTGCCATGGTTAGCTTGTGAGTAGGAAAGTTATCACAGGCTTTCTGCTTGCCGTTAATGTATACGACCGCCTTTGATTTGTTCACATACACGTCGAAAGTTGTGCGCTGAGTAGCAAACAGCTGGTCGTCAAACAGCACGCCATTAATGACATGCTTGTCGTCCCAGGTCCTAACCCACTGCCCGTTGGCCGCAGGCGTGTCTCCGGCAATAAAAGAAGGGTCTAGAATAGCGACGCTCTTCGTGTCTTTCAAAGGGTCCTGACCTGCGGGAGTTGTCCGATTGGTTAAAATCCTAAGGCTGCTCTGCGCCCTTGACCCCCCGAGGGTGGGGTTTTCAAACTCGCCACCCGGAAGCACGTCGTAGCTGCCCGCCCTCGGCACGAACTGCAGGCAGTTCCAACCAGCCATGCTGATCTGAGATCCTGTATTAGGGTTCATGAAAAATGGCGCAGCCAAAATGGTTGAGGTGCCAGTAAAAGTTGTGCCGCTAAAGGTTTTACCCGGCTGATCAGCGCCGCATAGGTGCAGCCACCAGTAGCGCCGTTGTGTCGAGTTGGCCTGTATCTCAAAAGTTATGTTCAGAAACAAGTCGCCGGTATCTGGCACTTGAAGCACGCGTTTTGGATAAATAATGTTGGAGGCCATTACGTCCTGACCCAGGTCGGCTAGCAGCGAGTGCAGCTCTCCGTTGTCCACAAACATCTGCGAGGCTTCTGCATTAAAGGTGTACTGGTTCCAATGAGAGTTGGCGTAGTGCTTAGCGTTTTGAACGTTGCCAAGCCCTTGTGGCAGAATAACCCCTTCGACGTCCTTGCGGGCCTCGAGGAGGACAAAAGGATCTGCAGCGGAGAAGTCTTCAAAAATATCTGTGTCTTTGTACCCAGCTGGACGCTGCGCGGTGCCGGTCGGTGTGACCGTAATGAACGATCTGTTTAAGACCTTTGGCTGACTTCGTGGCGCCGGCTGAGCGACGTTAAGATAAGGGCCAAGCAACGGACTTGGCCTGGGCGCCGGGCCATGTCCATTCAAAATAAGGCTGCCGTAGTCGGCAGTAACTTCTTGAGGGGTTCTTATCGGAAAGGTCGTTTTATACACAGGGAACGTAACGCTTGACCCCTTATACTTCGTGGTTAAGGGCTTGTCTGCGCCGGCAATAGGCACATCGACGTGGGCGTTGCCTATGGCTCCCGCAAAAGGACACAGCTGATCAATGGCTTCCACGACCAACTTGGTGGGGCCAGTGAGGCCATTGACTTCAACTTGGGTGGCGAGGCTTTTGGCTATGTTGATGGACCTTACGTCGTCGCTGCAGTTGGCGGTAAACATAATCTCGACATTGCCATAGTCCTTAACCGCCTCCGTGTCGTCGCAGTCGTTGCGCTGACGCAGGCCAGCACAGGTTATCGTGGCGCCCAAGACGTCTTCTGTGTCTCCAACGATGCTAGTCTTAACGCTGTCAGTTAGAGCAAACACCCTGTAGTCCTTTGCACCTACCGCAGGCAAATAGAGCATCACGCTGCTGCGGTTGCTCACCACCTGGATAGGCACTGGGAAGTCAGTAGCCGCCGTGAATGTCGGTCCAGACCCTGGCGCTGGTTCCGGTGGAGCGGGCACTGGGCCAGGCGGAGGCGGTGGCACTGGCTGCGGCAGCGGACTTGGCGCTGGAGCAGGCGCTGGAGCCGGAACGGGCGCGGGCGCGGGCGGGTGCGCTGGTTCTACTGGCTTAGATTTTGAACACGAAATAGCTAATAGAAGCAGCAACGATTTATGAAAAGACATTTTAATACCCCGTACTGAAAAGTCGCCACGATGCCGAAA
>Ga0315284_10016112_pt1 | contig 10613 bp, 9 predicted proteins | sample YL17G09_16_MG_FD_203696 | JGI IMG/M metagenome (GOLD analysis project Ga0315284, IMG submission 203696) | Sediment microbial communities from Yellowstone Lake, YNP, Wyoming, USA - YL17G09_16 | ecosystem: Environmental > Aquatic > Freshwater > Lake > Sediment | place: USA: Wyoming | collected...
TACTCCCCCAGGTTGCGCCTGTGCCACCCTTTCCCAAAGGGAGGATTCCCACGACCTCCGACGTGAGATCGGTGGAACTCTTCGGCATGATAACGCCTTGCCAATTCGTCCTCAGAAAAGGCGACGCAGGAAGATCGCGCAGCCACACGGGATTCGCGGTGGATAGATTAGGCTTGAAATCCTCCGTGCCACTGCCGTTGTTGTAGATGCGCTTGACGGCGAGTGCGCCGATTGCACCACGATAAATACGAACGTCGTCGAAGTATCTCATATACGTGTTTGCATCATCCGAGGTGACATATAATGCTTGTGCCGTGTTCCGCATGTGCAGGAATGTTCCGGAGGAGGCAGTCAAAGTGCACGTAACGAGTGCACCGTCAATATAGAATTTGGGAATTCCCACTGCATCATCGAATGCAACTGCAATATGATGCCAAGCGTACCCGCCCCAAATACTCCCGGAACTCGTTGTTGTCCACTCCTTGTACCCATCGCTGTTATCATGATCGTAAACGGAAAGCTTTGGATTTCCTGAAGCAGAAAAAGAGAGCCAATACTCAGTACTCTTTCGGACTCTTCCCAGGTACGTGGTATCCGTTACGAAAGGCTTCATCCAAAAGGCTATGGTTATAGAATATGATGACAAGACATCTGTGTCGCTTGTGATAACTGTAACGACATTGCCTCCAAGACATCCTGCGATCTTACCACCTGTTGGATACCAAGACCCGCTGATGATTCCATTGTGTGCATACACCGATGCATCTGCCGTAGTCCCTCCAGCGCTTTCATTCAGCCTATACCACAGACTCGGATACGGATCGAGCGCGTTCCGAACGTCCATCCCGCCCCGCACCTCGACCGCGCCGAATTTTTCCGCCCGGCAATTTCCTGAAGGAAAGAAAATGCCAAAGCACAACATGACCAGCAAAACCGTTCGCGTTCTCATGTTCCTGCTCCTTTCAAGTGTGTTTTCATACTAACGGGATAGAATTCGATCTGGCTATCCCAATCAATCATCTTCTCGTCAGCTAACCGCGTGAAACAGGAAAGGCAAACCACATTGTTCTGATGCGCTAAAGGGACAACGGATTTCCATATTTTATCCGGAACATCGAATCCCACGGAGTTAATGTGGAAACAAATCTTGCAGATTTCTCTGGATGACGACATAGTTCATCTTCCCTATCTTATGAGATACCGCCACTCACCAACCATCGAATCATAAAACTCCGCCAAGTCCACGTCCGTTTGCGTGTCGCTTGGATAAGAAACACGTCCTGGAGAAACTCTGACACCTTCGTTATCACAAATGGTCACGTCGGTGATTACCCTATTGAGTGCGTGCGTGATTTCCAGGACACCCTCTTCGGTGAGAGCGTCCTTCTCGAAGGTATCGGTGTCTCCGCCCCCTCCTGAGCCTAAAATCTGGTCTATAATGAGCATCGCTCTGGAGTACACCTCTGCTGCGCCCATGTCCCCCTGATTGAGCAGAGGGATGTTATATGTGCTGGTGAAATCTGAGACGATGACATACTCCTCTTCAGAAAGCGTCTCGTTATAGTTTGCCGTGAGTGTCAACTGCGTATCGGAATCCACGCTGGCAATCTGGAAAAAAACCGAGTCGCCTCCTATGCGTATCAAGTCTCCGGCTTCCACACCGGCAAGCCACGCGGTGGAGTTGCCCGTGACGATGTTGCTCTCGTGCGTGGTGTCAACTGTTCCTGTGGTGTACTGTGACATCGTATGCTCCTCTCTTACGGCACGTAGCCATCATACTTCCATCCGCCGTCAGAATACAAGCCTATTTTTTGCGCCGTGGAATTCCATGCGACGAGGCCCTCCACGCCGGGATCGTCCCAGGATGTAATCACCGTTCCGTGCGTCGACACGCTGGATGCGACCATCGCCGAGGTGATCGCGACCGTCGTGGCTGAAACCTGATTGGATGGATTCACGTCGTCATCATCGAATGTGTCATACGAGGCCACTCGGATGTACAGCGTCGTTTGCACAGGTTGTCCGGCCAGCGGCTTGATTGTGAACGAATTGGAGCGTCCGCGGTAGTATCTTGTCATGCTCTCCCACGGGTCTGCGGACGACAGCGAGCATCGCACCTCATACCCTGCCAAGTCGAGATCGTGCAGGTCGTTCCACGTAAGGGTGATATCCTGGTAGCGCACCTCTGCATTCACCCCGGTGACCTTACCAACCTGGGGATTGTACGCAAAAAGCGTCGCGGGGTACTTGGATACCTGGTTAAAAATATCGCGCTCTTGCACTGTGAACGATACATGGCGGAAAGGCCCGCCGTCCGCAAGGTTCATCTGGTATGTATAAACATACGTCGGGCCGCCGGCGTGCTCCACCCGCAGGCATTTGGGGACTCCTCCAATCGTTGTCCAAACCGATATGACATAATCCTGAAATGTAACCGGGAGAGGGCCAAAACCCGATCCGTTGTTTTCGTCAATGAGACTGTCTATGGCCAACGGAGAGTGCCTGCGCCAGACGAGAATAATGTTGTTATCCTCGAACGTATAGTTGTTCCCCTGGTTCAGAATTTCCAACCCCTGCACACGGGGAGGGGGGGACGTCTTGGTGATGATGGAGACTTCCGGTGCGGTGTCAAGGCTCGTTCTCTTTCCGTGCGTGGAAACCGACACGACGCGGAAGTAGTATCGTTTCCCTGGGAAAAGACCCTTAACGGAAAAACCGGAGTCCTTGGTCGTTCCTATTTGATTGAAGCTTCTCGGCTCGCTTGTATCGCCGGATACATAGACCTCCGCATGATCCCACCATCCATACTCATTGTCAATCGGAGGGATTGTCCACTCCAGAAAAACCGTGGTGTCATACTCGGCGTTGGAGTTATGCGCGGTGAGATTTATCACGTCCTGCGGAATGGCGTTCGGGTTGGGGAGATTCGAGTAATCGGGGATATCCACCACGGTTCCGGCCGCGTTGTAAATTTCCTCGTTGTATTCAAGGGCTTCTATACTGATCTCGTTGGAACTTGCAACTCCTAACCGGGACACGCGAAACGGCTTGACGACGGTGGTAACTTCCCCAATGGAAAAAATATCGTAGTCTTCCGGCGGGGATATCCACGCCTCGCTTACGGAAATACTTTCCCCTTTTACGTACACACCCGGTGGGGAGTTTATGATGTGATCCTCGATGGTGTCATCCGCGTGCTTCACCCGAATATGATATCCGTTTTCCAGCGTCACGTCTTTGTTAAGCGTGATCGTGTTGGGCGTTCCGCCTGTAGCCCGCCCGCTGTAAATCCCCCATGCTGGCGCGTCATGCGCGAAGTTGAATACCCGCCCCGGCATAAACGCCTTACCATCTCCTGAATCCGGCAGGCACGCGAGAGCATCCGTAGCAGCTTTGAATGAGATTGTGCGGCGTGTGTACTTGCAGGATAGTAGAAGACGCTGCGCAAGCATAGTGGCTTGGTACTGTCTGGAAACTCCAATAAGGGATATGGAGGCTTTTCGTATAGCATTGCCAGCCCCAATGGATTCCTGGTCAATAACCTGGATGGTATTTGATCTGTAGTCGTCGGCTTCATCTAAGAATGAGACTTCTACGCAGTTAACCGTGGCTTTTCTGGAGAGAAAGGATTCTTGAAGCGACTTCTCGATGATATTCCCCATTGTGAACATCATAGACGGAATTTCCGGCTTGTCTATGTAAGGAACCAGCATCCCGCCGTGCCAGAATAGAAAGCAGTTGAACGTCCGGCAAATCGTCTGAATCGCGTCAAGAGCTTTGGAGGAGCCGTCAATCACAATGTCGAGCCGGTAGCGGCGGTGCGCGGCGATCTCCACAGCGTCGGGATAATGATGCCCCCCGCTCACGTCAAAAACCCACTTAGGCAGAGCGTCGCAATACGCGGCCATTTCCACAAACGCGTCGAAGTCAAGGTGCTGCGTCTCCACATAATCCCCCATGCCGAATCGCGTGTTGGTGAGCAAATCCCGCAAGCACCATATCGGATTCGCGCAGTATTGATCCCGCAACGCCGTGCCGTCCCACCACAAATCAACGCCGGATGTTTCCTTTTGGTAGCATGATGAATCCGGGTCATAATATGAGTTCTCCCAATCCACCTGCACGTTATGATCCGAGGCCAGGCGCAAGTCCGGCGCGGGAATCTTTCTCCCTTTGATAAGTGTGACGACATTGGGGATGGAGCCTGAGAGTTGGTCAGTTCCAAGCATTCGCATCGCAAGCAACGCAGTGTTGGGATAAGAGCATGGCGCGAACACAAGTTCGTCCATGTACTCCCAATAAACATCTCGCATGTGCCGCGTCGTGGTGTTCGCGGATATTTTGACTACCTTCACGTCGTACACACCGCTGGTTGGGAAGGTGATCGTGGTGGATTGCCAAGACGGACTGATTTTGTTTGCTGTGTACTGAAGATTTGGAATGGGTGTGTAACCCCCCACTCCTGTTGGGCGATATGATATACCAAGGATCACAGTTTCGTTTTCGTAGCTTCCTTCTTTAAGACGGAAAATTGCTGGGTATCGAAACGTCAGTTTTACGGCATTCGTGCTTTGCGAAGCCGTGGTGGTTTTAATATGCTCGATACCATGCTCCAATTTTTCATCCGAGTAGGCATTCTCACTATGTTGCGCGTCGTAAAACCCCGGAACCTGATCCTGCGCGTCGTTCCCCATTCGGATGTGCATCAGCACGTCGCGCAAATTGGAGATTTTGCTGTTGTTGATTAGAATACCCCGTCCGCCGTCGCCTATTTCCGCTGGCGTGACGTTATCCCGATCCGATGCGACCCCTGCAATGCTCGTCAATATGCCTTCACCCAGAGAAATCAGCATGTGGAGATATTGCAAATTGCTGACCGTCTCTACGTAGGCACTCACCACGTTGCCGCCGACTCTGTGCGTTCCATAGATGATAGAAATAGGTGTCCCAGTCTCGCACGTGGTGTGCACACCCTCCCAGGTATAGGTGGGGGAATCGTCTGGAGCTTTCAATTTTGGGGGTGGTGCTGGAAACGCAGTTTTATATACGTAATATGCGGTAGTATAAACGGCAGCTACCCACAACCACGCCAGGGCTACTATCCCCCATCCAGCGTGCACATCCACAAGAAATATAATGTGGTCTCCATCTCTAACTACCGTAGTGTCAATTGCAGATTGCGGGATTCTCACCCTGTTAATGTAATACTTGAAATCCCGGAGGCAATCACATGGGATATACGCACGAAGAACGGATGGGGATTGTAGTGGCATCTCCGTTCGATAATTCTTACCAAGCGCGAATGGGTCTCGGACTATCTCACAGATTATCATGCGAGTTCCTTGTGCCGATAAAATCGCGGGTACGCATGTAGTACAAAACACACCGCTTCGATCTTGGAAACGATCACACCGTATCTCTTCATTGCATGAATACACGTGAATTGGTCGAGCACCAAAGCCACGTGGACAGCCCCATTCGTCGTTTTAGAGATCATCACTATTACATCCCCAGGACGTGGGTTTTCACTTTCAGAGACCTCCTCCGCATATTGATGCCATTCCGTGCAATTATCAGGAGACAAGTCTGGAAGATTGCCCCCGAATTTTCTGAGGAAGAGCATGATAAAACCGATGCAATCCACCGCGTTTTCCTCCCGCCCGCCTTCTGCGTATCCCCATCCCACGCAATGCCCGGCGAATTCCCGTATGTTAGAAAGTGATGGTCTTATTACTGGGCACACTTGGGAAACCTCCAAAGCGCAGAGTATTGTTGTGCAGCAGGCACGCCGCAAACGTCTTGCTACAAGCATCACGCAGCCTGTCTGGAGACGTGTCGTTAGCATTGTCCGAGAACGCCACACTCACCGTCAGGTGTGTATTATCCGTGATCGAAACTACATAGCGAGTCTCGCCAGTCACCACGATGCGGTCTCCTACCAGTAACTCAGTCAGGAACTTCGTTCCCACGCCTATCACATTTACCGATGCCGTTGGATCAATACTGCCAGTCAATGTTGTGGTTATGTCCGCGACAAATCCAGCTGGAGCCTCGCCGGAGGCGCGCCAGCATCCACCCGTGTTTTTATACAACTTCCACTGGCAGAAGCTTCGCATGTACAGCCTGCGCGGAAGCGTTACATCGAGCAAATCCATCTTGGATGTGAGATTGAGTGTGATACGATTTTCATCCGCAGTGCCTCCATCCACATAAAAGACGTGCGCGATGTGCGCGGAGGATTCTGAAAGCAGACTCTTGAACACCAGGAAGATAGTTACTTTTCTTCCGGAAAGGCCATCGTACTGCTCAATGTAGTATTGCATCTCGCGATTCACGTTGGCGACGGATACGTTTAGGGAGTCTACCATCGCCTCGTTGTTGGTCGTGATATCGCTGTGCGTGAGGGGGAACCTCGTGTACACCTGCGGGGTAAACTCTCCGGAATCCTCCCGAAAGTACGGCACGTCCTCATGGTATTCCGCCAGAAAAAGGTCTTCAGGCTCTCCGGACGCGCCGGGATTGTTTGAGATTTGCACACGGTACAGGTAGATCGGCTCGTTGATTTGCGCGTTCTTTTCCTGAAGGAAGGAATCGGGAAGCGTGACCGGCATCAGACGACCTCCACCATTTCCATAGTGCAGTTCCATAGTCCGTTTCCCCAGGAGATATCGGGCTCCTTGGAGAATCGCACCGTGTATGTGGCGTCATCCAGCGGACTTGTAAAAAAGAAGGCGTCGAGCATCCCGTTTACCCCCGCATAGAAAACCATGTAGTCAACGCACTGTGCCTTCGTCAAGCCCGGACTTTTGACTTTGAAACTGCGCAGCGTTGGCCCCTTTTTCCTGCGCTGCTCGGTGCGGTCCTCAAACGTGGAAATAAGAAGGGATTCAGACAATCCTTGATCGAAGGTCTCATACCGCAGTCCGAAGGTTTCCATCGTGTTATCCCCCCAGAATCACCTGCCGCATCATGCCGTTCGCGGCAACGTCCGCCGTTATGGTGTTGATAATCACATTCCGGCCCGCTCGCGCGGACATGGCGGACGCCACGGCTTCCGTCGTGACCAGATTTACAAGGGTCACGTTTATCTTTCGATCATCCGAACTTTTTCCTACAAAGGGCCGCGGCGTGACCTTCTCACCTTCGTGCAGCATGTATGCCCCGGTTTTCGGAACGTAGTCTGTACCCTCAAGAAGATGCGGTTTGAGCGCGGCCACAGCAGATACGATACCCGCCAGCGCGGCTGCCGCCAGGGGAATGGCCCAAGGTCCGAAAGTGGCGGCCATCCATGAATAGACCGCGGCTGCGGCCTTCCACAATTGAATTCCCACAAACTTCACCGCCGTTAGCATCTGCTCCGCGATCATCTTCGCGGCCAAGTCCGCGAGCATTCCGATCATAGAAGACTTCAAATCGGTAAATAGGCCTTTCATTGCCTGCGACCATGTTTTGGTTTTGTTGAGCACGCCCTCGAACGCCGTGGAAAACGCGGAGGACATTGAGGAGCCTAACGATGCCCAGGCATTCGTCACGCCTTCCGCCAAAGATGTCACGAAGGACTTGGTGGGGAAAATAGGATGCGACTCGGTGAGTTTCCGAATGTTATCTATACGCGTCGCGGTGAGGATATCCTCCGCGACGCCTTCCTCACGCATTTTGGTGATCTCGTCGTCTATTTGTTTGGTGCGTACCACCGAGTATTCCTTCCAGGCTTTCGCCTGTTCCCACGGGGACATTCCCTGGTACGCAGAGACTGTGGCGCTTGTTTTGGTGGCCTCGGCGTTGTACGCGGCCTGGGCCACCTTGAGATTCTTAATCACCAACAGCAAATCTCTTTGTTCTTTTTTCTGGGCCTCCGTTCCACCGACAATCTTAGTCAAACCCTCCTCATATTCCCTTTGCGCGCTCGTCATAGCCTCCCAATAGGCTTTTTGATATGTACCCGCGGCAATCAGGCCCGCGACTTCATTTTTGAGCTGCCTGATGTGGTCCGTGGCTTCAGCGCAGGCTAAGGCGTATTCCGATAATTTCCGCGCGGCCTCTGCATCAAATCTGGGAACCTCCGGCATCTTTCCGAGTTTTGGTATCGCGTTTGTTGCCGCGGAGGACAGCATCGTCCACAGACTCTTGATTGCTGTGGTCCATACCGATCCCTTCCCCGTGTAAGAGGTCACTATATTGAGGAAATGCTCCATGCGCCTGCCAAACGTCTTCTCTATCCAACCAAAGGTGCTGTCTAAATCCTTTCCGATTTCCTCCCGCATCATTTTGGCCCAATCGGAAAGCGTTCCCGGAACTTCTACCAAGAACCCGGAAATTTCCTTTGGAAGAATCTGCGAGGGGAATTTTGTCGCGTATATTTCAGCCTCGGCCTGCTTGCGCAGTTTCTCCCGCGTTTGAAAGATTGCCTCTTCGGAGACGCCAAGGAGCCGCAACTTGGCGGTGGTTTGTGTGATTTCCCGTAATCGGGTGTCTAAGGCTTTCGCCCGCGCCTTATCCCCCCAAACGTCAACCTCATCCATCCTTGCTTTTATCTTATCCCATTCATCACCACTGAGCAATCCATAAACCCCTGAGAACCCTTGTGCCAAACCTTGAACCACGTTTTGAAAACCGCTTTTCATGCGCGCAAAAACTTCAGGGAATAGTGTCTTCAGTTTGTTGACGAATTCCGTGGTGTAATCTAAAGCGGTGTTCCAACATTTTCGGATTACTTCCACGAGTCCCTTCCATATATCACCAATCCCTCCAACGTTGTGTCGAATTTCCTTGTATAGAACGTAGACGGACGTTCCGATCAACGCGACGAGCCCGATAATGGCATATAGTGGGGCGGCAAAACCGAGGAAACTCAAGCGCAACGCCGCAAGGGATGACCCCAGGCCCGCCAGCGCCCTCACTACAGACCACGCACCGCTTGCAAACAACGCAAGGGTGCTCACACCGAATGAGAGTATACCCACAAGTTGCTTCGTGAGAAAAATCGAAGTACCTCCCACGGTGAGAAGCCCCCCCAGGCACGCTGCGACGAATGTAATGGAAGACGCAACTTCCCGGTTTTGCACATACCATGCTTTGAATGCGTGAGTCATGTTGGTGGCAAGAGCGAGAACTTTAAGGAATAGAGGCTCGACATTCCTTCCAATAGGTTCCAAAGCATCCAACAAGGCGGTCTTGTACCTCTTCCATACATTCCCAAGACTGTCCACAGACGCGGCGTAACCTCTGGTGACTCTCTCGCTTTCCCGTATGATGACGCTGGCACGCGCGGCGATTTTATCATTCTCCGTCATGGTCTCCCCTACGCGGATCAAGCCGAGGTTGAGACCTTCCTGAAGAATCATTTCCTCCTTAATGGTGATTCCATAACTGGACAAAGCCCGCGCGTTGCCCCGGAGCGCGGATTGTATGGCTGCTGCTACATCCTCCCCCATCATGCCGCCGCGCACTATGGCGTACTGATACACAAGCTTCGTGAGGGTTCTGGAAAGGTCTTGCGCGGACTTGGCGTTAATTCCCATGCCCTCAACCATTAAGTCCATGTCCGTCATTGTGTTTATGATGGTGTCATCCATCTCACCCACAGCGCTTGCGAGTTGCCTGCACCAATCAATGGCGTCCTTCGACGCGTCCCCCATGATGATGGTCGCGGAGCGCACCGCCTGCGCGTCGCTCATGGACTCGGACAGGGCTTTCCCTAGAAAAGCCGTGATCGCCGCGCCCCCCGCGGCCATTCTTACCGCCATTCGCGTCGCGTGCACGGAGATCTCGTCGAACTTGGCCTTCAGGCCGGACATATCGGACCCGACTCTGGAAATGGATTTCGTCCACCCGCTTATGTCGAGTCCCATCTTGGAGAGTAAAGCGCCCGCCATGAACATATTATTGCCACCCCTCCCCCCGCACGCTTCCAACCAGGGCGTCCCAGTTGCTCTGGTGCAAACTCTCCAGCGTTACCTCACCCAGAAGCAGCCGGGTGTCTTTCTGTATTGTTCGCACAAACTTCATGTAGTCCTTCGACTCCGCGGCCTGCGCCACGCGGAACGCCTCGGACAACGCCAGGCTTGCGTCGTTCTCAACCGCGTATGCGATCCGCTCCAGCATGCTGAATTCACGAACATCCAAATTCCATATAGACGCCCACGTGAAACATCCAGGAAAGGCTCTCGTGATCCTCGCGCACCTCCGTAGGCGCGCTACTCTTTTTTTGCGCCGGGCTCCACCACGTCCATTTGGGACATGATTGTCTTGAACACGAATTTGAACGCGGCGCCGATTTTCCGCACATCCTTGTCTTTGAACTCCTCAACGTCCACTCCGAAAATCGTGGCCATCTGCCGCGCGAGAAAATAGCTCCTTTCCTTCTTCTCCGCGTCGCCGACAACTGGGGCGTCTTCCTTCATGCTTGCTTCAAGCGATTTGGCGGCGTCAGCCACGGAGTCAAGCACATCCTGCGTCACCTTTGTGATGGTGTATTCCTTACCATCAAGAACAACAGAGATCGTCCCACCGTCGGGAATTGCAGCATCCACATCCAATTTAGGCATTGTATTTTTCCTCCTCCGATTTTCTGAAGAAGGGGAGGTTGGATATTATCCCGCCTCCCCTGTGCT
>Ga0315284_10016113_pt1 | contig 10613 bp, 7 predicted proteins | sample YL17G09_16_MG_FD_203696 | JGI IMG/M metagenome (GOLD analysis project Ga0315284, IMG submission 203696) | Sediment microbial communities from Yellowstone Lake, YNP, Wyoming, USA - YL17G09_16 | ecosystem: Environmental > Aquatic > Freshwater > Lake > Sediment | place: USA: Wyoming | collected...
GCCAAATCGTGGGCAACGGTTTCACGGTACGTTTCTTTTTGGCCATCGGCGGCTCCTTTTCATAGGGTCCACCGATGGTTATCGGCAAAACAGACGGTTTTGAGATAGTTTCTAAGCGCCGGCGATGTTGACAGACGACGCAACATCGGTTATAGTTCTCCGTGTCGGCGGCTTGTGTGGGTAGGTAGCTCAGGTGGTAGAGCACTCGGCTGAAAACCGGGGTGTCGCCGGTTCGACTCCGGCCCTGCCCACCATATTTTATTGCGGATTGCCCGCCCAGGCGGGTAAACTCCGTGCGGATTGCGGATTGAGCGGCACGTAGGCCGGGGCAACGCCCCGGCTTTTCTGTTTCTTCCCAGGCTTCACTTCTTGACCAGTTCCAGAATCTGCTCGGCCGGCACGCACTGGTCGAAGGCCATCTGGAAGTTCGCCTGCTTGCCGTGGTCGTCGTCGTAGTAGACCGACACGGTGCTTGAGGCCATGCCGACCACGTCGCCGGCGATGTTAAGGACCGGCCCGCCGCTGGACCCCCGCGCGTAGTCCGCCGTGATCTGGAGCATCGGGACCCGCTGCTTCTCGCGCATGAGCGTGCCGTAGCGGGCCACGATGCCCTTGCTCAGCGTGTAGAACCGCCGGTCCGGGTGGCTGATGACGAACACGTCGCTGCCGACCGCGGCGCGCGGCCCGATGGCCAGCGGCACAAGGCCCGAGGCGTCCAACTGAAGGATCGCCACGTCGTGCGCGGCGCTGGCGGCCAGGACGGACTTCACGGGATGCACCGCGCCGTCGGCCGTCATCGCCACGAGCGTGAGGTTTTTGGGGTTGTTGACGACGTGGTAGTTCGTTACGACGGCGCCCGATTCGCTGAGGACAAAGCCAGTGGCCGGCGAGATGTGGTTGCGGCCGCACTTCTCGCACTTAAAGACCCCGCCCATGACGAGGACGCTCTTCCTGGATCGCTCGTACAGTTCGTTTGCCGCCAGGGGTTTGCCCGACGGCTTGGCGAGCGGCAGGTCGCAGCGGGTGCGCGTCAGTTGCGAGATGAGGTCGGCCATCGGGGTGGTCTGGTTGCCGTCCATGAGGCGCGCGGCCTGCGATTCGAGCGTCCGGATGATCTTCAGGTCGTCGATCACGCCTGCCTTGGCGGCGGCGTCCGGCTTGGGGGCCTCGGCCTTCGGCGCCGCCGGCGCGAGGGATGCAAGCGCCGAGGCCAGGGCGAGGGTCGCCAGGATGCCCAGGGCGCCGAGGCTGCGGAAACGTGAGTCACGAGCCATGGCCGTGTTCCTCCTCGACTTCTTCGCACACTCCCCCTGGCTGACGCAGGATATGCTACCTTCGCCGCGCTTGTACTGCAATGCGCGTTGGTTTGCCGAAGGCAAATCCTTGCACCGGGCGGTGCTGGGCGGTAGCCTGAACGTTTGGAGTTCAAGTCGCGGCCCTCCGGCATCGAGAGGCAGGTGACGAATGCGAGCGATCATCGGCGCAGCGGCCCTTAGCGTGTGTCTGTTGCTCGCGCCCGGCATCGAGGCGACGTCCATCAAGAAGGTCGCCGGATCGGCGGGGGCGGGGCCGAACCTCACGAGGGCCGATGGCTGGGCCGCCTATGAGAAGGGCTTTGCACGCGACGGCGAGATACTCATCTGCGACAACGGCGCCGATGCGGCCGGCCGGCGCGGCGCGACGCAAACGATAGTCTTCAATCAGAAGACGCCGCAGGCCATCATCGCGACCGCCTGGAGCAAGGCCGACGGCGTCGGCGGCTCGCGCGACAGCGATTACTCGCTCTACCTCGACCTCGTCTACACCGATGGCGAGACCCTCTGGGGCCAGACGGCCGCGTTCTCGGTCGGCACGCACGACTGGGAGCGCCGCGAGGTCCGCGTCTTTCCAGCCAAGCCCGTCAAGTCGGTGACCGTGAACCTGCTGCTCAGGCGGCACACGGGCAAGGCGTATTTCAAAGGGGCGGAATTGCGGGAGGTGAAGACGCTGCCGGACATGGTGATGTTCGACGGCGTGGCCGTGACGCCCATGGCGCCGCCGGCGCCGCGGTTCATCGTTCGCGACGTGCCTGCCGGGTCAGACTTCGTCGATTTTCCCTCGGGCGAGGCGCTCGGCCTGAAACTCTCCGTCGACAAGAGCGAGAAGGCCGGTGCGACCTTCCTGTCCGGGCGCCTCGCCGATACCACCGGCAAGGACCGCGCGGTGACGCTCATCTACACCCTGCCGGTTCCAGGCGGCATGTGGCACTGGCTGGCCGACCCGCACCGCAACGTGCCGGCCCTGTCGCCAAACGAGTACCTGACGGCGGCCCACTACGGCGAAGTCGGCATGGGACGCCTCTCGCGGTATCCGCTGGCGGCGGTGGCCCGCGAAGGCGACGGTGTCGCGATCGCGCTGGACATGGCGCGGCCGGCGTTCTTCCGGGTCGGCTACAACGCCGCCTCGGGCGAACTGTTCATCGCGTACGACCTGGCCCTGCCGAAGGAGAAGCCCGCCGCCGAGTTCCGCTTCTGCACGCTGCGGTTCAACGGATTGCGGGGTTTCCGCGGCGCGGTTGCGGAGATGTATCGCATTTTTCCCGAGTACTTCCGGTCGCGCACGCCCCGGCAGGGCCTGTGGATGCCGTTCCACGCGATCAGCAAGGTCCAGGGCTGGGAGGACTTCGGCTTCAGGTTCAAGGAAGGCGACGGCGAGGTCCCCTGGGACGACATGAACGAGATAATCACCTTCCGTTACACTGAGCCGATGACGTGGTGGATGCCGATGCCCAAGGGCATGCCGCGCACGTACGATGCGGCCCTGGCCGAGGCGAAGCGCCTGGCCGAGAAGGGTAACACCTCGGCCAAGGCGCTCTTTACGAGCGGCCACCGCGACGCCGACGGCCGCCTCGTCTGCTTCATACGCGACGAGCCGTGGTGCAACGGGGCGGTCTGGAGCATGAACTCTTCGCCGGGCATCGCGGGCGACGTGACGGATTTCAGGAACAAGTGGTCGCCCGCGCTTCGCGAGAAATTGTATGGGTCCGCCCGCAAGGCCGAACTTGACGGCGAGTACATCGATTCGATCGAGGGGTACGTGACGGCCGACATCGATTTCTCCCGCGAGCATTTCGGGCCGGCCCGCACGCCGCTGGTCTTCTCGGCCGACGGACGCCGGCCCGGGGCCTTTAAGGGGCTGATCGTCTATGAGTACGCACGCGCGATTGCCGACGACATGCACGGCCTGGGCAAACTCGTGATGGCCAACGGGGCGCCGGGAAACCTCTGCTGGCTCGCCCCGCTCATGGATGTCATGGGCACCGAGACGAACTGGAACCCCGGCGGGAAGTGGCGGCCGATGTCGGATGAGGAACTCATTTACCGCCGCGTGATGTGCGGTCCGAAGCCGTACTGCTTCCTGATGAACACGAACTTCGAGAAGTGGCCGTATGAACTCACGGAGAAGTACATGAAGCGGTGCCTGGCATACGGCATGTTCCCGGGGTTCTTCAGCGCCGACGCATCGGCGAAGCACTATTTCAGCCAGCCGGCCCTGTATGACCGTGACCGGCCGCTCTTTAAGAAGTACGTGCCACTCATCCGGCGCGTGGCCGAGGCGGGATGGCAGCCCGTGCCGCGGGGCCGCGCGGCCAACCCGAAGGTCTACGTCGAGCAGTGGGGCGAGAAGTACCTGACCCTTTTCAACGATTCGGCCGAGAAGCAGACGACGACGCTCACCATGAACGACGTCCCCCAGTGGCCCGGCCGCGAACTTGTCCGCGGCGGAAGCGTCGCATGGGACAGGAGCAACAAGAAGACGACGACGCTGACCCTGGAGCCCGAGGACGTGATGCTCATCGAATTGCCGTGAGTCGAGTCTAGCAAGGAGGTCAACGCCATGTTCAGGTCAATCGCGATACTGTTGCTCATCGCCGGAGCCGCCTTGGCCGAGGTCCCCGCGCCGCGGGCGGCCGGCCCCATGTCCGAGGTTATCAAGGATGGCGACCGCCAGGTGCTGGAGTACTGTTACGGGAGCGACCTCTTCAAGCCTTACGTCGCGAAACTCTTCTCGCCGTCGGGCGTGAACGTTCTCAGGGACAACGTTGCCGACCACCTGCACCATCACGGCCTGATGTTCGCCGTGGGTGTTGACGGCGTGGATTTCTGGGCCGAGAACCAGAAGTGCGGCCGCGAGGTGACCAGGGGCTTCGAGGCTGTAAAGGACCTGCCGGCCGACGCCACGGGGCTGGCTACCTTGGAGAGCCGGCTTGAGTGGGTCGGCCCGGCGGACGGGCAAACCTTGGCGATGGAGGCACGCAAGATCACGGCGTACCGTCGCCGGGAACTGGGGGCTACGCTCCTGACGTGGCAGACGAAACTGGCGCCGCCCGAGGGCAAACCTTCCATCAAACTCTCCGGCAGCCACTACTTCGGACTCGGCATGCGCTTTGTCCAGTCGATGGACGGGGCCGACGATTTCTTCACCCCCGCGGGCAAGGCCGCCGACGAGACGGTACGCGGCAACGAGCGGCTTGTGCGGGGCAAGTGGTGTGCATATGCCGCGGAGGTCGACGGCAAGCCCGTCACCGTGGCTATGTTCGATTCTCCGGGTAACGTTCGCCCGGCGTGGTGGTTTATTATGGCGAAGCCGTTTGCGTACTTGTCGGCCACGCTGAACCTCCACCGCGAGCCGCTTGTGGTCGAGGCCGGCAAGCCCCTTACGCTGACCTACGGCGTGGCCGTGTGGGACGGCAAGGTGAAGGCCGAAGAGATCGAGAAGTTGTACGCTCGCTGGCTGGAGTTGGCGAAGCCGGCGCCGGCGGCGAACAAGCCGTAGCGTGCCTGGTTAGCCGCCCATCTTGATGGGCGTGTGTTTTTGGCACGGCGACAGGCAACGCGATGGCAGGCATAGTGGGTGCACAGCACCCACCCTACATAATAAGGAGTTAATCATGGCGACTCGGCGTGAGTTTCTTTACGGCGCCGCGACGGCGGCGGCGGGCGGGGCGATCCTGACGGTCCTTTCGGACCGGGCACGCGGGGCCAACGAGCGGCTCGGCGTCGGATTCATCGGCGCGGGCGGCCGCGCGGGCAGCCACATGGACATGGTCAACCACCTCAAGAAGCAGCAGAACTATCCGGTCGACCTCGTCGCGGTCTGCGACACCTACCGGCCGCGCATGGAGCGGGCGCAGAAGAAGTACGGCATGGAAAAATCGAGCATGGATTACCGCGAGATTCTCGCCAGCCCGAAGGTCGACGTGGTCTGCATCGCCACGCCCGACCACATCCACGCCCCGCAGGCGATCGATGCCGTCAAGGCCGGCAAGGACGTGTACGTCGAGAAGCCCCTGACGCACTGGCGGCAGTTCGACCTGGCGAAGCAACTGGCGGCCGAGGCGAAGAAGGCCGGACGCCTCGTTCAGGTAGGTTCCCAGGGGATGAGCGACGGCGCGTGGCACCAGATTCGCAAACTCGTCGCCGACGGCCTTATCGGCCAGCCCATCCACGCCGAGTGCGGCTACTTCCGCGTGGGCGACTGGGGGGAGCGCGGCATGCCGATCGATGATAAGAACGCCAAGCCGGGGCCGGACCTGAACTGGGAGGCGTTCCTGGGAGACTCGCCCAAACGCGATTTTGACGTCAGCCGCTACTTTCGCTGGCGCATGTACGAAGATTACGCGGGCGGCCCGTGCACGGACCTCTTTCCGCACAGCCTGACGCCGGTTGTCGCCATGCTGGGCGTGACCGTGCCGACGCTGGCCGTGGCCACGGGCGGCATGTGGCGGTACACCGAGCGAGAGGTGCCCGACACGTTCAACATGCTCATAGATTACCCGCAGAAGGTCACCGTGGCGGTCCTCGGCACGCAAGGCAACAGCGACCCGACGGTCCCCGGCCGCGGGGCGGGGGGTAGGGTGCCGATCATCCGCGGGTGGGACGGATCGCTCACCGTCTCGGGCAAGGGGATCATCTTCGCCCCGGCCGACGAATGCAAGAAGCCGCGGCAGACCATCCCCGTCGAGCACGGCGAGGACAACGTCGAGCACTGGAAGAACCTGCTGGACTGCTCCCGGTCACGGAAGAACGAACTCAACGCGCCCGTCGAACTCGGGTATCACGTGCAGACCGCCCTCATCATGGGCTACCTGGCGATGAAGCACGGCAAGACCGTGAAGTTCGATGCCGCGAAAGAGCAACTTATCTTGTAACGTTTAGCAGGCGTTTAGCCGCGAACCGAAGGTGAGCGCGTGTTTGCCGCGCGTCAGCGCCTACGCGCTCGTCTTCGACTCGCGGCTAACCCGTCAAGGTGCTCAGGCCGGCAGCGCTCGCGTTACTTTTCGCCTTCGCCCTCGACGGCCTCCGGCCTGAGCCGTATATGCAGGTCCCGCAGTTGCTTCTCGTCCACGGTGCCGGGCGCGCCGGTCATCATGTCCTGGCCGCGCTGCGTCTTGGGGAAGGCGATGCCGTCGCGGATGCTCCCTTCGCCCAGGAGAATCCGGACGAAGCGGTCGAGGCCAAGCGCGATCCCTCCGTGCGGCGGGGCGCCGAACTTCAGCGCCTCCAGGAGGAACGAGAACTTCTCCTGTGCCTCCTGGTCGCTGATGCCCAGGACCTTGAACATCCGGGCCTGCACGTCCGTGCGGTGGATACGGATGCTTCCGCCGCCCAGTTCCACGCCGTTCAGGACCAGGTCGTACGCGCGCGCCCGGACCGACGCCGGGGCCGTCTCCAGTTTGTCCAGGTCGGCCTCGTTCGGGCTCGTGAACGGGTGGTGCATCGCCACGTACCGCTTGGTCTCCAGGTCGTATTCGACGAGGGGGAAGTCGGTCACCCAGCAGAACTGGAACTCATCTTCCTTGACCATGCCGAGTTTGCGGCCCAGGTGGACGCGCAGGTTGCCGAGGCTTGCGGCCACGACGCTCGGTTCGTCGGCGACGAACAGGAGCAGGTCGCCCGGTTGGGCCGCGAACGCATCCTTCAGGGCCTTCTGCTGCTCGGGCTTGAAGAACTTGGCTATGGTGCCCGAGAGGTCGCCGGAGGCCTCGACCTTGACCCACGCGAGGCCCTTTGCGCCGAAGCCGCCGGCGTAGGTCGTGAGTTCGTCGATCTCCTTGCGGCTGAAGGCCTGGCCGCCGGGGACCTTTAGGCCCCGCACGTGTCCGCCCTTTTCGGCGGCCTCGCGGAAGACGCGGAAATCGGTTTGGCGGGCCACGTGGGCAACGTCGCCGATTTTCATCTCGAACCGCTGGTCGGGCTTGTCGACGCCGTAGTCTCGCATCGCCTCGGCGAACGTGAGGTGCGGGAAGGGCAGGGCCACCTTCCTGCCGGTGACGGCCTCGATGACCGCGGCGACGACCTTCTCGGTGATGGCCATGACGTCGGCCTCGCTCACCAGGCCCATCTCGACATCGAGTTGCGTGAACTCCGGCTGGCGGTCGGCCCGCAGGTCCTCGTCGCGGAAACAGCGGGCGATCTGGTAATAGCGGTCGTAGCCGGCCATCATGAGGAGTTGCTTGAAGAGTTGCGGGCTCTCGGCCAGGGCGTAGAAGCGGCCCGGGTTGATGCGGCTGGGCACGAGGAAGTTGCGTGCACCGCCGGGGGTGTACTTGGTCATGGCGGGCGTCTCTACCTCGATGAAGCCGGCGTCCTCGAGGACCTTGCGCATGGTCCGCACGATCAGGTGCCGCGTCATCAGGTTGCGCTGCATCCTGGGGCGCCTCAGGTCCAGGTACCGGTACTGGAGTCGGATGTCCTCGCCGGCGTCGCACTGGTCGGAGACCTCGAAGGGCAGGGACTCGCTGGTGTTGAGGATCTCGGCCTTGTCGATCATGACCTCGATTTCGCCGGTGGGCATCTTGGGGTTGACGGCGTCGGCCGGGCGGGGGCGGACGGTCCCGTCGACCTGAATGACGTACTGGCCGTGCATCTTCTCGGCCAGGGCGTGTGCCTCGCGGTTGTGCTCGGGGTTGAAGACGCACTGGGTGCGGCCGTAGCGGTCCCGGAGGTCGATGAAGATGACGCCGCCGTGGTCGCGGTTGGAATCGACCCAGCCCGCCAGCCGCACGGTGAGGCCCTCGTGGGTCTTTTTCAACTCGCCGCAGGTGTGCGTCCGGTACGTCGTTTTCATGGAACGTCTCCTCGCCTCAAAGGGGTAAGAACAAAAAAACCTCAGGACTTTCGTCCCGAGGCCGTCAATCTCACTCGGCGCGCACCGGCCCCGGACCCTACCAATCGTTGCCCGGAACCGAACTGGCGCGTCGCCGCATCATAACCTCATAATATCGGCCCCGGCCGCACGAGCGTCAAGAGAAAAAGCCTCGGCAAAATAACCCCTCGGGCGCTCATTCGGCCAAAGCAGGGTGGCATGCCCAGCGCGCCGTTCGCTGGGCATGCTGTCGCCGCGGCCATGGAGCATGCCCACGCGAACGGCGGCGTGGGCATGCCACCCGGCAAGGGAAGGAGCGCCCGAACTGAGGGAATACTCGGCAAAACGCCTCTTGTAGCGGCCTATCCTCTATTCTATAATCACTTATGCGGTCCAGCGCCGCAAGGGGGGCCTTGTGCGGGTGACCGCGGCCCGGCGGCGCATGGAGAAAGTGCGTGGAACTTCGCCAATATCCCGACCCCGTCCTGCGGCGGCAGACCGAGCCTGTTGAAACGTTCGACCACGCCCTGGCTGACTTGGCGCAGGAGATGATCGTGACGATGCGTGCCTTCGCCGGCCTGGGGCTGGCTGCCACGCAGGTGGGCATGACGAAGCGGATCGCCATCGTCGCGCCGGACGATAAGCCGGGCCACGAGGTCGTCCTGGTGAACCCTGAACTCGTCCAGGCCTCCGGCTGGGAAGAGGCCGAGGAAGGCTGCCTCAGTTTCCCGGGCATCTATATTAAGGTCGGGCGGTTCACCCGCGTGCGGGTCCGGTTCCAGGACGTGCAGGGCAAGACCCGCGAACTGGACGCCGACGCCATCTTGGCCCGGGCGGTCCAGCACGAGTTGGACCACCTGGACGGGCGGCTGCTGGTGGACCGCATGTCGACCGTCCAGCGCGTGACGCATCGGCGCCGCCTCAAGGAACTCGAGGAACGTTACGAGCGCAAGGCATCGCAGGCCTCGCGCGTGTAGGCGCGAAACAGGTCTGGTTAGCCGCCCGGCCCGCCGCGGCGGATCTTCGACTTGCCGGGCGCGTGTTTCTTGCAGTTGTTATCGCCATTCGAGACAGGCCATATTACTATGCGAATCGTCTTCGCCGGATCGGGAACCTTCGGATTGCCGACGCTCCGGGCCCTCGTCGAGGGGGGCCAGGAGATCGCCCTGGCCGTTACCCAGCCGGACCGTCCGGCCGGTCGGGGGCAGGCCGTCCGCATTTCCCCCGTCGCGTTGTTCGCCCGCGAGCGGGAGATCCCGGTCCTCCAACCGGAGGACGTGAACGCCAAGCCCGTCATCCGGCGCCTGCGGGCCCTGAAGCCGGACCTCGTCCTGGTGATCGCCTACGGCCAGAAGATCGGGCCGGAACTGCTGTCGCTGGCGCCGCACGGCGCGATCAACCTGCACGCCTCGCTCTTGCCGAAGTATCGCGGCGCGGCCCCGATCAATTGGGCCATCATCAACGGCGAAGTGGAGACGGGTCTGACGGTCATATCGATGGTCGACCAGATCGACGCCGGCGACATCCTGGGCCAGCGCGCCGCGCCCATCGAGCCCGACGAAACCGCCGGGGACCTGGCCGATCGCCTCTCGAAACTCGGGGCGCGACTTGTGACCGAGGTCATCCGCGAAATCCCCCTCGGCGAGGTCGAACGCCGACGCCAGAACGAGAGCCAGGCCACCATGGCGCCGCGCCTCAAGAAATCCGACGGCGCTATCGACTGGGACCGCCCCGCCCAGGAAGTCCATAACCGCATCCGAGGCATGATGCCCTGGCCGGGGGCCTCCACGACCTTGCCAGGCTCGGGCAGCAGGGGACCGCTCAGGCTTGTGCTGACGCGGTCGCACCTGGTGGAGCCCGCCGGTAAGGGCGAGCCCACCGGCAAGGGCGAGCCCGGGACGATCATGGCCATCGGGCCCGAAGGGATCGACGTGGCGGCCGCCAAGGGGGCCGTGCGGCTCCTGGAACTGACGCCCGCCGGCAAACGGACCATGCCCGCCGTCGACTTTGCCCGCGGCTATCGCGTTGCGGCCGGCGTACGCCTGGCTGGCGCGTAGAGCATTTTAATTTTGGGTGTTTGCGCGGCGGGTCTCCGTACCCGCCGCGATAGCGGGGCTTGCGGCGTCAACGCGGCGGGGACGGAGACCCGCCGCGCACAAACGCAACCATAAAACGCGCTAGGATTGACGGGATACCCGGCCGTGATGGACAAAACGCTAATCGCGCTGAATAACCTGGCGGTCCGCCTTCGCCGCACGCGGTGCAAGCCCGCGGAACTCCTCGTCCTTTTCTCGCGGTGCCTTCAGCGGTCCGCCTGCGAGCGGAAACTGGACGAGACGCTCAGCGGCTGCGCCCGCTGCGGCCAGTGCGCGGTCTGCCGGTTCCTGGACCTGCGGGACAAGTACGGCGTCCAGGTCTTCATGGCCACGGGCGGGCACCAGGCGGCGGAGCGGTCCAAGGCCCCAGGCATCAAGGCCATCGTGGCC
>Ga0315284_10016115_pt1 | contig 10612 bp, 34 predicted proteins | sample YL17G09_16_MG_FD_203696 | JGI IMG/M metagenome (GOLD analysis project Ga0315284, IMG submission 203696) | Sediment microbial communities from Yellowstone Lake, YNP, Wyoming, USA - YL17G09_16 | ecosystem: Environmental > Aquatic > Freshwater > Lake > Sediment | place: USA: Wyoming | collected...
TCTAATCTATCTAACTAGTCTAATGAATATAATTAATATACAAACACCTATCCCATTTATTGATAATTTAGACTTATCGATAACTAAAGTAATTCTTATTGATTACATTAGACCAATTGTTGAAAGAGAGTATAAAGGTATTAAAGATTTAAGAATTCGTAGTATAAGTGGAGTGAGTGGTCCAGGAGTTGATAAAGATTATATTAGTATAAACTGGACAGGTACAGTTGTTTTATTAGATGATTGGGTTAGAGCATACAATTCTTATCCATCAAAAACAATTGTTATTAAGATATCTGATATATTATGTAGATATAGAGAATACAGATTAAATACGTTATTAGACTAAATGAATATAGATATTAAAACAGAGAATGACCTACTTTCATTGATTGGAAGTAATGATACTATTAAGGACATATTAGAGTATATGATAAGACCTGGTATTGAGACTATGAATATATGTAAGACCTTTTCAATACATAAATGGTATATACATAAGCACCCTATTCAAGATCAGGAGAGACATAAATATTTAGAAGGAAAGACTTATATAGGTATACATTGGTCAGGAACCTATGAGAGATTAGTTATGGATAGATGTTATAAGAAATATATTACAGAGACTATTGATGTTAGACCAGCTACGGTGTTGTTATCTGACTTCTTATCTTATTATAGAGAGTTTCAATTGAATAAAGTATTATCATTAGATTTGGAGGTAAGTAATGACTATGAGTAGAGATGAGGTAGTAGATTATATTGAACGATTGGGATTTATGAAGTATTCTGTATCAGATGTTGGTAGTAATACTAATGAGACTTATATCTTTGATGAGAACTTAGAGATTGTATTAGAGAAGAAAGTAGATTATTATACGTCATGGTACGGCAATCACCCTATTACATATAAGGTCCTATTCAGATGGTTTAGGTCGAACCTAAAGACATTTACATTAGATAGTATTACTCCATTTGATATATGTGATGTTACTGCACGTATGATGGAAGTCTACCACAATAATATTAAATCGGGTAACGTCATGTATATGGATAGAGTGTTAAAATTTGAGAGAGCTAACAATGAGTTATTAAAGGTTATAAGAAGAGACTTAAAGATTCACTTAGTTCTCTTATCTGAGATCGAAGCTGAGAGAAAGGAGGATACTAATGGAGTTAAGTGAATTTGAGTATTATATAAGAGCACTGGGGTTTAATGATGATGTTACTATGTCTAATGGTTACCCTGGTAGATACAGCTTTATCGGTAATAAGAGATATGTCATAGAGGTCGATGCTAGATTAGATAAAGATTTAGAGAGTCACTACCGATTCACATGTTGGTACTATGGTATTCCGAAGTATAATTTTGATCTAAGAGGTATAAGTGGTGTTGGTGATTTACTTAGACATATGGATAGTTATATGACTAGTGATTCGAGTAGTGTCGGTACTCCTCCTATATATGATGAATATAAACACAGTCTACTTATTTCGATACTACGTGACAAAAAGATACAAGAGGTTTTAGGAGGTTCGAATGATTAGTGGTAGTATAGTTGGTTTTAATAGCTTAGATATAGTCGAATGTAATGTCGATGGTATGTTGTATAAGTTTACTAAGGGTGATGTGTTTGAATTAATGAAAGTACAGGATAGAATAATAGGTGGTGGTTTAGAAAGGATCACTAGTCCGAAGGGTTACTCTTTTTGTGATATAACCGGTATAAGACTTGATAAGAGATATGGTATGTTTCCAGTTAATCAATATGTTAATGGTAGTCTAAGAAGATATACACCTAGCTACCCCACGTTCAGGATATCCTTTACGTTACTTAATACTGGTGGTATTCTGATGGGTAGTTCTATGGATATAGATGACTTGCCTAGTAGGATACGACAACTACGTCTGGAACGACTGGTGGGAGAGGGATTGGAAGGTACTGGAGATTAATGGTGTGGTGGGCATGTGGTGGGCGGACTCCTGGAAAAATTTTCTTTCGACTTCGTCGATGGGAGACAAAAAAAATTTTTTAAAACTGACCCGTCAGAAAGAAGAGACTAAAGTAAAAAGGAGTAAAAGGAATAAGAAAGAAGTAAATAAAGAGTAAAGTAGAAATCAGAAGGAATAAAAGGATATAGAAAATGAATCTAAAGTGTAAGAAGTCATTTTATCAGATGATAATTAGAAATGATGGTTCAAGTTGGGAGAAAGCTAGAATACATGAGGGCGTATATTACAAGGTGATACATCGACACTCTAAACCAAGTGGTGAAAGATATTGGTGTTTTGAAATTATATCAGATGATAACAATAGTGAATCAGGTTGGTTTATAATAGATGAATATTTCGAAACTCCAGAGGAAGTTAGAGATAATCTAATAGATGAATTATTACAATCTAAAGAGAAGTAATGGGGAGAAATGAGAGAGTCATATGTGTTAATAAAGGTGGAGTTCCTACTCTAACACTAAACAAGGTATATGATGCTAAGATTTATGATGATAACATACGAATGTTATTTGTTGGTTTGTTTAATGATAAGGGTGAGTATAGGAACTTTAAGATGGAGAGGTTTATGTTACTTAGTGAATGGAGAAGTAATAAGCTAAAAGAATTAGGAATATAATTCGTATATTTGTATATGAGAGAGAAATTTGAGATTGATATACTTAAAGAGATTATACACGGTGAAAACTATGATGGGTTCTTCGTAATTGATAACATCTTCCCTTCATTCTCTAGTCCCGCTGATAAGATAATTGTGATACATCGAAGTCCATTTGAAGAGCGTATAATCATTGATAGAATGGAATATGAACAAAGACTTCTTAGTAAAGAACGTGAGGATAAACTTAATAACATAGTAGGTGATAATATCAATCGAAACAAGTAATATGAACGAAAAACAAAGAGAGGAGTATCATAAGATAATGAATGGAACAAGTACTGCCCCAAGGGTTATGATAAGATGTATATCTAATAAAGGACCTTACTATGGATGCCATGGTAATTGTCCTAATGCTTGTTGTGTTCTTCCGATTACAGTTAACAAGACATATGAATCAATAGAAGTGTTTAGTGTAAGATCTATCCCTGGTAATCATAGTATGTATTATAACTTTGTGGATGATAAGGGGGAGAGACATAACTACCAGAAACATAGCTTCATTTTATTAGATAAGTTTAGACAAGATAAATTAGAACAAATAGGAATATAGTGACATGACATCAAAAGAGTATAATAGTTTTCATAGTATAGAAGAGAGGGAGTTTAACAAACTAAATGGTTTGGATAGACTTAAGTATATACTTGAAAAGTTCCCTATTGGAATGAGTGTGGATATTAGAGTTGGGAAAACGGATACTATGCCTGTTGATAGACAGGCTCTAAAAGGCATTGTAATTGGATTTCATAAAAGCGGAATATCCATTACTTCGGTTAGAGATGGTTCAGCCAAGATATACACCGAGATGCCTTATCAAGAAGAAACAATACCAAACACACCAATCCCTGATTGTAATGTGACTGTTATGATAGACGGTAAATTAGAATCATACTATCCATTGTGGGCTTATCCGGATCTTGCAAAGATTAGAAATGAAAAATTAGAAAAGATAGGAATATGATCAAGTGTCAAGGATTTATAGGGAATGTAATAACGAAAGTAGTTTGTATAAAGGATAAAATATTTGACTTTCAATCTGCGAATGGTGGTATGAAGCTGGAGGTAAAGGTGGGTGATGTTTATTTGTGTGACAAAGACGAATATGGTTATTACTTACATGATGTGGTTAATCCAAACCTACGGTATCCAATACTACTGGGATTTGATGATCATTTTTGTGATATTAGAGAACTAAGACATAGAAAACTGGAGGAAATAGGAATATGAACAAGGAGATTAACAGTATTATGAAAGTAGGGGATTTGGTTTATTTTATTAAACCAAATCATGCAATATACTCATGTAAATATTCAGAAGAGAATAAGTCGGGATCATATCAATATGATTTTAAGCTAATGAAACCATATCGAGTGGACAGCTGTAGCCATACTTGGGTTCTAACCGCAACTATTACGGATTTAGAAACCGGAGAGAGTCACTTTATAACCAGCGAGGCAATTGATAAGTTAATAACACATGAAGATTTTATTCAAGTAGATAGAGAAGTTAAGTTAAAACAGTTAGGGATATGAGTCTCAAGTATATAATAAGAGATGAGAACTTTACAGAAGATTTCTTTGATGAGATTAAAGAAATGTGCTTTCAACACGGTAGAATTAATGGAGTGTCATATGCTAAAAAATATAGGATAAATGGAATAAGATATCATGGACTCAACATTGATGTTTTCTATACAAAGGTTGGTGATACAGAGGAGTCATCGGTCACATTAACAGAGGGCGGTGATGTAAGACTATATGAACGTGTGGACTCATATATCAAAGGATATCTTAGAGGATCAAAATTAAAACAATTGGGAATATGAATTTGAACATAGATACATTAGTAAGTTGGATAGAATCATTAGGATTTTATGGCATTAGATGTCGTTATGTATCTGGTGACTATGATGGTAAGTTCTACTTTAAGGGACCATCTGGAGAAAATACATCTTTATCTATATCATTGGATGAGAAATTAAATAGTCTTATATTTCATATGGGATCATCTGCGTTCTCTCAAGACCTACGATATTATAGGTACAATGCCGATGTATATGACATTATTAGACTGGTGGATATAGCAATATACCGTGTAGGTCTGGTTGGTGAGGAGAAGGAATTATACCAAAAGAACAAGAGTAATCTAATAATGTCTGCTAAAAGAGAACAAAAGTTAAAAGAGTTGGGAGTATGAAAAAAATAGTTTGTATCTCAAGAGAATTCTATCTTGATGAGGGTAGAAATATTATAAAAGGCGAATATGAGCCCGACTTCACACTCGGTAAGGTATATGATTTAATAGAATATCCACCAACATCTTATAGATCAGAAACTATATTTAATTTTCTGGATGATCGTGGTCAAGAGAGATCTTATAAAGTATGCAAGATTTGCTTTATTACTTTGGAGCAATGGATGTGTGAGAATAGAGAAAAACAATTAAATAAAATAGTATGAGAGTCGTGTGTATAAACAATAAGAATGGTGGTGACTTTATCACCAAAGGTAAAATCTATGATGTGGATAAGATAGAGATGTCGGATATTAAAACATCAATGGCGGTAAACCCAAACCTAATTGAGGAAGACTTGGGTGATTATATTTATTACATAAAGAACGACGCAGACGAGCACTCTGTCTATTGGAGCCATCAATTTATTACATTAGAGACTCAGAGGGATAGTAGACTAGAACAGCTAGGAATATGATTGATGAAAACTACATAGATAAATTTGGAAAGGGAGGCACTGTTGTTTGTATAAAGGACTATAAGTGTTGTGGTCGGAGAGAGTATCACTTTAAAGTTGGTGAGGTTTATAATTTTACCGACGCAAGGATAGACGAATACACTCATGGACCAGAAGAGTTTAGGATTAAGATAGATGGTGAATGGTTTCCGGTGGGTACGATTAATTTTGGATTAAGGTATGTAAACTTTAAATGGATTGAAGATGTTAGGGAAGAGAGATTAAAAGAATTAGGAATATGATTACAAAGTTTAAGTTGGAAGATGTGTTTAATGTAGCTGGGTCTATTGTTATATGTGGTCCTATTATGGAGGGAAACATAACACCAAAATCTGTTGTTCTTATAGGAGGAGTTAAAGTCGGTATTAAAAGAATGGAGTTATTTAGTAAGTTCATTGACAAAGCGATTAAGGGAGATAATATCGGTATTTTCCTAGAAAAGGGACCGATTACACTTGAGATAGTGAAATCACTCACATATAAGAAGACGAATCAGTTGATAGATATTATTGATGTGGGTGAGTTAAGATCGGAAAGGCTAAAAGAATTGGGAATATGAAAGTGATTTGTATAGATAACACTAGAGGAAACGCTCGTCACTTGGAGACAGGTAAAGTTTATGACGCTAGTGTTCAAACATATAGGCACTTGGCAAAATATGTAGGTAAGGAATACTACGTCATTCGGTCCACTTGTTATTCAAATCCAACACACCGAGTGGGTATCTTACCTGAGAGAGATATTTGGGTTGATATGGAGTGTTTCGTCTCACTAGAGGAATATAGAAGTAAAAAGTTAGAATCAATAGGGATATGAATTTGAAAATAGGTGATAGAGTTATAGTCGAGAGGGGTCATATGAGGGTAGAAAACCCAAACTACTCACATGAATATGGTAGGATTATTGAGATTCGATATTATAGAGATCTAAAGGGTACTTCTCATACTAGAAATGACCCAGATGATGTCTATTTCTATGCTGTTAGGGATGATAAAGATAAGAGTATGTCTGGATGGACGTATAATGTATTTTCATTCGACTCAATACGACTAGATGTAGAGAGGATTAGAGAGGATAAATTAAAAGAAATTGGAATATGATGAGACCAGAGTACACGAAGGTTTGTATCAATTGTTCTCACTTTGAAGACTTTGGAACCACCACACTCTCAACGAAGGGATTTTACTGTGGACTACACAAGGAGAATGCTCGAATCACTCATCCAAGGGAACAGTATTGTGGTGATATGGGTTACTTAGATATAAAATACAAGATTAGAAACAATAAAATAGATGAAATATTAGGATGATAGTATATAACACCATAAAAGAAATATTGGAGAAAAGCAAAAAAGAGACTTGGGAGAATCTGGTAATCAATTCAATAGAACCGGGTGATCTAATAAAGGATGGTTTTAAATTACCAAATACTATTTATTATGTAAAATATACTTGCAGTAATGTATCAGAGTTCTTTCCAGATGCTAGTTCAAGGAGGTACTCTATCACTGTAACCGAATCAGATATAAGTAAGTATATCAGTGAGAAGAGAGTAGGAATATTTGAGGAATTAGGAATATGATACTTAACGATAACGAAGAAGTAAAGAGGATTTTATACAAAATGATACATCCAAAAACTGTGGATGTTATCCAAAGCTTTGATATCATTGTAATAGATAAAGTAATGGAAGAGATTGAGTCTCGACACGATGGATCAGAGGAAGTATATTGGGTTGGATATGTGTCAAATAACGGAGAATCAGTAGGAACCATCTCAATTAAACGCAGTGAGGTTATAGAGCAACTAAGAGAGGAAAAACTAAAAGAACTTGGAATATAAAAAAATTTCGTATATTTACAACATGACTAAAGTAGATTATTACAACCTAGGAGATATACATAATGCCTCACTCACGGATCCTGATTTCAAGTCAGAGGTTCAGATGTATTATGATAGTAACCCACACAACAATGGGTGGGCTAAATTTTTTGAAATCACCGATCCAAAGGACGACCACCTATACTGCTACATATTAATGAATAAGTATCTTATTAAGGAGGGCGCAACCATCGGAGACTCGGTATTATTACACAGTAGCTGGTAAAATATGAATTATTGGATAAACTCAAATAGTGGAGATTATATCTCACTTGATAACTTTGGTAACTATACATTAACTCTCTTGAGTCGATATGTGGATGTGTCTGATGGATCTAACTTATCGGTTAATGAAGTAAGACAATTACTACCGGGTAGGATAAAATATATCCCTACTGAATCAATTTCAATAACACCAACCCAGTTTGCATTATTGAAGGGTTTTATTCCTATTAAACAAAAGAAGCTATTTAATAATAGGCAGCGCAAAACTTACGGACCCACTCTAAGTGATGGTAGTAAGGGTAGAGGTGAGAGGATTAAGGTACCAACAAAGGCAGAGTCAAGAGAAGAAATACTAAAATCATTAGGATTATGACATATGCGGTACCAGAAACAATAAACATAATATCAGAAAGATACAATAAGGGTGATTTTGTGGTTTGTAAGTACAACACACTAAGATTTAAGTATAACTTAACTATTGACAAAATCTATCACATTGAAGATATTAAAATATATGGGGCTTTCTCTACTTATGTAATTAGGGATGATAATGGAGATACACAGGAATGTTCATCAATTCTGTTTTTATCATTACAAAGAGCGAGAGAAATAAAATTAGAAGAATTAGGGATATGATGGGTATGCAAGTAGTTTGTACAAATTTAAATCTAAGAGAATGGGACAGAGAGTACTTTGGACCTATAATGTCCTATATAACTATCAATAGATCGTATCGGGTCCGCAATGTCAGTGATGATTCTAACCCTTGGAAAAATAAACCAGATGATGTAAATATGATCGATGTCTGGATTAAGGATGACAGAGGGATTGATGTTTGGTTTCCATTCTATCTATTTGAACCCGCAGAACATGTGAGAGAAGAGAAACTAAAAGAATTGGGGATATATGATTGATGAAGGAAGATGGTTTGGTGTTAATAAAGGCATCGACTATGAAAGAAAATATGGTTTAAAACCAAGGGATGAGGTATTTTATGAGATGTATGATCTTTGTGGTGGTGAGGTATTTTTCAGATACTATGTCTCCACTGGTTTCGTTCAGACGCTTGATTACTATCTTGAGTTTGAAGAGGAGTTAAAGAACATATGTTTATCCATAAAAGATTTCGATGAGCAATTCTCTTACGATATGTATATTTTACCATTATTTAGAAATAAGAAGTTAAAGGAATTGGGGATATGAAAGATGAGATGAAAAAATACTTGAAATTCAAAGGTCAGAAAGTAGGTTGGTATGATAATGTACTTGATTATGAGGTTATTATGGTAGATGAAAAATCATCTATTGTTGAGCTTGAGTATGTGGATGATAACAATGGAGACCCAGCTATGTTTAGAAAATCTTTATGGATTGATATGAATGACTTTAAATCTTGGGATCGTAATAATAAGTTAAAAGATATACTTAATGAGAAACGAAGATGAGATTAAAATGTTTATTAAGTCATAAGTGGTTATATAAAACAGAGAAGGTAAAATTTACATCTCCAAGAACTCTTTCTTTTCCAGATCACACAATGGAATTAACGACCAATGTTCGATTATGTACTAACTGTTACAAGAAGCAACGGGTTGGTTTGATGCCTACTCAAGGTTTTAGTGGTAAAACAAACTGGGTAGATTATGATAAACTGAGTAGGGAAGAATTGAGGGATAAGAAACTAAAAGAGATTGGAATATGACATTAGAAACTACTGATACGTGTATAGTATGTGAGAAGGGATCCTCTGGAGGTAGGCTTCAGTTTAGATGTCAATCTTGTGGAGATATTGGAATCATATGTGGTAAATGTCTACCATATCAAAATCGAGGACCATTGTCAAAATTAAGTTGTTATAATTGCGATATACCAATTAGACGAGATAAGAAGTTAAAAGAATTAGGAATATGAAATTAGAAGATATATTTAATGTTTTGAATAGGATTGGATTCAAAAATGACGATGGGTCTATGTTTGACAAAATTGCTTTCCACACTTTTAGAACGAGGATGAGCTTTACTAAATCAATCAATGGTAAGGATTTTATGTATTGGTTTGGTCCAAATACAGAGGGATCATACACAATGACAAAACAAGCCACTAACTTTGTATCAATAAGAGCAGACGGCAATACTCAAATTGAAATATTAATATCGGGTGAATTTCCAAGTGAGTATAAGGAATACAAAAGAGATAGTAAACTAAATGAATTAGGAATATGAACATTCTATTTGTTTGCTCAGCTAACAAGCTCAGGTCACGAACAGCTGATGATTACTTCAGTTCAAAGTATCCTGCAATAAACTTCCAATCAGCTGGTACTAATCACAAGACGTGTCATAAAGAAGGAACAACACCACTTGAAGAGGAAATGTTAGAGTGGGCTGATGTTATATATGTAATGGAGAACAAACATAAGAATGAGATAGGGAAACATGTTGGTAGTAAATACAATAAGAAAATTGTAGTACTCTCTATACCAGATGATTACAAATACTATCAAAAGGAATTAATACAAATACTTGAAAGTAAAGTTAAGCTATGAGTTACGGAAAAACTAATACCATATGTGATTGTTGCGGGTATGTTGGACAAGATTACCCAGGAGTTTACTACATGGATATGTTCTATCGGAATAGTTGTGGTAAATGTGGCGGAGAAACGTGGGTATGCTCAGGATGTGCTGGTAAAAAGACAATAAAGACAGAATGTAAGTCATGTATCAGAGATAAAAAATAGACAGAATAATAGAGGATGGGGAAAATTAGAATCGAATTGATAGATGGTCTAGATTATGATAAGGTTATATTCAGAAATGAAATAGCTAATCTTATTAGACATGACCTAAAATCAAAGATAGATTATATAAAATCTATCGAGATAAATACTGAGGGTGGATTTATTGTTAACTATTCGGTTGATAATAGGTTGATGTCTTATTATGATAGATACAACGCGGTTGCTAAAAGAATAGTTGAGTTCTGTAAAATAGAACAGAGAGATGATAAATTAAAACAACTAGGAATATGAGGTTAAAAGTAGGTGATATATTATATCTTAATCCAAGTAAGATTAAGCTTCATGATAA
>Ga0315284_10016116_pt1 | contig 10612 bp, 7 predicted proteins | sample YL17G09_16_MG_FD_203696 | JGI IMG/M metagenome (GOLD analysis project Ga0315284, IMG submission 203696) | Sediment microbial communities from Yellowstone Lake, YNP, Wyoming, USA - YL17G09_16 | ecosystem: Environmental > Aquatic > Freshwater > Lake > Sediment | place: USA: Wyoming | collected...
GAAGCTCACCGGTGTACCCCGCTCTGCCATCGAGAGGTTAGCCCGCGAATACGCTACCAACAAACCAGCGACGCTCATTCCGGGCTGGGGACCGGCGCGGGGGTCTACGGGGGAGCAATTCACCCGGGCTGCCAGCACCCTGTGCGCCATGACCGGTAATATAGGCAAACCCGGTGGTTACGCCGGTGGTTTCATGCGCGCCTTTCATAGCCGGGAGATGGGCATGCCCCGGCTGGCACGTAATCCCGTGGAAGAGGGAACCCCCATGCGCCCCAATAGCCTGTACAAAATACGCGGCGCCACCAAACCGACCACTGCCCGCATTCACCAGTTGGACGTATATGACGCCATCCTGCGGGGCAAAGCGGGTGGCTACCCCGCTGACCCCAAACTAGCCTATGTGGTGGCTACTAACTTCCTTAACTCCCATCCCGATGTCAATAAGGGTATTACCGCCTTTAACAGCCTGGAGTTCATCATTGTCCATGAGCAGCGGATGACGCCTACTGCCCGATTTGCCGATATTCTGCTGCCGGTAAATACCTTCATGGAGAGGGAGGATGTCATCTCGCCGTGGCTGGGGTCGCCCTACTATATTCACATGGCTCAAGCGATTGACACCATGTTCGAGTCTAAATCCGACCGCGACATTTGCGTTGAACTGGCACCCCGCCTGGGTATTACCGATTACGGCGAGGGGCGGACCGATGAAGAGTGGCTGAAGGTAATCACCGACCACACCGGAGATATTCCTGATTTTGCCGACTTCAGGGAAAAGGGGATAATCCGGATACCACAGCCTCAGCCCTTCGTTGCTTTCCGGGAGCAGATTGCCGACCCGGCTAATCACCCGTTCCCCACTCTCTCGGGAAAGATAGAAATTTACTGTGAACACATGGCGGAGATGAACAATCCCCGTATTCCACCCGTCGCCCGGTATTTGCCGTCACCGGAAGGCTACGATGACCCGTTCGCCCGGAAATATCCCCTGCAGCTAATGACCACGCATCATAAACCGGCAACTCACAGCACCATGGAGAAGCTCCCCTGGCTGGACGAGGTAGAGCCCCGGCGTGTCTGGCTCAACACCAGGGATGCCGAGAAACGTGGCATCGCCGATGGCGATGAGGCACTCGTGTTCAATGACCGGGGCAAGGTGTTAATAAAGGCTAAAGTGACCGAGAGAATCATGCCCGGCGTGGTCAACATGGGGCAGGGTGGCTGGTTCGATATTGACCAGAACGGAATTGACCGGGGCGGTTGTGCCAACACGCTGGTGCCCAGCATACACTCTCCCGGCGGTGCCTGGTCCACGAATACCGTCCTAGTTGAAATCAGGAAGGTTTAGGAGATATTGCCGACATGCAACTGGGATTTTACGTCGACCAGTCACGGTGCACCGGTTGTCATACCTGCACCGTAGCCTGCAAAGACTGGCATGATATACCGGCAGGACCGGTCAACTGGCGCTGGGTTGTGACTGTGGAAAAGGGCAAGTACCCCCGGTTATTCGTCGCGTTTATTTCTCTTTCCTGCCTGCACTGCATTAATCCTACCTGCGCCGCCATTTGTCCGGTAAACGCCATCACCAAAAGAGAAAAAGACGGCATTGTGCTGGTGGACCGGGATGCCTGTCTCGGCAAAGAAGCGTGCGGTCTGTGTCAGCCGGCGTGCCCCTATGGTGCTCCCCAGTTCGGCACGGAAGAAGATGCCAAAATGCAGAAGTGCGACTTCTGTGTGGACAGGTGGGATGAGGGCAAAAAACCAGTCTGTATCGAGTCCTGCCCGATGCGGGCGCTGGAGGCGGGCGACCTCATGGAATTGGAGGCAAAGTACGGCACACTCCATGAGATAGCGGGGTTTACTTATACCGGAGCTAACAAACCAGCGGTAGTGTTCAAAGCCAGAGAACCGGAACTGCTCAAGCCAGCGCCTAAGCTCAGAAGAGGCAAATAGCGCCGATATAGCAGTTCCTCTTGGGCTAATACTATTGAACCATTAATAATCTGCAACAGGAGTTGAGAAAATGGTCGGACCATTAGATGGTATCAAGGTAGTGGAAATCAGCCACTTTCACCAAGGACCCGTCGCCGGAATGCTGTTGGGCGATTTAGGAGCCGATGTTATCAAAGTAGAGCCTGAATCCGGCGACCACGCCCGGGAGTTCATGAAGATTTTAGGCGTCCAGCTAGGACTGAAAGGGCGCAATTTCTACTTTGAAGCCTGCAATCGCAATAAGCGCAGCATTGTGCTGGATTTGAAAAAGAAGAAGGCACTGGAGATATTTCTCAAACTGATAGACAGGGCTGACGTCTTTTTGAATAACCTGAGTATCGACGCTCCGTACCGGATTGGCATTAACTATGAAGCGCTGTCCCGGAGGAATCCCAGGCTCATTTATGCTCATGCCTCCGGCTGGGGGCGACGGGGTCCGGATGCTGAAACGCTTTCTTTCGATTATACCGGACTCGCCCGGTCGGGCATGATGATGATGTGCGGCGAGGAAGGCGACCCGCCCAAGCCGCCGGTACCCGGATTCGGTGACCAGATGGGCGCCATCATGTGCGCCTTCGCAGTATGTGCCGCTCTCTGCGCCCGCGACCGTACCGGCAAGGGGCAACTGGTCGACACGTCCTTGCTGGGTTCCATGATATGCCTGGAAACTACCGCCCTGTCCGCTCCCTGCATAATAGGACAGGAGTATCCCCGACTGGCACGGGCTAAAGCCGGCAATCCGCTCTATAACCACTATCAGTGCCGTGATGGTAAGTGGGTTGCTCTGGGACACATGCAGCCGGACCGGTACTGGTCTGCGTTATGTAAAGCAATGGATATGACCGAACTGGAACACGACCCGCGGTTTACCACCTTTGACGTGAGGGGCAAAAATGCCCCTGAAATGATTTCAATTCTCGATGCGAAGTTTGCTACCAGGACCAGGGATGAGTGGCTGGAGGTCTTCCACAAGAAAGGCATAATTCACACTCTGGTGCAATCGGCGACCGAGGTAAGCAATGACCCTCAAGCGATAGCCAATGACTATTTTGTCTGGTTCGACCACCCGGTGTTCGGCAGGACCAAGATGGTGGGCTACCCATGGCTGTTCAGTAACACTCCAGCCTCGATAAGGCGCGAAGCCCCGGGGCTGGGTCAGCACACCGAGGAAATATTAGCCGAGCTGGGCTATAACCGGGCTGACATTGCCAGATTTAAAGACGAGCAAATAATCCAGGTGGAGGGAGAGGGAGAATGAAGGAAGCCAAGGTAGTTTTTTTAAGTCGCACCGACCCCGCTATCCGCGAGACGTTCTGGGAGCACGTGCCTAATGGGTTCAACGTCGACTGGCTCGAGGCGAAGACCGCCACTAACAACGAAATAATAGAGCACCTGCGCGATGCCGATTTCCTGCTGTTGACACGCGCCAGGGTCCCGGAGCAAGCACTGCGCGAAGCGAAGCGACTCAAGCTTATCCAGCTATTCAGTCAAGGCTATGACGGCGTGCCCCTGGATGTTACCACGGAGCTGGGCATCCCGGTGGCTAATGTCGGCGGCGCTAACACCATCGCCGTTGCCGAGCACACCATGTTACTGATGCTGGCGGTAATGCGCCGACTCTGCCCCAGTGTTGCTGCCGCCCGAGAGGGCAAGGCGGCGATTGATATCGACCGCCGACGTTACTACCAGCTATACGGCAAGGTGGTCGGTCTGGTGGGACTGGGCAGCATCGGGCGCCAAGTAGCGAAGATGGTTTCCGGGTTCAGTGCCAGCGTTATCTTCTATGACAAAACACCAATCCCGCAATCCGTGCTCAATAAAGTCAAAGCCAAACCGGTAGGGCTAAATGAACTGCTACGCACCGCCGACGTCGTCTCCCTGCACGTGCCTTTATTGGAGAGCACCCGGCATATGATGGGCGCAGAGCAGTTTAATATGATGAAGCCGTCAGCGTTCCTGATTAACACCAGTCGCGGCGAGGTAGTGGATGAGGCTGCGCTCATCAATGCCCTGCGCCAGAAAAAGCTGGCTGGTGCCGGTCTGGACGTCTTAACCAAGGAACCAACGGACCGCGACAATCCCCTTCTATCAATGGACAACGTAGTGGCGACGCCGCATGTCGGCGGCTATTCCTGGGAAAATTTCCTCACCCGGTTCGATGACGTCTGGGGAAATGTCATCAGCGTGTGGCAGGGCAAGCCGCCACGTAATGTCGTCACCGAACGCTGACTTAGTAATATATGTAAACGTCATAAGTAATTGCGCACAATACTATGCTACAGACATAAGGGATTAATTTTGCTGTCATTTTGCTACCTACTGAGACGGATGGCGGTCGCTTCTATCAAAATGACAGACTCATAACCAAATATAGATAAAACACTGAAAAAGGCGGAGTTTACTTGTCAGATATATCACGGGAGACCATTATGCCACACACTTATGCCCGGCTCACCCGCAAAACTATTGCCGAGCTAGCCACCATTGTCGGCGCTGAAAATATCGTTACGGCGAAAAGCGAATTAGAGCAGTATGCCAGTGATGAAGCCCCGTTAGCCATCTCCCACACGCCCCAAGCCGTAGTTAGACCCGTGGATACCGGAGCCGTATCCAGACTGCTCACCTTCGCCCACCAGAAAAGAATCCCGGTTACCCCCCGGGGCGCCGGGACGGGGTTAAGCGGTGGCTGTGTGCCCCTCTACGACGGTATCGTGCTGTCACTGGAGCGAATGAACCGAATCTTAGCTATAGATGAAGATAACTTCGTGGCTATCGTGGAGCCGGGTGTCACCTTAGCCCAGCTCTGCGACGAGGTGGAGAGGCGGGGGCTGTACTATCCGCTTCATCCGGGAGAAATGACCGCCACCATCGGCGGTAACGTGGCGACCAACGCCGGTGGCATGAACGCCGTCAAATACGGAGTAACCCGGCACCATGTCCTGGGACTGGAAGCGGTACTGCCCAACGGCGATATCATCAATACCGGCGGAGAATTCGTGAAGTGCTCCACCGGCTACGACCTGACCCAGCTTCTCGTTGGTTCGGAAGGGACACTGGCGGTAATCACCAAAGTCATACTGAAGCTGAGCACCAGGCCGGCGCGGAAGGAGATACTTTTCATCCCCTTCACCAATTTGCAGGATGCCATCGACGCCGTTCCCGAAATTCTCAAACTTGAGAGCGTCCCCCAAGGTCTCGAATTCATGGAGAAAGGCATCATCGATATCGTGGAGAAATACCTGGGGAAAGAGCTCCCCTATCATGACTACGAGGCTTTTCTGTTGCTCATTACAGAAGGGGAGTCGGCAGACGAAATCCACGACTACTTTGCCCGGGTGGAAAACATCGCCAGGCGTCATGGAGCCATTGACGCCATGATACCGGGCAGTGAGCGAGCCAGGCGGCGACTGCTCGACGCCAGAGAGAAGTTCTATCATGCCATTAAACGGTTTGCCCCGATGGAGATAGCCGACGTAGTTGTCCCGCGGAGCGAAATCGCCCGGTTTATCCGCAGGGTAAAGGAAATTTCGGCAGAGCACCAGGTGCCCGTCGTCGCTTACGGGCATGCCGGCGACGGCAACGTGCACCTGCACCCTATCTGCGTCAATATGACGAAAGACGAATGGAGCCGGAGACTGCCCGAACTGATGGCTGAGATATACCGCGCCGGAGTCTCATTCAGAGGAGCCATCTCAGGAGAACACGGCATTGGCTATGACAAGAAGGCATACCTGCCGCTCCAAATGGACAGGTCACTGTTGAGGACACTCAAAGCCATCAAGCAGGCGTTTGACCCGGATAATATCCTGAACCCCGGTAAAATCTTTGACTTATAACAGCACCCTCCGACCTTATCAATGAATGATAATAGTGCTGAGTGTCATGGCAAGAACCGAGGTGGGCAAAAGGGGCTTCTTCACTAAAATAACTCCCATCAGCGATTTGCGCTATGTCGCAAAGAGACTTTGTTGGGAACCATTGAAATCATCATGCCTGACTCCTGCTGCATATCCTACTTCTGACATTGGGTACAAATCCGCTCTTGGACTGCCCCGAATAATGTTTTCCGCCCCCTGTTAGCAGGGTCGGACGTTATTTCGTTAAATAAAAGGGAATCATACTCGCTCACCTCTTAGTTTTCCCGAAATCGTTTCACCATTGCACGAACATCGGTATGTCTACCTTTTCATGCGTATATTTTAATATCGTAGTATCAGGCCTAGTGTAGACCATTGCTGCTATTATTTTCTAGGTCTAATTAAGCTATCTGACCAATTATTAGATTCCATTTCCCATCTTCCAAAACTTGCACCATTTCTTCGAACTACCTCACTGCCGACTTCATGAGAGCTTCTTTTCCTACCAAACGACTTTTGCTTGCAAAATATAAAGCTTTGCTATTAACCCAATATCTATATCTAGAAGCATAATGAGACTTAAGTCATATAAACTCAGTCCCCGGCAGCATAAAATTTAATTGCGTATAGATAAACAGAAACGGGTAATGATATGACAAATAATAACCGAGGATATGACCCAGCCGGTAAGAAAATACTTGTCGCTAGCGATGACCCGAGGTTAACTGCATTTCTAGGTTATAATCTCCCCAAGCTAGGCTACCAAGTGACAATCATTAATGATTATGAAGACGAACTTTTGTCCCTTCTCGCCGAGAAACGTACAGACATTGTAATTCTGGATGCTCAAATGCCTACCTTAAAGGGAATCGAGATATGTCTAAGGATGCGGCAGCGGTCACAGATTCCAATAATCCTTGTAAGCACCTGGGGTGCCCCCAATAAGATGATGAGAGGCCTAGATTTAACATCTGACAGCTATCTTACAGAACCTTTTAGCATTAGTAGACTTAAGGAATTAATAGAAAAAACAGCTTCTCAAGACCATTCTACAACAACGCCGTGACACTGAATCCAACCTGCTTCCAACACTAAAGGGGAGCATTTCTGCTCCGCTCTATCTTTAATTAATGGTCACCATTGGACAAACATCGGCATGTTGCCGTTTAATGCGTATAGCTCTGGACTGGAGCTTAGTGGCGCCGCTCAGTAGCCCAGCATTCGCCAGGGATGCATTCTAGTACTTACGATTATCTCACCGGAAAGAGACGACAGCTATTCTACCTGGGAGATGTTTAAAACTTGTTTTGCTAATGATGTTCCTCCGCTTCAGCCTTCTCAGCGTCAACCTTTGTCTTATGCACGGTCTTGTCGGGATGGTTAGGCGGAGAGTATATAGTGTATAACTTCAGCTTTGTCTTCTTCGAAGCATTCATTACATTATGGTATGTGCCTGCTGGAACTATAACAGCATCGCCATCTTTTACCAGATGCTTTTCTTTTCCGCTGAAAACAAATGTTGCTTCACCTTGCTCAATGCGAAAGAACTGGTCAACATTCGCATGCACTTCATTACCGATCTCTTCGCCAGGTTGTAAGCACATCACCACGAGCTGAGCATACTTCCCAGTAAACAAAACCTGCCTAAAATAATCGTTACTTAAAGTCTGTTTTTCAATCGGTCCAACATATCCTGCCATTATTTCACCCCCTTAATACTTTTGCTAACAACATACCATATCCTGCATTGTGGGTTCAATAAATATATTTGAACCTAATTAATCCCCTAGAACCTTAACACTTATATAGAGCCGCACAAGGGGTGCTTCAAATCTGGATGGTTCAAACCCTCCACCTCTCATGCCCTGAAAGCCAGTAGAAGGTTAGGTTCTGTGTATCGTTCAGTACCGCCTACCATGGTGTCACCACTGCACGAACATGGGCATGTTTGCCTTTCCATACATACAAAAGCCTGCAATTATGAAACCTGCGTAATGAGCATATACTAACCAGATGTGATAACGGATTCACGCGTTTCTCGTTCGATTGCTAGCGTATGGACTTGAGTAGTATTCGGGAAATTGTTTCCAAACCATAACGACCCTGCACCTCCGAAGACATCAAAAGTCACGGACGCTCGCCCAACTGCCTTTTCTAAGGCCGCCTCCCTAATGAATTCAGAGACTTTCTTTCCTAAATGTTCAGCATATTCTGATACCTTCTCAAAGTCCTGACGGCGAAAAGCGACAGAAACTACAACGCGTGGAGCCTTAACAGGCTCTCTTGTCTCTAGATGTTCATAATCCCAATTCTCTTGGTTTTCAAGATCATGTTCATTTTTCTTGCTCATTTTATCCCCTCCTTTTTTCTAGTAAGGTCCGCTCGTGTTCCTTACATGGCCATGCAGTTACTGGACGCCACAAATTCGACTCATAAGTTCGCTCGATCGGAATGGCAATGCAAGTCCCTCCATTGTCTCTCCCAATGAGTAAATACACTCCCCTACGCCGCTTCCTATTTGGAACGACAGCGTGGGTGTTTTCTAGTACTTGAATGATTTGGCGAACAGAAAGCCCGTGTGAATTAATCTTTGTCTCGTTCAGATCATCGAATAAGAATGCTTCAATTACCGGACTTGACATGATTCCTTTCTAGTCATACAATTGTAGTAGTATTGTAATATACATGTAGGATGGTTGTCAAATGGAAGTAGAATGGTTAATCTTAGCCGATGCTGCCCAAGTGGTCGGCAACAAACTCTTTCTTCTCGGTGGCGGCTGGGACCGACTGATGGTGAACAAAGCATTCCCCATCGAACAAAGACTGGCACTGGCATTGTCAATTAGAGTCCCATGGAACGAGACCAACCAGAAACACTCCTTTGAGATCGAGATAATGTCGGAGAGCCAAGCTACTGAGGAACCAAGGAGCCTCATGAAAGCTGGAGGCCAGTTCGAAGTCGGACGGCCCGCTGGAATACCTCCAGGTCAAGAACAGCGTTTCCAGTTGGCGCTAGATATGAGCCTGAGAATAGAGGACGCTGGTATAAAGACCGTCATTGCCCGTGTTGAGGGCCAAGAAATGCGCAGGGTAAATTTCATCGTCATGCCAGGTACGAGCATAGCCCGAACATAGGCGTAACTACGCCGACTTTACTTACCATTGCACGAACATGGGCATGTTTATCCTCACCATGCCATGTTGTACCGTTTGTCAGAGGGGCTATGAAATTCCCTTGCGCCGGAGCTCTTTCCAGGTATCTGCTTTGTGAATAAGCTCGCAGGCATTGTTCCGAGCAGTCTTGGTATATTGAGGTCCGGCAAGCATAATAGCAAGTTCTCTAATGCGGGACTCGTCCTCAAGGTCTTCGAGCATGCTTAAAGTCCGCTCACCGGAGGCTACCTTGTGCACACTAAAGTGCGCGTCGGCGAAAGCCGCGATTTGGGGAAGATGAGTAACACAAACAACCTGGCGGTTCTGTCCTAAAATCCAGAGCTTTTTACCTATTATTTCCCCGCTCCTGCCCCCAATACCGATATCGATTTCGTCGAAAATAAGCACCGGGATGTTATCGGCTTCAGAAAGCGCACCCTTTAATGCTAATGTGAAACGGGATATTTCTCCGGTGGAGGCGATTCTAGCTAAGGGTTTAACGGGTTCTCCGGGATTAGTTGACGCCATGAACTCTACGGTATCAGCCCCGTCATCGCTGAAGGCGTAGCTCTCTCCATCGGGGAAAGGAATTCCTTCCCGGTCTGGCTGTTGATTTATTGATACTCCAAATTCAACCTGAGGCATGTTTAAATCGCAAAGTTCATCCTTCACCTCAGTTACCAACTGTCTCGCTGCTTTGGAGCGTTCTTGTGACAGCTGGTAAGCTATTCGCCCCAATTCCTGCTTAAAACAATGGCATGCCTCCTCAAGTTGAGCGCGTCTTTCCGCATAATGACAGACCGTGTCGAACTCCCCTTCTGCCTTTACCCGGTAATCAAGAACCTCAGCGATGGTTTGCCCGTATTTCCTTTTTAAATTTCTAATCAGTTCTAACCGTGATTCTATCTCTTCGAGACGGTTCGGGTCGTAATGTAAATGGTCGCTGTAAGCGTGAATATCTCGCGCTACCTCCGTAAGACCGTATATGGTCTCGTCCAGGAACTTCATTTGCTGTCTTAGAGCGGGGTCCAGTTCAACAAGCTTTTTCATAGCCTGAACTGCTTCATTCAATCTGTCCAGTGCCGGAGCTGATTGATGTGAGGCGTCTTCTTCATATAGTGCTCGATAGACCTCATAAGAAAACGCTTGTAGCTTCTCGATAGAGGAGAGAATATTCCGCTCTCTTTCGAGTTCTTCTTCCTCACCATTCCGCAGTTTAGCCTGGCTTATCTCGTCAATCTGAAAGCGCAAGAACTCCTCGCGGCGTGCGCGGTCTTGCTCATCTTTTCCCAGCACCCTGAGCTCTTGCTCCATCTTACGGAGTTCCGTGACTCTAATACTGAAGTCATTCCGCATGTTCAGGGTATGTGCGTAGGAATCAAGAAAAACGAGATGAGACTTGCTATCCAGGAGAGATAAATGTTCACTTTGACCATGGATATCAACCAGTAAGCGCCCGATTTGATGTAGCAGCGTCCTCGGGACGGCATGACCGTTCACGCGAATAATGCTGGGCCCCTTTCTGCGCAATTGACAACTAATAACCAGAGCGTCGTCATCGGCGGCCAGAGCTTTCTGTGCCAGCAGGTCTCTAAGAGAGCAGAAAG
>Ga0315284_10016117_pt1 | contig 10612 bp, 5 predicted proteins | sample YL17G09_16_MG_FD_203696 | JGI IMG/M metagenome (GOLD analysis project Ga0315284, IMG submission 203696) | Sediment microbial communities from Yellowstone Lake, YNP, Wyoming, USA - YL17G09_16 | ecosystem: Environmental > Aquatic > Freshwater > Lake > Sediment | place: USA: Wyoming | collected...
GTTTTTCATCGTCCCGGCAATTGCCGTGCAGAGATTCGTCACGAGGCGCGTATGCGCGGCCAGCGTAATGTTCGTCTCGCCGACGAGGAGCGTGAAAGGAATCACGTTGATGTCATCCCCCTTCCAGCCCCCGCGCGTGTATGCCTCGTCCCATACCTTCGCCACTTTTTCAGCCAGCGCCGGATCGTTGATCCAGCCGAGTTCGGGATAGATCTTCTTCCAGTCGAGCATGATCCTGCTCCCTTCGCGTTATCTTCCTCCCCGCCGTCCATGCGGCAAGCTCCGGTGGAACCGGCCGATACCGAGGTAGTGCGCAATGTTCGCTTCCTGCTCCATTTTGGGAACGATGAGCTTTTTCGCCGTCGTCATGATCACGGTGACGCCGGGACCGTGGCCGCTCGTGACGCACGATGCGTGGACAACGACCCCGATCGAGATCGCATCGGTCCTGATCGATCTGCCGAACCTGCAGTCCGCGTCCCGGATCGCGATGACGTCGCCGAGGCGCAGACTCTGGAACCCATACTTCTGCGCCACGTCCCCGTCCGAACTCTGGATGTCGTAATCCCCGCTGAAGCTGTGCCGCGCCCCCGTCCCCGACCCCATGATCGAGGCGGGAATGACGTGCGTCACCGGCACGAGAATCTGGTTGCCCTGTGCGACGATCCCCATCTTCTGGAACAGATCGGGATCGATGCTCATGACTTGAATGTCGGGAAAATCCTTGAGCTTGAGACCCTGACCGTACGCCTTGATCTGGATCCGGTCGCCGATGACGAGCTTGTCGAGCGCCGACGGCGCGAAATCGATGATGACGTGTTCGACCCCTCCGTGCTTTCCCGTCACGACGCCCCGCGCGTTCATCGCTTCGCCGCTCGCGACACGAGCCTCGTTTCCGATGCAGGCGAGGATGCAGAGCGCCCCGAGGCTCGCCCCGTCCCTTTCCTTCTCGTCGAGGGTCACGCTTACCCCCGGCTCCACATGATCGCCGGCAAAATTGAACGCCGAATCGCCGGCGACGACGTTATACGTGATCCCTCCGACGCCGGGAAGGACGTGGATTCCTCCTCCCGAATCGACGAGGTACGGATTCTTGAGCGAAATGCGCGGGTGAGCGATCCCCCCGAGCACCGACTGGATGACGCAATTCAACGAATTCGTTCTCAGCATGCCGCTTCCCTCACTCGGTCCCATCGATCTGGGCCTTCTGAAGCTTCCCGCTGTAATCGACGTATATGGACTTCCACTCGCTGAAAGTATCGAGCACCGTATGCGAGGCCTCCCGGTGTCCGTTGCCCGTATCCTTCACCCCGCCGAAGGGGAGCTGCACCTCGGCGCCGATCGTCGGACCGTTGATGTAGGTGATTCCGGCCTCGATATCCCGGATCGCCTTGAACGCGCCGTTGATGTCTCTCGTATAGATCGAGCTCGAAAGCCCGTAGCGCGAATTGTTCAATATGCGTATCGCTTCGTCGAGGTCGGACGCCTCGAGAACGGACAGAACCGGACCGAATATCTCCTCCTGCGCGAGACGCGCACCCGGCGCGACCCCGGCGAAAATCGTCGGCTCGAAGAACCATCCGTTCCCGTAGGGGCCTTCGACGAGCGCCTTTCCGCCGCAGACGAGCTTCGCCTCCTTCTTTCCGATCTCGACGTACTTCATGACGGTCTCGCGCTGGCCTTCGTTGATGAGCGGCCCCATCTCCGTCTTTTCATCGAGTCCGTTTCCGATCCGGATCTTCCGCGCGCGTTCGACGAGCAGCTTGAGAAACTCGTCCTTGATCGGCTTGTGGAGAATGAGCCGCGAGGTCGCCGTGCATCGCTGCCCGGTCGTCCCGAATGCGCCCCAGAGAACACCTTCGAGGGCCAGGTCGAGATCGGCATCCGCCATGACGATCTGAGCGTTCTTCCCTCCAAGCTCGAGGGAGAGCCTCTTGAGCTGCACCCCACAGCGCGCCGCGATGTCCTTTCCGGCGGCGGAAGAGCCGGTGAACGAGATCAACCGGATGAGCGGATGTTCGACCATCGGAGTTCCGACGCCGCTTCCCGTCCCGTGCACGAGGTTCACTACCCCCGCGGGCACTCCCGCCTCCGCGGCGGCCTCGACGAGTTTCACGGCGGACGCCGGTGTATCGCTCGCCGGTTTCAAGACCACCGTGTTCCCGCAGATGAGCGCCGGAAACATCTTCCACGTCGCGATCGCCATCGGAAAATTCCACGGCGTGATGAGGCCGCATACGCCGACCGGCTGCCTGATCGACATGCCGAACTTGTTCGCAAGCTCAACCGGGCAGGTGTCCCCGAAGAGCCTGCGCCCCTCGCCGGCGGCATAGAACGCGGTGTCGATCCCTTCCTGGACGTCGCCGCGCGTTTCCTTGATGATCTTGCCCATTTCCCTCGTCATGAGGCGGGCACACTCTTCCTTGCGGGCCATGAGCACCTGACCGAGCCGGTATAGTATCTCCCCGCGCTTCGGCGCGGGAGTGAGTCTCCACGCGTCGAAGGCATCGTGCGCGGCTTTCACCGCTCTATCGACGTCGGCCGGGGAGCCCTTGGGGAAAAGGCCGATGAGATCGTTCGTATCCGCCGGGTTTCGATTCTCGAAGAATTCGCCTCCCTCGGGAGGCACCCATTTCCCACCGATATAGTTGAGATACCGCTCTGCCACGTTCTACCTCCCGTTACACGCGCTCCAGGGCCATAAGGAAACCATCCCAATCACGAAACAGACTCATATGGTCCCAGAAAGAACACCGCATGTCAAGACGAATGAAGGGCTTGGGACCGCACGAATGCCCCGCCGATCTCCGTTGCCGTACCCCCTCCCCGGGAACTTCGCGGGCAACAAAAAAGCCGCTCCCTGCGAAGAGAGCGGCTCATGCAAAACGCGCGCGGCTCTACCTGATTACGACGATTCTTCCGTACATCCCGGATCCGTCCGATCCCTCACACCGATAGATGTAAACGCCGGATCCGACTTCCTGACCACGCTTGTTCTTCACGTTCCAGGTTATGATCCCGTCTTCACCTGTGGAACTGCTGTGATGTGTCTCCCATACGAGATCACCGGAAACGGTAAAGATCTTGAGGTACGCTTCCCTCGGAATGTTGAAGAACTTTATGCTGCCGTCGGGGAAATTGTGATAGAAGGGGGAGGTCTCCGCGGACGTGCCGGTCCGGAATGGATTCGGAACCGCGAATATCCTTCCCATCATGCCCGTATCCCCCGCGTCGACCGTCATGGTAATGACCCGGCTCGCATCCTCGCAACGAACCGGATGCCCCGGGGTCGCGGGATGCTCCGGGTCTTCATCGCAGATAAGATTATCCTTCTTGTTGAACTCGACCCCGCCCTTGAAATAGCCTCTGTCGAAGCAGGTTACGGCGTAGTGATAGGTGAATCCGGCGAAGACGGTTTCATCGATATATTCGTAATACAACCTCCCCCGCGAATCCTTCTTGGGCCATTCCATGAAGTAGAGCGAATCCTCCTCGATTCCCACAAAGGCGTCATCACGGGAAAGTTCGGAAATGACGACCATGTGGCTCGGCAGCGGCGAAAGCCCTCTCCAGACATGGAAGCCTTCATAGGTTTGGAGATCAATCTCGAAGGATGGGGGTCCACCAGTTATCGTCGAATCAACGATCCCTGCGCCGAAGACGAGGCTGATTCCAAGCGCCAGAGTATCCCCCCCCCCCTGCCCGATGAGCGTGATCGGAATGGGAGTACCGGGCGAATACGAACCTCTTCCGACGTTGAAGACCCCGTAGTACAAGTCGTTGCGATCCCGGAGCTGGGCATACATCGGGATTGAAGCTTCGCCTCCCGCGCCGATTGTATCAACGGTGACCAGGGCAAGAGCCACTCTTCCAACCTTGAGGGTTTGATCGACGGTTCCCGTGTATGAGCCGATGACATCGACATGGGATACTCCCGGATCGGGTCCGTACCAGTTCTTGAAATCCTGCGACCCCGTGATCGAGCCGAGCGAGTCCAGCGGCGGATACCAACCGACAACGATCCGTGCTCCGTCCCGCTTCACGTAGACGGAATCGGGCGGAGTGAGAGCCAATCTCATCGTATCCACAACACCCTGCGCCCATGCATCTATGCCGAATGCCGAGATTCCGAGGAGCACAAATGCGATAACCTTTCCCCGTCGAATCAAACTCACACTGCCTCCTTTAGATTCCTCTATAACTAAGTAGCGATTATGGGGTTGCTAGAATCTGCCACTGCTTGAACATCGTATTGACCACCGCGGCTCCCTGCGTGCGGTTGAAATACCACAGCTCGAAACCGAGATGCACGCTCGGAGCGGCCACCGCGATTCCCGCCGTTACCTCGGGCGTGATATTCGCGTATTTTGTCACCCAGAGAGCCACCGCACCGTCATTGAGCCCCGACTGTGAATTCTTCGCCTTCATGCGAAACAGCGGATGGAAACACCTTTGGCTCGTCACGAAGTTCCTCGTCATCCAGTACCCGGGATCGTAGACCTCGGCGAGCGTGAAACCGCCCGGGAGCGGATCGGCCGCTGCCGGATCAAAGAAGCTACCCGTCGCCACGACCTTTTCCCATAGATCGAGCCGGGCGGGCATTCCGGGAACGGTGGTGTTCCATATATCGGACGATATGACCGCACCGGGGTACATGCAATCGTAATTGCGGATCCTCCGCAACGGCATGTCTGAATTCGCGCGCAACTGTCCGAAGATCTTGTCGAGCATCGTTATGCAATAGTCCTTATACGGGTACGAGTTGACGCCGCTCGTATCCCCTTCACACCCTTCCTGGTTCCCCCGTATCTCGCACTTCAGGTTCATGGGGAACGGCTGCATGATTTCGAGGCTTGCGGCGAGACCGCTCGTTTGCTGGGAGTTGCCTTCGGTAAGAAGGTGTCCGCCTTTGGAGAGGAAAATTGACAAATAATTGACCCCTATCTGGGTCGTTCCTATCAGGGTCTCGGGCACGAACTTGATCACATCGTCCCAGGCTCCATTATCGGGAACGGACGAGTACGTCCAGATGATATTCTTGTATTTGCCGATAAGCGAGGCCTTCGGAGCAATGGCACCATTGTCGTAATAGCAGTCGAACACGTCGCGAACCTGGTCAAACCCGATCGCACGTTGGCAGTGTCCGAGCCAGAAGGTATCATGCTCCCGCTCCGTGGGTATCGTATATAGCTGCTGGACAAAATCCGTCGAATAAAAATCGTCGACCCAGAGGAGATTACGTTCCATCGTGAACGGCACGACGTTGATCTCGACCTGTCCGAGCGTCTCCGATCCCGAGTTGTCGAAGACCCGAATGAAGAGCGTGTGCACGCCCGAGTACCATGCCGCCATGCAGCCGAGAACGAACGGGCTGCAATCCGAATCCCAGGCGCTCGGATCGTTCAGGTCCGTCACGTCCCACCCGAACTGGTAGCACACGATCTCCCCGCCGTAACTGGTGGCGTCCGCCCGCCACCTGAACTCGAGCGGCACGCCTGGCGGCAGCTCGCGACTCTCTGGCCGCAGGTTCGTCCCGATAAACTGAAACCCCCCGAGGTACGGCTCCGTGATCGTGAGAAGCGGCACCGCCTTCCCCGACACGACGAAGTGCCGGACGTTCGATCTCCCGTCGAAGATCGCCGTCACGGCGCCCGCCTCATCCTTCGCCTGAACGGCGAAGATGTACGTTTTGGCTATTTCCAGGATCTCCTCGTCCCCGAGCCTCGTCGAACGCCCCGAATCTCCCGCCGCCCGGTACCAGATCCACGGGCTCCAGTCATCCTCGTACCGCCACGGGTTGCTGTTGAGGTCCTTGATGATGTCAAACGAGGGGTCGTAGCCCCCACCGGGGCTGTCAACGCGGTGGTACATGTACCGTATCGAATCGGGCGCCTGCACGTTCCCCGGGGAGTCGATCGGGTCTATCCCTTCCCATTCGAACTTGATAACGCGCCCGAGCCGCCCCACCTTTCCCGCGGGCACGGGCGCCTTCGGCTGGGTGATCAACACGTACGGGGCGAGCGTCCACGCGGTGAAGGACCGGTACACCGGCTCGGAGCGTCTCCCCTCCATATCGATGGCGCGGAGGAAAAAGGTGTGGGTCATGTCGTAGCGGGTGAACCTGTTGCCGCTGATAATCACCTCCCGGGAGGTATCATTCGCCGCCACCGGGAAAAGGCTGTCGTGGATCGATGTTTGAGTCCACTTCGCGAGCCCCGTCGTATCTTCCGCATTGAACCCGTACGGATGCCCGTCCACAACGACGAACTCGTAGTTTCTCACTTCGCCGTCCGGATCCCAACCACCCCAGTAGAAGTGGACCCGGTAACCGGTTGTATCTCCCTCGACGGGGCCGCTCGAAAGCCACACCTCGGGAGGCTTGTTCCGCTCCGCCGGCCCGATGAACGTCTTCTCACAGCCGAAGAAAAATACGATAGCCGCGAGCATAACGAGCGCGGCATACATCAGAAGCGACCGTTTCATTACCCCCCAGCCTCCTCTCGCCTTTGACCTAGGGAGGGAACCCGGTTGTACGTGTACGTTACTTGACGAATTTCAGATACACCTTAATGAGTTTCGTGTCTCTCCGGGCATAAACCGAGAGATAGTATTTGTTGCTGATCCAGTTGTCCCCGGGCAACACGTTCCCGTTCGCATCGAACTCGGGGCTGATTCCCCGGATGCCTTCCCAGAAATCCTCCGATTCTCTATGATCCTTTCCCTCAACTTTAATCGTCTGCGCGCCGAGGAACGCGGGGGGATTGTTCACGAGCGAATCGGTTATATGGGCGATGGCCGCCGCAGTGCCCGGGAATGGCACGGTGATGCTGAAGCTGCATTCCTGATTGAAGACGCTGAGCGGATTGCTGAATATCCAATCGTTCTCTCCGGAGTATGCGAGATCCTGATCCGGATCGGTGATCGTGTAGCGCCAGCCTTTTATTCCGGAGCCCACCTTGTCCCGGCGATCGTCATGGCCGCCTGCCCGGATGGTGAACCGGAAGGATTTCGTTATCGTCCTGTCCGGCACGTTACCATTGGGCTTGGTTTCGTATGGAGAGAGCGTATCGCCGCGGGCCGCGTATGGAGTGCCGTTCCATCCGACCACGATCGTATCGTTCATCGTGTAGTGGAAAACCCGCACCGTAGAGGGCAGACCCTGACGGTCCCAGAACCCGGTCCGGACGCTGTCGATGCGCGGCGGGAAATTGCCCGAGAAGCTCACGACCACCGGGGTTCCATCCGGTCTCATCTGCTCCTCGAACGATCGCACAAAGAACTTGTACTCGAACGTCCCGATACGCATGGTCGTCGAATCGCGGTCCCGATACAGATCGGACACGCCGGCACCGGGATTGGTGTCTTCCGGGTTCTTAAGTGGATACCACGGGGACATCTTGTTGCCGACCCGCACGCCGTAATCATCAATCGCCCAGCGGTTGAACGCGAACTGGAACCGTATCGGCCGCGGCGGATTGAACTGGAGATTGGCGCGATCTTTCGGATCATCCCAACCCCAGTAGAACATGCGCACGAGCGAGCTGTCCGGCAGCGTATCCGGAATATCGTCGAGGAAATTGACCGTCAGGCTTTCGAGGACGCCCGAGCTCTGGGGCGCGAAGAAGACCTGGCACGCCGCATCCATTCTCGTATCGGGATCGTGGTTAACGATGACCTTGCAAACGCCTTCGCCCGTTATGATATCGGACTTCGAAAGCGCCCCCGCCTCATCCCGCGCGATCGCCTTGAAGTTGAACTCACCACTCGGAATCACAGCATTCCCCGAATTCAAAAGGAGGATATCAATCACCTCGGATTGGCTCGCCGGAATGAGCCAGTCGGGGTTTCCATCATTATTGTAATCGGGGAAAACACATCCGCCGTAGCTCCACCGGTACCCCGTGATAACGTTATTCACGGTCGTTGCGCTGAACTTGATGTTAAACGGTACAAACATGCTTATCGTATCGATGGCCTGGGAATTGTACAGAACGTCTCCGCTCCCGAGATTGGTCCAGAATCTGACGGCGGGGATTCCCTTTACGCGCGCGAGGAACTGCAGCCGGGCCGGACTCGGATCGATCCTCCCACCGTCGTCGATCGAGACGATGTGAAACGCCTGACGATTGACCTGTGCGCCCCTCTTTTCATCATACCCCTGGAAGACGATGACCGTATCCGTCTTCGTTGTGAATCTCCCCCTTAGGTAGTCGGCGATTCTCTCGTCCGGATTCCAGTCGAGCTCTTCCGCATCGGGGTTGCGCTCGGGGTCGAGGGTCACGAGCGTATCGGAGATGTACCACATGTATCTTTGCACGACACCGTCGTCATCCTTCCCGTGCCAGTACATATGGACGCGGTATTCGGAGGCCGTCGTTTCCATCGGAGAGCTCGTAAGAAAGGTTTCCGGAGACTTGTTCCGGTCGATCGGAGTGCCCTCCTTCCTGCATGCAGGAAGAATCATCGTGAGAGCCAAAGCTCCCGCCAGGGCCAACTCCATCACCAATTTTATCCTTGCTCGTCCCATATTTCCCTTCTCTTTTTGTCCAAATCGAAGGCGCGTTCTATCCCAAACCTATATGTAATATAAACTTTTGATTTGGCCTGTCAATAAGAATCCAATGAGGAAAAACGCCGGTTTTCGGGGAAAATCCGCTGCGGCACGGAGCAAAAAAGAAGCCGGGAGGTTTGATCCTCCCGGCTTCCCTCAGGGCTTACATCAGACCCTGTTAACGGTCCGTGCTAGCGCAGCATGACCATCTTCTTGGTCTGGCTGAAGTCCTTCGTCTCCATCTTGTAGAAGTAGATGCCGCTCGCCACCGCGCCACCCCGGTTGTTCTTGCCGTCCCAGGTGATCGTGTGTGAGCCTGCATCCTTCGTGCCGTTCACGAGCGTCCGAACGAGCTGGCCTGCGACGTTGTAAACCTTCAACGCCACAAATCCCTTGTCCTTCATGTCGAACTTGATCAAGGTCGACGGGTTGAAGGGGTTCGGGAAGTTCTGGGCCAGGTTGTACGACTTCGGTGTCGGGGTCCCCGAGACGTCGTCATTAGGTATGTTATCAAACCAGGTGAACACATCCTCCGCAATTTCGAAGCGGTCCATCGGCTGAGTAGCCTGGTCATCGCGGACCTGTGAGAAGGTGAAGCCGAACCACACAGTCCTGATGGCCTGGTCGTTGTCGTTAAGCTGCTCACTCGCGATACCCGCGACGTACTTCACGCCACCGACCAGAGGATAATCGAGCACATACTCACCTTCCGCCGTCTTCTCGAGGCAGTCGAACTCGTTGATGCCAAAGCAGCCGCCGTCCAGGTAGAACGCGTCGGCCACTCCTCCATGGACGAAGAGGGGGAGGGCAGCGTCGCCCGTGACGAGCGGCTTTTGGACGCCGTTACCACTTCTGAAGAAGTAACTCGTGTGGTTGAGATCAACGCCGCACCAGTAGTTCATCAGAGTCAGCGCCTCAGTGGACCCGAGCGCGTCCAGATCGGCGGCGACGTCGTCGCCCAAAACCCAGAGACCGCAGCTGTGGTCTGTAGCCTGAAAGAACCAATCCACGAGCAAAGTGGCGTCATTCGACTTGTCGCTTTGGTCGTAATTGCCGTCCGAGATCGTCGAGCGCGAAAGCGTTCCGCAATCCCAAACGATCTTCTTGTACACGTCAAGAAGGCTGCCCGTCGCGCGGCTTCCGGGACCGTTGTCGACACCGGAACCCGCACCGATCACGTCGTACTTGTCCACGAGGTTGTTCGGCGGGGCAAGCACGGCATCGAAGATCGGCATCCAGAAAGTTTCTTGCACGCCCCCTGCGTCGTCGACGTAGAGAACGTCGCTGACCAGCGTCGGCAATGCGGTCCACTCGAAATACGGGGGTCCCGAACGCGCTAAGCGCGGGAGGGCCGACGTAACTCCAGCCTTGTCCTTGCCGGTGATGTAGTAATCGATCTGGTAGCCTCTCGTGAAGAGGGTGTCGCTGAGATCAACCATATACTTGTCCGGCGTAGGGGTGGGGCTGCCGGCGGAGCACGCCCCTTCGAACTGGATTATCGTCCAGCCGTTGCTCATGCCCACATACTTGCAGTTCACCGGTGTGGTAAAGTTAACCGTGACGCCACCCGCGAGATCTGCACCGCTGAGGACAGGCTTCGTGCCGGTGCCGATGTATCTAGGCTTCACGTGCAAATATATGGTAGGGCTGCCGCCTACTGAATCAATGCCACCACCCAGGAGCGATGTGGCTTCTACGCAGAGCGAGTCGCCCGGCATGATGGTCGTCATATAATCCTGGCTAACATCCTGGCCCTCGTCCGCTCTGACAAAGTCCTCCCCAAAACCGAAGTTGTCCTGGAAGAACTCAAACGCCCGGAAAGCATACTGGGGACCTTGGACTTTGTAACGATACAGGCGCACGTTGTCGACCCAGGGCGCCGGCGTGTGCGCGGCGCAATCATCCCCACCAACGTACCATACGTCGCACATATCGATACAACCCACCGCGACCTGAACCGAATCGTCGCCACTGATGAGGTCACCGATGGGCTGATTCCCCTCAGCGTATCCCATTACACCGCCGCCGCCATACACGAATTCCCGATCCATCCAAAGTGAC
>Ga0315284_10016119_pt1 | contig 10610 bp, 10 predicted proteins | sample YL17G09_16_MG_FD_203696 | JGI IMG/M metagenome (GOLD analysis project Ga0315284, IMG submission 203696) | Sediment microbial communities from Yellowstone Lake, YNP, Wyoming, USA - YL17G09_16 | ecosystem: Environmental > Aquatic > Freshwater > Lake > Sediment | place: USA: Wyoming | collected...
GTTTGCCTGAAGCAACAAAGGGTATGTTAATTGTCGTCTTTTCAACGGTAGAGAGCGCGATCTTTGCCTCTTCAGAAGCTTCTTTTATCGTAGCCAGAAGCGCCAGATCTTTTTTTACATCAACCCCAAGCTGCTGGTGTACCTTTTTTATCACATGCGTGGCGATACGGGCATCAATATCATCGCCACCAAGGCGGTGCTCACCTGTGCTCGCATCGACATCAAAAAATCCCGATGAAACCGACAGTATGGATACATCAAACGTCCCGCCCCCAAAATCATACACCAGCACTTTTCTGTCCCGGTCTTCCCGTATGCCATACGCGAGCGCAGCGGCAGTTGGTTCATTGATCAGCCTCAGGACATTTACACCAGCAATCTCTGCGGCATCCCGGATCGATTGCCTCTGGCTGTCAGTGTAGTTGGCAGGAACGGATACTACCGCATCAATAAATTTTTTCCCAATCCTTATCTCAGCATCGTCGACCAGTTTTTTAATGATTAATGCACCGATGTATTCCGGAGGATAATTGTGCCGCCCGATCTTCTTCTTATAGTCAGTTCCCATCTCCCGTTTAATTGAACTGACAACTTTATCGGGGTGCACAATCATCGCGCGCTTGGCGAGTTCCCCGACAACATACGCATCCTCACTTTTGAAATGGACAATTGAAGGTGTGATCATCTTTCCTTCTGCGTTCTCAATAACCTCCGGTTCGTCCAGCAGCATATATGCCATCTTTGAGTTTGTAGTCCCAAAGTCAATTCCCAGAATATCCCTGTTCATCATGTATCTCACAATTCCTGTGCAAATCATTCCTTTTAATGTTGCTTAAAAAGTATCTGTCGGGCATGAAAATGCCGGCCGGCATTCTCATTTTGTGGCTCCTGTGACCACACGTCTCATGGGTATTTTTTATAATCATCATTGGCATCTTCATCCATTACAGGCTCATCATCCTCGTTTTTCTGGTCTTCACTGGTATCTTCGTCCGTAATGGGTTCATTATCTCCGGTTTTTTGGTCTTTTGTCCAGAGTTGGATTATTTGATTATTCTGAACCGGCATTTCCTCATCGGTTCTCGCCAGTTTTTTTCCCGGAACAGGTTCAGTGTTCTGGTTATCTTCCACCATGGGGGGAGTTTTGTTTCCAGGAGCGGAAAATTTCTGTTCACATTGATTCATCATTTCATAACAAAGAGGTTCAATCTCACGAATCTTCTGTTTATCTCCTGTTTCGTGCGTTACACTATTTTTCAGGGCGATTATTTCCCGCTCAAATTCTCCTGTTTTCTTGTTCAGCACCTGTATGAGTGCACAGGATTTTTGATTGTCTGCTTCAGATTCTGTGAAAAGATCGTTTAATGCTTCGATTTCCTGTTCTAACTGCTCGATCTTTTCACCCTGAAACTGGCAGAGTTCGTCCATTTTTTGTTTTTCTGCAACTGACTGAGCTATGAAATCCTGTAACCCTGCCATCTCCTGCTGAAGTATGAGGTTTTTCTGGCTCTGGACTTGTTTAAGTTCATCCATCTGCTGGTCTATTCTCGCAAACCTGCGCTTTGAAGGGAACATCCAGCTGGTGAAATTTTTCCATAACCCGGCTTTTTGGACTTTTGTCGATTCATAAGGACGTTTTGATATGATCACTTCTGCCGGTCGTATCACAATATTTTCGCTGCAGTACCCTTTTCGTATCACCCTAAAAACGGTGTCCTCAGGATAGAGACTACCATATTCGAGTCCCACTGCCATATGCCGTGTATCATCAAATGTGTCACCCGGTGCCGGATCAACAGGAGTAAGACCGGATGCTGAAAGGAGTTGCTGGTAAATCACATCAAGATTCTTCTGGAAATTATCGCTGTAATTTTTGACAATATCACATGAACAATTCGTATCCATCACAGGCATCCGGCACAAAGAATCAGCTAAAGAGAGCATTTTTTTTGCAGAGTCTGTTCGCAGTTCCTTTTTATTAATTTCTTCATTTCTCCGGCTGGTCTCAATAAAGTCCCTGAATTCCTTCTTTATTTTATTATATTGTGATTCAAACAGGTCCGCTTTTTTCCGTATTTCTCTGGCAGTGTCCTCTTCCATCACAATTATTTTGAGTACTGAATCGGATATACCTTTTTATATACTACTGCACGGGAACACAGATCAGTCCTATGGCGTCAAAATAAGGTTGGATTATCAGATTACATGGAAAGGTTCAGGATATTTAACGAGAAGAAATTCGTAAATCCTGGATCTTGATAAAACCCCAATGCAAGCAAAGAAATGGTACGTTCTGACGTTAAAAGGTCAGAATTTTTTGAGAGATTTGTAACCTCACTAAAAGACTGTTGTCCGGTTGGAGATTGGTTTTTCAAACCTGAATTTTCTAACCCCATAATGACGCCACAGTTTTTAACAGCGATGAAACACATTTCCAGCGATACGCAGTACGCGTGTCACAGCCTGAATGCTAAAAAATGGAAACAGTACAAAATTGCCCGAAAGAACCTTTATTTATGAGCCCTCAATAGTATTTTCACCGGCATATTTTCTAAAATACATCTATGTCAGGATAGTAAAAAAGGACCGGAGGACACAGCCATGTTTAAAGAAGGAAATCGCGAGTGTATTGACAATCTCCTCAAAGCCTCCAAAAGTGTCCTTGATACCGGAATCCCTGTCCGCAATGAACCGTATGAGAAGAGACTGGCACTCTGGAACGAGATAATAACAAATGCCGGACGATACAAAAAAGGGGACTGCGGAACATTTCTCAGTGACCTGAATGCGGTTTTTCTGGCCAGGTTCGATGCTTCTCTCCTGCTTCTTGCCCTGGCATTCCGGCAGAACAATGAACAGTTCGAAGGATCGGGGTATTTCAGTGCACGGGAAACTGAGGCGTACGAAGCCATCGATAAATTCAGTTATTTCAGGATTCTTTCAAAAAATGAGATTGCAAAAAAGATCCGCTCCAAAGATGAAAAAACCCTGACCCTGCTCAGGGAATATTCTGTTTCCATGAAACAGAAGACAGATGACATCCTGGGAGATGCGGCAGTCAGGGACACCATACGCAGTTACTTAAAGCGACAATGGGACGATACCACAAAAAAGATCGGGGGCGCGATCGCGGTTGCCGGCGTTGATCTTGAATGGTTTTCCAGCCTTCCACTCACCGCAAAAGAGACCGACGGGGCTCCGCAGATCATCTATAACATCAACGCCGGTAATGATGCCGCCATCAATCTTGGCCAGGGGAATATTGTCAAAGACGCTGTCGTTACCGGTTCCACTATCGAATCCACGGGTGGGGGGGGCACATCGGTACAAGATTCAGTTATCACAAAATCCACTATTAAAACCGGCGGTGGTGATTCGGTCGATAAAGGGGTCAGCATAAGTGACAGCGTCATCACCTCATCAACAATAAAAAATATCCAGGAACATCCGGTTGAACCGGTAAAAGAGCCGGTACCACTACCCAATCAGTATATGTGCCTGTTATGCAAGACCACCGCAAAGCCGGGTGTGAAATTCTGTACTACCTGCGGTGCAAAGATTTCCCTGCTGTGTGGCAGTTGCAGTTCCCCTCTTTCTCCCAATGTAAAATTCTGTCCGAACTGTGGCCGGAAGAGTTGCTGATTCAACCTGTCCCGGTTTGATGAGGCACGGCACCAATCAGGAAAGGGCACATCCGTCAAGGGTTGAGGGAAAAATCCGTGTATCAATGCAGCGGAATGCGGCTTTTTGGCACAAGGGTTGATGCAACTTTTACATCCGGTGTCCTCCAGGAACACCTGCAAATCCTCCCAAACCGTAAATAGCGGTATTGAGGCGGATTATGGATAGTACATCCTGATCAGCGGGGCCAGCACTACATATCCGCGAGATGATGATACTTTTTTCATGAACTGAGTTAATAAACTATGACAGATCCGTGATCTTGTCATCACCTCTTATATCTCACAATCTTATAAGGAGTTGGATATTATCACAGAAATCCCAAAAGAAGAATACGTGCTGAAATGTTCATCCGCCTGTGCCGGGTGCAGCGATTCGCTCGCGCTCCGGTACGTGCTCAAGGCGGCAGGACCTGACACCGTTCTTGTCGTGCCAGCCTGCTGCACGAGCGTCATACAGGGCATCTACCCGAACACTGCATTCAACATACCCGTCTACAACATTGCTTTTGGTGCTGCCGCGGCATGTGCATCAGGTATGTCCAACGCGTTCCGTGCAACCGGGAAAAAGACAAACGTGATCGTGTATGCCGGTGATGGCGGGACGCTTGACATTGGCCTTCAGGCAATGTCCGGTGCATTCGAGCGGGGTACCGATTTCCTCTACATCTGCTATGATAACGAGGCATATGGCAATACCGGCATGCAGCGATCGGGAGGTACACCCATGGGCGCCCGGACAACCACAACTCCCACCGGCAAGACCGATGCCAAGAAAGACATCGATGCGATCATCGCTGCCCATGACCCGCCCTATATGGCAACTGCCTGCTCCTCATATCCTCAGGATCTTTTTAAGAAAGTACAGACGGCACTCACGTTCCGTGGCCCCACGTTCATCCATGTTCTTGCACCCTGCCCGCCCGGGTGGCGGTACCCCACTGAGAAATCGGTGGAGATGGGAAAACTTGCGGTAAAATCCGGCATGTGGGTACTCTACGAGCGCGAGTACGGGAAACTTTCCATCAACCCCCAGTCAAAGGCAGCAATGAAAAACCCCATCCCGCTCGAAGAGTATCTGGCACCCCAGGGGCGGTTCGGGGGGATTAATGCAAAAACCCTCGAGATGCTCAGACAGCATCTTGCAAAGAACATAAAAAAACTGGCAGCGGAGGAGGCGGAGGAATGAAAAAGATTGCAACCGGCAACAAGGCTGTCGCAGAAGCAGTAAAACAGGTACAGCCGGTAGTTATCGCCGTGTACCCGATTACCCCCCAGACAGAGATTGTCGAACAGATCGCAGAATTTGTTTCCACAGGCGAACTTAAAAGTCGTTATATCCCGGTGGAAAGTGAACACTCCGCGATGGCCGCATGCATCGGGGCAAGCATCACCGGGATACGGACGTTCACCGCGACAAGCTCCCATGGTCTTTTGTACATGCACGAAATGACCAACTGGGCCGCAGGCGCACGCCTTCCGATTGTCATGGCAAACGTAAACCGGTCCATTGGTCCCGGCTGGAACATCTGGGCTGAGCATACCGATGCAATGCAGGAGCGCGATACCGGCTGGCTCCAGGTGTACGTGAGCACAGTGCAGGAAGCGTACGATGCGACCCTGATGGCATTCCGGATTGCGGAGCACAACGACGTGCTGTTGCCGGTGATGGTGAACCTTGACGGCTTTTCCTTAAGCCATATCATGCAGCCGCTTGATACTGTCGAGATCGGGGATTTTATTCCCCCGATGCACCTTCCCTATGCAATTGATCCGACTCATCCGGCGGGATATGGAGGACTTACCGGCCCTGACCAGCATTTTAAATTCCGCTGGGATATCGAACGCTCGATGCGTGACTCGGTGAAGGTAATTGAGGCAACCGAAAAGGACTTTGCACAACGTTTTGGCAGGAAGTACGGGTTCACCGAGGACTACCTTTGCGAAGACGCTGATGTAGTCGTTGTGTCGATGGGCACACTCGGCAAGGAAGCCGAAGTCGCCATCGACATGCTCCGGAAGGAAGGCATAAGGGCAGGTTCAATGCGCCTGCGCTGGCTGCGCCCGTTCCCGAAACCCGATCTCAAAGGCAAGGAAGTCGTCGTGATCGACCGCGACTACTCGTTTGGCTTTGGGGGCATACTCGCAAAATCGGTCCAGGCCCGGCAGAAGACCGATGTCTACAGCGTGATCGCCGGTCTTGGCGGGCAGGAAGTCACGTACGAAGACATTGCGGATTTCATCCGGATGCGTCGCATGGGTGAGGAGTACTGGTTCGGGGTGAATGACCATGTATGAGATCCGCATCCACTCCCGGGGGGGAGAGGGTGGGGTCACGGCCGCACGGCTTCTCGCACTCTCTGCAATCCATGATGGGAAGTACGCAACCGCGTGTCCGTTCTATGGTGCTGAACGCAGGGGTGCACCGATCGTATCATTTGTCCGGATAGATGATAAACCGATCAAGATCTACAGCCAGATAAAAAAACCCGACATGGTCGTCGTAATTGATGCCAGCGTAATGGATGTTGTCGATGTGCTGCAGGGATTAAAACGTGGAGGGAAAGTCCTGGTCAACAGCACCCATAAAATAGAGTTTGCCGGGTTTTCATCCAGCCACGTTGACCTGACCGGTATTGCACTTAAGGAAAATCTCGTGGTCGCAGGAAGCCCGATCCTGGACACGGCGGTGATCGGGGCGCTTGCAAAGATGGGGATCATCACCGCAGGGTCCGGAAAGATGGCGATCCGTGAGATGTTTACCGATGAGCGCAATGTCAGGGCAGCTGAAGCGGCATACAGGGAGATGAGCGCATGAGTTCTGTACGTGAACGCCTCGCGATCAGCCATCCGAAGGAGGGCGCTGCCGGACAGACTGGTTCATGGCGGGTGTTCAAACCCGTAATTGACCGGGAGAAATGCAATGCCTGCGGGTTGTGCGCCATGTACTGCCCCGACGGTGCGATCGATGCTGATCTGAACGTCGATCTCAGGTTCTGCAAGGGCTGTGGTATCTGCGCAAACGAATGCCCGAAAAAAGCGATTGAAATGGTACGGGAAGAAAAATAAAGCAGATCTGCCACCCACAACCTTTTTTTATCCACCATGTGAACATCCCCGTGTGAGGGTGTACACATGAATGCGAAATTTTTCGGGGATTCAAAAGACCTTTTCAAATACGATCTCATCACGGCTATACTCAAGAATTTCCATGGAAAAATCGATCGTCTGGTCATCGTCCCCATGCTGACGGACTATTATCCCCGGTTCAAAGGTACCCCGGGATGCAGGAATAAAAACCTGATCGAATGTTTCCGGCGCTTTCGCACAAAAGATGATGTGGACAATTATTACCTGACCTTAAAGGAATATTTTAAGGACCTCAAGGAGAGTATCGGTACAAAAAAAGTGCGGGTACGGATCGAGAAAGCGAACACCTTTTCCCAGCAGACGCGTTCTGCGTATTTTTCCGGTATTTTCGAAGAGTTCCCCACAGCCTGCCTGCTTTTCATCGACCCTGACACCGGGATAAAAGAGCATAAGTACAATGCAAAACACCTCACGTTTGCTGAACTAAAAACATTCTGGGAACAGCTCGATACTGAATCTATCCTCATGATCTACCAGCATTTCCAGAAATACCGGGTTATCGGGCGCACTGGTCCGGATTCGAAAGCGGCAGATGTGATACGTCTGATCGGCACATCCCCGCTTATCATTGCAGACAATACCGTTATGTTCATTTTTCTGACGAAAAACCCTGACCTGCGATCAGAACTCAGGGAGATCTTAAAAAACTACCAGAAAAGTATCCAGAACCTGGTAAAAGATCCCAAAAAACGTCGTAACCTTACCATAACCGGTTAGGATTCCTCACCGGTTTTTCAGACCGGTTTCCCGTGCCGGTTATTCCCGCATAAGTGAGATACCCTGAAAATTTCGGGTCACCCCGTTACTCACCGGGTTCATCCTTTTCCATATATTCGAGATCGAACTTATAGAAATGCGTAAACCCGCAGTTCCGGCACCTGACGGTAAAGTGCCGGCATCCTATGGTGATATCATGGGGATCTGTACCATGACAGTTCCTGCATTCAGCGGTTTGTGCAAGGTTCCAGACATCATAACACCCGATTTTGTCAAATGTCCCTGGCAGGGTGACGTCCTCAATACGGGGGATAAAAACACGCGTCGCCCCGCAGTTGTCACACACCACCCGAGCCTGATACGGTACTGCTTGTATGATCTGGTCTGCCACCTTCCTGCAATGGTAGCAGTCAGTGCTGAATTTTGTGAAAATGAACTGGTCACTCATGGGAAATACTGGATGCGTCCGGGTTCATTAATCTGTTGCAGGATCTATTCCCGGCCACAAAGGATCGCATCCGGAAAAAAAGAGATCGCACCGCTGATTGTCATGTACTGCAATCCGGGGGAGTTGATTATATCATCGGCAATAACCAGGAAAAATATGCGAAAACCGGCACTGAAATCATAGTACCCGTGCCCTGTCCCGGCATTTCAAACTTCAAACGATTTTTTGGGGTTCACTGGGCAAAATAATCAAAACCCGGGGAATAAATTTAATTACCGGGCAAAAACAATTTACTTCTCATGAAGAAATGTATTGGTTTTGTTATTCTTATGATTGCTTTTATCTGCTTCACGGGATGTACCCAGCCGGCAGTACCAGAAGCGGTCACTACGCCAACGACGATTCCCACTATCGTTCCAACTACGAAATTAACCCTTGCTCCGACAACGGTACCAACGACGGTTGTGACAACCTTACTTCCTCTGGTAACAAGAACCACGTCTCCATCTATAAAGGTCATCACTACCTTCCATATACGGAATAACACCTTTGTTCCCCACGAACTGACCGTTCTCCCCGGAACCGGAATTACGTGGATAAATGACGATTCTGCTGTCCATACCGTGAAAACGATCGGCAACGCTACCGGAATGTTTAATTCCGGAGATATCCTCTCCGGTTCACAATGGAGTTACACATTTGGCGAACGTGAAGGCAGGTACGAATTCACCTGCTCGTACCACCCGGAAATGAAAGGTACGGTTATTATAAAGAAAACTGATTCATCACTTATCCGTTCTCCCCCGATACAGGCTACTTTAACAACATAAGCCAAATCCATCTCTCTTTTTTAGTTCATGAGTACCGGGTTTTTGTGCACTGCATTTTACGGCAACCAAAAATTATCTGGTAAAACCCGAATGTTGTATAAAAATGCCGGAAAAAAATAAAAAAATAAAAAAAACTGGTTATGGATTAGTAGTCGCCCATACCGGGGGGCATTCCACCCATGCCACCCATGCCACCGGGGGGCATTCCACCCTCGGGTGCATGGCTCTTGGACGACGCAATGACATCATCAATGCGCAGGATCATGATGGCTGCTTCAGCAGCTGATGAGATTGCCTGTGTCTTGACGCGGAGCGGCTCGACAACACCGGCTGCCTTCATGTCGACTGCCTTGCCCTCAAATACATTTAGCCCGTGCGACTTCTTGCCCTTTTCGTGCGCTGCCCGGATCTCGACAAGCATATCGATGGGGTCAAGTCCTGCATTCTCTGCAAGGGTGCGCGGGATGACCTCAAGTGCAGCTGCGAACGCTTCAATGGCAAGCTGTGCCCTGCCACCAACGGTTGCACCGTACTCGCGGAGACGGAGCGAGAGTTCAGTCTCGACTGCGCCGCCACCGGCAACAACCTTCTTGTCCTCAACGACTACGCCGACTACCCGGAGTGCGTCATGGATTGCACGTTCGAGTTCGTCAACTACGTGCTCAGTGCCACCCTTGATGATAATTGATACGGCTTTCGGGTTTTTGCACTGCTCGACAAAGGTCATCTCTTCGCCGGAGACCTTGCGCTCCTCAACGAGTCCTGCCTTCCCGAGTTCTTCCTTGCTGATCGCGTCGATCGAGGAGACGAGGCTGCCACCGGTTGCCCGGGCAAGCTTTTCCATGTCGCTCTTCTTGACACGGCGGGTTGCAAAAATACCTGCCTTTGCAAGATAGTGCTGGGCAATATCGTCAATGCCCTTCTGGCAGAAAAGAACGTTTGCACCACTCTTGACAATCTTGTCAACAATGCCTTTGACCATCCGCTCTTCCTCGTCAAGGAACGCCTGGAGCTGGTCGGGGCTGGTGATGTTGATCTCTGCGTCAACTTCAGTCTTCTTGAACTCGACTGCAGCGTTCAGTAAAAGGATCTTTGCATTGGTGACTTTCTTTGGCATTGTGGGGTGAACTCTCTCCTTGTCAATGATTACCCCCTCGATGATCTCGGAGTCCTCGATGCTTCCACCGGTCTTTTTCTCGACCTTGATATTCTCGATGTCAACCGTGCCATCATCATCGGTAACCATCGTGATTGCCTTGACAACAAGATCGCAGAGCTTGTCCTTGGATGCCTCGGCACCCTTGCCGGTCATCGCGGTACTCGCGATATTTTTAAGCATCTGCATGTCAGTCGCCTTCACATCAAATGCCATTTCCCTCAGGAGCGCCTGCGCCTTCTCGGCTGCCTGGCGGTATCCGGCGGCAATTATGGTTGGGTGGACGTCCTGCTCAAGGAGGTCCTCTGCCTTCTTGAGAAGCTCACCGGCAATGACGACTGCGGTGGTTGTCCCATCGCCGACCTCATCATCCTGTGTCTTAGCAACTTCGACCATCATTTTTGCGGCCGGGTGCTCGATGTCCATTTCCTTAAGGATTGTGACGCCATCGTTCGTGATCACGACATCGCCGATTGTATCGACGAGCATCTTGTCCATTCCCTTTGGACCCAGTGTGGTCCTGACTGCACTTGCCACTGCCTTTGCGGCGGTGATGTTCATACCCTGAGCGTCGCGGCCCCGGGTACGGGTGCTGCCTTCTTTAAGAATAAGTATCTGCTGTCCTCCAA
>Ga0315284_10016121_pt1 | contig 10610 bp, 10 predicted proteins | sample YL17G09_16_MG_FD_203696 | JGI IMG/M metagenome (GOLD analysis project Ga0315284, IMG submission 203696) | Sediment microbial communities from Yellowstone Lake, YNP, Wyoming, USA - YL17G09_16 | ecosystem: Environmental > Aquatic > Freshwater > Lake > Sediment | place: USA: Wyoming | collected...
GCAAGAAGCGCGATTTCTGCAAGCGGCGCGATATCGCCATCCATGGAAAAGACGCTCTCGGTCAGGATGAAGCGGGGCCGGTCATCTCCTTGATAATGACTCAGAAGCTCGCCGAGATGGGCGGCGTCGCAATGATGGTAGCGGAGCTGACGCACCCCCGCCGCCTGGCAGCCGAAATGCATGCTCGCATGATTGAGACGGTCGGCGAAGACCAGCGGCTCGGCGCCGAGCACGCTTCGGTCAAAAAGTGCCTGGAGCACGGCGGCGTTGGTCTGGAACCCCGATGCCATGACGAGGGCGGCTTGCTTCTTCTTGACCTGCGCGATTTTGGCCTCGATCGGCGCGAACAGGTCGAGATTGCCGGTGACGAGGCGCGACGCGCCCGAGCCCACGCCATAGATCTCGGCCCATTGCATCGCCCGGCCGATCAGGGCCTCGTTGAAGCGAAGTGCAAGGTAATCGTTGCTGGAGAAATTGACGTAAGACCGCCCCTCGGCGCCGATGATCCGCGCGTCGCGCGCCGCGACCGCCAGCAAAGACCGCCGCAAGCCCTCGCGGGCGCGGCTGTCGAGAAAGGCCTCGTACCTGCTTTCGCTTGCCGCCATGATCCTGTATTAGCGAAGGGTCCAGCCTCCAGCAATCGCAACGCATCGCCCGTGTCGGAAATCCTCAAAACCGCGAATCCTATCAACGGCAAGGCCCATCTGGCGGAGACCCCGCGCGAGACCGTTTCAGCGCCGGAAATCCGCCATGACTGGACCAGCCAGGAGGTCCTTGCCCTGCTGACGGCGCCGCTTCTCGACCTTGTCGATGAGGCGCGCGAGGTGCATCGGCGCTACCACGCCGACGGCGGGGTCCAGCTGGCAAGCCTGTTGTCGATCAAGACCGGGGCCTGCCCCGAGGACTGCAAATATTGCGCGCAATCGGCGCATTACGCGAAAACCACCGGCCTCAAGCGCGAGACGCTGCTCGACGTCGACGACGTCCTCAACAAAGCGAGCATCGCCAAGGATGCCGGCGCCACCCGCTTCTGCATGGGCGCGGCCTGGCGCGAGGTGAAGGACGGGGACGCCTTCGACAGCGTGCTCGCCATGGTGAAGGGCGTGCGCGCGCTCGGCATGGAGGCTTGCGTCACGCTCGGCATGCTCACCCAGGCCCAGGCCGACCGCCTCGCCGAAGCGGGTCTCACCGCCTATAACCACAATCTCGATACCTCGGCCGAGTTCTATGGCGAGATCGTCACCACGCGGACCTATCAGGACCGGCTCGACACGCTGGCGCGGGTCCGCAAGTCGGGGGTCCAGGTCTGCTGCGGCGGCATTATCGGCTTGGGCGAGAGCGTCGAGGATCGGGCGAGGCTGCTCGAAACGCTCGCCAATCTCGACCCGCATCCGGAAAGCGTGCCGATCAACGCGCTTGCCGCGGTGGCCGGCACGCCGCTTCAGGATCGGACGCCGGTCGATCCGCTCGATCTCGTGCGCATGGTGGCCGCGGCGCGGGTGATGATGCCGCTCTCGCGCGTCAGGCTATCCGCAGGACGGCGGGCGCTGTCGAAGGAGGCGCAGATCCTGTGCTTCCTCGCCGGCGCCAACTCGATCTTCTATGGCGACAGGCTGCTCACCACGGCCAATAACGACGCCGCCGACGATCTCGCTTTGATCGAGGAGGCGGGCCTCAGCGTCGAGGCCCCCTCCCCTTAGAGGCTCGCGGCGCTAGTGCCGCGATGGGCGAAGCTTAGGCGCCTCTCCGGGATTGGTGTGGTAGGTGATCATCAGCAACGCCATCAGGATTGCTGAAAACAGCCCGGCCAGGGTGCCGATCCAGACCGATGCGGACACTTCGCTTTGCTGTGCGACCTCCATGGCGGCCGAACTGCCGGCAAGCGAGGCAATGGCGGAATAGACGATCACGAGCATCGGCGTGCGCGAGTCAGACCCCGCTCCCGATCGGCGGGCCATGATGAAGTTGCGCGCAAGGCCGCCGATGATCGTACCGAGAAAGCCGGCGAGGATTGCCAGATATAATTGGTTGCCAAAGAAGCTGCCAAGCCCGAGTCCCGTAAGGGCGCCGACCACGGTCCCGACAATAAGAACGATCAACAAATTCGCTGAAGTCATCTCCGTCCCCCCCTTTGCCGGCCTCGTTCTCCGGGCCAAGCGCCTCTCCAGAGAATCGAGTATGCCCCAAGCCCTCGCCTTGGAAAAGCGACCAGCGGCGTCGGCTTCCGGTCTCGTAGCTTGCGTTCGGCTCAAGCCGGCGCTAGGCAAGTCTTTCAACGCTTAACCCTTCCCAACCCATGTCCCGCATCGTCTATGTGAACGGCCTCTATGTGCCCGAGGAAGAGGCCAAGGTCTCGGTCTTCGACCGCGCCTTTCTCTTCGGCGACGGTGTCTATGAGGTGACGGCGGTGCTCGACCGGCGGCTGGTCGATTTCGAGCCCCACCTTGCCCGCCTCGACCGCTCGCTCAAGGAAATCGGCCTTGCCCCTCCCCTGAGCCATGACGATTTGCGCGCTCTGCATGCGGAGCTGATCGCGCGGAACGGCGTCGAGGAAGGCATCGTCTATCTTCAGATCACGCGCGGGAGCGCCGACCGCGACTTCGCCTATCCGGAGAAGACCGCGCCGAGCGTCGTCGCCTTCACCCAAAGCCGGCCCCTGATCGCCAATCCTTATGCCGCGACAGGGGTCAAGGTCGTCACCATCCCCGACCTTCGCTGGAAACGGCGCGACATCAAATCGACCTCGATGCTGGCTCAGGCCATGGGCAAGCAGGAAGCCAAGGCCAGAGGCGCTTACGAGGCCTGGATGGTCGAGGAGGGCCGCGTGACCGAAGGGACCTCGTCCTCGGCCTTCATCCTGGATGCAGAGGGCGTGATCCGCACCCAGCCGCTCGGGCCGCATATCCTGCCCGGCGTGACGCGCCGCGCGGTGCTCAGGCTCGCCGCGCTGGAGGGCCTCAGTCTGGAGGAGCGCCCGTTCAGCGTCGCCGAGGCGCTCGCCGCGCGCGAGGCTTTCATGACCGCGGCCTCGGCCTTCGTGCTTCCGGTGGTGGAGATCGACGGGGTGGCGATCGGCAACGGTCGCCCAGGCCCGATGGCTCAAGCCTTCCGCTCCCTGTACATCGAGGAAGCGCGGAAATCCTGATAGCCGCCGCGAAGCCGTCGCGAAAATGCCGGAAAGCAAGTGCAACCGAAAGCCATGCACCGTCGTTATCGCACCATGACCTCGCTCCTCTATTGGATCGTCTATTATCTCGATCTTGGCCGTTTCGGGCCGAAGGTTCTGGATTGGGCGGTTCAAGGCTGGCTCAAAAGCGCCAGAGACAGCGAAGCCGCGCCGATCGTCCGCCGGCGCAACTTCGGCCTGCTCACCATCCTTCATCTCGAGCCGAGGATTTGAGGGGCATTGCCCTTTCGCTCCCCGTTCACGCGCTGGTAGTTTCGCTTTGCAGCGGGCCTGCGCTGCCAAGAGAGACCCATGGCGGACGCATCGACGCTTGAACTTGCTTCGGAGCCGCTGGCAAGCGTCGCGGTACGACGCGTCGTGGCGCTGATGAATGCCGGCGCCGGCGCCTTCAGCCAGGCGCTTGCCGAGGATGTCCGCACCGGCCTTGCCGCGGGGCTAGCGCAGCACGGCGTCACGGCCGAGATCAAGTTCGTCGAGGGCGACGGGCTGCACGACGCCGCCGAGCGGGCCCTTGCACAAGCCAAGCGCGGCGAGATCGACGCTGTCGTCGTCGGCGGAGGCGACGGCAGCATCCGCACCGTGGCAAGCGTGCTTGCCGGCACCTCCGTGCCGCTCGGCGTGCTTCCCCTCGGCACGCTCAATCATTTCGCCAAGGATCTCGGCATTCCCTTGCCGGTGGAAGAAGCGGCGGCGGCGATCGCCGCGGGGCATCTGCGCATCGTCGATCTCGCGGAGGTCAACGGCGAGATCTTCATCAACAACTCCTCGATCGGCATTTATCCCTACATGGTCATCGACCGCGAACGGCGGAGAGCCAACCACAAGCTCGCCAAATGGATCGCCATGGTGCCGGCCTTCTTCCGCATGCTGCGGCATTTCCCGCGGCGGCGCTTGCGCATCTCGGCCGAAGGCTTTGCGCGCCCCTATCGCACGCCCTGCCTGTTCGTTGGCAACAATGAATATGGCATGGAGCTCTTCACCTTCGGACGGCGGCAGCGTTTCGACACGGGCGAGCTTTGGTTCTATGTGGTGAAGCCGCGCGATCCGCTGGAGTTCTTCTGGATGGTTTGCAGGCTATGTTTCGGCCAACTGGATCAAGCGCGCGACCTCGAGACGCTTCAGCTTCGCGAGGCCGAGATCTCCGCTAAGACGAGCCGGCTGCCGGTGGCGCTCGACGGCGAGGTGAAGATCATGCACACGCCCCTGCACTATCGCTCGCGCCCCCGCGCGCTCAGGGTCATCGTGCCCGAGGCGCGGCAGGACTAAAGGCCGGGCGAGGTCTGCTTAAGGCGGGACGAATCGGTTATGCTTAGGGCCAATTTTCGAATTGGCCAGGATCGAGCATGCTCTCTCGCCCCCATACGAGTTACGCCAAGCGCAAGCTGATCGAGTTCGCGCCCGAAATCTGGCTCGCGCTCGAGATGCTCGCCAAAGATACCGGCAGGAGCTTGCAGGAGCTCGCCGACGAGGCCTTCGGCGATCTGCTCGGCAAATATCACCGCCCGGCCTCATTGAAAGAGGCGCTCCGGGAGAGCGCGCGCCGGCTTCCGGCCAATGACGACAAGCCACCGGCACGCTAATTCGCTAAGAGACCCCTCGAAATCCGCGGCGCCTAAGGTGCCGCTAGAGGCTCTCAGGGTTCCAATCAAGCAGCGCAAGCATGAGGAAGAACCCTGCGACATAGGCAAGCGCCACGGGCCATCCCTCTTTCAACCATCGGGCCGTGGATCTCGCTTCCGGCATCAGGCCCGCAACCGCGACGCCGGCGGACGACCCGAACCAGATCATGGAGCCGCCGAAACCGACGGCATAGGCCAGGAAACCCCAGTCATAGTTGCCCTGCTTTATGGCGAGCGCGGTCAGCGGAATATTGTCGAACACGGCCGAGACGAAGCCGAGCCCGAGCGCGGTCTCCCAGCTGGGCAACGGCAAGGATTTGACCGGCATCATCGATGCCATGGAGACCAGAGCGAGCAGAAAGATTGCCCCGCGTGCAGCACGCGGAACGACGGACCAATCCGGCCGCGCGAACGGCGCGGTCAGGAAAATCGCCGCCGCCACTGCCAGCCCTATCAGGGGCATCTGGTCCAGAATGTGGGCGTCGAACAAATGGGCGCCGACATTGGCACCGATCGCCGAAGCGAGCACGATGACGACGGCGGCAACGTATCTGAACGAGATTTGCAGGCCTGACGGCCGGTCCTTGACGATCGGTGCGTATTTCTGTTGGGCAAGCGATGCCGGGATGCCCGAGACAAGCAGCGCGACCGCAGCTGCGACATAGGCATGAAGCACCCGAAGGGGGCTGACTCCGGCGATCCACAGCATTGTCGTCGTCGTGTCGCCGATGACGCTGCCCGCGCCGCCGGCGTTGGCCGCGGCGACAATTGCCGCGAGGTAGCCGATGCGGACGCGGCCTTTGAACACATGCCGCGCAATGGTCGCGCCGATCAGCGCCGCGGCGATATTGTCGAGGAATGAGGAGATGACGAACACGAGAACCAGAAGCACCAAACCACCGGTCCAGTTGTCGGGTAGAGCCGACGGCATCCAGTCAGGGATGCGGCTCTCCTCGAAATGGCGGGCAAGGAGAGCAAAGCCGACCAGAAGCAGGAACAGGTTCGTCAGGAGAACCCATTCATGCTCGTAATGCGTGAGTAGGCCGGCTAGTCCCGGTCCCTCGTTAAAGCCGGTCCCCACAAGCTTCTTCAGCGTGATGACGCCGAGGCCGATCAGGGCGGCGGCGAATGTATGACGATTAAAGATGGCAACGCAGGCGAGCGTCGCGGCGAACAGCAGAAAATCGATCAGCACGGAGAGATCGTGAGCGCTGAGATAAGGGGCGAGGCTAACGGCCACGTTTACATTCCTACCGGTCTCGTCGTCGATTCAACTGGGTAATAGACACCGTGTGCGCGCGGGCTTCATCTCTTCAGCTCTTCAGCCGGGCGACGATCGCTTCCAAGGCCACGATGGCCTCGGCCCGGTCGTGCTTCTGCAAGTCGAGCAGGACCTTGAAGCCGTCGGCCTCCTCGCGGATGACGGCGCCCTCGGCGGCGAGATCGTCATACAGGCCAAGCACCTTGTAACAGCGGACCGGCTCGGCGAAGCCCTTCACCTTGATCGGCGTCTGCTCCTCGGCCGCCACGTCGTCCTTGACCAGCGAATAGGTCTCATGGCCGATCAGGATGCCGTCGATCTCCGAATGCGACTGGAGCCGCGCCGTCAAGTTCACCGCGCTGCCGATGATCGTGTAGTCCATGCGATCCGCGCTGCCGAAATTGCCGACGGTGACATAACCCGTGTTAATGCCGATGCGAAGATGGAAGGGCTGCTCGGCGCCCAGCCCTTGCCACTCGGCCTGAAGCTGCCGGAGGCGCCGCAGCATGGCGACGGCCATGCGCACGCAAGCCCGCGCATCCTCCTTCACCCCCCGCGATTCTGGATCGCCGAAGAACACCATGATCGCGTCGCCGATATATTTGTCGATGGTGGCGCCGTGCTCGAGCGCGATGTCCGACATCTCGGTGAGGTAGCGGTTGAGGACGTTGGTGAGGTCCTCCGATTCGAGCTTGTCGGTGGTCTCGGTGAAATTGACCACGTCGGAGAAGAAGATCGTCAGTTTCTTGCGGCTCGACGCGATCTCGACGCCCTGGGCGCCGGTGAAGATCGAGTGGTAGATCTGGGGCGAGAGATATTTCGAGAGCTTGGTGGACAGCACTTCGAGCGCCATATTCTTCTGCGCGATGATCTCGTTGGCTTTGCGCTGCTCCTGGCCGAGCACGTTCAGCTGCTGCTCATTGCGGTCGCTGAGCTTCATCAGCCGGCGCGTGGTGCGAAACAGCTTCTGATAATCCTTGAGCAGCTCTTCGTAGAGCTTGCCGTCGACGCGGTCGGCGAAGCGGCCGGCGTCGAGCAGCTGTTGCGCGGCCGCGATGACCTGCTCCTCGGCCGCGAATAAATCGTCGGATGACATCAGCCAGGCATTTTCTCGAGATGGAACTTGGCGTTTTCGAGGTCCTCCCCGAATTCCCCGCCGAGATCCTGCATCGTGTCGTCCTCTTTGTCGTAGTACCAATAGACCTCGACCGAGGCGCCCTTCTTGGCGGCGGCATCGAGCTTGTCCATCAGCATCATGATCGCCTTGGCGCTCGAGCTGTTGAGATAGATGAGCTCGAAATCGAAGCGGCAGTTGCCTGCTCCGAGCTTGCTCAAATATCCGTCGAGCGCGGTGAATACGGGTCCATAAAACTCGGTGACGTCCTCGGGGTAGGATTCCCCCGTGATCTTCAGATGGTTCTTGATGAAATCGAAGGTCACCGCCGGCGTGCGGGAGGTGGCCTCAATGTCGAGCTTATCGCGCATCGATCCGGCTTTCAGATGGTCGCCTTGAGGGCGAAGAATGAGTAGTTTCCGTCAACGTCGGTGAAATCGAACTCGATCGGCTTCGAGGCGCGGCGCGCGATCTCCATGAAGCCGAGGCCGGCGCCCTTGCTGCCCTCTTCGGGCTCGGCCCTGAGCTGCTCCTTGTAGAGCGCTTTCAGCTCGTCCTTGCTCATGTCCCTGATCCTGGTGAGCTTGGCGCGCAGGCGCTCGACATCGGCGCGCTGGATAAGATTGCCGGCGCAGACCGCGTAGTCGTCGCCTTCCCTGCCGATGGTCAGGATGCCGTAGCGGATTTCCTTGAGCGCGTTGTCATGGGAGGCGGGAGGCAACGAAACTTGCGCCTTCTCGGCGGAGTAGCGGATGATGTTCTGCATCTGCTCGACGAACACGGCGAACACGCTGCGGAGCGTCTTGGTATCGGCGTCGTCGATGGTGAGCTTCTGCTTCAGCGCTTCGCCGACGCCGCTCAGCACGGGCTCAGTCACATAGCCGCTATAGGCGAAGATGACGCCCTGGTTGTGCAGCATCGCCCGCATGTCCATGAGTTGGGAGGCGAGCATCGGCGCTCCTTAAGAATGCGGGACGAAACCCAACACCGTGAGGTCGTCGCGGCGGATTTGCTGACCTTGATAGGTGGATAAGGCTTGGCGCAAGGAGTCTTCCTGCTCGCGCATGGAAGTCCCCCGATTCTTCTTCAGCAACTCCTGGAAGCGCCGCTTGCCGAAGGAGCGCCCGCGCGGGCCGCCGATCTGATCGATGAGACCGTCAGTGGTGAGGTAGAAGGTGTCGCTGCCCTCGAAAGGCAGCGCGATATCGGTGAAGCGCGCTTCCGAAGGATAACGCCGGTAGCCGAGGCCCTTGCGGTCGCCTTTGATCTCGATGACGCCGTTTTCGTTCGCCCGCCACAGCGAGAAGCGGGCGCCGGCGAGGTCATTTTCCGCTTCTTCAGATCGATGAAGCAAATCCCGGCTTCGAGTCCGTCGTCGGTCTCGCCTTGATCCTCGTTCTGGCCAAGCAGACTTTGTACGCCGCGATGCAGTCCGGTCAGGATCTGGCTCGGATTGTCGTTATCGGCGCCGCGCAGCATGCGGTCGAGCAGTCCCCAGGCGATCAGCGTCATAAAGGCGCCCGGAACGCCGTGGCCGGTGCAGTCGCCGACCATGACCGCATAGCCGTCCTTGATGGGCTGGAACGAGAAGAAGTCGCCGCCCACGATGTCGCGCGGCTCCCAGATCAGGAAATGGTCGGCGGCGACGGTGTCGAGCTCGCGGCGCGCCGGCAGCACGGCGGCCTGGATGCGGCTTGCATAGCGCAAGCTTTGCAGAATCAGCAGATTGGCGGCGGCGGCCCTCTGCTCGCTATCCTTGATCTCGGTCATGTCGCTATAGACGGCGACGGTGCCGCCCGTCTCGGTGCGCCGCTCGCTGATCTGGAGCCAGCGCCCGTCGGAGCGGCGTTGCAGCAGAGGCTCGCCAGGATGGCGATGCTCGGCGAGACGCTGCCTGAGCCAGCCCTCTTCCTTGCCTCTGGCGTCCTGGATGAGGCCGTGCGCGACCGCGCTCCTGATAATCTCCTCGAAGGAGGTGCCGGGCCTTGGCGCGCCTTCGCCATGGTCGAACAGCTGGGCATATTTGTAGTTGCCGAGAACCAGCCGGTCCTCGTTGTCGTAGAGCGAGAAGCCTTCCGAGATGGTCTCGATGGCGTCGGTGAGCCGCTGCTCGCTTTGCGCCAAGGCCGCCTGCTCCGCCGTCTTGCGCGCGGTGACCTCGCTCCATGAGCCGATCACTTCCAGTGGGTTGCCGTTCTGATCCTTGACGAGATGCTGCTCGTCGCTCACCCAGCAATAGATGCCGTCGGCCTTGCGGAAGCGGTACTCGGCTACATGGGGTCCTTCCTCGAACAGCTTCGCCTGCCCTGCCTCGACGGCGGCGAGGTCCTCGGCATGCACGCGCGAGCGCCAGAAGTCCGGGTCCTTCAGATATTCGTCGGGCTGGTAGCCGAGCACCCGCTTGATGTTGTCGCTGACGAAAGTCGGTGCGTAAGAGCCGGCCGCCTCGAAGCTGTAGACCACCGCCGGGGCGCCGTGGAGCAAGAGATCGAAACGGGCGCGGGACGCGTTCTCGGCCTGCTCGGCTTGCTTGCGGGAGGAGATATTGCTCCAGGAGCCGACGATCTCCGCCGGCTCGCCGTCGTCGCCGCGCAGCAGATATTGCTCGTCGCTGACCCAGATATAATTGCCGTTCCGCTTGCGGAAGCGATACTCGGCGGCGTGCCGGCCCTTCTCGAAGAGCTTCGCCTGCTCGGCCTCGACCGAAGCAAGGTCCTCGGGATGGACGTTGCCGCGCCAGAAATCGGCATGCTCCAGATATTTCTCGGGGCAATAGCCGAGCAGCCGCTTGATATTCTCGCTGACAAAGGTCGGCGCGTAGTCGCCGCTCGCCTTGAAGCTGTAGATCACCGACGGCGCGGTATCGAGCAAGAGCGCAAGACGCTCGCGCGACCGGTCCTCGGCTTCCTCGGCGGCTTTACGGGTGCTGATGTCGCTCCATGAGCCCACGACTTCCGATGGCGCGCCGGCATCGTCGCGGACGAGATGCTGCTCGTCATTCACCCAGCAATAAGAGCCGTCCTTGTGCCGGAAGCGATATTCGATGACATGCTTGCCGGCCTCGAAGAGCACGTCCATCTCGGCCTCGATGCGCGGAAGATCCTGCGGGTGCACCCGCTCGCGCCAGAAATTCGGGTTCTCGAGATATTCGCTGGCGGCATAGCCGAACAGGCGCGTGATGTTTTCGCTGACAAAGGTCGGCGAGAAATCGCCCTTGGCCTCGAAGCTGTAGATCACCGCCGGCGAGGCATCGAGCAATCGGGAGAGGCGCGTGGCTGCCGCAGTTTCGACTTCAGCCAAATGCTGACGCTCTTCTTTCTCTCGCGCGCGCGTCGCGTCGGCCAAGACCATCTCGACGATATCGGCCACTTTTCCGGAATCGGTGCCGTCTCGCAGCACTTTACTAAGCGCGGCGGCAGCTTTCTCGGC